>Ga0208783_10001760_pt1 | contig 12673 bp, 20 predicted proteins | sample DEB19_08_DNA_2_FD_184529 | JGI IMG/M metagenome (GOLD analysis project Ga0208783, IMG submission 184529) | Aqueous microbial communities from the Delaware River and Bay under freshwater to marine salinity gradient to study organic matter... | ecosystem: Environmental > Aquatic > Marine >... | reverse complement strand
ATGCTTGCATGTTTTCTTGCAGGCGCAACATACAAAATTTCGTCATCGTAAACAGGAAAGGTGGCGTCAAACACCGCCTGAGCAGCGGGTGAAAGTTCAGACATAAAAAGAGAAGTGATGTTGACTACTGGGCTTCAAGTTCAATAGCAATGGCCAAAAGTTCGGCGCGTATTGCTGCTGCGTTTACATCACAGCAAGAATCATACGGAAGACGTGGTGTTGGCACCACCTGATCTGCTGCAGCTCGCAGGGCGGCGGCGGTGACCCACTGAACGTGGCGACGCGGGGCGTAGTCCATTTCTCGGTATGCGGCATCTAGCACCGCCTGTGCAGCGGGGGAGATGTCAGTCATTGGTTTTCTAGTTCGGCAGCGATGGTAAGGAGTTGGCGGCGCGTAATAGACCGCTGGCAGTAATAGGCGTAGCAAGGTTCTTCTGTCCCTAGCCACGTCTCTTCCGGCACCACCTGATCCGCAGCAGCTCGCAAAGCGGCGGCAATGTGCAATTGCACGATTCGAGACCCAGCGCAGTTGCTGGCAGTAATTACCGCCTGCGCGGCGGAGGAAAGTTCGGACATGGAAGTTGAGACGGGTCGTGAGGGGCAAGTATTAGCTGATTCCTGTTTTCAGGTAATACATGCTGATGCCTGCCATGTGCTACAGTGCTGGGGCTGATCAGAAAGCAGCAAAGCGACTGGGGTGAGACCCAGTTGCAGGGGCGGTGGGGGTGACATCCTGCCGCTTTTTAATGCTTTTAACAACTAGAAGGAAACACGACAATGCTGTCGGGAAGTTGCTCCAGTGCGCGGCGGATGGTTGCCACCTTCTCAGGGCACTCAAAGCCTTCAAGCAAACACTCACCATTGAGATTTTCGAGAGCTTCAAGCGCCTGCTCCTTCAAGCTCGGCGGCTTGGGGCGGCGACCAGCACGAAGATCGGAGCTAACAGAATGGTGGTAGCCCCGATCAGCGCTAAACCACTCACAGCACGCCTCCAGCTCCTGATCAGCGCCCCAGCGGGCGGCTTGGGTAGCAACTGCTTCAAACTCGTAGAAGGCACCATGAGTGTTGTCCCACCACTGCTTGATTAGCTCAGGCGGCGGAGTAATTGGGTGTTCTTGAGTCATTGTTGAACCTCGTAGTGTGTAGAACTAAGCATCAAAAGCCGCCTCGGCAATGATTGGAAACTGCTCTGCAAAGATTGCGCGGCACTGCTCAGCGATCTGCCGGTGTTCAAGTTGGGTACTCGGATCCGTTCGCACATGGATGTAATGGATCCAGCTTCTGAGAGTGGCGTGCATGTAGAGCGTGGTCGGCGTGCATAGTGGCAGGATGCGCCGAGCGGTTTCCTTTGCCACGCCTTGATCCACCAGTGCGTAGTAGAGCCCGTACGCCTTGGTGATCACCTCACCAGCGTCACGCGCCAGCCGCTCTTGATCCTCGGGCGTTAAATCGTCCATGGAGTTCTGGCGGTTCTTAACGTCTTGACGCCTGAAGTGCGGAATCTCTGCGATAGACGTGCGTGCGTAGCGTGTCGAAAACTCCTGAAAGCTGAACGATCGGTGACGGAGGATTTGGGCAGCGATGTCGCGCTCGGTCTCAACCTTGACACACAAACTTGCCATCTCAAACGGGCTCCAATGTTCGTGCTGAATTAGGTAGCGCAGCAGTTTCGGCGCGGTGACGGTGTTATCTGCATTGGATGGGTTGCTCACCCTCGCCATCTTCACGATCAACGCCTCGGCCTGCGGCGTGCAGTGAATCAGCTCAACGTTCATCGCCACTTATCTCCCAGTAATTGCTGGCGGCAGACTTCGATCGCCTGCTGCGCCTGTTTCTGACTGAATACCGACTTAGTGGCATCCATCGCGCGTACCACGCGAGTCAGCAGCTCGGGGTATGGCGTGTCGCGAAAGTTGGCAGCCAGGTCGCGACAGAACTCCTCCCACAATCCGGTATAGGTGCTGCAGGTGCGACCGCTGCGTTCATAGAGCGCGTCCATCATGTCGGCGCGCTGCTGGTCGAGTTTGACTGCTTCGCTCATGGTTCGAGGTGTTGGCGAATGTGGAGCAGCTCAGCACAGAGCTGTTGGCGGTTGCGGATCCCAACGGTGCCGCACAACTGGTCAATTCTGATGTCGATCAGCTGGCGGATCCGCTGGCGTTCCTCAGTCTGACCAGCCGTGAAGGCACTGGTGTCGCTCAGCAGCTGCTCAATGCGGTGACGGATGTCGCTCATGCCACCTCCACGGCAGCACCTGGCCAGCGATTGCGCGCATACTTCTGAGCCGCGCGTTTTGATTCGGCGCGCGTGTACCACGTGATTGGCCGTGCCCCCTTGGGGTAAATGATCACGCAGTATTCACGCACGCGGGCGCCATGACGTGGCCTGCTTATGCCTTCGCCATAGGTGCCTACTTCGGATTCATCAGTGCGCCATTGAAAAAGTGCACCGTTTACTTCAGCCATGGCGTGTTGGTTCTGCGTTGATCCATTCAATCTGTGACCACCACTCGAGCCACGTGTCGGCGGCGATCAGCTTGGCTTCGGTGAGGCTGGTGGCCGTGATGCACTCAATCACGTTGGCGGCTTTGATCTGGAAGTAGAAGCGGCGTTCAGTCATGACGCACCACCTGCTGCGTGCCGGAATGGGTGGGACTGTGATGCGCGCCAGATTCGATGCCGATCATGGCGAACACGGCCGCGGCGATCAGGCAGCAGATGGCGTTGTTGATGTGATTGATCATGATGCGAGCGCCCGACGGACGCGATAACGGGACAGGTTGAGACGGTCTGCGATCTGCTGCTGTGTAAGACCAGTGCGGCGCAGGATGCGGACGCGGCGATCGTTGCTGGCGGTCAGCCAGTCGATCACTGCAACCACAAGCAGCAGCGGTAGGAACAGCTTCCAGATCACCAGGAGAGTGGCGGTGAGCATGGTGCGGTGTGGGTAGGTGTGCCGGGCCAACCGGCGGTGCAGCCTTACTTAGGGCGTGTTGGGCTCGTGGTGACGCGTCGTGTGCCCGGTTCCGCGTGGGTTGAGTTTTGCGAGTGGACCCATCCCCCTCGTGGCCCTATATTACACCGTCCACGGTGCACGCGCAATGGGACGCGTTGCATTCCGTTACACTGCGTTGCTGCCTACTGCTAGCTCCACTGGTACGCGCAAGGTTGGCACGCTCTTCCCGGTCCCTGGCGTGCGCTCCCATCCCACAACCGCCGCACTTATAGGCAGTTCAGCGGTGTACCAGACATGCCTACAGCCAGTGCAGCGCCGTTGACGGATCACACGATCCTGGCCCCTGCTATTCGTCAGCATTGCCCGGATCTCACCGCATCCGCACCGGGGACAGTTCACAGCTTCGCTAGCCTGATGATGTACACCACCACTATGGCACCATGAATTTCGGTGAGTGGATGGCAGTTCAGCTGACCGCCGAACAGCAGTTTGAAATTGAAAAGCAGGCCCGCAACCTGCTCAGCAGCCCAGATGCCGGCACCATGGCCGCGGCGCTCTTGAAGCAAGCCTGCTACCAGCAAAAGCTTCTGCAGCAGGCTGTGAACGAAATCGCTCGCCTCGAGTGCGAGCTGATGGGGCGTTAGAAAAGATCAGGCTCCACATCAACCACCACACCATCGGTGGCATTGGCCAGGTTCTGCGCTGCAGCCTGCATAGGCGGCACCCAGTCACGGGGCGGCTGCGCCACAGCACTCACATACGCCAGCCCTTTCTGGCTCGTCTTCTTCCAGCCGCTGATCGGCACCTGAACTGAGCCGTACTGATCCGGCGTTTGGCTCATCACAAACGCGCAGAACGCATCCAGCTCTTCGACTTTCACGTTCATCATTCCGCTGAAATCCACCTTGCTCTCAGGCTTGGTGCTCTTGAAGATGCTCAGATTGAGTTTGAAGCTCATTGGTTCTGGGGGTTGATGGTATTGGCCTGTTCGTATCGCTCCACCTCGGCCAGGGGATAGAGCACGAAACCGGGCGTTCTGAAATAAGAGGGGCCCTTCCCGGCATCACGCCATCGTTTCAGCGTGTCAGGGTGCAATCCCCATCGCTTTGCCAGCTGGGGCGCTGTCAGATACTCAGAAGAGCTCATCCTGATCGGCCTCCACTGGTGCGGCAACGGGCTCAGGTGTAGGTGCCGGCTGCGCGATAGCAGCATTCAGATCCGCCACGCTGGTTTCGGTCACGGTGACCGGCTGCACATCGAGCACCTCTTCCTGGCTCTGCATCCCGAGCAACATATCGCTCGCATACAGACGACCCCAGAAGGCAGCAGCCCGATAACGGATCATCAGCTCAGGCATTGTGATCCACTTGCTGCCAGTCTTGGTGGCCCATCCTTCTTTCTTGGCCATCGCCATTGTGATGGTTGGGCCTTTCAGCTCCTGGCCGCTGGCGAGATCCTTGGCGACCGCATAGCAAGCGAGGCTGTCGCCCTGGCCGCTGAGTTCAAACCGCAATGGGCTGAACCGGCCGCAGCCGTTCACCATCGCAATGATGAAACTGCTGCTCCAACTGGGGCGACCATGGATCACGTGCAGATGTTGCATGGCCAAGAACGGGCTGATGCCCATCCGGCCAGCAATCTCGAGCGCCACAAGGCAGTTGGCAAAACCCTGTTGCCCTTGGAACTGCGGCGGGATGAGCGTGCTGCTGGCCAGGGCCTTCGCTATCCGCTGCGCATCCTCGAATGCTTGGATGCCGCTGAACACCGAGCCTGATGGCTGGGTTGTGAGGGCTGATTGTTGATCCATTAGTAAGTCTCGATCTCAGTGGTTGCCTGCTGCTGGCCAGTGGCGCCCGTCATCCAGCCCGGCAGGCTGATGGTTTCGATCTGATCGCTGTAGCTCGGCCAGTGATCAGCGGCCTTGCAGACGGCCAGTTTGGCCAAATCACGCATGGCCTGATCGTGACCGCGCTCGATCATCTCCGCATCGGCGGCATACACGGCGCACGCATACGGTGCAGTTGATTCCACGCAGATGAAGATGAACTGATCCGGGCGTTTGCCGGTGGCATGCTCGATGCCGTGCAGATACCAACCGGCTTGCACGTGATAGCGGTAATCCGCAATGCTGCGCTTGAAGCCCTGAATGCTGGCGGCCTTAGTGGTCTTGAGATCCACCACGATGCTGCCGTCATCAGTCAGCCAATCCGGCCGGCATTTGCACTCGAGCCCAGTTGAGGCATCAGTCCACATGTGAGTGGTCTCAGCCTTGCCCGGCAGCCCCAGCAGCATCGCAGCAGCAGGGTGACGCATCACTGCGCGACCCATCGCCATCACCTCCTCGGCATCGTCGGCGGTGATCACAGTGCGGCCAGTGGCGGCAGCCTCAAATGCGGCCCATGATTCCTTGCCGGCCTTAGTGCGGCGGTCCATGGGCGGCGCAACGGCGATCTCTTCATCCCATCGGCTCAGTTCCAGCACGTGCGTGTGCAGTGCAGTGCCGAGCCGCATCGCGGCAGTCGGTTCTGGTGCCACGCGATCCGGATCGAGATATCGCGCCCAGTAGTGCAGCGGTGATCGCGCGATGAGATCCAGATGAGACTTTGAGACAGCAGGATGCGCGTGATACGCAGTGTTGTCCATGCTTTGCGGCGGGTTGCCGGCAAATAATAGCGGATGCGGCAAGATGCGCTACGGTTCGCCGCAGCGGGCCGATCAGCCCGACCCTCCGCCTATGAACTACTCCGCCTTTCTCGCTTCCAAGTCCACCGCTTGCCCGCCAGTTGGATTCGATCCCTCAGACTTCACCGCGCCGCTCTTCCCCTTCCAGCGCGACATCGTCACCATGGCCTGCCGCGTTGGCAGGTTCTGCATCTGGGCCGACTGCGGCATGGGCAAAACCGCCATGCAGCTCGAGTGGGCATCACAGGTCTGCCAGCACACTGGCGGCAATGTGCTGATCCTGGCGCCGCTTGCCGTATCGCACCAAACCGTGCGCGAGGGCCAGAAGTTCGGCATCGCCTGCCAGTTCGCCAGCACGCAGGCTGATGTGCAGCCGGGCATCACAGTCACCAACTACGAGAAGTTGGGTCATTTCGATCCCGGCAGCTTCCAAGGTGTGGTGCTCGATGAGTCCAGCATCCTCAAGGCATACACCGGCAAGATCCGCAACCAGATCATCGAGTCATTCGCGCAGACGCCATTTCGTCTCGCCTGTTCAGCCACACCAGCGCCAAACGACCACATGGAGCTCGGCAATCACGCTGAGTTCATCGGTGTCATGACCCGCACCGAGATGCTGGCCATGTTCTTCGTGCATGACGGCGGTGACACCAGTAAGTGGCGACTCAAGGGTCATGCCGTCAGCAAGTTCTGGGAGTGGGTCTGCAGCTGGGCGATCACCATTCGCAAGCCATCAGACCTTGGCTACGACGACGGCAGCTTCATCCTTCCCGATCTCTGCATCCAAGACTGCACCGTCGAAACACCACGCGACGCTGCAACCGATGACGCCGGCCAGATGGCACTGTTCGCCATGGAGGCCCGCACCCTCACTGATCAGCGCCACGTGCGCAAAGCAAGCTTGCAGCTCCGCGTTGATGCTGCTGCCACCCTCGCCAACAACAACACCGAGCAATGGCTGATCTGGTGTGATCTCAACGATGAATCCAAAGCGCTCACCGCAGCCATCGATGGTGCCGTTGAGGTGTCAGGCAGCGACAGCGACGATCACAAGCGGCAAGCCGCTATCGATTTCCAAGACGGAAACATCCGCGTCCTAGTCAGCAAACCCAGCATCTTCGGGTTTGGCCTCAACTTCCAACGCTGCCACAACGTCGCCTTTGTTGGCCTGTCACACAGCTACGAAGCCTTTTATCAAGCCATCCGCCGTTGCTGGCGATTCGGGCAACAGCAACCCGTCAACGCTCACATCATCTACGACGTGGCAGAAGGCCGCGTGATCGACAACATCCGCCGCAAGGAAGCGGACAGCATCGCCATGGCTGAATCAATGGTCACCATCATGAAGCAATCCACTATGGAACAACTTAAGAAGATCCAGCGCCAAGTCGCACCACACATCACCGAGCACAAAACCGGCGACAACTGGGATCTCTACATGGGCGACTGCGTGGAGAGCATCCGCCAGCTGGACTCTGATTCGATCCACTACAGCATCTTCAGTCCTCCGTTCGCGTCGCTCTACACCTACAGCAATAGCGACCGCGATATGGGCAACAGCCGCACTGAACAGGAGTTCTTCGATCACTTCTCATTCCTAGCCGCTGAACTCCACCGCGTGATGATGCCTGGTCGGCTGATCAGCTTCCATTGCATGAATCTCCCCAGCAGCAAAGAGCGCGATGGCTTCATCGGCGTGAAAGATTTCCGCGGTGACATGCTACGCATCTTCCAGTCCGCTGGTTTCGTGTTCCATAGCGAGGTGTGCATCTGGAAGGATCCCGTCACTGCCATGCAACGCACCAAGGCCATCGGCCTGCTGCACAAACAGATCCGCAAAGATTCAGCACTCAGCCGCCAGGGCATCCCTGACTATCTGGTCACCGTGCGCAAGTTGGGCGATAACCCACAACCCGTGGCCGGCCCGTTCACTGAGTTTGCCGGTGAGAACCCACCACCCAAAACGGGCGATGAAATCAAGGACTCGATCAACATCTGGCAGCGCTACGCCAGCCCCGTATGGATGGATATCAACCCATCAGACACGCTCCAATACCGCAGCGCACGCGCCAATGAAGATGAGCGCCACATCTGCCCGCTGCAACTGGAAGTGATTCGCCGCGGCCTGCAACTCTGGAGCAATCCAGGCGATGTGGTGCTCAGCCCATTCGCTGGCATCGGCTCTGAGGGCTACGTGAGCCTGCAGATGGGCCGCCGTTTCGTTGGGTTTGAGCTGAAGCCCTCCTACTTCAACTGCGCAGTGAAGAACCTCACCAACGTGCAGGCCGCTAAGCAAGCGGAGCTCCTGCCATGCAGCTGAGGGGCTACCAAGATCGCGCAATTGATGCCCTGCGCTCGGCTTTTCAGTCGGGCGCCATGGCGCCACTGCTATGCCTGCCAACCGGCGGTGGAAAGACCGTGATCCTCGCCACCATCGCCGCTCAGGCAGCCGCCAAGGGCCGGCAGGTTCTCATCCTCGTGCATCGCCGTGAGCTGATCCATCAGACCGCCAGCAAGCTTGCATTGGCTGGCCTCGAGCATGGGGTGATCGCTGCTGGTCATCCCGCCACAGATGCACGAGTTCAGGTGGCATCCGTGCAAACGCTCATGCGCCGTCTGTCGCGCATCACGTGGACGCCATCGCTCGTGATCATCGATGAAGCGCATCACGCAGCCGCTGGCAGCTGGCGCCAGATCCTCGAGCACTGGCCTGATGCCTATCGCCTCGGCGTCACAGCCACACCATGCCGCCTAGATGGCCGCGGCCTCAGCGAGGCATTCGATCAGCTGGTGATGGGCCCCAGTGTTGCTGATCTGGTGTTTTGGGGCTTTTTATCCCCGGCCCGTATTTATGCTCCACCCATAGTTGCCGATCTGTCCGGCATCCGCCGACGCGCTGGCGACTATGCCAACGATCAGGCAGCTGCTGCCATGGATCGGCCCACCGTCACCGGCGATGCCATCGCTCACTATCAGCGCCTGGCTGCAGGGCAGCAGGCCATCGCGTTCTGCTGCAACGTCGCCCATGCCGTCTCAGTGTGCGACGCATTTAAGACAGCCGGGATCAGCGCAGCATTGCTGCTGGGCAACACAACCGACCGCGATCAGGTGGTGGCTGACTATGCAGGCGGCGCCGTGCGTGTGCTCGTGACCGTAGACGTTGTGAGCGAGGGCTTTGATGTGCCAGCCGCATCGTGCGCCATCCTGCTCAGGCCCACCCAATCGCTCGGGCTATATCTCCAGCAAGTGGGGCGCGTGCTGCGGCCAGCGCCAGGTAAGGATGCAGCGCTGATCCTTGACCACGTGGGCAACGTGCCACGCCATGGCTTCCCAGATGACCCCCGCGAATGGAGCCTGGCCGAGGGCATCGTGCGTGGTGGCCGCGGCACCGCAGCGCCATCTGTACGTACATGCCCAGAGTGCTTTGCGGCATTCAAGCCTGCGCCGATCTGTCCGGTCTGTGGTGCACAGTGTGCGCCGATCAAATCACGCAAGGTCCAGCAGCTAGCAGGGGAGCTGCAGGAGCTGCGCCGCGAATCAGTACAGCAGCGCATCGCAGAGCGCACCGCAGGCCGCCGCGAGCAAGGTCAGGCGCGCACACTCCCGCAACTCCTCGCCCTAGCCAAAGAACGCGGTTACGCTCCTGGCTGGGCGTATCGAATCCATCGGGCGCGTGGCCAACGCTGAGACGGACCTACAGCAACGCATCCGCCTCGCACTTGGCATCCGCTCCGATCTCCGCCTCTTCCGTAATCAGGTCGGCCAGCTACCAGACCCACGCACCGGCCGGCCCGTGCAATTCGGCCTGGCCCGCGGTTCAGCAGACCTCATCGGCTGGCGCACCATCACCATCACGCCAGACATGGTGGGCCGTCAGCTCGCCGTGTTCACCAGTATCGAGGTGAAGACGGAGCATGGCAGGGTTCGCCCAGAGCAGCAGGCATGGCTCAGCACTGTGACCGGCGCAGGTGGCATCGCAGGGATCGCTCGATCAATCCAAGACGCAAACGATCTCGTGAGATAACTAGCAACCTGCCAACCTGTCTGCCAAACTCTGCCGGCCTCTCACCGTCCATGTGGTAGCCGACCTCCTCGAGCAACTCGCCAATATCCCCGACCACTGGGCACTGGTAGCCGTAGGCAACGACAAGCGCCCATACCAACCCGAATGGCAAAAGCACCCCATTCCACGCGCTGATCTCACCGCCGAGATCACCGCAGGCCGCGCCGTAGCAATCGGCGTCATCGCTGGTCCCCAGTCCGGTGGCCTCCTCTTTGTCGATCACGATGGACTCGGTGCCTCCGAAGTGCTTGAGCAGATCGGCGCACCACTTCGCGATCTGCCTAAATCGTGGGCAGTCACGTCCGGCCGCGATGGCCGCATGCAGATCATCTACCAGGTGCCCGAACCCTTCTGGGCCACCATCAAAACCACCAAGCTGCGCAGCTCAGTCAAAGGCGAACAGCTGGAGCTCCGCTGGGCTGGTTGCCAATCCGTCGTAGCCGGCGCTCACCCCATCACCGGCGCTTACCGCTGGCTTAAAGGCCGCGCACCAGGTGATCTCCCCATCGCTGAGGCCCCATCGCTCCTGCTCCAGCAGATGCAGCGCCAAAAGCCCGCACCGGCCCCGCTCCTACAGCTGCCCGATACGGACATCCAACGCGCTCGCACCTATCTCGCATCAGTCCCACCAGCAGACGCAGACGACTACGACTCATGGCTACGTGTCGGCATGGCGCTTCACAGCGTTGACGACACTCTCCTCGCTGATTGGATTCAGTGGTCAACCATCTCCGGCAAGTTCGAGCCCGGCGCCTGTGAAGCCAAGTGGCGCACCTTCTCAACCGCAGCTGGTGGCGTCTCCATCGGCACACTCGCTCACCTAGCAGGCCATCAGAAAAGCCGCACGTCTCCAGCCGCGCGGCCGTCCGTCCATGCACCGGATGGCGCACCAAACCCTACGCCAACTCATGGCGGCAAACTCCTGAAGCTCGAATCCAATGAGCTCCTCGCCCTGCTGCGCCAGCAGATGGCAGACCGCCTCAGATGGAACGTCTTCACCAAGGCCATCGAGCTCGATCAACAACCCCTCGAGCACATCGAGCACTTCTATCTCGCCCTCTCACAGCAAGGCGTCAAGGTCACCAAAGACCTAGCAGCTGATGCCGTCCACGTCGTCGCACTTGAGAACCCATACGATCCCGTCCGCGAATACCTCGAGCACGTTGCAGATCACATCCCACCCATTTCAATCGAGCACTTAGCAACCGCCTACTTACGGCCTGGTGATAGCCCCGGCAGTCTCTACGACGCCATGCTTAAAGCCACGCTCGTGGCCGCCGTGCGCCGCATCTTTGAGCCCGGCTGCAAACACGACTCAGCCTGCGTGCTCATGGGCCCCCAAGGCTGCGGTAAGTCCACCTTCTGGCGCAACCTCGGCGGCCTCTGGTTTAGCGATGCCCTACGTGACATCGGCTCAAAGGATGACCTCATGGTCCTCCACCGTTCATGGCTCATGGAATGGGCAGAACTAGATCACATCACCGGCCGCAAGCACGCCGGCCAGGTGAAAGCCTTCCTCACCCAACAGACCGACATGTTCCGCGCGCCATACCAGCGCACCACCGAAGCCTTCCCCCGCCGCTCGATCATCGTCGGCTCCACCAACCGCGACACCGGCTTCCTGGTCGACGACACCGGTAACCGCCGCTTCTGGGTCATACCCGTCACAGCCGCCCCACACATCCCCGTTGATGGCCTCCTGCTGGAGCGTGACGCCATCTGGAGCGCAGCGGTGGCCGCCTACCGCGCAGGCGAGCCCAACCACCTCTCACGCGAGCACAGCGCCCAAGTCGACCACGAGAACGAGTCATACCTGGTGGACAGCCCGTGGAAGGCCGCCATTCAGGAATGGGTCAACGCACCACGCAATGACGGCCGACCCATCACCAGCGAACTGCTGCTCACCGAAGCCATCAGCAAACCAGTCGAACGCCAAGGCCGCGCAGACCAGATGCAGGTGGCATCGATCATGCGAGAGCTCGGCTACGTCAAACAGCGCCAATGGGTCGATGGGTGCTCGAAATGGGTATTCCTTCTAACCTCAGCCGAGAGGTTGGCAGGCTGAGATCCATTGCGGCGCAGCGACTCCCCTAACCTTACTAACCTCCCAACCTTTCTAAAGGATTTAATAAAAAGGGGAGAGGAGTAGAAAAAGGAGCTATAGGGGCAACGTTGGCGAGGTTGGCAGGTTGACAGTTGAAAGATGGCCGAAGCGGCAGCCCTACCCTTGGGGCATGGCCATCACCCTCGAGATCGATCAGCAGGGCCTCGTGCAAGCCTCGAGGTGGTCGCAGGCTGTCGCTCAGCAGATGCCCTTTGCCACGTCCGTCGCCCTTAACGACGTGGCTTTTAAGGCACGCACATCCCTTAACGGCGCAACCCGCCAATACTTCCAAGGGCCCGTCAAGTTCACGCAGACCGCCTTCCTGGTAGACAAGGCCAAAAAGTCCACACTCACCGCCTACGTCTTTGCCAACAACCAGCAAGGCCGCAACCGTGCTCGCTACCTGCGCTATGGCATCCAAGGTGGGCAGCGTGTAGCCAAAGGCTTTGAGCGCTACTTCGCTGGCGCTGACAACGACGGCACACTGCCGCCTGGCACCGCCCTAGTACCCACCTCCCTGGTCAAGGTCACAGACGCAGGGAACGTCAGCCTCGCGACGCTGCGATCCATCAGCAAGGGACTGAGCACCACCAACAAGCGCGGTGGCTTCTTTGTCGGCACACCACGAGGCGCTGGCAATCGGCCACCTGGTATCTATCGCCGCTCACGCGAGCAGCTCTTCCCTTACTTCATTGCAGCATCAGCAGCGCCGCGCTACACCGGCCGCTTTCCCATCCAAGACATCGGCAAAAAAATTGTGCAGCGCAACTTCAATGACGTCTTCACCGCTGCGCTCGACAAAGCCATCGCCACCGCGCGATGACGCACGCGGGTCCTCCCGCCGCCAAACTGTGTGGGTCGTTCGTTCG
>Ga0208783_10001759_pt1 | contig 12678 bp, 10 predicted proteins | sample DEB19_08_DNA_2_FD_184529 | JGI IMG/M metagenome (GOLD analysis project Ga0208783, IMG submission 184529) | Aqueous microbial communities from the Delaware River and Bay under freshwater to marine salinity gradient to study organic matter... | ecosystem: Environmental > Aquatic > Marine >... | reverse complement strand
GCAACACGCGATCGGAGTGCAGCAGGTCCGTCATCCACGCGAAGGCCTTCGCGCGCACCCAATCCTCCGGTGGCATTGTTGTAGTGGCGACGACGAGTTCCATCCATTCGTCGAGGTGCCCTTCAGGCGACACGATCGGTCGATGCGCGTCGATGACGCGCGACGGGATCGTGACCAGGCCGTGCTGCTCGCGGTAGGCAGGCTGCGCCATTTCGGCGTTGGGCAGGATGTAGCAGTTGTAGAACTGGATGCGGTTGTGCTGGCCGTTGGCGATCACCGTTGAGACGCCGTTGGCGAGCGACTCATAGGATTCACCCGCGAGGCCGATAATGATGTCAGTGTAGGTGTCGATGCCGTCGCGAGTGTAGCGCTGCTGCAATTCCTGGAATGACGCGGTCGAGATGTTGTCGCGCTTGATCGCGGCGAGCGTGTGCGGGTCGACGCTCTGCAGCGAGATCGTCACACCGTTCGGACTGAGCGCACCAAGCAGCGTGTTGACCTGATAGGAGCGCTCGGTCGCGTTCTTGGTATTTTGGAGGCCAATTCTGGCCGGGAAGCCCGATCGCTTGTGCGCAGCGGCGACGTGGTGCGCGATGTTGACGTCGCGCGGCAGGATGCCGAAGTTGGCGTCGCAGCTGAACACGAACTCGATCCGATGGCGCTCGAACCACGCGATCTCTTCGCACACACGATCCATGGAAAACTGGTAGACCTTACTGGCTGTCGCCGAGCCCCAATCGCAGAAGGTGCAGGCGAACGGACAGCCGCGGTTGGTCTCCCACAGCGCATGCCAGCGCTGGCCAGGGTAACCGGCGATCACGCGGTCGAAAGCGCCGGACAGGTACGGCGAAGGAATGCGATCGAGATCCTTGATACGAGGCGGCTTTGGTCGCGTCACCGGAAGGCCGTCGCCGCCTCGCACCGTGGCGCCCTCGAGTGCCGCGTGGCGGTCGGGGAACTGCTCGAGCAAGGCGAGGAACGTCGCCTCGCCTTCGCCGTGGACGGCGACGTCGATGAACCGATACTGATCGAGGAACGGACGGCCCTGGTCGGGCACGTGCGGGCCACCGAACACGATCAGCGTGTCGGGACGTCGCGCCTTGAGGGCCTTTGCGATCGCGATCGACAGCTCGAAGTTCCAGCAGTAGACGCTGAATCCGGCGACGTCCACGCCGTCGAGCGCTGTGACGTGCACGTCCACCGGTGCCCGGCGGAAGATCGGCATTCGAAACGAATAGCGCGACGGGTGCTCGGCGTGCTCAGCGACGTAGGCCTCGAGGAGCCCGGCGACGTACGGCAGGAACGCCCACGACGAGCCCCGCGGCGCCGGACGCGCGGCCTTAGCGAACGGTCCGCGCCGAATGCGAGGAGGGCGCTGCCAGTCGAGGCTGCCGATCGTGACGAGGCCGATGTCAATCACCGCCACGTCAGGCCACTCCCTCCACGGGCGCGACCAGCTCCACCTCGATAGGGTAGAGGTAAGTCGTTTTCTGGTTCTGGCAGAAGATCAGGTGCTCGAACCAGTCTTCCCACGCGACCCAGATCGGCCGTGTCCGGCGAATGGTGCACCGCACCAGACCGCGCTCGAGCGTGGCGGGACAGCTGACCGCCGCCGCCGTGGCGAAGCTCCAGATGTCGTGATCGAGTGCGAGCGTGACGTCATTGGTTTCAAACGGCAGCCGCAGCAAGTGGCGGTTCAATTCCACAGCGTCGTGCAACGCCGCACGGCCTTCTGACTCACGAACGAGTGACGCTAGGATAGTTTCTGCTTCAGCGTAGAACGCGTCGGTCTTGAACGTCGTGGCCAGCGTGATCAGTGCGTGCTGGTCGGCAGGCCAGTACAGCCCGAGCCAGTCGGCGCTGGGCAGGAATTCCCTCCCGCCGGCTTGGATCGCGCGGGCATGGGCGGCGAGGCCGCTGAAGACCGAGGCGACGACCGGAAACCGGTCACCAGATGCCTGCGCGAGTGCTTCGATCTGCGCCCGAACGCCGATGCCGCGGTGCGCGTGCAGCACTACCAGCGGCAGGTAGAGCAGCCGGTCATAGAGCAGCAGGTCCATCGCCCACGCGTAGACCTTGGTGCGCACCCACTCGTCCGCGGGCATCGCACTCGTGGCGACGGCGATTTCCAGGTATTCGGTGACTTCACCCGGCGGCGGCTCGATCGGGCCGTGCAGGTCGGTCATGGCCTGCCGCACCGTCTGGATGCCGAACTCCGCGCGATACGCCGGCTGGCTCATCTCGGCGTTGGGCAGCAGCGAGCAGTTGTAGAAGTGCATGCGCGTGTGCTGGCCGCGCTCGACGAGCGTCGCCACACCGCTGGCGAACGAATCGTAGCTCTCGCCCGGCAGCGCCATGATGATGTCGGTGTAGGTGGGAATCCCGTCGCGCGTGTAGCGCCGCTGCAACTCTTCGAACGAAGCCAGCGAAATGTTGTCGCGCTTGACGCTTTTGAGCGTGTGCGCGTCGGTAGACTGCAGCGACAGTGTCACCCCGGCATTCATGCCGGCGTTGGCGAGCGTCCGCTGCACTTGATACGACCGCTCAGTCGCGTTCTTGGTGTTCTGGACGGAAAGCGTCAGCGGAAAGCCAGTACGGGCCTTGACCTCCGCGGCCGTGCGTGCCAGCTCCACGTCGCGTGGCAAAATGCCAAAGTTGGCATCGCAGCAGAAAATGAATTCACCCTCGAGGGCGGCGAACCACCTAAGCTCGGCTTCGAGCCGCGCCCGGTCGAATGGATAGACTTTGCTGGCCACCGCCGAGCCCCAGTCGCAGAACGTGCACCCGAACGGGCAGCCGCGGTTGGTTTCCCACAGCATCAACCATTTGCGCAACGGGTCGGCGGCGATGAGCGGATCGAATACGCCCTCAAGGTATGGCGAGGGAACCTGATCAAGATCTTTGAGCCGCGGCGCCGGAGGGCGATGCACGAACCGGCCTTCGTCGAGAAAGCTGACGCCGTCTATTTCCTGCCACGCCCGCCTCGGGGCGCGGTCAACGATGTGCGCGAACGTGCGCTCGCCCTCGCCATGACAGGCGAGATCGATCGCCGGGTTCTCACGAAGAAACGCCTCGGCGTGATCCGGTACCTGTGGTCCGCCCGCCAGGATCACGGTGCCCGGACGGCGTGCCTTCACCAGCCGCGCGACCTCGAGCGAGCGCTCGATATTCCAGACGTAGCAGCTGAACGCGACCAGATCCGCTGACGACAACGCCTCGGCGGCCTCCGCTGCGCTGACCGGCGCGTGCAGGATCGGCAGGAACGCCATGCGATCGCGCGACTGGGCGTGGCGCTGCGCGTAGGCCTGCAGCAGTCCAGCGGCGTATGGAAAAATTTGCCAGTCTTTGGCCTCGGTGGTGTGCTGGCGCGCGCCCATCGCGACCGCGCCGACGCGGGCCTTGCGGTCGGCGTGACGTTGGCGTGTGAGGTTCAGGCCGCGCGTAAATTGCACGAGACCTATGACGATAGACGCGGACATCTAGATGGAATTAGGTCGCGCCGGACTTAGTCCGGCGCGACCCGATCTCACTTGCCATCACCCACAGGAGCAGCACGGAGTGCAGCAGCAGCAGCAATCGCCACCGCCCGCGATCGACTCCAACTGCGAGTCCGACAGCTCGCCATCACCCATCTGCGGCTCCGCCGGCACGTAGATGTCGACCGATCCGCTCTTGAGGCCTTCCTCGTAGAGCCTGATCTGATCGTCAAGACCACCGTCGCCTTCCTTGTTGGTCTTGAGGTTGACCCTCACGCCCGACGGAATGGACACGCCGGCCTGACTTAGCACTCCGGCTGGATCTGCCTTGAGCTGGGCCATGAACTTCTCGTCGGCCCAAGCGTTAGTCAGAACCTTGCTGTATCCACCAATAAACTTTGAACGTTCTTCTCGCGTCATCCGGAACTCCTCAGGGGTTTACGTTGACAAACAGGCGGGTCGACTTTACACGGACGGCGCGCCTTGCACAACCTTTTTAACCTGTAGGTTATCGGCGATTCCGCGAAATGTCCGGCGAGGTTGTGGCGGTGGTCAGCACCTCGAATGCCAGCTTCACGAGCGCATCGACGTCGACCTTCGCGGCACGAGGCGGCTTCGGGCATACGACAGCCGCGGACTCGAGCGCGCACATACCTCGCGAACCCGTGTAGCAGAGCCGCTCAATCGCGGTGAACGTGCCGGGACTCCGGATCTGGGTGGCCAGCCACGCATCGATCAGCGCGTTGCCGAAACGGTCCGGCAGGGAGTCGGCCACATCCCGGGAAGCCCGTAGAACGTGCCGCGGCAGCCCTGGAAATTCGCAGGTCTGCACGCTGAGTGGCATCACGATCGGCGAGACCTGGATGCCGCTGCCGCCGAACTCGGGCGTGAACTGAAACGCGGCATGGTCGCGTCCGTCGGCCATCGAGACCGCGCCGATGGTGGGGCCCCACAGGCGCACTTCCGCGATCACGATTCATCCCCCCAGCGCCACTTCTTCTTCACGGCCGGCGTCGGACCGGCGCGCGCGTGCGACACTGGCCGGCCAGCTTCAATTGCTCGACGGGGCTGAGGCCGGGTGCCGGAAAGAGGGCCTCGAATCGGTCCAGCAGGCCGAGCACGCAGCAGACCCGCACCAGTCCCGAGAGCCGTGACGCCACCTCACCCGATTCGAGGCGCTCCAAGGTGCGCTTTGAAACACCGGCTTCCTCAGCCAGCGTCGCTTGCGTGAGGTTCCTGGCCACCCGGGCAGCGGCCAGGCGCTCGCCGAGCTCACCCAGGCTGGGTGTTAATTCGGCATATATGACGAATTAAATGCTATTTCAGCCCGTTCGGTCGCAGCTGCTTCCAGCGCTCGATGAATGCCACCGCCGCGTTCACCGACGCCTCGGTCTCATCCCGTCCACGCTCTGCGATCGCGGCCCTGACGTCGAGGGCACTCCACACACCCGTCTCGGTCATGTCTTTCGTCGAGGTCCCCTTCCCGGTCGACGAGGCCTTGAGCGCCTCGGCCAGGAACACGCGCGTGGCGGTCGGATCGCCAGCGACGACGTCCGGAAGGATCTTCTCGAGATGCGGGCGCAATGTCAGCGGCGCGGTGCGGGCCACGCTCATGTTGACCAGGTTCGGCGTCAGGTAGAGCGACCGCGACGTCTCACTCACGCCGCCGTGGCGATCGAACGCCGGCGGCCCCTGTCGCGTCGGCCGCTTCACGAACGGCTGGGCGGCATCATCCAGTTCCACCGCGATGCCTGCGGTCTCCTGGTTGATACGGTCGACGATGTACTGCACCGTGGCCGAGTTACCCGCGTGGCTGTTCAGGATCAGGAAGCGCTTGAAGCCATGCGCCAGCAGGCTTTGCGCCGCCTGGAAGTAGACGAGCTGAATCGTGTCGGACGGCAGGGTGATGGTACCGGGAAACGCCATGTGATACGGCGAGTTGCCGGGGAACAAAATCGGCGCCACCAGCACGTCGGTCTTCTGCGCGATCAGTTTCGCGCGTTCCAGGCCGCTCAGAAAGTCCGTGCCGATCGGGCCCTGCAGGCCGTGCTGCTCCAGTGACGCCACCGGCAGGATCACCATGTCGGTGCGGGTCAGCAGGTCCGCCACTTCCGGCGACGTCATGTGAGGCAGGTAGTTCTTGATCTTCTGCTCATGCCAGAGCGGATTGGCGGGCGCGACCTGCGCAAACACCGTCGACGCCGGCACGACACCCAGCACCAGCGCAAGGGCGACACGAACTCGCAACATGCAGTCCTCCTCGAATGACGAACGAACAGCGGACCCGCGGCTACTTGCTGCGCACGGCCGTCATGGTGATCTCGAGCCGCGCGCCGCGCGCCAGATCCTTGACCGCCACGGTCGACCGCGTGGGATACGCGCCGCTGGGGAAATACGATCGGTAAAGCTCGTTGAACCTGGCGAAGTCGCCCATGTCAGCGAGGTAGACGGTGACCGAGACCACGTCAGCCAGCGACATGTCGGCGGCCGTCAGCACCGTCTGCACGTTGCTCATGATCTGCTTCATCTCCGGCTCCAGACCGCCTGGCACCAGCTGACCGGACACCGGATCGCCACCAGTGCTCCCGGAGAGATACAGCGTGTCGCCAACCATGATGGCAGGCACGAGCGGTGACGGCGTCGGCTTGTAGCTCGCGGGTTGAATCACGCGCCGCGCCGGCGGCGGAGTCCGCGCGGACTGCGCCGCGGCGCCGCCGAAATACAAGACATTCGGCGCCTCGGAGCGCGCCATCGCAATGTCGAGGCGGCCGTCCTTGTCGACGTCGCCAATGGCGAATCCGTATGCCGTCCCCTTGTCGTCGCCAAACGGCACCGGCGTGAACCGGCGGCCGGAACCGTCGTTGAAAAACACGGCCGGCCGCGCTTCGACATATCCGACCACGATGTCGGTCGTGCCGTTGCCGTCGAGATCGGCCGTGGCAAGTGCATACGGTGACTTGTCTCCGAGGCCAATTGGCACGGGCACGGACAGACGGTTCCCCGCTTCGCCGTAGTAAATCGCCACACCGGTTCGCTCGTCGATGGTCACCAGGTCGTTCCGGCCGTCGCCGTTCAGGTCGGCAGCCGCCGACATGCGAATGGTGGCGTTGGCAGGCCCGAACGGCACGCGCGTGGCACCGGCGAACGTGCCTTTCCCGCCGTTCACATAGATGTGGCTCTGGCCGCCGTCACGATGCGGCACGATGAGATCCGTCAAGCCGTCGCCGGTCACATCAGCGGCGGTAATCGTGGTTGCCGACTCGGTCGCGAATTTCTCGCACGCCGCATCGAACTGGCCGCGCCCCTTGTTGAAGCAGATGTAGCTGGCGCCGGGCCGGTCACCCGTGCGATTGGCCACGACGATGTCGGGCAGGCCGTCGGCGTTCAGGTCGGCAATGGTGGCGTTCCTGGTCGGCCAGTCCGGCTGTCCGAAGTTGGAACCGGGGCGGAACTGGCCCTTGCCGTCGTTCAAGTACACAAGCTTCGGATCGCGATCGTTGCTGATCACCACGTCCAGATCGCGGTCGCCATCGAGATCGACGAGATGACCAGAGTAGGTGCGATCCGACGCCGTACCAAGGTCGTGCGCCGACAGGAACCCGCCACGGCCGTCGCCGATGAGCACGCGATCCACGAGCGGCCAGTGACGCCCTTTCGCCAGCACGATGTCGGGATTGCCGTCGCCGTTTACGTCGCCGATGCTGACGTTGGCCGACGTTTCGGATGTCGGCTCGAGCAGCAGCATCCGATCGTACTGGACCGGCGCCGGCGCCGGTTGCGGCTGCGCACGGTCGAAGTAGTCGACAATCTCGCGCGCGGCGCGCCCGATGCGATCTTCCGCCTCGCCATATGAACCGGTCACGCCGTTGACGAAGAACGAGATGACGATCGTTCCCGACCGGGCCGAGACCAGCCCCACGTCATTGGCAATCACGTTGCTGTCGCCGGTCTTGTGCGCCACCGGCACGTCGAGGAAATGCGGCAGGCGGCGGCTGCCTGCCTGCTGCCGGCCAAGAATGGTCTTCATCTCGGCGGCGCTGGCCTTCGACGTGAGCGTGCCGCGCTCGATGGCCTCGAGCAGCCGCCCGGTCTCGCGCGGCGTCATGTCGCCCAGCCAGTAGGCCCGATCCTGCACGGTCAGCCGGTTGCGATTCGCCGCCATCGTGCTGCGGTTCGCCGGGTCGCGTACGGCATCGACCCACTTCGCTCGTGGTCCCGTGAAGAGATCGATGTAGTGGTTGAACAGCTCGCTGTTCTGCGAGGCGTACTGCAGCCCGGTCGTCTCTTCCGGCGTCAGGTTGGCGAACTCGGGATTGATCAGCGTCAACAGCTTCTTGCGGTACTCGTGACCGCGGCCAATCATTCGCGTCTTCGTGAATCCGGCGGACGTGAGCCAGGCATTCAGGGCGTCGACGCCGCCGATCTTTCGCACCATCAGATCGGTGGCGGTGTTGTCGCTGGTGATCACCATCTCCGTGATGAGATCGCGATAGGTCGGATTCAGCCCAAGGTCGTGGAACTGCAGCACACCGCTGCCGTCGCGGAGGTCGGCACGAGTGATGGTCACACGTTCGTTCAGATTGAGCGTCCTGGCGTCGGCGAGTTGAAAGGCACGGGCCATGATCGCGAGCTTGATGACGCTGGCGCTGCTGAACGACTCGTCGCCGCGCACCGAGGCTTCCTCGCCCGTGCCGAGGTGCTTGACGTAGACCCCGGTGCGGGCTGGAAGGGACGCCAGGTGCGAATCGATCAGCTCGGTCAGGCTGGGCGGTGCCTGGGCCGACAAGGAAGCACCCATCGAGAGAATGAGGGTCGAAAGCAGCAGTCGTGTGCGCATCATGGTCACCATTGGTGATCGGTCGCGCCATCGTATCGCTAAACTGCCGGCAGCCCGAGTTGGCCTTTCATCTCAGCCGGACTCCAACTTGTCACCGCTCACATTTCCCAGCTACCCGCAGACCGGCAGGGGGACCCGCGTCGCGCGTCATCGGGGGCCGATCTGTTTGCAGTGATGCCGCGTGTGGAGTTCCGTGAACCGCACGTAATCCACCATGTCCACGGTGCCAAAGATCGTCGTGCGCATCATGGAAGATCGGGTGGCAATGTCCAGGCACGCCTGCTCGAACACCGCGTGTGCGGCCTCGAGCCGCCGGCGGCCATCTGCCGGCGTCGCAGGCCCGCGATCAGGATTCATCGCCTTGTTCGTCCTGGCTTTTGGGAATGCCTGGTTCCGAAGCACCCGTCGCAGCAGCAACGCTCGCGTAATGGGATGGATGATCGCTGGCAGATTGGGAAATTTCGACGGACGCCCGGCAGCCATGTTCGCGGACTCTTCGAGCGAGCGCGCGACGTGTTCCACGATTTGGCTGGGCGACCATTTGCCCGGCGCCGTGGCGGCGCTCCAATCCGAACCGCTGCGTTCCCCTGCGACGATCAACTGCTCTACCGCTTCTTTGCTGGCGGCCAGCGCGAGATTCACATCTGCCATCAGGTGGCTCCTGTCTTCGACTGACGTTTCGGTTTCGGCTTTCCAGCCGCTGCCTGCCGCTTGGCGACCGGACGCGTCCCTGCCGCCTTCGGCCGGCGTGCAGTGCCGGCTCCGAGCGCGCGAACGCACGAGACGCCGGATGCCAACCAGCGCGCGAGCGACGATCGCGTGGTGATGCCTTCGGGTTCGACGAAGACGTAGCCGACCATGGCGCGCCCGGTGAAATCCATTTCCCGAACGTGCCGCTCGGCAAGCGCCCGTTCATACGCGTCCCGGCCGACGCGCACCATCAATTCATCCTTGACGATGCCGCAGCACATCTTGCCGTTGAGCAGAAACGCCACGCCGCCGAACATGTGTTTCTCGGACAGGCCACGTTCTCCCGCCAGCCCTTCGCGAATGCGCTGTGCCAGCCCCGCATCGAACGCCATCGCTCACCCCATTCGTGGCTTACTGCTCACTCTCGTGGCCCGCCACGCGAGCCAATACCGTTGCCATGCGCTCGAGCGTCGCCCCCCAACCTGCCTGATGCGGAGCCTGCATCTCCTCGGAGGCGAAGGGCTGGTGGTGCACGCGCACGTCCGTGCCGCCGTCGGTGGCGACCAGGTCGATGGCGACAAAGGTAATGTGCCCGGCCCAGGGGTCCGGTGGTTCCCACGTCCAGGTAAAGGTCAGACGCGAAGACGGGGTCACCGTGCGGTATTCGCCGATGACGGCAACCACGCGGCCATCTGGAAACGAATAGACGAACCGATAACGTCCGCCCGGCCGCGGATCGCACTCGTCAACTCGAACGCGGACATCCGCTGAAGGACAGAACCAGCGCTCGAGCAGCGGCGGTTCGGTCAAGGCTCGAAAGACGAGGGCAGGCGGCGCCGCGACCCATCGTTCGCAGAACAACTCGAGCGTGCCAGCGACGCGATCACTCATGACGCTGCAGGTCGACCAGCACCGACTCGAGCTGCCCAAGCGCCCCCTGCCAGAACTGCCGATGACGGGCGATCCAGCGCTCCGCCTCGCGCAGCGGAGCGGGGGCGAAGCGCAGCGTATGCCGTCGGCCGTTCACGGACCGCTTCACCAGTCCGGCATCCTCGAGCACTCGAATGTGTTTGGACGCACTTGACTGCGCGATATCGAACGGCTCGCCCAGTTCCCCTGCCGTGCGCTCGGCCTTGGCCAGCCGGGCGAGCATGGCCCGGCGCGTCGGATCCGAGAGCGCGCGGAACACCGCATCGAGCTGCGCCGAGGGTGAATGCATAGCCATTTGGCTATACGTTACGGCCACGGAACTTCACTGTCAATGGCGCTATGATTGGCCCTGCGAGCCGGCAGGCTGAGCCTGCCAACCGGCCACCGGCTCCGGGAGCTCGTTCATGACACGCAGTCTGGCCCTTTTCCTTTGCTCTGTGACGCTGATTGCAGGTTGCTCGCGCAACCCGGAGCGGACCGCGGCGACCGCGCCGACGCCGGTCGCATCGGCGCCGGAGCCCGGTTCCCTGCTCGGCCCATCGTCGGTCGCGCCGGGCGGCATCTCCGGCAAGTACGACATCTCGCTGCCGGGCCGCGATCAGTCCTACGACTTCCGCAACCAGCTCGAAACCAAGTATCTGACCGGCCTCTTGCGTTCCGCCTCGCCGACATTTGTCGATCGCGAAGGCGAAGTGGTCTGGACGCAGGAATACATTCGCTATCGCCTCAACGGATGCGATCACGCCACGGCGACGCAGCGCGTGCTGTCGCAGGTCGCAGGTCAGGCGGCGGGCGCCGTGTGCGGCACGGCCGCCGACGGCCTGATCGCCTTCCCGCCGCGCAGTGACGCCTTCGACTTCCGCCGCCAGCTCGAGTCCACCTACCAGGGCTTCGCACGCGGCGCGAGTTCGTCGGCGGTCGACGCCGAAGGCGGCGTGATCTGGACGCAGGAATACCTACGCTATCGCGTCAACAGCTGCGACCACACCACCGCGGTCTCAAAGGTGTTCTCACAGATCGACGGCGGCGGCGTTGCGGCCACCTGCTACGTGCCACCGTGCATCTATCAGCTGTCCACCTCGACGCAGGCATCAACCGCCGCCGGCGGCACGTTTACCGTCACGGCGACCCGAACCTCCGGAGACTGTAACTACACGGCGGAGAGCCTCGACAACTTTGTCACCATCAGCAGCGGCGCCAGCGGCACCGATACCGGCACCATCACCTATTCCGTCGGACGTAACTTTGGCGGCGCGCGCACCGGACGCATTCGCGTCCGATGGGCCAGCACCTCTGCCATCCTCGAGATCAACCAGGAAGCGGGCACCAGCGTCGCCTTCACGATGACCGACCCGGCCGCCGGCTCGGGCACTACGACCACGTGCTCGATTCGGACGACGACGACGCTGTGCCGGCTGGACATTTCCTCCGGCGTGTTCTCGTCGAGCGCCGTGTTCAACTGGCACGTCGAGTTCCCGTACGGCAACGGCAAGGGCTCGCACGACTTCACGTCCAGCGGCCTGAGCTTCACCTTCACCAACTCGTGCGGCGGGTCTGACGGCACGGCCAGCGGCAACACCAAGACACTCAGCGTGACGCTGACGGTGACCGATGGCACGTCGATCACCACGGTGCAGTCGAGCAGCGGCGGTCAGCCCGAGCTGTTCATCCGATTCTTCACTTGCTAGTTTTTCGAAGGACACCAGGCATGTTCCGGCGCATCGCACAACAGGGTTTCTTGGGCTTCACCATCGGCGCGCTGCTCGCCGCGTGCGGGGGCACTCCACCGGCTGCCACCCCGACGCCGGCCGCCGATGCGCCGGTGTCCATCGACACGCCGGCCATCGACGCCGCGCTCAAGGGCATCAGCCCTGATCGCATCAAGGAGCACATGACGGTGCTTGCCGGCGATGCGCTCGAAGGCCGCGGGCTCGGCAGCAAGGGCTATGAAGGCGCGCTGCAGTACGTCGAGAAGGCGCTGACGACTGACGGACTGGCGCCCTCCGGCGAGAACGGCGGATTCCGCCAGCGCGTTCCGCTGAGAAACGCCGTGGTCGTGCAGAAAGCCAGCGCGTTTGCGGTGACCTCGAAGGGCGTCAAGAAAACGCTGGCCTACGGCAAGGACTACCTGCTGTCGGCCGATCAACTGCGCGAGGACGTCAGCCTCGATGATGCGCCGGTGGTGTTTGTCGGCTACGGCGTCAGCGCGCCGGCGCTGGGCTACGACGACTACGGCACGGGCATCGACGTCAAAGGCAAGGTCGTGGCCTATCTCAGTGGCGCGCCTGCAAAGCTGGCGAGCAACGAGCGCGCCTACTATTCATCCGGCACGGTCAAAGATGCCGAGGCCGTCAAGCGCGGTGCCGTCGGCACGATCAGCTTCACCTCGCCGGATGATCCGCGCTTCCGATGGGATGTCAGCGTCGCCACGAGCACGCAGGGTAACTACGCGTGGGTTGATGCGAAGGGAAACCCCAATCGCGGTGATGCCAACCTGCGGGGCTCGGTATCGCTCAACCACTCCGGTGTCGCGGCGATCTTCGCCGGCGCATCGAAGCCCGCCGCCGACGTGTTTGCGGCAGCGGCCAAGAGCGAACCACAGGCCTTTGATCTCGCTACGCGCGTCTCGATCAAGACGCAGTCCACACACACCAACGTCGAGAGCGCCAACGTCGTCGCTCGCCTGGAAGGCTCAGACTCGGCGTTGAAGAACGAGCATGTCGTCTTCATCGCGCACGTCGATCA
>Ga0208783_10001757_pt1 | contig 12684 bp, 11 predicted proteins | sample DEB19_08_DNA_2_FD_184529 | JGI IMG/M metagenome (GOLD analysis project Ga0208783, IMG submission 184529) | Aqueous microbial communities from the Delaware River and Bay under freshwater to marine salinity gradient to study organic matter... | ecosystem: Environmental > Aquatic > Marine >... | reverse complement strand
CGGCCGGCCGGATCACGAGCGGAACATCCGGATCATCGAGGAGAAGCTGCGCAGCTTCCAGATCCCCGCCGAGGTGGTGGCCACGAACAGCGGCCCGGTCGTCACGCAGTACGAGGTCAAGCCGGACGTCCGGATCAAGCTCTCCCGGATCGAGGGGCTCGCGGACGACCTTGCGATGGCGCTTGCCGCGCGCTCGATCCGCATCGAAGCGCCGATCCCGGGCAAGGACGTCGTGGGCATCGAGATCCCGAACCACACCTCGGACGTGGTGGGCCTGCGCGATCTCTATGACGACGCGCGGATGGGGGAGGCCACGAGCAAGCTCACCTTCGCGCTCGGGCGGGACGTGAGCGGCCGTGCCTACGCGGTGGACCTGGGCCGGATGCCGCACCTGCTCATCGCAGGGGCCACCGGCTCCGGCAAGAGCGTCTGCGTCAACGCGCTCATCACGAGCATCATCATGCGTGCCACTCCGGACGAGGTGAGCCTCGTCCTCGTGGACCTGAAGCGTGTCGAGCTCGCCCCGTACCAGGGGATCCCGCACCTCCGCACGGAGGTGATCATGGAGCCGAACGAGGCGCGCGCGGCGCTCGCCTGGGCGGTCGGCCAGATGGAGGACCGCTACAAGCTTCTCGCGGGGAAGGGCGAGCGGAATATCGCCGCCTACAACGCGAGCGACCGGGTCGCGCCGGAGGACCGGCTCCCGTACATCGTCCTCGTCATCGACGAGCTCGCGGACCTCATGATGCGCGAGGGGCGGAAGGTCGAGGAGCCGATCGTCAAGCTCGCCCAAAAGGCGCGTGCGGTCGGGATGCACCTCGTCCTTGCGACGCAGCGGCCGAGCGTGAACGTGGTGACCGGTCTCATCAAGGCGAACGTGCCCAGCCGGATCGCCTTCGCGATGGCCTCGAACGTGGATAGCCGGACCGTCCTCGACCAGCCGGGCGCGGAGGACCTCATCGGGCGCGGCGACATGCTCTACCAGCCGGCCGACCTGCCGCGCCCCGTCCGGCTCCAGGGGGTCTTCGTCTCCGATGCCGAGGTCCGCGCGATCGCCGATCACTGGCGGGCGCAGGAGCCGGAGCCGCGCTACGACCCCGCGGTCCTCGCGGGCAGCGACGAGGAGTCGGGCGAGAGCGGCGAGTTCGCGTGGCTGGCGAAGCTCGCCGAGGACGAGATGACCCCGCGTGCCGCGGAGCTCGTGCTCGCGACCGGCAAGGCGAGCACCTCGATGATGCAGACGAAGCTGAAGGTCGGCTTCAACCGCGCCAGCCGGCTGATCGAGGAGCTGGAGAAGTTCGGCATCGTGGGGCCCCAGGACCCGCGCAATCCCGCCACGCCGCGTGCCGTCTACGGACCGGAGAACTGGGTCCGCGGCGCTGCGGACATGGACGACCTCTAGGCGGGGACCCGGACGGCATGGGGCCGGTGGGGGAGGGGTGACGCAGCTGCGCGTGGAGATCATCCCCTGTGCGCAGATGACGGCCGAGGACGAGCGTGCCATCGCGCGGCTCTGCGCCGCCGCCTGGCCCGACCCGGCCGACCCGTTCAGCGCGGACGATCTGGCGCATGCGCACGGCGGCACGCACCTCGTGGTCCGTGATGCGCGGGGCGCGATCCGTTCCCACGCCGCGATCGTCCCTCGCCGGATCTGGGTCGGGGAGGTCCCTCTCCGGGCGGGCTACCTGGAGGCCGTGGCGACCGATCCCGTGCACCGGGGTCGCGGGTATGCGTCCGCGATCCTCGCTCGTGCCGGCGAGCGCATCCGTACCGGGGACGATCTCGGCCTTCTCTCCGGGGAGGGCCGCTCCCTCTACCGGCGCCACGGGTGGGAGCCCTGGACCGGCCCCTCGCTCGTCCGCGGCCCCGGCGGGGTGCGCCCGACCCCCGGCGAGGATGGCGGGATCCAGCTCCTGCGCACGGACCGGGTGCGCTGGGTGCGCGGGGATGAGCCGATCGCGTGCGAGGAGCGAGCGGGGGATCCGTGGTAGCCCACAGAGGTGCCGGGGGGCACCGGGTCTCGTCCGGGCGTAGACTGCGGAGGCCGCGCACGCACCCCATTGGATGTGCGCTGACCCGGGAGACGAGCACGACCCCATGACCTTCCGCCAGACCCCTCCCGCGCCGCGGGATGGAAGGCCGGGGCCCTCCACCGGGCCCGCCGCGGGTGCCGCGCGCACGGTCGGTGACCAGCTGCGCCGGGCGCGCGAGGAGCGGGGGATCGACCTCTACCGCGCCGAGCGGGACACGAAGATCCGGGCGCGCCACCTTGCCGCGCTCGAGGATGGCGATGACGCGAACCTTCCCGGGGCGGTCTACGCGCGCGGGTTCCTCCGGAACTACGCCCTCTACCTGGGCCTCGATCCGGACGAGGCGGTGAGCCGTTGGCGGATGGAGCGTGACAGCACGCCCGGCGAGGAGGCGGGCGGGCCGGTCGTCGTCCCGCCGCAGCCGATCGCGACCCCGACCGGTGGGATCACCTTCACTCCCTCCCTCGTCATCGGGATCATCCTCGCGACGATCGTCGTCCTCTTCGCGGGGTATATCGGCCTGCAGCTCGTCCGCTTCAGCCAGGTCCCGGCGGTCCGCCTGGACGGGGCCGCGGTGGTCGAGCTGGAACCGGATGCCACCACCGTCGTCGTGCGCGGGAGCGCCGGGCCGCGCGCGGTCATCGAGGTGCGTGGGGTGACGGGAGAGCTCCTCACCACGTCGACCGCAGCGGAGGATGGGCGCTGGGTCGTGGAGCTCGGTGTGGGCAAGGGAAGGAACGACTTCTCGCTCACCGCGAAGGACGCGGAGACGGGCCGGATCTCCGACGCGGTCCCGCTCACCGTGACGGTCCCGGTCCCGGGGATCACCGGACCCACGGCCGCACCGACGCGCGGGCCGGAGCGGGATCGCACCGGGGCGGGGCAGGTCTTCCTCGAGCTGAACGCGCCCGGAGACCGGCGCCAGATCGACAACGACGTCGTGAACGTGCGCGGGCGGACCGACGCGGACGAGGTGACGGTCTCCGTGAGCTGGCTCGGGCCGGCCGGAGGCGGCGACCCCGGGCTCCTCGCCGAGGTCCCGGAGATCCCGGACCCGGTGACGGCCCTGGTCGTCGAGGACGCCTTCGATCTGCCCCTTCCGCTTGCGGAGGGCCGTTGGGAGCTCACGGTGAGCGTTCCCGGCACCGGCTTCCTCGCGGGCGGTGAGCTGGTGCGCACCGTGGACGTGCGGCTCGGCGGCGTGGTGGCGGTGGTGGAGGCATCCGGAGCCGACCCCACGATCGCGGTCTGGAGCGACGGCGAGGTGGCCGTTCCGTCCCTCGCCCTCCAGGATGGAGAGCGCGCGGTCTTCCGGGCGCGGCGGACGATCGTCATCCGGACGAGCGACGGGCTCTCGACCCTGATCATCATGAACGGCTCGGCCGCGGCACCGGCAGGGAAGAACACCGGGCCGGCTGCCGTCATCCTCGAGCGGGGCAAGGAGCCCCGGCCCTTCGAATAGATGTCCGTCTCCACCGGCCCCGATCCCGTCCCCGCGCTCCTCGAACGCCTCGCCACCGTGTGCGTGGAGCGTGGGCTGCGCGTCGCCACCGCCGAATCCTGCACCGGTGGGCTGATCGGCCACCTCATCACCGGGATCCCCGGCGCGAGCACCTGGTACCTCGGGGGCGTGGTCGCCTACGCGAACGAGGTCAAGGCGGGGCTCCTCGGCGTCCCCGGGAGCCTCTTCGTGGAGCATGGCGCCGTGAGCGAGCCGGTCGCCCGCGCGATGGCCGAGGGTGTCCGCTCCGCGCTCGGGGTCGATCTCGGGGTCTCGGTCACCGGGATCGCGGGTCCGGGCGGGGCGACCCCGGCCAAGCCCGTCGGGCTGACGTGGGTCGCGGTCGCCGGGCGCGCAGGGACGGAGGCACGGCGCTCCGTCGGCCCGGGCGGGCGCGACGAGAACAAGCGGGCGGCGGCGATCGCCGCGCTCGAGCTGCTCATCCAGGTCGCGGAGGCCGCGTGACCCGGAGCGCAGAAGAGGTGGGTGCCGGGCTCGCGCCGGTGCGCGCGCCGCGTCCGATCCGCGCCGGCGAGCGGATCCACGTCGTGGGGGTCGCGGGTGCCGGTGCTTCCGGAGCCGCGCTTCTCGCGGTTCACGCGGGAGGCCAGGTGAGCGGCTGCGATCCGGGTGCTCCCTCGCCCTACACCGCGGCGCTGGAAGCGATGGGGGTCACCGTGGACTCCGTCCACGCTGCCGGGCACGTGGGTCCGGCGGATCACCCCCTGGTCGATCGGATCGCGGTGACGAAGGCGCTCACCGCGGTCGATCCGGATCACCCGGAGCTGATGGCTGCGCGGGCGGCGGGTCTCCCGGTCGAGGCGTGGCAGCAGCTCGTGGCGGACGCTGCGGCGACCCAGGGTGGCCTGCTCGTCGCCGTGGCGGGAACGCACGGCAAGTCCACGAGCACGGGGTGGCTCCTCCACCTCCTCGCCCGGGCCGGGGCCGAGCCGGCGGGATTCGTCGGTGCGCTCCTCCCCGGGGAGCTGTGCGGCGGGATCCCGTCCACCGCGCTCTGGGGGAGGGGGCCGTTCGTCGTGGAGGCGGACGAGTACGCCGGGAACTTCGACCCCTACCGGCCGCAGGTCGCGGTCCTCCTCAACGTGGAGTGGGACCACCCGGATGTCTTCGCGGACGAGCCGGCGGTCCGGGCCGCCTTCCTCGGCTGGCTGCGGGCCCCCGGGTCGGCAGGGCGGACCCTCGTGGCGAACGTGGGCGACGCGGGCGTGGCCCGGCTCCTCGGGGAGCTCGCGGGCTGGGAGGGCAGGATCGTCCGGGTCGCCCTCGATGCCCCGGAGGGCGCGGCGGAGGTCGCCGGCCGGGTGGCGGGGGAGGGGATCGTCATCGAGGGCCTGGGGGCTCCCATCGTCGTGGAGCGTCTGGCGCTGCCGGGGCTCCACAACGCGGCGAATGCCCTCTGCGTGGCGGCGGCCGCCGCCCTCGCGGGTGCGTCGGCGGGCGCGATCGCGGAGGGGCTGGCGAGCTTCCCCGGGGTCGGTCGCCGGCTCGAGCGCAAGGGAGAGCCCGCCGGCGTCCTCGTCCTGGACGACTATGCGCACCACCCCACGGCGATCTCCGCGGTCATCGCGACCCTTCGCCGGCAGTGGCCGGGCCGGCGGGTCTGGGCGGTCTGCGAGCCGCTCACCTTCCACCGGACCGCCGCCCTTGCGGACGCCCTGGCCGTTGCGCTGGCGGCGGCCGACCGGGTGACCGTCGCGCCGATCCACGCGGGACGGGATCCGGACCGGACGATCGCGAGCGCAGCTGCGGTCGCGGAGGCGGTCGATCGCCTCGGCACGCCGGCGACGGCCCCGGCGACCGCCGAGGAGACGGCGGACGAGGTGGCTGATGCCGTCCGGAGCGGTGACCTGGTGATCGTCATGGGCGGGGGTCGGGCGGACCGGATCGCGGATCGGATCGTCGATCGCCTGACCGCCCGCGCCGGGGGGTAGAATCACGCGGATGGCCCAGCCGCTCGTCCCCGGGGACGCCCAGAGCCTGCTCGAGGCGTGGAAGCGCGCCTGGGAGCGTAGGGATGTGGATGCGGCGCTCGCCCTCTTCCGGGAGGATGCCGAGATGCGCACGGATCCCTTCGGGGAGCCGGTCGTGGGCGCCATGGCGATCCGCGCGTGGTGGAATGCGCTCGTGGCAGGGAACGTCCACCTCGAGCTGGACGCAGAGCGGACCTGGGTCTCCGGCCGGACCGTCCTCGCCGCCTGGCATGGCGCCCGGACGGACCGCACGAACGCGGACCGCATCCGGATCCGCGGCTTCCTCGTCCTCGACCTGGACGATGCGGGCCGGATCTCGAGGCTGCGCGGGTGGCCGCTGGAGCGGATCGTGGGGAAGGATTCGACCGTCCGTCCGGAGCCGGGCGGACCTGATGCGGAGGTGGCCTGATGGCCGGAGATGTCTCGTTCGACGTGGTGAGCGATTTCGATCGCCAGGAGCTCGTCAATGCGCTGGACCAGGTGCGGCGCGAGATCGGGACGCGCTTCGACTTCCGCGGGGCGCTCGCGGACGTGACGCTCGGCAAGGAGGAGATCACGATCCACACGGATAGCGAGCCTCGCGCGGTCGCGATCCGGGACCTCGTGGAATCGAAGGCGGTCCGCCGGGGGCTGAGCCTGAAGGTCTTCGACTGGGGCAAGGTGGAGCCGGCGGGCGGGAGCACCGTCCGGCAGGTCGTCCTCCTCCGGCGTGGTCTCAACGAGGAGACCGCGAAGAAGATCACGAAGCTGATCCGGGACGAGTTCCCCAAGGTCAAGTCCCAGATCCAGGGTGACGCGGTCCGCGTGAGCGGGAAGAGCAAGGACGACCTCCAGCGGGTGATCGCCCGTCTGCGCGAGGAAGGGGAGGGCTACCCCGTCCCGCTCGACTTCCAGAACTACCGGTGATGGACGATGGCGCAGAGCACCTCGGCACGGATCCTCATGGCGTTGGTGGCGATCCTCGTGATCCTCTCGATGGTCTGGGGGGCGGTCCGCTTCCCCTGACCCCGGAGGTGGAGGCGGTGCCGGCTGCGGAAGGGGTCCTTGCGGAAGCTCCCGCCCTCGACCTCGATCCGGCCGAGCCCCCGCCCGCTCTCTCGCGGCCCGAGACCGGCCCCGAGCCGGCGGATGCCCCCGCCCCGGCCCCCGAGCCCGCGGAGCCCCTGCCGCTGGCGACCGTTCTCGCCACCGGGCTGGCGGCCGCCGGTGCGAAGATCGCCTTCACCGTCCCCGGCGAGAGCTTCCTGCCTCTCCTATCCGCGCTCCCCGAGGCGGGCGTCCGCGTCGTCTCCGCCCGCCATGAGGGCGGTGCCGCCTTCATGGCCGAGGCCGCGGCCCAGCTCACCGGCAAGCCCCAGCTCCTCCTCGTCACGCGGGCGGTCGGCGCCACGAACGCGGCGATCGGGATCCACACCGCGCGCTCGGATTCCGCGCCGCTCGTCACGATCGTGGGTGACGCCCGCTCCCAGCATCGTGGCCGCGAGGGGTTCCAGGCGATCGATCTCGCGGGCACGATGGGGGCTCTTGCCCTCCATGCCGCGGCTCCGCGCAGCCCCGAGGACGCGGTGAGCGCCACGACGGCCGGGCTCCGCGCGATCACCTCCGGACGGCCCGGCCCACTCCTGCTCGCGATCCCCGAGGACCTCTTCCCGCGTCCGGTGCGCCGGCGCGTCGAGGCGCCGCGTCCCGGCGGTGGGCGTGGGCCGGATCGCGACGCGGTCCGGGCGGTCCTCCACCTTCTCGCGGGCTCCACGGACGGCGCGATCCTCGCCGGGGGCGGCGTCCTGCGATCGCGGGCGAGCCGTCGCCTGCTCGAGCTCGCGGAGGCGCTCGGCGTCCCGGTCATCGCGACGTGGCGTCGCCCCGATGTCGTCCCCAACGAGCATCCGCACTACCTGGGCGTCTCGGGCTACTGGGCGGCCCCCACCGTCCTTGAGCGCCTGAAGCGCGCAGACGCGCTCCTCGTCCTCGGCAGCCGGCTGAGCGAGCCCGCGAGCTTCGGCTGGCGGATCCCCGATCGCCGGACGCGCTGGGCGCACGTGGACCTTGCACCGCGACGGGCCCACGCGGGCCTCCCGGCGCCGGAGATCGCGATCGCCACGGACGTGGCGCGCTTCCTCGAGGTCGCGCTCGCCCTCCTCCGCAACGGGGCCCTGGACGCGGGCGCGCGCCAGGCACGGCTCGATGCGCTGGCGGCCGACCGGGCCGCGTGGGAGGCGGCGACCGCGCCCGACCCCACACCCTGGGACGGCCCCGGCGTCCATCCCGGCCACGCGATGGCCGCGCTCGCCCGGAGCGCGCCCCCCACGACGATCGTGACCACGGACGCGGGGAACTTCGCGGGCTGGCTCGTCCGCGGCTACCGTTTCTCGCGTCCCGGCAGCTTCGTCGGCCCGACCTCCGGTGCGATGGGCTACGCGCTTCCCGCGGCGATCGCCGCCTCGCTCCTCCATCCGGACCGGCCCGTCGTCGCGCTCGCGGGCGATGGTGGCTTCGCGATGACGATGGCCGAGCTCGAGACCTCCGTCCGGAGCGGCGCGCGCCCCGTCGTCATCGTCTTCGACAACGGTCGGTACGGGACGATCCGGATGCACCAGGACCGGGCCGGTCTCACCCCGGTGGGCTCGGAGCTCGGTCCGATCGACGCCGCCGCGATCGCCCGCGCCTGCGGGGCGCTCGGCTTCACGGCCGAGCGGGATGACGAGGTGGAACCGGTGCTCCGGCAGGCGTTCGCGGCCCGCCGGACGGCGGTCGTGCGCCTGATCGTGGATCCGGCCTGGGTCTCGGTGGATGAGCGCCCCTAGGCTTCCTCTGCCCCGATCGGCCGGCTGAGCGCAAGGGCGGCGAAGGCCGCTCCCCGCTCCGCGTCCTCCGTCCCGCTCTCCGTCCGGAACCCGAGCGCGTGGTAGGCGGCGAGCGCGTCGGTGTTCGCGGCGATCGTCCAGAGAAGCGTGCGGCGCGCGCCGGTCCTGGCGGCCCACCGTTCCGCTGCCGCGATCAGCCGGCGCATGACACCGCGGCGTCGTGCGGTCGGGTCGACCCACACGCTGAAGATGAGGAGCGTCTCCGGCAGCCGCCGGCGTCCGGTCGCGATCCCCACCGGCGTCCGCCGGCCGTCCGGCTCGATCCGTTCCGCGATCACCCAGAGGCGGCGAGCGCCCCGGGCGCCCGAGCGGGCTGCCTCCGCCCAGGCGGCATCGGGCTCGGCGAGCGCTTCCGCGAGGGTCTGGCCATAGGCGAGCGGCGCATCCGCGAGGCTGCGGAGGCGGAGGTCCCGCAGGACGCCGCCCTCGTCGGTCCGGATCCGGCGGATGACGATCCGCGCGGGCGTCTCCGTCCGGGGAGGGGAGGGGGTCAGCTCTCGAGCTTCGCCTTGATGCACGCGAAGGTCTGGGCGATCATCTTGTCCGCCGTCCCCTGGATGAGGCGGGCGCCGACGCTCGCGATCGTCCCGGAGATCGTCACGTCGGCCTTCCAGTCCATCGTCGTGGCGTCCGGGCCCGCTTCCGTGAGCGCCATCGTGGCGGTGGCATCCACCGCGCTGCCGGGCGCCTGACCGCGCACCTTGATCACGGAGCGCTCCGGCACGACCCGCTCGGCGACCTCGGCGTTGATCGTGAAGCGGGCGCTGATGAAGCCGACCCCCACCTTGGCACGAGCGACGAAATGGGAATCGTCGATCACCTCGATCGATTCCACGCCGGGGCCACAGGAGCCGACCTGCTGCGGGTCGTTCAGGAAGGCGAAGACCTTCTCCCGGGGCGCTGCGATCTGGACCGTGCCTGCGAACTCCACCTCTGGCCCTCCATGATCCCGTGGGCGCGACGCGGCCACTGACCCCTCAACGGTACTCCATCCGGCGCCGCCGCGACGGGGGAGGGGAGCACGGACCCGTCACGGCGGGGGAGCGTCCGTTCGGCCCCCCGCCGCGGTCCGGCCGGGACTGGCGGGCCTGCCGAAACCTTCCCTAGCCTGCGTGACGAGCCCCGTCCCGCCCAGGGCAGCGAGGATCGGGGCCGGCGCCCCGGCGGGCGTCGGATCCGACGACCAGCCATACGGCGCCCCGCCCAGGGCGCCACCCGGCCCGGACCGCGCCCCCGGGTCATCGGCCGGATGAGGAGAACGACGATGCGCGCCTCTCTCCATCCCGCGCGACGCCCTCGGGGCGCCCTTCGCACCCTGCTTCCCGCGGCGTTCCTGGCAGGCGGGCTGCTCCTTGCGGGGACCGGCGCCGTCTTCGCCGACGCCGCGGACCCGGCGACGATCGTGGTCGAGCAGGATGAGCTCACCGTGACGGTCTCGGGGACCTGGTTCTGGCCCGGGCGCTCCGCCCCGTGCGGCCCCGGGACATCCGCGAACCGGGCCACCGGCTGGGCGGCCGACTGGGACGACGGGTTCACGGGGAACTTCCTCCATGCCAAGGATGCGCCTTCCGGCGTGGGCTACCACATGGGAGGCGCGGCGGACAACACCGTCTACCGGAGCGCGGCGAACGGCGGCCTCGGTGACTGCGGGGTCGCGGTGCCCGGTGGTGTCGCAGGGGAGTGGGGTCCGCTGAGCCACACCTACGCAGAGCCCGGCATCTACGAGCTGTGCGTGGTCACGTACGACATCCACTACACGTGGGACCACGGCGATCTCGTCCCCAAGGCGCCCCGTGAGCTGCTCGCGGGCGGCTCGCTCCATAACCCGGACAACTCGGCGGAGAAGAACGCCGGGAACGGGTCGCAGGGGATCCAGTGCATCGCAGCCACCGTCGAGCTCACCCTGCCCACGCCCGAGCTGACGCTGGAGAAGAGCGTCACGGAGACGAGCTACGACGCAGTGGGGGAGACCCTCCACTACGCCTTCCTCGTCACGAACAGTGGAGATGTCCCCCTGGCCGGGCCGGTCACGATCGCGGACGACCTGACGAGCGACGAGGCCTGTCCGGCGGTCACGACCGTGGGCGACCACGATGCGAACCTCGACGCCGGCGAATCGATCACCTGCACCGCGACCCACGCGGTCACCCAGGCGGACCTGGATGCCGGATCGGTCGAGAACAGCGCGACCGCGAGCGCGGACGGGACGACCTCGGCCCCGGATACGGCGACCGTGGACGCGGACGCCCAGCCGGAGCTGACCCTGGTGAAGGAGGCCGCGGAGGAGGGCTTCCTCCTGGCCGGCGAGACCCTCCACTACACCTTCACGGTGACGAACACGGGGAACGTCCGCCTGGACGGGCCCGTCACGATCGCCGATGACCTGACGTCGGACGAGAGCTGCCCCGCGCTCACCACGGTGGGGAACCACGATGGCTGGCTCGACGTGGGCGAGGCCGTGGAGTGCACGGCGACCCTTCTGACGGACGGCGCGGACGTCACGGCCGGCGAGGTCGTGAACGAGGCGACGGCCTTGGCCGATGAGACCACCTCGGACCCCGACAGCGTCACGGTCCCGGCGATCCCCCAGGTGAAGGAGCTCACCCTCACGAAGGCCGTGAGCGAGGACGAGTTCGCCCAGACCGCAGGTGAGACCCTGCACTTCACCTTCACCGTCCGCAACACGGGGAATGTCCGGCTCGCCGGGCCCGTGAGCGTGGATGATGCGATGACGAGCGACGAGAGCTGCCCGGCCGTGGACACCGTGGGGAACCACGATGCCTGGCTCGACCCGGACGAGTCGCTCGTGTGCAGCGGCACCTACCTGACCACCCACGAGGACGTGGTGCGGGGGGCGATCCTGAATGTGGCCACCGCATCCGCGGACGAGACGACCTCGCCGCCGGACGAGGTGGAGCTGCCCGTGGCGCCGACGCTCGCGATCCTCCTGGACCAGAGCCACTCGATGACGAGCGCGGCGGCGGATCTGCGGAGCCGCTACAACCGGTTCCTCGCGCGGTGGCAGGACCGGACCGCCAAGGCCCCGTTCTCGCTCACCCTCTTCAACAGTCTCCGCTTCGTGGAGCGGTACGTGGATGAGCCGATCGCCGGCATCCCGAAGCTGTCCGCCCGGACCTTCCATCCGGCGGGCTACACGCCGCTCTATGACAGCGCTGCGCGCGCGATCCGGGCCCTCGCGGCGCGAGACCCGCACCACCCGGTCGTCTTCGTGATCATGACCGACGGTGCGGACAACCGGTCCACCGAGGAGACCCGGACGAGCCTCGCCCGGCTGATCCACCGGATGGAGAACCTCCACGGCTGGCGCTTCATCTTCGTGGGCGATGCGCTTGCCGGGCTCCAGGCCGAGGTCGCCCGCATCGGCGGCTGATCAACGGTCCGGGGACGAGAACGACCGCCGGCGCCCGGGGGGACCGGCGGTCGCTCCGTATCGAGGACCCCCTTGTGCACGGGATGCGACATAACCATGATTATCGGAAGCATGATCGGGTAAGGGGGAGCGGTCCCGGATCCTCGTTTCCGCGATCGCGCTCCCCGCCCACGGGTAGAGGCGCGTCAACCGCTCGCGAGATCCTGCGGTGACGGACGGCGGCGCAGGATCCGCTGCCGGAGCGGCGGGCCGCCGAAGGCGATGGAGATGGCGCCGATCCCGACCCCTCCGAGGGCGATCGCAGCCACCGCGCCGTACGTATCCATCGTCCAGCCCCAGATCCAGGCGCCGGCCGGGGCCGTGAGCGCCCCGATGAGGACGAGCACCGCCTGCATCCGCGCCTTCTCCTCGGGGTCGTCGTCCGCGTCCGTGGCGGCGGTGGTGAGCGACTTCGCCCCGTAGCTGAGGCCGCCGTATCCGAGGCCGAGGAGGGCCCACATGATCAGCTCCCGCGAGTTCCCCGAGACCGCGGAGAAGGCCGCGAAGGCAAGGAGGACGATCCCCGCGGCGAGCCCGGCGAGCGCGGTCCCCGCGACGAGGTCGCCGTCCCGGCCGAGGCGCCGGACGAGCGGCGGGGCGAGGTAGCGTCCGAGGGCGAAGGCGGCCATCAGGAGGCTCGCCCCGGACGCGCGCCATTCGTCCGGGGGCCGGAGCTGGAGCGCGAGCGGGACGGCGAGCGCGCTCATCGGGAGGAGGAAGATGGAGGTGGCCGCGGAGAGGATGACGATACGCCGGAAGCGGGGTTGCCGGACGAGGGTGTGGCGCATCGCGCTGAGGGCCCGTTCGCGCTTCCCGGGACGCGGCGCCGGGACATCCGGTCGCTCGAGGGTGACGACGATCGGGAGCG
>Ga0208783_10001756_pt1 | contig 12684 bp, 9 predicted proteins | sample DEB19_08_DNA_2_FD_184529 | JGI IMG/M metagenome (GOLD analysis project Ga0208783, IMG submission 184529) | Aqueous microbial communities from the Delaware River and Bay under freshwater to marine salinity gradient to study organic matter... | ecosystem: Environmental > Aquatic > Marine > Coastal... | reverse complement strand
GGTGCAGTGGATCATGGACTTCTCCGAGGACTGGGAGACCAAGTTCCGAGAAAAACAGAACCAGAAGTACGACATCTCGCAGAACATATACGCGGCCATGCTCGAGACCTTCAACTACGTCGACACGGAGATGCAGCGAATGGAGGAGGCGCGGTGGCGAGCGTGGAAGCTTCCCTTCTATGGAAACGATAATCCGATGTTTTTCAGTCACGAGAGGGCCATGGTCCGGCTGCTGTTCAGAAAGCCCGAGCTCAACAACATCCTGTGTCGGCTGGCTAGCCGTCTGCTGCAGAAGAAGGACGTGTGCAACAAGTCCGGCGCCTACTCGTCCAAAGTTCAGAGGAACGACGTGACCCAGCAGGTGGACGACGCCGTGTACTCGCTGCAGGCGGAGATCGCCCGCCCGGACAGCCCGTTCCTCAGACTGACCCAGATTCGTTATGGAACTCCTGAGTGCCGGCGACTTATTCGGGACCTGACGCAGCCACTATGAGCTGCCGAGACCCGGGTGTCTGAATTGGAATTCGATGCGGTTGATGTATATATAACGTCTGTGGCTGGCAGGCATCATGAACGAAGGGGGGGATCATGCTTTGCGCAGTCTTGCACAGCCGACATTCATCCAAAACGCCGACCCTGGCATCTCTGCCCCGGGCACCCTGCGCCCGGAAACCATCCCCACCCTGGAGCAGTACGAGAACATCTTCGGCCCCGCCGCGCGCGACATCAAGTTCGACAACCAGCGGAACAAGCGGCACCAGCGGTGGCACCTGCCCGACGCGCTCAAGGGCGCGAACCAGTACCTCACCGACCGCGTCGACGGCCTCATCACCGACGCGACCAACTCCCCCTTCACCCGCAACATCCTCCCCTACGTCTACCTCGAGAACCCTGACCAGAAACTGAAGTGGAACGTGTACAGCTTCGACGAGGGCATGGCGTCGCGCGTCCCCTACGAGTCGGCCGCCCGCGTGCTCCCGCAGACCAAGCGCAGCTTCGCCGGCTACGTCGTGCGGCAGGGCCTCGCCATCGCCATGGAGCACAACTTCATGGTCTCCGAGGCGGGCCGCCTCAACTTCAAGCGCCAGCTCATGCAGCTCGTCGGCTCCATCCAGCTCACCAACGACCTCGACGTGCACGTCGCGCTCATCACCGCGCCCTCCTACCAGAAGCACATGGACGAGAAGTACATGGACAGCACCCGCACCTTTGCGCACGTGTGCAGGGAGTACTCCGACCTGTTCGGCATGATGCAGAAGACCACCAACGCTCTCGACTTCATCATCGAGGACGCCAAGAACCACCTCAAGACGTGGGGCAGCCAGCCCCCGACCTTCATCCTCTGCAACGGGGCGCTCACCACGCAACTCACCATGATCCCGGAGAAGACCAACTACTTGACCAACGGCCCCGACGGCGCGAGGCGCCTGGCGCAAGGCCCGGAGCTGCCGTCCTACCGCGGTCTCAGCATCATCAACACCCGCAAGTTCAGCATGGAGGCGGGAGCCGTTCCGCGCGATCTCCTCCGCCGGCGCGTCCGCGTGTGCCAGCACTACTACATCCCGTGGTCGGAGAACGTCATGAAAGGCCTCTTCGAGTTCTACGACGAGGGCAAGGACAGCTTCTTCACCAAGTCCTGGGTGAGTCTGTTCGAGGACGCGATGGCGTTCAATCAGAATGGTGTGGCGCCAGCAGCTGCAGCTGCAGCCGCAGGCGGTGCTGGGAGAGTCCCGGCCATGGCCATGAATTTTGACCATGCGGAGGCCTGGGCCCGCGACAGAGACGGCCGCTGGGTAAAAATTGACAACACTTTCATCGAGACTGGTAATTACAACGGAGCAGGATTTGCTGGGGTAGGCCACCCAGCAGGCATTCCAGGTGCAGGAGACGGAATGAATCAGCTGCTTCTTAACATTGAAGCTGGACTTCAAGCTTTACCAAACCCACACACCAGAGAACAACTGCTCAACGTCTTCAGAGTTAGCACGTACCGGGATAGAGCAGCAGACCAAGGATTCTCCGCCTTCGATGCTTTGGACCCGCAGTCGCCCATTGTGTTCCCGCAAGACATCCTCGTCCTGCGCCCGAACATCGAGCACGAGATGCTGGGGATCATCATCGGCCGGGGGGGCACGCAGGAGCTCGGCGCGACCTTCTGGGGGCAGACGGAGCTGTCCTGCTACGACGACGCGCAGCACGGGATCTGGGGCATGAGCTACAAGTACCACGAGCGGGCGATCGTGACCAACGAGCGGAACCTCATCCGCCTGTACGACGTCTCGTTCGCTGGCTACAACGGGGGGATGGACGACCAAACGCTTGATTGGAACACTCTTGACCAAATAGCACGCCTCAGCGACAGCACGCTGGACGTGAGCAAGCCGTTCTCCGACAAGAGCATGCTTGTCATGGCCTTCAGGCCCCTGGGCCGCCCGCTGCCGAACCCGCTCTTGTTCAGCAAGACGGACGATTTTCCTGATCGCGGCAAGTTGGCGGCGTTCGACATAGACAATCATAGCGTGCAACGAATCGAGAACCTAAGAGAGTGCTTTGAATTCTACTTCGGACACGTTGCCCCGCAGCTACGCGCTGCGTTTTACATCTTCAGGGAGGGCGGCAACGCCGGCGGCCGCGCGCTGGCCAACGAGTCGGAGTGCTTCCTGACCTCCTATCACGGGTACCTGGCGCACTACATCATCGACCCCAACAGCGGGGCCCGGACGCTGATCAACAAGACGCAGGGCACAGGGCACCTGGGGCAGTGTTTCGAAGGCGTTGCCAGCGTGCGCATGGGCCGAGGGCTGCAGATCCAGAAGGGCCCGGCCGAGCTGCGCCACCTGGTGTAGGCGTGTCGATGTTTTGTTAATAAACTGTGTTGCATGAGCTTACAACGTAGTATATAAGGATAGATCCATATGTACGTCTCTGACGCAGGATCGTTAGGACAGGACAAAATGTCCGGAGGGCAGCTTGATAAGCGCCTTGCTGAAATAAATAAAATTATTGACGAGAATTCACGTGTCTTAAAGGACTTTACGGAAGTACTACAGTACATGGTCCATGAGATGCAATACTTCATGGAAACGGAAGGCTATGAAGATTTTTTCAACGACGACATTGAAATCAATCATAAATCGTTGGTGAACTTTGTGCGCCGCATAATAACGGATCGATCGTTACAAACAAAGTTGAATGACTATAGGCGGCCAGAGCAGGAAGATGATAACTGTAAAGGAGGATTTTCATTCTATGAAATAAAGAAATTCTTGGAAATTTATTGTCCTAGCCGTTGCAAGCGCCCTTGCTATGGAGTTGCCAAAGACGAACAGCCGGCGGAACCCGAAGGGGCCACTCGATTTTTGAACCGTGCTAATAGGCACAAAAGGTCCGCTGGATGCGGAGATCCTAGAGGCGGAGATGCTGGAGGCGGAGCTGCTGGAGGCGGAGATGCTGGAGGCGGAGCCCCTGGGACGCCGAGTTGCAAGCGCCCTTGCTATGGATCTGACAAAGGCAAACAACCGACGGAACCCGAAGGAGATCCTAGAGGCGGAGCTGCTGGAGGCGGAGATGCTGGAGGCGGAGCCCCTGGGACGGAGTACAAGAGCCGACGGCGAAGGCTCCCTGACTGGTTGTCGAGTTGCAAGCGCCCTTGCTATGGATCTGACAAAGGCAAACAACCGACGGAACCCGAAGGAGATCCTAGAGGCGGAGATGCTGGAGGCGGAGCCCCCGTGACGCCGATTTACGGCAATGAGTTCGATTCGATTCCTGAGGTCCGCCCTGCTCAGGGAGGAGCCGGGGGGTCGGCACGTGCCGGGGTCCCGCAGATGCCTTTCAATACGGTATGCCGCAAAACTTTTGCAGATATTGCTTTTGCTGCAGCCACAGCAAATATGTTGGATCCAGACGACGGATTTCATGAGCGCCTGCACTATTTGAATAGTACGGAAGGACAAGCCACACAATCATTCATTTGGGAGGTAATTGGTAGCTTCGATCAACGTGATCGCACAAGAGAATTCGTGAACTTAGTCAGACAAGTTGTCTTGCCTCTTCGTGTGATACAGACTGAGAGCCCTGCAGCATCGGGTGCAGACCAGGGCGGCTCGGCCCAGGGCGGCTCGGCCCAGGGCAGCTCGGGCGCGGAACAGGGCGGCTCGGCCCAGGGCAGCTCGGGCGCGGACCAGGGCGGCTCGGGCGCAGACCAGGGCAACCGGAGAAATATTTGTTTTGTTTGTTGGGAAGAAGAAATTTATTTTACCTTGCTCCACGGGGATAATGCACACGATGGTGTTTGCAAACGTTGTGCCAAAGAACCAGCGTTGCAGCCAGGTAAACCATGTCCCATGTGCAGGGAGACAATTACGAAACAAATCATAGTATACAGAAGCTGAGTCGGCTAAGAATAAAAGTTGGGTCATCCCTCAAGCCAAACCTATCACCATTAACAAACTGTAATAAAAATACATGAAACATGCACTTGTGATGCTAATGTGAGCTTTTTGATGTATAAGGGTGCAGGGGTCCTGGCGTGGATGCTACCTTTACAACTTAGTATATAAGGATAGATCCATACATACGTCTCTGACGCAGGATCGTTAGGACAGGACAAAATGTCCGGAAGAGCAGGGCCGAAGGGGGCCCTTGCAAAGCTCCTTGGTGAGCTAGGAACAATTATCAGCGGTAATTCCGAGGCCTTCGAAGGCCTGAAGGAAGTACTAGAGTTCATGGCAAATTCGATTTTTGATTTTGACAAGCCAATCGACCATAGTGTGTTTTTGGAATTTGTGAGACGCATAAGCACGGATAAATCTTTACAAGAACAATTGACAAAGTATAAGCAGCCAGAGCGGCCAGACGAAGAAAAAGGATTTGGATTCGATGAACTCGATCAATTCTGGGAAATTTTTCACCGTGCGACAGAAACGGAGAGAGAGGGAGAGAGCGCTAGTGAGAGTAAGACGGATGCACTGAGTCGCAAGCGCAACCGCCCTGGTTCTGCCAATGACAAGCAACCGGTGGAAACCGAAGGAGCCGCTGGAGGCGGAGCTGCTGGAGGCGGAGCCCCTGGAGGCGGAGCCCCTGGGGGTATTTTGCAAGGGACGGAGACGCGAATGCAACAAAGTGGTGGTCCGAGCTCTGGTGGTGCCAAAGGCAAAGAACCGGCGGAACCAGAAGGAGCACCGTCCAGGCCTTATACAGGTGCTGTAGTGGCCAGAAACGGCCAGTGTCAGCGCATGATCTATACGGGTTTTGACCAAGTCTCGATAGAGATACAACAATTGACGACGTTAGGTCCACATAGAGTCGCATTAAGTGATTTTCAAAACATCTTGCAAGCCGTTGCCTTGATTGTTGATACAAATTTTGTCGAGGGTGATGTGAGCATATGGAACCAGTTTATGCAAGGTGTGCGTCTTTTAATCAGTGATACAGAATATCGCCAAAAAGCCAATGCTTTGATTCCCTTGCATCATCAGCCTGATGGATATCTGCATTATGACACACTGCAGGAAATGGCAAACTTGTTAATGCACTCGGGCTTGCACCGGCAAGGCGAATTGCAGGAAGGTAATGAACTGCCAGACGTCGTAAGGAGGTATCGCATCATCGATGAAAATATACACCAAGACTTCACAAGATTGGTGCATTCGGCATACGAAAATAATGACGGACTAGGAAAGTCTGTATTCCTAGTATGCTGGAAAACTCTTTGGAATAATCAGAAATCAGCACGTCTAATCCACAGTCGTGTGATGCATGATTCAGTGCCTGAACTATATCGACCAGCTAGATTCATGCAGGAACTTTGGATTTTTCACGTCTTGGAAAATTTGCTGCACGTTCAAGACTTCATGCCTGAACGAGCGGTTCAACTCTACACACAGCTTCATGAATGGATTCATGAAGCTGTATGGCGTAATGCATTTGATATTAACCCTGAAGTTTTTAGTGCATACATGAGAATCCTCACCCGTCATCATACACTGATTCTAGTTGAACTCATGCTTAAATGCAGAGACAATCGAGACCCTGCACTTGCCTTCGTAGGATGGGTCGAAAATTTCGATAAAGTATCTGTAGTGGGTTGGGGGGTGGAAACTGCTCGTGCATGGACACAGGGCCTTCCAGAGGGTGTGCGCCTAGAAGCACTCTCAGATCAATTGTTGCGATTCCGACTTGAAGCCACGCGTGTCCTGACGAATACTCTACCACAACATGCTCCATTCTTTTTGGCAATGCTTGAAGAGATTTTAAAGGATACGTCTGGGAAACGCTACTATGCCAAATTATTGGACGGGTTCGGTTTCTTAACACAAGACCCGAATCGTCAAACAGCCATCACACAGGCATTGCAACAAGTTGATGTAGAACACCGTGGGTCAATTTTCGAGATTCAAATATTGGCACTGGTGACTTCCGTTCGGAGCAGGACACAGGGTCAGGCCGCCCTCGGCTCGGGCTCGGCCGAGGGCGGCCCGGCCCAGGGCGGCCCGGCCCAGGGCGGCCCTATTGAATTTTGTATTTGTTGCCTCGAGCGAGAATCTGTCGTTTCCTTAGTCCACGGGGAAGATGCACACCAGTGTCTTTGCAAAGTTTGTGCCCGAAAACCCGAGTTCCGGAACAATAATCAATGTCCTGTTTGTAGGAGGGAAATTCAAAGACAGTTCTCGGTGAAAATATACAAATCCGGCTATGTACTCTAAGAGTAAAAGTTGGTTTATCCCTCAAGCCAACCCTATTACCATTTCACATAACAAATTGTAATAAAATATATGAATCATGCACTCGTGATGTTCACATTACCTTTTTGAAGTTATAAGGGTGCAGGGGTCCTGGCGATGGATGCCATCTGGACACAGATCAAAGACGTGGAGGACCGCCTTGACACGACCATCACATTCACCCTGGTGCGCTTTTTCTACGAGTTTTTACTGAAGCTTAGCGATCAGGAGAGTGTGTTTTACCTATGCTTCATAGTGTTCTTGATCTCGTCCTACGCAAACACGATACTCCCCGACTCGACCTCCGCGCCGAAGATGGTTTGGGAGATGTTCCAAAACTTCAGCATGATGACCTTCAGCGAGAACCTGACCCGGACTGCCACCGGCTACCTCGATGCCTCGTCCAGTATGCATTGGAGCACCTGGTCCACGCACCTGGCCAGCGGGTTTGCTCTGCTGATCCTCATCACGGTGCTCCCGCAGACGCTGGCCGCGGCAACCTTTACCCGCCGCAGCGTGTCGCTCGTCTTGTACATGCTGACGGATTCCACCTCGAGCATCATTGTGGGGGCGAACTTCGGCTCTTCCACTCTCTTCATGTGTATCCTGGGCATAGCCATGCTTCGGCAGTACTCGCCCTCGCTGAAGACCGACTCCATGGTGCACGTGCTGAAACTGTTCAACATGATAGTCGTCAACATGCTCATTCTGTCGATCATCCAGACCGACAAGAGGAACAGCAACGTCGACGTGCAGGCTGCCTTGCTGGTGTTCGTGGTCTTCGGCATGGACGCCTTGCGCCAGACGGATCCCCTGGTCGATGAGTCGAGGAATTACGCCGTGTGGAAGGTGTCGCAGCAGCTCTTCGTCATCTATTCCAGGTACGGTTTCGATGACACGGTGCTCATCTATTTCAGCATCATCACGATATTCTTCCAGGGCTGCGCGGGGGGAGATGCCACCCGGCACGCGAGCACGGCGACCGAGGTCGCTCTACTCATGGCGGTCAACCAGATTCTGAGCTCCCTGGAGGGCAGCATAGCATCTCGGAACAATTCCGGGGAGTTCACCCTCCTGATTTTCTACATCATCCTCATCCACACGGCACAGCGAGTGTTTCTGGACGCGACAGACGCTGCACACCGCACTTGATATGCAAGGCGTTGTATTTAAGACAGTGAGTGCGCAGGCGTGTCACTTCGAAGTGCACAACACGTTTAGAAGACGTGTGGGATGTCGGCCACCGACACAACTAACAGTCAAAATAATGGACCCAGAATAACGGGAAATGATAACACAGGCATAGTACGATACCCACGGCGAGTTCTTACAGCCACACAGGAACTAGTGTCAGATGGTGTACAAGCCCCACGTGTGCGGCGAGTTCTTACAGCCACACAGGCACTAGCGTCAGCTGGTGCTGAGTTCCTCCTTGCTGCAGGTGACCTATCCATAGCATCGACAAGGGTATTAGCATCAGCAGGCATCGTCGGTACTGGACGGTTATACTCCGCTACACGACGATTAGCATCAGCAGGCAGATTCAGGACAAGACAAGCATACTCATTTACACGGCGAGGCATAGACAAGATCGGACGAGTACTCTCACCTTTACGGCGATTATTACCAGCACGCAGAGTCAGGCCTGGACAAGCATCAGCATCAGCAGAAGTTTCAGGTGGAATGCAAAAGAGCCATGAAGCTGATGAGAGAACACCAATATGTGCGGTATGTCATGGAATAGCTGACTTAGCATTCCAGCATTGTGGACACCTTTGTATTTGTGAAGCATGCATTGATAGGTTTGAAAAACAACAAGATCCCAAATGCCCTATTTGCAACCGGTCATACAGTCACACACAGCGTATTTTCTACGGATAGCCACCGTTAATGCAATCAGCACGCCAATCAGATTAATACAATATTGAAAATTATGAATAAAAACATTCAACTGTACCACCCTCAGACGCGCCTAGTGGTTCTTGCTGATAGACGCGACGGGATGCTCTTGCGAGCTTATCAGCGTAATGCTTGCGAGCTAGCAGTTGTACTTTCTTGCGAGCTCTAGCAGCTGTACTTGCTGGCGACGGCGATGAGCAGCGCGACGCCCATGCCCACACAAACCACACGCACGGCGATCTCTCTGCTCACTGTGTTGGGCGTTTGGTCTTCGTCTCCTTCCTTGTACGGATGAAAGAAAGAAGAGACCAAAGCCACACACAAGGCCAGCCACATGAGCAAGACGATGACTAGCGCAACACACGGCATCGGGGAGCGGTGGTTCATCCTATCAACCCGGGCGGCGCCGGTTTGGTGATTCTCTGCTGACCGCCGATCGCGGCGACGATGCAACTCACACTGTACTGCGAGAGCCTACTTCGTATTTTCCAGAGTTCAATAACCACATATATAAGCCTCGCAGTGATAGTGCAATGAGTCATGACAGTGGTTCCAGCGACAAGCACAGTGAGTTGACCGAAACTACTCGAGGCGATGCAACACGATCCGAGCCGCCGCGGCCCGAGGTTCTGGGGAGCAACGCTGCGTCCTTTGCGAACACCTCCTCGCACACCGCCCCCTCCAACATGCTCAAACACATCGAGAATCTTGAAAAGCAGAAGGAGCGGCTGGAGGCGGAGCTCAGGAACGAGAAGACCAAGAATGAAAAGATGAGCGCGAAGACGAGGGAGGGCATGCAAAGCGCGCTGGACACGCTGATGAAGAAGTGGATGGATGCCGTGGAGACCAAGGACGAGAAGGTCAAGGACCACTTCAAGGAGGGCATGAACAAGCTCGTGCAGAACTCTGCCGAGGAGAACGGGGTGTGGCAGATGATGGTGGCGGCGTCGGCCCTGCACGAAAGGCAGATCCACGACCTGGACAAGCTGCGGGCTGAGAACGAGGAGATGCGCAAAAGCATCGACGGGCGGTTCGCCCTGCCGGAGTCCCGCAAACGGCCCGCCGACGAGCAGTTGGACCGAGCGTCGGTGAACACCGAGTCGTCGGCAGGGATGTGGGACGAGTTCGCCCGAGACATCGGGAGTATGTACTGAGCACGGGAATCCGAGCGCGGGCTCGGATAGCGTGCGATCACGAGATTGATCTGTAATTCAATAAAACCTTTTACTCAAATCCCGGCTCGCAAACGCATTCCGTGGGCGACGTCGCCCCTGTGCGCAGCGTGGTCTGTCCTAGCGAGCATGCGAAGCACTCGACGCTCTGGTAGTGCGGCTGGTAGTGGCCGGTGGCACACGAGGTGCACTGCGCTTCGCCCTCCCGCGCGAAGCTCCCCGGCTCGCAAGGCAGGCAGGCGTGCGCGTGCATGCAGAAGGCAGTCATGTTCTCGTGCTGGTGCAGGCCCGTGCGGTTGAAGTAGGCCCTGATGTCGGCGAAAGAGGTGTGCAGGGTCTGGCCGGCCGGGCAAACCACTGCCGGCGGGTCCGAGAAGCATGGCACGCACTCGGTCTGGCCGGGGGCGGGTTGGTAGAGGCCCGTCGCGGGTGAGTCGCACGGCTGGCATGCGCTCGCGTTGCCGAGGGGGGAGATGGTGTTGACCGGGCAGTCCATGCACTTGTTTCCCCGCCCGAACTTCCCGGCCGCGCAAGGGGTGTACAGGCACGTGTTGACCCGTAACTCGCTCCACTCGGAAACAGCGCTACCAGGGACTTCGGCGCACGGCGCACACTCGTAGTACGTCACACCCCCTCCCGAGCACGTTCCCGATGCGTACTCTCCGTCCGCGCACCTCGTCGCGGTCAAAGCCACGCCTCCTCCCGTGGTGCACCCCAGCACGCATCCCGTCGGCATCTTGGTATACCCGGCGTTGCAGCTGAAGTCGCACGCTGTGGGGTCGAGGCTGCTCGCGTGGACGCCATTGGCGACGGGAGGGCACCCCTCGATCGTGTTCGGAAACTCCAGCCGAGACAGCCTGTGCCCCGCGGTCACCTCCGACGGGAGGAAGCACCCGAATCCCGGGCTAAAGTCGTACCAGACCATCTGCGTGCGACTCACCGTCGTCGCCAGGGGTACGTGCAGCTCGTACGAGGTCTCCAGCACTGAGCACAGGTGCGCGGCCTCTGCTGAGATGTTGCCCGTGCACGCCTCGTACCACGTGCGCGACCCGAACGCCATGTGCACGTTCTTGGCCCTGTACGGGAGGGTCTCGACGACAGGGCGCCGCTCGACGCTGAGCATGCAATCCAGCAGGCTGTACGGGCTGGCAGACGACGGGCAGGCCGGCGCCCCCAGTCCCTTGCTGATGCTCACCTCGGTGTTGTCTGCGCACACAAGCTCCTGGTGCAGGCGATAGGCGTCGAAGTTGGGCTCGCACGCGCGGAGGTGGATGCCTTCCGGCACTCGGGCATACTCGATCGCGAACCAGTTGTATGCCTCGGTGCCGGCGTCTCCGGAGCGGACCAGGTCCTCGTACCCGCCCATCCTCAGAGCCGACGAGTTGCGCCAATGCCAGACCCCGGCTGCCAACGCCTCGCCGCGGCTGGTCTTCTGCGCGCATGGATCCACCTCCACACAGTCTCCCTCCAACAATGCACCGGGAAATGCGTGCATCGTCAGCTCCAGCTGCCTCAGGTGATGCTGGCTTGCGTTGAGTCCGTTGCACAGTTTCAGGGGGTACCCTGCCGTGAAGCCCGGCACCATCCACAGCAGCACGGCGACATTAAGCCACATCATTGAGCCCAGCAAGCGCAAGCATATATACATCATCCGGCTGCGATCGCACGCCTCTTCTGGTAGTGTGCTCAATGAGGAGAGTACCCGTACTCGGGGACTACCACACCGGTTGGGATGTCCGGGGCAGATGGCAAACCAGGTGGATACCCCTGCACAGGCTGTACAGACTCCTGCTGTGGGTAATACGGAGAGTAATTCTGTGGGTAACCTGGCGGATACCCCTGCTGTGGGTAACCGGGCCACTGCTGTGGCGAATACTCCGGCTGTGGGTGACCGGGCAGCCACTGCTGTGCGTGACCGGGCGGATGCCACTGCTGTGGGTGACCGGGCGGATACCCCTGCTCTGGGTAATTCTGTGGGTTCACCGGCAGCGCCGGAAACGGATAATTCGGCGTATGACCCATCTGTGCTGGGTAATACGGATTCCGTTGGTCCATCGACATTTTTAGTTGATCCGGCGTATGATCCATCCCTTCAGGGGGATTGCCTCTAATAACAATTCTTTTGTTTACCCACATGTTTTCTCTCGGAATTAAACGCCCTTCGTTATCAACGTCGGGATCTATGGGAAAGCAAAGTAAGAACGGCCCCCAGAATTGACCGAATGCGCATGTAAAGCAGCACTCCAACCAGGTCAATCGGCCTCTATGAGTCTTGTAATGAAAAGGTGCATCCTTATTGAATACCATCGACTGCACACACATTTATATATATACAAAAAATGATTATGGTTCGATGAGTTTGTCCTCGTGTGCAGGCGTGCAGTGAATGAAGAAGTGATTGATCGAGCTGATGAAAAGACTCTTGTAGCGACTCTCGATGTCATTGTGCCCCGCATGCACCCAGAGCGGCGGGTAATCCACCCCGTCCTTGAGCTGGTTGAAAAGGTCGTGCGAGTTCTGCACCGGCACGACGGCGTCCTCGGTGCCGTGGATGATCATGACGGGACGCCGTACGCTGCCTATCTTCTTGATGTTGGGGGCGAACAGGTCGTCCAGCTGCTCCATGATCGACGCCGGAAACCTCGTCTTGGTCAGGAGCACGCGAGCGCCGGAAGCGAGGGGCGAGACCAGGACGATGCCCGCGATCTCTTCGACGTAGGGCTGGCTGGCCAGGTGTACGGTCGGGACGGTGCCGAGGGACTTTCCGAAGAAGAAGATGCGACTGGCAGGAATCTGCAGCGACCCGCGCAGGTACCCGTACACCGCTTCGATGCTGTGGTTCATGTTGTGCTCCGTGGTCTCGACCTTGTCCGACACGCCATAGTTCA
>Ga0208783_10001755_pt1 | contig 12684 bp, 19 predicted proteins | sample DEB19_08_DNA_2_FD_184529 | JGI IMG/M metagenome (GOLD analysis project Ga0208783, IMG submission 184529) | Aqueous microbial communities from the Delaware River and Bay under freshwater to marine salinity gradient to study organic matter... | ecosystem: Environmental > Aquatic > Marine >... | reverse complement strand
CTCGCTCTGGCGGTCGTCCATCAGGGCGCGGACGCCGGACAGGTCGTACTCGACGAAGTCGCCTTCCTGCGATTCGGGGAAGTCCGGCAGGAGCGCCACCGTGAGCGTTTCGGCCACGGCCCGCATCAACGGCACCATGCCGTCTTCCCAGGCGGCCTGTTGCGCCCGCTCGTAATTGCTGTACGTCGACCTGTCGAGGCCCGATCCGAGCCCGAGCACCATCGGATTGAGGCCCAGCGCCGAACAGATCCGCTCCTCCGGGACACGGCGGACCGAGTCCAGCGCCAACTCCGCGGGCGTGAGGGATACCTTGTCGAGCTTGTACGGGCCCGACATCACCACGATGCCGCCGGCGTTGTCGCCCGTGAGGTTCTCGCGGAGGCTCCGCTTCACCTGCTGGGCGTCGTCCGGACTAATGTCGACCTGCGCGGATCCGTTCGCGTCGGGGCCGACGATGATGCTCGGCATTGCGCCGTTCGAGAGGAGGCCGAAGGCCGCGGAGCTCGCGGTATTGTCGGTCGCGATCTCGCGGAGCACCGCCTGCACGGTCGAACGGCCCAGGCGGATGTCGGAAGGATCGCGCCCGTACCGGAAGTGAATCACATCCTCGACCAGAAGATCGTACGATCGACCATCGGTCGTGTACACATAGTGCGTGAGCGGGTTGCGACCATCTCCCACCGGTCGGACCATGTCCTGCGGCAGGTACTGGAGTGCCACCACCTGCGATCCCGGTCCCGCCAGGCGCTGCTTCCGCAGGTAGGCATTCCCGAACAGCTTGTAGTCCTGGATAACCCATCCCCAGAGGAGGTTTCCGACAATGCCGGGCTCGGGTTCGCCGATCAGCTGCACGATCGGGTGATCCTCAACGGGCTCGGACTGCTGGGAGTCCACACGCCGCATTACCCGCGGCGTACCTTGGGGCCAGTTGCGAATGTACCAGTCCATCGCCGGCGCGATGACGCTGTTTAGGCCGAGGTCTCCCGCAACGTTGGACCAGTCGCGGTGCGATCCTGGGAGGACCCGGCGGAGCATCGACACGAGCTGGCCAGAGCCGTAGCCGGTAAGGTAGATATCCCGCGATTGTCCGAGCGGGAGCGGAAGCGGCGTGGATGGATCGGCCATTGTCTTGCGCCCGAGGAGGCGATCGATGAGGCTCATGCCGTCATTATCCCACAACGGGAAAGGCCCCGGCTTTCGCCGGGGCCTCCGAGTATCCGACACCAAGCGACGAGTGAACAGTTCGTCAGTCCATTGTACCAGCAGACTGAGCCTTCCGCGGCCTTCCCGGCTTGTTTCCGGATTGGCGTTGCCGTCGCTTGCAGGATCGGCATGACCAGTAGATGCCACGCGGTCCTGTCTCGCCCCCACAAGCGTTGCAGGGAGGACCGACCACGCCTGTGCGTGGCCGGCCTGGGTTCTGATGCCGTCGATCGATCTTCACGTTCTGGTCCATCATTCGCCGCTCAATGCCCAGCCGAGTCCCTGCTCCATCCAGCGTTTCAGTTCACCCTTACCACTGTAGGTTGCACGGGCTCCCACGTGATAGCAACAATCGTAGGCATTCATCAGCTCGACGATCTGCTCGGCGTAGTACTCGACCATCTCGGTGATGTCGTCCTTGGACGTGCCTGGTGCAACGGTCATTTGCACCGCGTGTCCGTTGTAGCATCGGATCGGCGTACCGTTGTCGCTCTGGTGGAGCCTGTACACGTCGATCTCCTGAGCCCGGTAGTCGATCTCGAGGATCGTCCTGTATGCGCTGTCGCGTTCCGTCTGCCAGCCGTTCTTGCTGAATCGAATCTTCGGCAAAGCGTTCACGGTCATCGTTGCTTCCATCTCTGTTCTCCTTGGTTTCCGTTTCGCCCTTTGGGCTCATCAGTACCGGCCTACCGGTGGACGGTGGCCCGGTTGCCCGGGCCTTGGTTTACTTGGCGTTATCCGCGATCCAGTCGAGGACTTCGTCCACCTCGACCATATGAGGGACAAAAGCGCAGATCTGCCGGAAAAGCTCACCGGACCGCTCTTCGAGGATGTCCGACAGGATCGAACGGGTCTTGCCTGCTTCGTCCAAGTTGATCTTGATCTCGAGCAACGCATCGGAAACTTTCACGTACTCATTGATCAGGATCTGGGCGCCTTGCTGGATCGTTGTGGTCTGCATCTTAGTTCTCCTCGTCGGTGCTCCCGACACCAATATATTAGGTTACAGTTACCTAGATGCCAAGTGAATCCGCAAAAAAAACGTTACTATTTTTCAGCCAAACGTTGCACCCCACCAAACCTCGAAGCAATCGGACCCACAGAACCAGCGCCTGCGATGGTACGGCCTCGATCCCTCCGCCGCCCAGTCCAAGACCCGGTACAAGCCGGAGCCGCAAGATCGGCATCGCTGGTGCGTATCCTCGATGGCGGCTAGCCGAGCAACGTCCTCGGCCGCGGTCTCGGCTTGACGCTTCAGTCGGTCGGCTGAGTTGCACCGTAAGCAAACACGCCCGTGGTACCGCAGATTGACACCGCATCGATCACACAGGCTCATACGGCGGCGAAATTCCTGTGGAGACCGGCTACCGCGAAAGCGTAGGCTGTAGCATCGACGGCGTCATCATGGTGCCCTACCGGAAATGATAGGAGCTCGTCCTCGTACCAATTAGGCAAGCCAGAACAATGGACGACGAGCCCCTGCTCATATCGAACCTCCATGGATGCGAACCGCGTCACCTTGTCTCGGTCCGGACGTATGCCGCGCACCGGAAGCCGCGTGGTCCGCAAGAGCTCTTGCACGACGGCTACCTGGTACTGCACTTGCTCGATACCGATCAGCGTCGGTTTCCACTTCGCGGCCATGTCCTGGACAAAGCGGAGGACGCCGTCGAACGGTGCACGTATCCGCGCCGCGTCGCGGACGTAGATGGTGCCACCCTCGCCACGGGACATGACGACGGCCGCGGTCCAGTCGGCCTCCGACTTGGTCGATATCGCCAGGTCAACACCGATCGTGCATGGCAGGCCGTCCGGCGCTTCGCCATGCCGTAGCCATTCACGTCGTATGCGAGCACCAGCGGCATCGACGAATTCCGCGAGGTACTCCTGCCGGTATGCTATCGACGGGAGGCTAGCCGCGGCGGCGGCTACTTCGTTCGGATCGATCCACGGGTTGGCCGTTGTAGGCATCTGCCAGCGCGCCCATAGCGGGTCGTCTGCGGCAAGCTCGTGCAGCACGGAGAAGTAGTTGCGACCCTTGGGCGTGCTTAGGAAAAACGCGTCTCCGCGGTAGTCGGTCAGGGTCGGTCTGATCGCCTCCGTCCACGCTTGTTCGAGGTGCCGCGCCATTGCGGCTTCGTCGATGATGACGCGCTTGTACTTCCGCCCACGGGCAACGGTTGCGGGGTCGTCCAACGTCCAGTAGTCGATCGCTGCTCCGTTAAGCAACTCGATGCGCCGGCTGTGAATCGAACGTGCTATGACGGGTTGGTAGATGCGCTTGTGGTCGTTGTAGGCTTCCTCGAGAAGACGGTAGGTCGGGGCAAACCATCCAACCGGCTTGTACTCGCGAAGCGTTGGATCGGCTATAAGGTTACCTCCAAGGGTTGTCTTGCCGAAACGCCTGCCGCACGCCAATACGTTGTACCGTCGTGCCTCTGCCAGTATCTGGCGCTGGGCCGCGTGTGGACGCGGGAGTACGAGCCGGACGTCAGGCATCCGATTCCGGCCACGTATCCTGGGCGTATTCGACGATCACTCGGACCGCCCCACCACCGTCTCCGGTTGTCTCGGTACGCTGAGCCCAGTCCGCTTTCCGCTTACGCTCAAGCCACCACGCCGCGGCCGTCCATGTGGTCGACGCGGCCTTCTGAATGATGGCCACGTTGCGTATCTCCGCATCGGCCTCCGCTTTTTCTACGGACTCCCGAAAATCGGCATAACGCTCGATCCAGAGCGCTAGCGTAGACTCGGAAATCCCGGCGTAGGTGCAACTGGCACGACGCGTGTTTCCGGCCCTCAGGGCCTCCATCAGCCGCGCTTCCCGTTCCAGTGTACGCTTAGACGGTCGTGCCATATCGTGCTCCTATTTAGCCAGGTTCAGCCACTCGGTACGTGCCGCGGGATTATTCCGCATCGCTCCTAAGGTTGAGGACGTGACCATCTCGGATGCAGGCTGTTTGACGCCTCGACATCCCATGCACAGATGGTGAGCTCGCACTAGGACGCCGACGCCACGCGGTTGCAACCATTCCTCGATAGCCTGCGCTATCTGATCGGTCATCCGTTCTTGGCACTGAAGTCGTCGGGCATAGATATCGACAACGCGAGCCAGCTTGGACAAGCCTACAACGCGATCTCCTGGGATGTATGCAACCACGGCTTCGCCGTGAAATGGCAGTAGATGGTGTTCGCACGTCGAATAAAACCGGATGCCACGAACCACGATCATCTCGTCGGATGGCAAATCGAACACGCGGGACAAGTGCTTCTCGGGCGTTTCCCAGTAACCGCTGGTCGATTCCTTCCATGCCCGTATGACTCGCTCCGGTGTATCTTTGAGGCCATCGCGTGTCGGGTCCTCGCCAAGATAACGCAACAGCGTAGCGATGGCGTTGCGGGCGTCGTTATCAGTAACCACGGGACTCATCTCCTCCGAGCGGTATCCATGTTCGCCTTGCGTTTGGGTCGTCAAAGTCGGCTCGATATAGTTTGTGCAACTGGTATCCAGCCCTGAACGGTGAGCCATGTTTTTTGATCCACCCTGTTATCGTTTGTTGGACGGCTTGGTTGTCCCGTTGCGACCATTCGGGATGCAGGTATATCGGGGCGCCGTTGCGTCGATCCTCGATGGATTCCAGCGCGCGTTCAATGTCGTCCTGGTGTTCGATGATCAGCTTGAATTCGGATGCGCGTTGGACGTTCTCGCGTAGCGGCAAAGCGGCAAACGGTTTGGGCGACAAAGTGATCCAGTTCGGGTTTCCCCGGATAGGCCGGTGTCCGGCGGTTTCCAGATGGACGGGTCGATTTGATTTTTCCCGAATCGCGTCGATCACCGGCTCAAGATCGTACATGGCGGGTTCGCCGCCGGTCAACACGGTAAATCCAAACGGTTTGTCGATCGGAACGGCGTCAGCCAGGCCGGCGGCATCGAACCGCTCGATGGATTTCGGAATGAATTCCGGGTGCCACGTCCCGGCGGAATCGCACCATGGACAACGTTGATCGCATCCGTGCAACCGAATGAAATATGCGCATTGTCCGGACCAGGCGCCCTCGCCCTGCCATGTCAGGAATCGCTCATTTACGCCGTACGTCATGCAGCCTCCGACGATGTATACGCCGCGTACGTTGTCCATTCCCCGGCACGTTCCGTGACTCTTGTCTCGACTAGTCCGGGCAAGACTTTGGCCACTTTACAGTGAAACCACTCCGCCATGTTCTCGCACGTGGGATTTATCGGCAGTTCAACGTTCAGGTCGGAATGATCCAAGGCGTCGATCAACGGTTTCACGACGGTCCTGATCTCGTCGAATGCCACAAGCCATCCGCGGCCGTCCAGTCGGTTACCACCAAACACAAACTCGACGGCCCAGTTGTGACCATGATTGATCCCACATGGACCCGTGTCCTTTGGATTATGGTGCGCGGCACAGAAATTGAACGTCTTGGCTACTTTGTACACTTAGCGCCCTCCAAAGCTTCGATCCGCTCGACGCACGTGCCGCATTTGCCGCAATGCGTATCCCCGCCCTCATAGCACGACCACGTGGTATCGTAATCGATCCCGAGGCCCAGGCCGATGCGCGCAATGGCGGTCTTGTCCATGTCGACAAATGGTGCTATCAACCGGATCGGTTGCCAATCGGCCACCATGAGCGCTTGACGCATTGCGTCGACAAAAGCGGGTCTGCAATCGGGATAGATTGCGTGGTCCCCGGAATGCGCGGCGTATGCGACGGCCTCGGCGCCCGTGGCGATGGCCACGGCGGCTGCGGTCGCGATCAATACCATGTTGCGGTTTGGCACCACGGTGCATTTCATAATGTCGGATTCAAAGTGGCCATACGGTACGTCGACCGTTTCGTCGGTCAACGCTGATCCGACAGACGCGCCAAATGCCCCGAAGTCGACTATGCGGTGCGGTACCCCAAGCAGGTCGGCGTGGTGCTTCGCGGCGTCGATCTCGCGTCTGTGCCGCTGTCCATAATCCATGGTGACCGCGCAGACGACGTCGTACCGTTTGTCGGCCACCAGGTGGTGCAACATGGTAACGCTATCGATCCCGCCCGAAACGATCGCGATTGTTTTCATATTATGATCCTTTATTGCATTTGACTTTCTATTTTAGCGGCCAGGATAATCTCGTTCAAATCACTACCGCCGGCACACGCGAAAACATACCGAGTAGCGAACTGTGAGCGTATATCAAGCATAAGCCTTATCGATGACCTGCCGTTCAATATACTTGAAACAGAGTATCCACCACGCCAGCTTGACTCTTTGCGTAATTCCTTAACGCTTGCATTGTAAGCATTGATGGCATCCATTTGTTCTGAATTTATGCCACTCGCCATTTCGGTTCTACGCAAGGTTACGTTTTTGCCACGTCCGATATAAAAATCTATTTGACCTGCACGCCTTGCAAAAGTCCAAGATGACGCATCTACGCTATACGGTTTATATTTTGCAATTATTGGTTTATTGATAAATCCCAAAAGGTGAAGTGGCCGTGCTTCGTGCTCGAGCACATACTTGGCCCAACCAGGTCCACCACCGCCTGATCCTTTGTTTGTATTTATGCCGCCAACGGCTACGAGGTCGCTTGCTTCATACATGACATCCAAAGCTTTGAGTTGTGTCCCAGGCGTAAATATCGGAACTGGGCGAATTCCTGCATCCAGCAGTCGATCATGGTTTCGTTTAGTTGCAATTGGATCGCCGACCACGTCCAGGGTAAAGATACGCTCGATTGGAAAATCTAATCCGCGAATAAATGAAACATAGTCCGAGACGGCTGTGGGCTGACCTCCGGCTTTATACGTTGTGAATGCACCGCTATCGAGCCAAAGCCTATGACCGGCCTCGACCGCGCTACGGGCCGCGTTCATTGTTGATTTGCTTCGCAGGTACGGGTAAGCAACAAGAAAGTCTATCTTGATAGACAACTTAGTCCTCGATTTTTGCGCCATCGTGCTTCGAGATAGCGTCCTCGATAGCCGACCTGACGTCGGCGGCGTCGGCTTGCTCGCAACTGACCAATATCGTGTGGCGCAGTCCATTGGCGTTTGGCTTTATCGATTCAGCACGTTCGGCAATGTCTGAATCCCAGGTACCAGTCACGCGACCAATTAAATCGTCAAGATCGTCGCCATCGAAACCTGTCCCAATCAAACCGTCAGGCGTTAGTGCAAGCTCAGACAACAATTCGGCTAGCCGCTCTTCGTTGTCCAGTCCGAGGCGCGTGGTGCGGTTATCGGCGATAAGAATCCGCAGCTCTTCCTCAGGATCGACGTCGACCCATGCCACTGGGATTCGTTCGAACCCTAGCTCTTTTGCGACCGCATAACGATGGTTCCCGGCTAGGATATGACCGGATCGTTTGTTTGCGACAATCACGCCGTAGAAGCCGTTTGTCTTTACCGATTCCTGTATCGCCCCAAAGTCTCCCTGGTTCGCGTTTCGTGGGTGAATCTTGAGCGAGCCGAGCGGCGCGTCCTCTATCGCGTGGTTGATGTTTTTTGGCATGATCAGAACTCCAAGGCCATTGGTAATGGCGCGGCTTTCTTACGGCTAAAGTTCTCAAGGAGTGCGAACGACTCCTTCGAGAAGGCGGCTAGGCTATCGTCACGGTCTATCGGCAGTCCGAGGCGTTCGGCCTCGGCCTCGGAGTATACTACCTGGGCGAACTTGAGACCGTACTGCTCGATTAGCGCATCATGTTTGCCACCGTACGACGCCGTGATATTGACGTTCTCCGGTATACGATTTCGGCGCGCAACCCAAAACGGGAGGCTCTTCGTGAAAAGCCAGAAACGAACTCCCGGGTTCCGACGACACACGGTCATCCAGCCGTCGAAATAAGCCTGCGAGAACATATCCCCGGCGGCGTGAATCCGAACGAGCTTCGCGTTCTTAGGCAGTAGGGAACATACAACGTCCGCTACCTCCTGTGCATCCAGCCCGATCACAGCGTCCCTGTTTGCCCACGACTTATCCCGAACCGCGGGGAACCGCTCGGTAACCGCAGAGTAGCAACGGAATTCGTTCTCCTTGCCCAGCTTGACTCGACCGGTTTTGCGGTCCGCGTATGCGAGGCACTTGAGCGCTCCTGGGCAAGTATATCCAGACGGAAGGTTCCACGTCCAGACGTCCCGCGAGAACAAATATTTGTTAGCGCGAGCAAACCCGGGCTTTGCCATTCGTCGACTCCAGTCGTAGTCCCAACGCGTGTGCGATCCATCGCCAGTCGTCTGGGCAGGTACGGGCGATCTCAGGAACACCGTTTCGTATAAGTGCCACCGTGCAAGCTCCAGTTGGTATCGATATTGGAGGCTTCGCCAATCGCGTCGTCAACCGCCGCCCTATCCACGGCCGGTTTTGGCAAGCGTCCCTATGCATCTCCTGAGCTAGTAGCAACACGACCACGTCTTCGCCATATACCAGCCCAAGGTTTCTGTATTGCCACCGTATCCATGCATCTCGCGAGGAGTAGTCCAGTCGGCTCCGCTTGAGGTCGTCCGACATGATTTCGGCCGTATACCTACGGTGGTATCGACTCCTGTATTCAGCGATACCTGGGTAGACTGCTCGCTTGTATTCGCGTCCCTGCCTCCGCTTGCAATGTCGGCAAACGTGGTCGGTTGTCCAGCCTTTGCTGGTGCTTCGTCTGACAACGCGAAAAGCGTCGATAGGATAGACGGTGCCACATGAGCGGCACCGTCTTGGTGACGTCTGGTCAATCGGCACTCGATGCTACTACCTGGTTATTTAAGTGCCGAAGCATCATCGCCGCGGCAGATTGACTCCCGGTCGCACGCTCCTTGATCTCGGCGCGCTGTGTTTTGAGTTTTGCATTCTCAGCCCGTAGTGCAACCTTCCGTTCCCTGTCTCGGTTGATGGAGTCAATGGTGGCGTGAGCTTTGCCTTCCGACAGATGCAGGAGGCAGTTCATCAGCACTTTGTCGTATCCGCCGTCTCCGAGCGACGGGAACCGATTGACCCACGACGGAATGGTATCCGGCATAGTTGCCTCGGGAAGCCCAAGGAGGCCGTCAGACGCCTTGGCGGCTAATTCCTTGTATTTATCCGGAGCTTCGATGATTCGACGTTGTTCCGCGGTTTCTCCGGTCAGCTCTGCCGACGTTTCAATCAAACCCAAGCGAGCGGCTTCCTCGTCGACTTCGTGAAACTTAGGGCGGAACTTTCGATCCCTGATCCAGAGCAGAAGGTTTCCCGCTCCGTTGACCCAGTAGACGGGCGATTCACCGGGAACGTAACCGGACTCATAATGCGCGATCCTGAGCCCCGTCCGTCCCATCCGCTTGAGGCGGAACATAAACGCCTTGACCATGTCCATGTCGAGCTCGTCGAGCGGAGCTCCTGGGTGCCTGGCAAGCTCCGCCACCAAACGTTGGCGGTACTCGTCGTATGTTGCCTTAATCCAAACGATTTCTTCTCTGTTCACTTTCCGATCCTCCTGTTCGCCCTAGTGTACTCCGCAATCCTTCGCTCCTCCTCCCGGTCCGCGTCTGCAAAATACCTGGTCGAGTACTCGGAGGCCTCGCGTGCCCGACGCTCCGGTGCCGACTCTGGGCGACCAGTTTCCACGCCTCGCGTGCGCGGTCTATATCTACTACCAAGGGTATCTAATACACTTGGTTCCATAACCTGTTCCTCTGATGGTTCTGTGTACCGTTTTTGGTACTGCTTCTTGCCCGTTTTTGGTACTGCTTCAATGACAAAATCGGGACTGTTCCGTTTTCGGGACTGTTCCAAAAACGGTACTGCTTCGAGGTCCATCAAGAGTGCCCAGACTCTGATGGCGTTGGTCGCTCCGACTCGTCGTCCCGTGTCCTCGATGAGGTCAAGGTTCTTGAGATTTTCGAGCGCCAGCATCACGGTCTTGCGATTGAGCTCCGTGTCACGGCAGATGGTTTCGACCGATGGATATGCCTCGCCCGATTCGCCCGCGTAATTAGCAAGCGCCATCAGCACGGCCTTCCGAGACGCCGAGCCTGTCACTACCTTGCGGGCCCAATTGATCGCCTGGATGCTCATGGTGTATACTGGGTTGTTTCTGGTTTGTTCAAAGCGGTTTCCTTTCCGATCGGGCCCAGGCGATTTGCCTGGGCCCGATTGCTTGTTAGGCGAACGGATCGGCGATTTCCTCCGTGTCGGCCTCGGGTTCCTCGTCCGTGTCCGAGCAAGCCGCGCCCTCGTCCTGCATCACATCGATCGCGCGGTACCAGCTGGCTGGATCGTCGCCGTCGAACGCCTGATCGTCCAGCGCGAGGATCGTCTTCGCCGCGTCGAGCATCCGGGACTTCGACGGCTTGCCGGACGGTCCGGCAACCGCGATCCCGTGATCATGCGCAGCGCTTGCGAAGTCCTGCATTGCGATCCGCAGAGCCCTCTCGCGCACATTGGCGTCCGATTCGCGTTCCTCGTCGTGATGCGGGCGCGGAGCCTCTATCGCGGGAATGGCATTTTGAGGCACTTCTACGGCCCGTACGCGAGCGATAGCACCATTGTTGGATATCGGCTCCATGTTGGCCGCTTCCTCGGGCGTATAAAGGCCATTCGTCGCACCCGGCAAAACAGAGCGGACGCCCTCGCTGACGCATCGGGCGTGGAGCATTTGGCGTGGATATTGAGCCCACACGTCTTTGCCCGTCAGCTTCGCGGCTCGGGCTTGCTCGATCGTCCAACGTACCGTGACCGAACCTCCCTGTGGATGACTGAACGTCGCCTCCGCGGCCTTGTCATCGCGCTGGACCCACTCGACCTTACCACCCATACGCAGAAACTCTCCCAGCATAGCGTCGGCCCGCATCACCGGGCGACCCTGGACGACGTGGTACCGCTCGATGGCGGTCATGGGATCGAGTCCCTTGCTCCTGCACAAGAGCATCATCGCCGCGGCCGATTCGCGCGTCTTGAACATAGGAAATAGCCCACTCTTGACGACCACGTCGGCCATCGTCATCACGTCCGAAACGGACGTCATCGCAACCAATTCGCTCATCTCTGTTCTCCTACCGATTTGATATCGGTGGTATAGTGTAACACATAATGGCACGACAAAGTACATTCGACCGAGACCGGGATCAGCCCGTTTTTTCCGTTCGCCTCAGCCTCGACGAACGGGCAAAGCTTGACGAGGTACGGTCAGCTACCGGCAAGTCTCGGAACCAGATAATCGCGGAGGCACTGGTCCTCTACCGCCAGACTGTACTGGGTAAACCATGAGACGGTCGACACCGCGCTCGCGGATCGACGCATCCGAGTATGCCGATCGGATAATGCTAATCGCCGAGGCAATAGCCACGGCCAACGGCTGGACGCGCAAACCGTTTCCGCTATTTCTCAAGCTGGTCACGGACGTTGCGGACTGCACTTGCGTCTCGGCCGAACCGCTCCTCGACATCAAGGATGGCGGCAAGCGAATCCCTGATGCTCCGGACGATAACGATGGAGCCTTCGGCCATCAGCACTTTTTGCTCTGGACGGATCGCCCCGCCGGGCCGCTTGACCTCGAGCCCTAGCCAGAGCGTTCCCCAGGTTTTAGCCGTGACCATAATGTCCGGTGCGCCAGGCGTGTTGCCTTGCCACCCAATCGCTGGTGTATGGGCACCGCAGCGCTTGCACGGCACCATGCGCCTGGTGCGTCCGATCTCGATCACGGTGTAGCCAAACATTCTTAGGATGTTGACGATCGATTGCTGGATGGATGACTCGGTCTCGGTGCCCATGACGGCATAATAACGCAACAACGCCCCAGCATAGGCGTTGCTGGGGCGTTGTCGTGTCTTCAGGTGATCAGACTGTCTTAGTCTACGGCATCGACATCCAGCTCGGCAAGGCGGACCGCGAACAGGATGAAACGGGCATCAGCCTCCGATGTCAAGGCGTAAGGATTGCGGATCAACCGCAGGAACGCCACCATCGCCCGGCTCGATACGTCCGTCGGGAGCTGCGCCATGTCCCCCAATGTCACGGTCTCGAGCACCAGCTCGACGGCGTCTGGCATCCGTGGCCCGATCTCGGGCTCGGGCGAATTCGTTTGCGATCTCTCGTTGCCAGATCGCGTGGAATTCCTCTTCGTCGGCGTCAGTCCAATCAGGCGGAGGAGCGCATCGCTTGTAGCGGTCGTAGCGTTGTGTAGCCGTATCCAAGCAGTCATAGTATCTCCTCCGTCTCGCGGTCGATCCGGTCCTGGTACCGGCATACGACGTCGATCAACCAACCAAACAGCAGGACCATGCTGGCGCCCATGATGAGCGCCAGCACGACGACGATGATCATTGCGTGTACCTCCACGAGGCATAGTGGTCGAGGTCGTGGTAATGGGACGGATCGGCGTTGGCGTAGTGCCATGTCTCGGTCATGATGTCCACGAACCCGAACAGCGTGTCCGCGCGGAACGGCCCGAGGATGAACATCGAATTTGGCTTGCCATTGCGACCAAGATGCCACCAC
>Ga0208783_10001753_pt1 | contig 12701 bp, 13 predicted proteins | sample DEB19_08_DNA_2_FD_184529 | JGI IMG/M metagenome (GOLD analysis project Ga0208783, IMG submission 184529) | Aqueous microbial communities from the Delaware River and Bay under freshwater to marine salinity gradient to study organic matter... | ecosystem: Environmental > Aquatic > Marine >... | reverse complement strand
TTGTGCTTGAATTTATAGATATAGAAAGTGCAGTAGAGTTTGTTATGTAAATTGAACCATTAGTTGTTAAATCACTTGTAAACGTAGCACTTGTACCAGATATAGTACCACTTGTAATTGAACCGTTAATATATACGTTTCCAAAAACACCTAATGCTCTTTGAGTAACACCAGTATATGAACCATTTAAAAATGTTGGACTTATTCTAACTCCATATAAAATATCATTGTTTGCGGTTGCATAAACATTTGATGTAACATCCATCCCAATAACACCAAGTTGTGCAGTATTATTTATTATAAATTGCCCTGTGGGACTGAATGTAAATGTTGACGAACTTGTTATTGAAGAAGTACCATTAAAATAAGCTATTTGTCCACTTGTTCCCGTTCCCGTAACTGGGTTTGTCAAAAGAGGTTGTGCGCCTATTGTATTATAACTTATTGTTCTTGCAGCAGAACCATTGAATGTTGTTCCACTTGCAGCTCCAGCACCACCATTATTAAATGTAATTGAATTGGCAACACTACCAGCTTGTCCAGTTGTATTTTGATTCCATGTTGGAACTGTTGTTCCATCCATTTTTGCATAATCAATGCTACCAGCAAGCATTGCATTGGTAACTTTTAAAGCACCAATTGTTGTAGTGATTGCAGTTGTACCGCTACCACTTACATCACCACTTAATGTAATTGTTTGGTTTCCGCTTATATAAGTAGGCGTCCAGTTCTCCCATTTGCTGCTTGTTCCATTAAAGCGAAGCAATTGAGTATTTGTAGGAGAGCTTAATGCAACATCACTAATATTACCTAATCCCAAATTCACCGCACCCGTAAAGCCATTCACACTACTTACCGCATCCGTATTGTCAACTTTATCCCAAGCCGTACCATTAAATATTGCCCAATCTCCCACTTTCCAATCCGTAATGCCATCAAGGTTTGTGCTACCAGCAACACTCACCACATAATAATAACCTTTCGTTCCAGTACCACTTGTTAATGTCGGACTATTTGTAGATGCATTCCAAACACCTTGATAAGTTGCACCTCCGACAAGAGCCGAGATTTGATTTTGCACTTTACCAAATGCAGTCAAAACGCTATCCGTTGCGGCAATTGTGCCACCTCCACTTAAATTTAAACCCGTAAGAACGGTTGCAAGAACCCTAGGTTCTGTAAAATATATTGCTCCGCTTTCTGGAACTACACTTGTATCAAGTGTTTGGAAGGTTTTATCTCCTCTATAATATTTTGACGTTGTGCTAGCCGTAATTGCAGGCTCTTTGCTATTAAATGTTGTCCAATCCGTACTAGTTAAATATCCATTCACACTACCCGTAGCCGCTGGAATACTAACCGTTCCGCTTGTATTTACAAGAGGCGAGCTAAAAGTTAAAGCAATTTGATAAGTATTGCTATCAAGCGATCCATCACCTTTTAGGAACTGTGAACTTGTACCACTCGCAATGTACTTTTGAAAGCGTTGATTAGATGCTCCCGTACCTATATAAAGATCATAAGTATCGCTAGTGAACAAAGGTTCAGCAAGTTGTCCAGTTGGAATACTAGCAGCCGCACCTCTTTTTAACTTTAATAAATTTGGCATATATATTTTTAATTTACCACGTTCCTAAATCAATTGTGTTAGTTTGTGTCCAAAGTGATGTACTTGCAACATAGCTAATTATCATTCCATCACTAGGACTCTGTGCGCTCACATTATGCAGCTCATCAAGCTCCCAGCCGTTGCTTATATGCACCTCAATCACACCCATCGTAGGATGTGATCTTACTACTACACCTAAATATACTATGTGATCTGGCGCATAAGGCTTAGTTGATGTATAAGCACCCGCCGTAGTTGGACTTAAATATAATCCAGTACCAGGTGCATAGGCTTGAGTATCTAAGTTGGTTAATCCACCAGCCACTACAACATAACCATTATTTTGATTTGTTATATCGCTTTGCACAAAGCCGAATGTTTGTGCGGAGCTTATATCATTAGTACCTTGAGCTTTAGTAACGGTAGGTAAGTTACCTTGACCGCCGTTAATGTACACTACCGTACCTTTTGCAAGTGTAGCCCCCGTACTATTATATACCTCACGAATAAGCGTTAAAGCCTCATTTGTGCTTGATGGAAAAGTTGCAAGTGTTCCATCGCCTCTAACATATTGTGCAGTTGTTCCAGCACCAGTTACGGCAATTGTGCCATTGCTAGTCAAAGGTGAATTACTAACCGTAAATGCCGATGGCATTGTAAGGCCTACCGAAGTTAAACCGGTATCAATATCGCTCCAAGATGCTTGAATAGTTCCGCCATCTTGTTGTGTAAGTGTTAATGTTTTTGTGCTTGTACCCGTTACGCTAGCACTATTTATTTTATCGTTATATGCCTCATCCCATTGTCCTTGCTTAGCATTGGTAGGTATGGAATATCCACTACCATAACTTATTGCTATTGTGCCATTGCTCGTAAGAGGTGAATTGCTAACGGTTAATCCCGTTGGAACGCTAATTCCTACGGAAGTTAATCCCGTATCTGTGTCCGTACCATTAACCCAAGCCGTACCATTGTATTTAAGTACCTGGTTTGTGGTAGGTGAAGTAATCGTAACATCACCAAGTTGAGTCAAATTATAATCACCTTCCGTAGCCACAACATCTCCCGTTCTTCCAAAAACGCTTGTTACTGGTGCGGTATCATAATCATTCCATGATGCTTGTAAGGTAGAGCCGTCTTGCTTGGTAAGGGTAAGTGTCTTGGTTGTCGTACCGCTCACATTTGCAGCAGTCAAGCTCCTATCGTATGCAGTATCCCATTCAGTTTGTTCAGCATCGCTAGGCAAACTATAACCACTTGCATACGTTACCGCTAAAGTTCCGCTTTGCGTTAGTGGACTATTCGCAACGCTAAACCCAGTAGGCATTGTAAGTCCAACTGATGTCAAATTTGTTGCAGCTCCACTTGCACTATAATCCAAATTCACATAAACGGGGCTTGGATTTCCACCACTAACCGTAATATTGGTTACATCGTAAGTAACCTTTATGACTGGTTGCGTTGAGCTATATGTTACTTTAATAACTATCATTATGATGTAACTTGGTTTTGAACTTCAACGAATCCTTGCATCCAAGTATATTTATTAGTTGAGATCGTTACTTCAAGTTCGTATGTATATTCACCAGCCGTATAAGTTGCCGTTTGAACGGGCGTTAAACTTACTTTTCTAGTGTGATTGTCAATTTGCACAAAGCTAGCATCAAGCCATTCGATCATCACCGTTCCGCTTGTGTTTTTAGCTTGTAGCTTAAATGAATAAGTACTCACATCAAGTGGGGTATCTTCGCACTCATCTTCATAAAAAGAATAGGTGATCACATAGGTATCTCCCTTCTTTATGGGTTTCATGTTTAATTCACCTATCATAACTTATCTGCTTTATCTTTTAATTCTAATTTAATCTCATTTAGAGCTTGCATTATTTCTTTAAATTGAACAGCAGTCTCATCTTCTTTTTTCTCTAAAGTTTTTAGTCTAAGATCATGTTCTCTGATCTTTATTTTCATGTCGGTGTATAGGCGAATAGCACCTAATCCGAATGCTATTGTTTGAACGCCAAGAACTAACCAGAAATTTGCTTCCATTTGCTTAAAATTACAACATTTTTTATAATGCGATATATACCGCTTTTACAACTTTTCCATTATAAGAAGTGCCAATATTTATACTAAAAGTTGGAGTTGTACCCGTAACCGTATAGTTATAATACCATACTCCTTCTATTCCAATTGCAACGAGTTTATAGTCATCTGGATCTCTAGCAGTAATTGAACCACTTGATACGGTATAACTATCTACTTCAGTAATTTCAGTCAAAGGACCAGTTCCTTGAAGAGTAAATGAATATCCAGCATTTTGGCTAGTAGTTGAGTTTAGTGATAAATCTTGTATAATGCAAGAAAATTGATATACTTTATAATTTCCACTTGCATCAATCATGTCTAAATAACCCACAAACTCTTGATCGCTGCCTTCAATAAAATTATCAAAAAAAGTTATTGGTTGCAAATTTGATTGCACCATTTTAACTAGACCGCTACCGCTAATACTAAAACTTGTTCTATTTTGTAAGTATTCTCTAAAAACACCATTTGTTCTAGGTGCTAACTCTAAAAAATCCCTAGTAATACTTATTTGAGCATCCTTAGTACAAGCAAAAGGATAAACTCCACCACTTGCGTTTGTGAATGCTAAAACTAATCCTTGTGCCGTTACTACTTCTGCCATATTAATTTGTTAAATATCTGTCAACATAAGTATCAAAAACTTGAGCAGTATTTGTTATATAACTAAAGCTCATTGAACCTCCAGTCAAATCAATTGAATAAATATTAGTATCCATCCATACGGTTAAAATATCACCATTATCCAAAGTAATACTATTGGTACTTAAATCTACATTAAAATATTCTGGACTATTGTTTATATAAACAGTTTGTGTATTTATTGCAGTTCCATTTAATCTTAATTCAAAGTTTACACTTCCAGCACCAGCACTATTAATAGCCCCTGAGACATTACAAGCGATATTTACATTAATGGTATTTGCGCCATCGTATGTAATATTTGATGTTCCACCAAGTGAAAAGTCTGCTGGGCTTACAATTGTCCATGGAACATAATTTGTTGAAGTATATGAACCAGTAGTTACATCCGCTTGGAAATTCTTTGTAATATTTGATCCTGGGTCTTTTTGACTATCATAAACCTCAATAAGAGTTGCTGACCAAGTTGCAGCATCAAAATCTATCTCACGCATATTTAATACATAATATATTTTGTCTGGATCATCGTCCACAAATATAAAAGTATTAATAAGTCCAATTGGCTCGGTATTATTATTGAACTTCAATCCATAACAATTAACATCAATCTTATTTCGATTAAATTTATTATGTTCCCAATATGTAATTAATGCTTCTTGTATGAATGGAAAACTTTCTTCATCATATCTATATCTATACCATTCGGCATTTGTAAGTGTTAATGCATCTGACTCAAATAATGTACCCTTAAAATTATAAGATACATTATCCTCCAAATAAATCATATTTTCACTTACATTTCTTAATTTATCAGTCTTTTCATAATAAAATTCATGACCAGTTATATTTGATCTTCTTTCATCTGTATTAAAAATTGGAATTGTTTCTAATTCAAAATTTTTAATATAAACCTGGTTATCTGGATGGTATAAATTATATTGACTATAAAAATTGAAAGTAAATTTACCAGTATAAGGAACTGGATCAGCGGTTATTGAAATAGAATTCCAATCTTGTAATGTTTGTTCTTTTGCAAAATCTACTGGAAAGGTAATTCCTTTTGGAGGTATTACCGCAGTAGAAGCATCATATTCATGCCATTTACCTTCTGAATCTAAAGTATAAGTTCCAAAATTAGTTTCTAGTATTAAAAAAGCAACCCTTGCTTCTCCTTCATCTTTTTTAAATCCATCATCACCAATAAAATTATTTCTATCAAATAATTTATATTTTATATCAAAATTAAATTTTATTTGATCAAATATTCTTACATAACAATATTCTGAAGCAAGCCAGCATCTATCAGTTACTGATGCTGAGTATAATAAATTAAAAAATACCTTTCTTTCACTAAGAATTGTATCTACAAATAATTCATCAACTGCGTAATCCTGACTATTTGGAAGTGGATTATAAAATGTATTTGTTTTAAATTCCCAGTTTGCTAAACTAATTTCTCTTAAAGAAGCATTTTCGCTTATCAAATCACCTCTTGTAAAAGATGAATTTTGAACACATTCAGCAAACATTTCATAATTCCTAATAACTCTATCCTTTTTCGTTCTGCGAATTATATAACGCAACATTTCAGGTGAAACAGGTTGCATATTTTCACCTACACCAATATTTGCATCATATCTTTTATTTGATGATGTCCTCGTACCTCCTACATTATTTCTAAAACCCCTTAAATCAGTATTTGTAGGTATATATAAATCTTCTAATCTTAAAAAATACCATTGTCCTTTATATTGGAACATGGTTTGGCAAAATGATGTATTAATTTTATTAAGTACATCTAATTTGCTTTCATATTGCTTTGGTTCAATAGCAAATGTTCTTGCATCAAAATAGCATTGATCTAAACACATATCTGTATTAGTATCATTCATTGACGAATGATATAAGCTATTATAAACTCTTGATTGTATTAAATTTTGAACACTTTCTTGTAAACAATAACCAATTGCTGCCCAAGGTGTTATTTTGCCTACTATTTCTACACCATTATTACTAAATTCCTTTTCTGATAATTGTCCTATTCCTTCTGTCGCAGTTAGCGTTAAAATATGACTTGTAGAAAGCCATGTTTCTTGAAAGTTATCTTGTAAAATATATCCATACCAATATGGACTAAATGATCCAAATGAAAATATTACTAAAATGTCATCATCATTATCCATTGTAAAATTATCAATGGTTACTGATGAATCTGATGCAACTATATTAATTGTAGCTTGTTGTGGCCTATAACCTTTAAATAAGTTTTCGTCTGTATTATATTCTGACAATACAAATGGTCTGGCTGCTGGAATTAAATAAGTTACTCCTCCAGTCCATCCTTCATAATGAAATTGAACCTGACAAGTATCACCTTGTCGGTTAATAAATTCCATCCTATATTTTTCTTGTTTAGCCAATTCTACTAATATTAGTGTTTGTTCTATTTATTGCTCCTACCAAATCTGATCCTCTTAAACTTAAACTTACTGCTCCTGACATTGCAAGACCCCCTGGATTAATACCACCAAAATTAGCAGATCTTGACCCACCAAATCCTAATGCACCAGAAAATGCCTTTCCAAATGCCTGAAACCCAGTTAAACCAGTTTTTAATTGTGATCCAGAAGAAAACCCACCAGTTAATATTGTTGCAAGTAAAGTTATTATACCAGTAGCTAATATTTTTGCTGCTAATTGTTTTAAATTGTCTAAAACTGCTTTTCCAAATTCTTTAAATGAAAATTTTCCACCATCAAGCATTTTTCTAAATTGCTCTTGCAATGGATCAAAAAATACCTCACCTAATAATGCAGAAGTGGCTTGTATATCATCTAACATTTTTTTCTGCGCTTCTTTCATTTTTTTCTGCGCTTCTATAACTTGTGCCATTGCCTTTTCATAAGCTGCTGGTCCAAGTCCTATTATATTTTCAGTAGATGGAGGTATTAAATCAGTTAATGATTTTTGTGTTTTTTTCCACTCTTCTCTTATTTGTTTAAATGTATCTTTTGCAATTTCTAAACCAGTATAAAATTGTTCAGTTAATCTTTTATTTAATTCACTGTCAATAATATCTTGTTCTAATAATTTTAATTCTTTATCTAAGGCATTTCTTAATTCTTCAAATGCTGTTTGTAAATCTTTAGGAGAAGAAACAATAATGTTAGCAAATTTACCAGAAAATCTATCTTGTAGATTTTTTAATATTTCATTAAATTGTTTTACTGAATTTGCACCTTTTGTTAAATCTAAATTTCCTAAATCATTAAAGAATTGAACTCCAGCATCATATATTGATGTATTTTTTAAATCCTTAAAAAATTCAATATATTCTTGAGTAGGTCTATATGCTTCAATATAATCTCTAACAGATTTTGCAGCTTTACCAGTTTTTTGTATATTATCAATTAATAAATTATTTTCTTCATTAATTGAATCTATTAATTCTTGTTTTCTATTATTTAATTCAAATGTTTTGTTAGCTAAATCAGAAACTACTTTTTCAGATTCTCCTAATTTGCTTTTCAATTGTGTTGCAGCTCCACCTAAAGCAGCAGATGATGATATAACTTTTTTATTATATTCATCTTGTTTTTTTGCAGAATCTACATTTTTTAAAGCAGTTTTTTGTAATCTATCGTTTTCTTTTACTAATTCATCAATTGCAGAAATCTCATCTGCATAAGCTCTTACTTTAGATTGAGAAATTAATACTTTTGTATATTTTTCTGTTGCTGCTCTAATTGCATCAACATTTTGAGTGCCTATTGTTAATTTACCATAATAATCATCGCTTATATTTTTAAGCGATTCTAATGCTCCATTTTGTTCTTTTTGGGTTAAAGTTAAATCTGTCGCTTTAGCAGTTAAAGATTTTATAACTTCTATTTGACCAGATTGTGATGCTGCTGCATCATTACTTATTTGCTCAACTAATTTTTGCTTTTTACCATATTCATCTAATGCTTTTATTTGATCTTCTAATTGTTTTTTAAAAGCATTTTGTTTTCCTAATAAAGCATCAATAGCAGCTCCAAGGCTGCCATATTTTTGAACTAATACTGTTATGATTGATGTTACTGTGCTAAATGCCAAAAATATACCAGCAGGGCCTATTAAACTTTGTCCAATTGCTTTTAATGCTGGTAATACTTTTCCATTTGTTGTTGTAGTTAAATTACCAAATCCTTGAATAATACCAGGAAGGTTATTTTGAACTCCTATAAATCCAAAAGGTAAATCTTGGACGGCTAAAGATAAACTTGTAATAGCAGTTCTTGCACTTTTACTTGAATTCCCTACTTGTTCTATTTTAGGCGCAGTACTTTGAACTTCTGTGCCTAATCTATCAAATGATTTTAATAATCCTTGTTGTGTATTACTTAATCTAGTATATTCTCTAACTAATTTATTTAATTGTTTATCTCCAGTTGGAAGTGAATTTATCTTTGCAGATAATTTATCCATTTGGTCAGTAACTAACTTAATAGTTGCTAACATCTGATCGGCATTGGCCTTAATCGGTATAATTAATTCAGCACTCATTTTGCCAATCTTTTAAATATTTCCTTATATTCTTCTTCGTCAATTTTAGAGATTTCTTCGTCACCTGGTAACTCCCATAATTGCTCTGGTGTTTTTGGTGCAGTTTTTGGATCACCCATCAACCGCACCATTGTAAACATTAAAAGTCTAACTAACTTATACTGATCAACTTTAGATTCATTATGCCCATTAAGCATTAAAGAAAAATGCTTTGGACTTATATTATAAAACTGATCAGGCAATAATTTTAGTTCACCAAAAGCAAACTCTTCTATTTCTTGCCACGAGTACTCTTTTTTTTTGGCTGCTCGCCTTTTTGAGTTTCTTTTATAAACTCATTTTCAGTCCATAACTTAACAATTTCTTGTATCTGAGTTAAAAAACTTTCGTTCTTTAAATTCTTTTCAATTGTATCTACAAAAAATTCTAAATTATATTCTGGAACAACTTCTTTAATTAAACAATTATTATAATAGCCACTATATAAAATATGAGCTATTCCAATCTCGTTTAATTCGTTGTTCTCAAATCCAATTCCAGTTGAAAATTTTTCGGATAGATAGCGAAAGCTAGCCATACCGAATTTGATGCCAATTTTCTTGTCATCAATAGTTAAAGTAGTATAATTCATAATTATGCAGTTACGTCAATTGCACCAGTAGATGCTATTGTTCCAGAAAAGTTTACAAATTCAGTTGTTGCTTGATTTAAAGTCAAAGAAGTAATATATCCTTTGAATTGATGATAATAAGCAGCACCTGCGCTTGATCCAGTTACAACTGGGTTTTGAACTCTTACTGATACAAGTGTTTTGTTAGCAAATGCCGTAAGCAAAGAGCTATAAGAAACTTGTGATACAGAAGGTGCGGTTTCGCAAATTGCATCAAAATCCAAACTCATTTGTGGCTCACCTACCGCAGTAAGAACTCCACAATTTGTTTGATCGGTGGTAGAATCTACTGTTGAATTAACAGAAGAAGTGCGCAAACATACGAGGTTTAAATATGACGTTCCACCAGCTACGTCAATCTCGATGTTTTGCAATGAACCTTGTACTTGTGCCATTGTTGTTTTATTTTTGGTTTACTAAATTGTTTATTGTTATTATTTTACGGGCAACATAGTTGTCCCCATTACGCAAAGGTAAATATAAAGAATTTATTCGTGCCATAGGATATACCATAAAATCTGAATCACTAAATCCATCAATTTGGCTATCTGGTATCAAAATATTCAAAATTTGTCCAGCAATATTATCAACTACTGACAAATCGTTAATTCTATATTGTTCACTAAATATATCTATATCTACTTGTACTATATTTTGAAATGTATTATTGGTATTATTTGCTTGTTCTGTTATAGATGATATTATAACATAATTTTTAGGCAATGTTTTGAATGGGTCTTGTCCATACACTGGCACATCCTTACCATTATATGAAATATTGCCATTTAAAGCATTTACATAAATCGTTCTTACATTATTTGAGCAATCTTTCATTATCCTTTAATTAAATCTTCTATTCTCTTAACCATTTGCGGGAAAACTTCTCTTACAGATGGATAAAAAAATGGTTGTGCTGGCGTATGCCCAGGTTTACTTGTTTTAAATGTTGCTGCATATTCTTGCCATTCATTGTCAAGTGATGGTACATATTTTTCTGCAAATGGGCCTGTTCCAAATTCAACATAAGCGGCATATCTTACATCACAAACTAAATCATAAGCTAACTTACTATTTTTATCTGGTTCAACATGAATACTTGCTCTTAATCTACCATTTGGTGTTGCTGGGGCTTTTTGTTTGGCTCTTGTAGCCATTTCTTCAGCAGATGCCAATATTTCAGCATCAATTTGTTTTACCAAATCTTCTGAATATTTATTTAAGTCAGCTTTTAGCTTATCAAATATTTTATTCTGATTTTGAAAAAATATTCCGTCAGCCATTATATAACAACCTTTTTATATTGATGATAATTAAGTCCATTCCAATTTGGATATTGGCTTATAAGTGCTTGAGGATCAGCATTCATCTTCTTACCCCTATTCTCGTATTGCCAAGCCACAAGTGCCATAATATCATTTGCAATGTCCTCTGGAACTGAGCTATATCCACTTTGATATTGAATTTCATAGTTGCCTTGAGTATAAAGCCAAAGTTTGCCAGCAATCACCTCATAATCTTCATTCTTTGTCAATGTCTCCCAACTATTCATACCCGTCTTAATTCTAACGCTATCTATACAAATCACTGGTCCATAAGGCAAATCCACCATCCATACACTCGGCTCAAATCCAGTTAATTGAATATATGTTTTTAATAGTTTATTTACAAAAGCTACCCCAGTTAGTTTTTCAATATGTATTCTTGAACCGTTTATCAGTGATTGTATTAAAGTATCGTCTGATGTATAATCAATTCGCATCCAATTCTTTGCATCCGTTAAGCTAACTGGCTCAACAACCCCATCAGCTAAGATCGTTGTTCCGTTTATATATATTGCCATACTTACTTATATTTATTAACCATTTCTCTGAACCAGGTCTCAAATTGATCAAGCGCTTCTCTCGGATCATGCTCTCTTGATCTCTCTTTTGCTTTTTTGGATGCCTCACTATATTTTTTGGCATCATCCAGTTCAGTAATTGCTTTAACCCAGCTTTTAATATCATTCCTATCTTTTATGTATATGCCAGCCTTTCCACAATTCTCTACAAGTCCTTCAGCCATTGAGCTTATAACGGGTATTCCGCTACACATAGCCTCAGTTGCCGTTCTACCCCAACTCTCGTAATCACTTGGCATTAGTAATATCCTAGTTTGCTTGTAATATTGCGTAATATTAGGCGAATTAGGCACTAATTTTAAATTTGGAAGGTTTGCATCCATTTGAGGATCATAGCTCCCTAAAACGCCTAAAAACCGCTTATTTGGCAATGCACGAGCAATTTGTTCAAATATCTTACCGCCTTTGTTCTCGTTGGTGTTTATCAGTGTTATGCACTCGTTCTTCGCTGGGTCAATTTTTAGGTCATAATACCGATAATCAACGGGAGGCGTTAGTATAAAGTTATCCCAATTATATTGCAATTTCTCTTTTAGCCAAAAAGAGTTATACACAACGTGTTGATTGCGTTCTGCGTGAATAATTTCTGGGTATGGATGGCTATTATGTATAAGATGAAATACGGGTTTTTTATATAGTTTGGCTGCTCCAATTGTCCATCTTGTATAGTCTAAATGTGTAATAATTGCATCTCCCCACCGCATCAAATTATCAACCACATTATCATTTGGAGGAAAAACATCAACTCCGTCAAATACGTAATTATTTTTAATCTTATATTGATTTGCTTGATGTAAAAGCACTCTAATATTATGACCTTTACTAATTAAGTATTTATTTATATGATGTAACATCCATTCAGCACCACAATTATGTTCTGGTGGATAAAGATGTATTGAGCAAACTATATTCATAAGTATTGATAATTAAAGTACATTCCGTATTGTCCGTTATATCTAAAAGTTTCCATCATTGGAAACCTATCTCTAAAATTCATTATTGTTAAATCTGGTTGTTTATGTATCTCATAAACATTGCCACCAACTGCATCTTGTTCCAATAAATAAGGAACTGCTACCATGCAATAAATTCCTTTTGATGTAATATCATCAAGCAATTTATAAGCATCTTCAATGCTTAAATGCTCAATAACATCACCAAATATCATGTATTTATAATCGTTGTAATTAAATTCAAGAATATCTTGAACGTAAACATTTTTGTATTTATCTCGTAAATTGAATT
>Ga0208783_10001752_pt1 | contig 12705 bp, 13 predicted proteins | sample DEB19_08_DNA_2_FD_184529 | JGI IMG/M metagenome (GOLD analysis project Ga0208783, IMG submission 184529) | Aqueous microbial communities from the Delaware River and Bay under freshwater to marine salinity gradient to study organic matter... | ecosystem: Environmental > Aquatic > Marine >... | reverse complement strand
GGGACGGGTTTGCCGAGCCCGCAGGAACCTGCAGCTTGACGTAGCCTTGGACTTTCTTGGCCATCGTTGTCTCTCCTGGGTGCAAACGCCCGATCGCTCGAGCTCCCCATGCGCTTCCTTGCCGTTACGGCGCGCGATCCGTCGCGTGCCGCTACCTAAAACGACCCGAGCCTTTTGGGCTCAGGCCTTTTCAACCTGCGAGAAGTCGAGTTCGACGGGCGTTGAGCGCCCGAGGATCTGCACCGCCACCTGCAGGCGGTTCTTCTCATAATTCACGTTCTCGACGACACCGTTGAAATCATTGAACGGTCCGTCTGTCACTCTCACCACTTCGCCCGGCTCGAAGATCACCTTCGGCCGCGGCTTCTCGACACCCTCTTCGACGCGACGCAGGATCTGATTCGCTTCGCGATCGGTGATCGGGGCCGGCTTTTCTTTGGTACCGCCGATGAAGCCGAGAACCTTGGGCACCTCGTGAACGAGATGCCACGTGGTCTCGTCCATTTCCATCTGGACCAGCACATAACCCGGGTAGAACTTGCGCTCACTCTTGCGCTTCTGCCCGTCGCGCATCTCGACCACCTCTTCGGTGGGCACGAGGATCTCGCCGAACTTCGACTCGAGACCCGCGCGCTTGATACGCTCTTTCAGACCTTCGGCAACACGGTGCTCGAAGTTCGAGTAGGCGTGAACGACGTACCAACGTAAGGCCATCGGATCAGCCCCCCGAGCCTGCGCCGCCGAGGATCGAGCGGGTAGCCCAGCTGAGCACCGCGTCAACGCCCCAGAAAAACAGCGCCATGATGATGACGAACACGAAGACGACCACCGTCATCGTGCCGGTCTCCTGGCGGGTGGGCCAGAACACCTTGTAGAGCTCGATGCGAGCATCGAGCACGAATTTCCAAACATCGCGGCCGTACTGCGACACCGCAAAAACCAGAGCGCCCACGACGAGCGAGCCGACGAACACCGACCAGCGCACCCAGTCGTCCTGATCGCCTTTCAGGAAATAGAACGCAGCGACGCCCGCCGCCGCGATGAGGATCGCGGCGTAGAGTTTCGCTTTGTCGGCGCCCGTGACGCCTTCCTGTCTGACAATGTCGTTCATCTTCGACCCTGAGTGGCAGGCCAGGAGGGAATCGAACCCCCAACCTGCGGTTTTGGAGACCGCCGCTCTGCCAATTGAGCTACTGGCCTGTGCTTCGTCTTTCGCTTTCCTTTACTTCAGGATCTTGGCGACGACGCCTGCACCGACGGTGCGGCCGCCTTCGCGGATCGCAAAGCGCAGGCCGTCTTCCATCGCGATCGGCGCGATCAACTCGACCGTCATCTTGATGTTGTCCCCAGGCATCACCATCTCGGTGTTGCCCGGCAACTCGATCGTGCCGGTCACGTCCGTCGTGCGGAAGTAAAACTGCGGGCGATAGCCCTTGAAGAACGGCGTGTGACGGCCGCCTTCTTCCTTCGTCAGCACGTACACCTCACACTCAAACTTCGTGTGCGGCATGATGCTGCCGGGCTTGGCCAGTACCTGACCACGCTCAACGTCCTCACGCTTCGTGCCACGCAGCAGCACGCCCACGTTGTCGCCCGCCTGACCCTCATCGAGCAGCTTGCGGAACATCTCAACGCCCGTGCACGTCGTCTTCACCGTGTCCTTCAGACCGATGATCTCGACTTCTTCGTTCACCTTCACGATGCCGCGCTCAATACGACCCGTCACCACCGTGCCACGGCCAGAGATCGAGAACACGTCCTCAACCGGCATCAGGAACGGCTTGTCCACGTCGCGCTTCGGCACCGGGATGTACTTGTCCATCTCCTCAACGAGCTTGATCACCGCAGGCACGCCGATCGGGCTCGTGTCGCCCTCGAGCGCCTTCAGCGCAGAGCCGACCACGATCGGGGTCGCATCGCCGGGGAACTTGTACGTGTTCAGAAGCTCACGCACTTCCATCTCAACGAGCTCCAGCAGCTCCTTGTCATCGACCATGTCCGCCTTGTTCATGAACACGACGATGTACGGCACGCCGACCTGGCGGGCGAGCAGAATGTGCTCGCGCGTCTGCGGCATCGGGCCGTCAGCGGCCGACACCACGAGAATCGCGCCGTCCATCTGCGCCGCGCCCGTGATCATGTTCTTCACGTAGTCCGCGTGCCCCGGGCAATCCACGTGCGCGTAGTGGCGCTCCTTCGACTGGTACTCCACGTGCGCCGTCGAAATCGTGATGCCGCGCGCCTTCTCTTCGGGCGCCTTGTCGATCTGGTCGTACGCCTTGAACTCACCACCGTGCGTCTCGGCCATCACCTTCGTCAACGCCGCAGTCAGCGTCGTCTTGCCGTGGTCAACGTGACCAATCGTCCCTACGTTTACGTGCGGCTTGCTGCGTTCGAATTTTTCCTTGGACACGTCTGTATCTCCTCAGAAGCAATAAACAGTTATCGGTTGATGATGGACTCGGCGATGTTCGGTGGTACTTCCATGTACTTCTCGAATTCCATGGTGAAGGTCGCACGACCCTGACTCATAGAACGCACCGACGTGGCGTACCCGAACATCTCGGAGAGCGGAACTTCTGCAAGGATCGACTTGCCCGAAGGCGAGTCTTCCATGCCGGTAATCTGACCGCGTCGACGATTGAGATCGCCGATCACGTCGCCCGAATAATCTTCGGGCGTCACAACTTCGACTTTCATGATGGGCTCGAGGATGACCGGCTTCGCGTTGCGAAAGCCTTCCTTGAAGCCGAGCGAGCCGGCGATCTTGAACGCCATCTCGTTTGAATCGACATCGTGATAAGAGCCATCGAAGGCGGTGACTTTGACGTCGACCACGGGGTAACCCGCGAGCACGCCGGTGTCGACGGCTTCTTTGACGCCCTTGTCGATCGCCGGGATGAATTCGCGCGGCACAGAGCCACCGACGATGCCGTTGATGAATTCGTAACCTTTGCCGGCCTCGTTGGGCTCGAGCTTGAGCCACACGTGACCGTACTGTCCGCGGCCGCCAGACTGACGAACGAACTTGCCTTCGGACTCGACCGTGCCGCGAATCGTTTCGCGATAAGCAACCTGCGGCTTGCCGACGTTCGCATCGACCTTGAACTCGCGCTTCATGCGATCGACGATGATTTCGAGGTGCAGCTCACCCATGCCGGAAATGATGGTCTGGCCAGACTCTTGGTCGGTGTGCACGCGGAACGAAGGGTCTTCCTTCGCGAGCCGCTGCAGCGCAAGGCCCATCTTTTCTTGGTCAGCTTTGGTTTTCGGCTCGACGGCAACCGAGATGACGGGGTTCGGAAACACCATCTTCTCGAGCGTGATGACTTTCTTTTCGTCGCAGAGCGTGTCACCCGTGGTGACATCTTTGAGACCCACCGCCGCGGCGATGTCGCCTGCGCGAACTTCTTTGATCTCGCTGCGCTCGGACGCGTGCATCTGCAACAAGCGACCGATACGTTCGTTCTTGCTCTTCGTGGGAACGTAGACCGAGTCGCCCGAACTCAGTACACCCGAGTACACACGGAAGAACGTCAAGTTACCGACGAAGGGGTCGTTCAAAATTTTGAACGCCAATGCCGCGAACGGCGCGTCGTCTGCAGCCGGACGCGTCGCCTGCTCGCCGGAGTCGTCGAGACCCTTGACGGCCGGCACGTGCACGGGCGAAGGCATATATTCGATGACCGCATCGAGCAACGCCTGGACACCCTTGTTCTTGAACGCGGTGCCGCACATGCACAGAACGATTTCGTTCCGCCAGGAGCGCTCGCGAAGTCCTGCCTTGATGTCATCCTCAGAGAGCTCGGCGCCCTCGAGGTATTTGTTCATCAGCGACTCATTGGCTTCGGCTGCCGCTTCGATCATCTGCGTGCGCGCAACTTCGGCCGCATCCTGCAACTCGGCAGGAATATCGCGATATTCGAAGCTCATGCCCTGGGTGTCGGCGTCCCAGTAGATCGCCTTCATCTTCAGAAGATCGATCACGCCCTCGAAGTTATCTTCGGCGCCGATCGGCAACTGGATGGCCACGGGGTTGCCACGCAACCGGGTACGGATCTGCTCGACGCAGCGATTGAAGTTCGCACCGGAGCGATCCATTTTATTGACGAACGCGATGCGCGGTACGCCATAGCGATTCATCTGACGCCACACCGTTTCCGACTGCGGCTGCACGCCCGAGACTGCACAGAAGAGCGCGACAGCGGAGTCGAGAACACGGAGCGAGCGCTCGACTTCGATCGTGAAGTCGACGTGCCCCGGGGTGTCGATGATGTTGATGCGGTGCTCGGGGAGATCTTTGTTCATCCCCTTCCAGAAGCAGGTGGTCGCAGCAGAGGTGATCGTGATGCCACGCTCTTGCTCTTGCTCCATGTAATCCATGATGGCCGCGCCATCGTGGACCTCACCGATCTTGTGAGAGACGCCCGTGTAGAAAAGGATGCGCTCGGTCGTAGTGGTCTTGCCCGCATCGATGTGCGCAGAGATACCGATGTTTCGGTAGCGCTCGATGGGTGTAGTACGGGCCATGACCGGGTGTGCCTTTTCTTCGGACGAGTCCGAGGATTACCAGCGGTAGTGCGCGAAGGCCTTGTTGGCCTCGGCCATACGATGCGTGTCCTCGCGCTTGCGCACGGCAGCGCCGCGGTTCTCGGCGGCGTCCATGAGCTCGTGTGCGAGGCGGAACGCCATCGACTTCTCGCTGCGACCACGAGCGGCCTCGATGACCCAGCGCATGGCGAGGGTCTGGCGGCGCGGCGCGCGGACTTCGACGGGCACTTGGTACGTGGCACCACCGACGCGGCGAGACTTCACCTCGACGACGGGCTTCACGTTGTCGAGCGCCTGAGCGAGCAGATCCATGGCATCGTTGCCCTGCTTGCCAGTCTTCTCGGCGATACGATCGATCGCACCATAAATGATGCGCTCGGCGGCCGACTTCTTGCCGCTCTTCATGACGACGTTCATGAACTTCGCCAACATGTCGTTGTTGAATTTAGGATCCGGCAGGATGTGACGGACCGGAGCTTGTGCGCGACGTGACATCGTTCGCTCTCCTTACTTCGCTTTGGCGCGCTTGGCGCCGTATTTGGAACGACCCTGCTTGCGGTCGTTAACGCCCGCGCAGTCGAGGGTTCCGCGAACCGTGTGGTATCGGACGCCCGGAAGGTCCTTCACACGACCACCGCGGATGAGCACGACCGAGTGCTCTTGCAGGTTGTGGCCTTCGCCGCCGATGTACGAGGTGACCTCGAAACCGTTGACGAGGCGCACACGGCAAACCTTGCGGAGGGCCGAGTTGGGCTTCTTGGGGGTAGTGGTGTACACGCGAGTGCACACACCGCGCTTTTGAGGCGCAGCGCCAAGGGCCGGAACTTTCGTCTTTTCAGACGGCGTACGGCGCGGGGCGCGAATCAGCTGACCTGTCGTGGCCATGCAGTCTCCAGATCTTCATCGTTTGAGAACCAAAAACGACCGGACAGGAGACATCGCTCGCAAGGCCCGCAAAAACATCTCGCGCGAACGCGAGAGAACCCGGACCTACGACCGACAGCTCGACGACCGGCTGCGGCGGACGACTTGCAGAGACAACCCGGGCCACCCCCTCTCGAGGGCGGCCCGGCGTCTGAGAAGTCGCTGTTTTTCGGGGCCCCGACCACGGGACGCCCGAGAAAGGCCGCGGATTCTAGGGAGCGGCCGGGGGGCTGTCAACACAAGACCCGGTAGGGTCCTCGGGCAAAAACCCGATCAAAACCAGTTGAAATTGAATGAAATGCTCACGCGTTCACCCCTCCCCGGATTGGGGGGGACCTCATGCCGCAACCAACTCTCGAAGAGCACCACCTGCCCCACCTTGGCGGGCACCGTATGCCAAGGCCGAAGCGCCATCGGAGCGGTCGCCTTACGCGGTGGCGAGGCCATGAACCGGTCGAGCCTTGGGTCTTCGAACTTCAAACCCGACGAACGGGGCGGGACTTGAACGTAGTAGGTGCCGCTGATCGTCGACACCGGATGCAAATGCAGGCTATGGACCACCCCCCTCGGCATGATGTTGACCCAACAATCGGTCATGACTAGGGTCCGACCCCGCAGGTCGAGCGCAAGATCAGCGGCGAATTTCTTCAAATGAGGCGCTAAATAACGCTCTAATGCCGCGAACGTCGGTGAAATGCGCTGAAGCTGGCACTGCGAGCCATATGAGGTGAATCCGCCGGGATAACGCGTGAGCGACCACTGCCGACCAGCGCGGTCATCCTCACGTAACTGCATGGATTCCTTAAGAATTTGACGATTGAAAGCGCCCACTCGGCCCTTCAGCAAAGGCGCCACGTAGATTTGGGTGGGAAAGATTTCGCGGGTCGGGCTCATGGGATCAACCCCGGGAACGCGGGACGGCAGCCCCCTTCGCGGGTTCGGGACGACCCTTGTAGACCCGAAGACCTGCCCAGCGCAGCACCCCAGGGAAGTGCCTAGCAATGAACACGATCACCTTGCCGTGCCCCGTAACCACGATTTCAGCCTTACCCCGATCGACGCCGCGGACGATTTCGCGGGCGGCTTTATCAGTGCTCACCCGCAACCAAGCAGGGATCGGGTCTTTAGCCCCGGTCTGGACCACACCCTGGTTATTGGTCCGCCGGATATCGGAATCGACGAAACCCGGTGATACCAAGGTCACCCGGATACCGTCCGGCGCGAGGTCGCCATGCAGGGTTTCCGCAAGGGCGCGCACGGCGAATTTGCTCATCGAATAGGCCGACATTCCCGCTGAAGCGGCATGACCGGCGACCGAGCCGACGAGCACGAGTCGCCCGCGGCGGGCCCGTAGGGCCGGTACGGTTTCTTTGATCGTGCGCAAGACACCGAACACATTGGTGTCGAACTGCCGCTGATAATCGGCGATCGATAATTTCTGGACATTCCCCGCGACGCCGAAGCCCGCGTTGGCATAGACCACGTCGATGCCGATACCACGCGAGGCGAGCTCCTCGACCACCCGCGAGACATCGCCGTCCCGGGTCACATCGCCCTGATGTACCGTCACCTCGGCACCCAGCGCTCGCAGTTCGGCGGCCAAGGATTCGAGCAACTCGAGGCGGCGGGCGATGAGCGCGAGACGATCGCCCCGTCGGGCGTACTCGCGGGCGAGACCGGCGCCGATCCCCGAGGAGGCGCCAGTGATGAGGATGGTTTGAGTCATAGCGGAACCTTAACCCATGTCGGCGCGGCAGCGCCCCTGTTGACAGCCTCAGCCCGAGGAGGAAGATAGAAAGCGATCGGTTCCTCGAGGCGTTAAGCCTCTCGGGCCACCGGTCAACGGGGGTTAAAAAATATGTTGAGCCGTCCGCCTGTCGAGGATCGGAGCGGCGTGTCGCGAAATTTCGCGACGCTCGCCGTGTGCTGGGCTGCGCTGTTCGTTTCGGTGGCCTCCGCCGGAACATCCGCGACGAACGAAAGGCGGGCCTCGTCGCCCGACTCGCCCGCTTCCTTATCGAGCTCACCGTCGAACGCGGACGACCAACCGCCTTCGGCCGAGGCGCGAACTCTGTACACGCTTGGCCAACTGATCTCGCGCACGCTCGATACGTTTGCGCTCACATCCGAAGAGCTCGCGTGGGTCAAAGCGGGGCTCGAAGACGGCGTGCTGAAGCGTGATCCGAAAGTCGATCTCGCAGCAGAGGCCGACGGACTCCACAAGATGCAGGATGCGCGTCGTCTCGCAACGGTCGAACGGGAGCGCGAAGCGGGTCTCGCATTCATCGCAGCCATGGCGAGCGCACCGGGCTCGAAACGACTTTCGAGCGGACTCGTGTTGCAGCCCTTGTCATCGGGTGTCGGCGATCAGCCCGATGCCAACGATCACGTGCGCGTGCACTACGAAGGTCGACTCATCGACGGCACGGTATTCGAGAGCTCGCGTGCCCGCGGCACTCCGGCCACCTTGCCGGTACGCGGCGTGATTCCGTGCTGGAGCGAAGCGCTTCAGGCGATGCGAGTGGGTGATCGCAGTCGCGTGGTCTGCCCAGCCGAACTCGCCTACGGCGAGCGCGGTGCACCGCCTTTGATCAAGCCTGGCGCGACACTCGTCTTCGATATCGAATTGCTCGGCGTCGTGCGCTGATCACGCTCGACTCGCGCGGGGCCGTACTGCCGTTCAAGATAATTGACGATGACTTTCGCGTCTTCGTCGGTCATCGGCGCCTTGTAGGCATTACGCATTTTTGCCACCTGGCTTTCCCAGAGCGCGCGCGTCCCGAAGCGCGCGTGCATCTCGATGTAGTCGACGCTGTGGCATGAGCTGCAGCGGGCAATGAACAACTCTCGGCCTTCTCCGGAGGCGGCCTCGGGTTCTGCGCGCACGACCTGCGAAAAAGCGAGCCCTAGCGTGAGCGTCCAAAGAATTCGGATCATGCGACCCCCCTCACGGGCACGCGGTGAAAGGCGTTGTGCTGGTAACCAGAGGGGTTCGGTATGGGTTTTTCGACTTGAACCTGACCGGCACGATTGGCTGCACGCGCCCAGACTTCATATTGCCCCGGTGCGAGTACCGGCCACTCTGCACGCCAGGGCCTGAACGAATAAGGCCCGAGATCTTCGCCGAGCTCGCAACGACGCCAAGTGACGCCCGAATCGAACGACACCTCCACGCGATCGATGCCGAGCCCGGAATCCCACGCGATACCACGCAACTCCGATCGACCCGCGAGCAGAGTGCCATCTGATTCCATCGACGTAATCAAAGAATTGACTGCGATCTCGGTGACCGGAGCTCGCTCACCCGACTCTTGTGACGGGAACCGAGATACGAGCGGGAACGTAGATCGCGGCATGCGATAGGCCGTCGCCATCCAAAACCCTTTCTCGGGTGATTCGAGCGCGGTGATCTTGTTGAGATGTTTGACCCAGTAGGTCGCAGTCCAGCCGGGCACCACGAGCCTCAGCGGAAAACCGTTGACCTCCGGCAGCGGCGCACCATTCATCTCGAAGGCAAGCAGCGTATCGGGATGCAAAGCCTTCGAGATCGGCAACGATTTGATGAAGTCTGGCGTACCCTCGAGGGGCGGCGCATCGGCGGCATCGAAGGCGATTTCGAGCGCGGAGGTCTTGAGACCCGCTCGTGCAAGCACATCGGCGAGTCGCACGCCCCGCCATCGCGCATTGCCCATCGCGCCATGTCCCCACTGCAGTCCCGCAACCGGTGGGTCAAACAAACCGCGACGGTTACCCGAGCACTGACACACGGCGACGACCTCCACTACCGGGAAGTCACGTCGTAATTCTTGGAGAGTCAGTACGAGCGGTCGTTCAACCGCTGAGCCGCCGATATCGAGACGGTACTCATCGACGCTCACCGACGGGATGACAGCGTGGTGATAACGAACGAAGAACGCCTCGTTGGGTGTCAGCGTATTGCGGAAATAACGAATCGGAGTTTCGTAATTGGGCGGACGATGGGTCAGTCGATGCAGCGCAACCTTACCCGGCAATGCCTCGACCGCCTCTCGGGCAAAGCCGACGACCGAGCCAAGGGCAGCCCCTACGGCAGCAGACATCAGCCCCAGGAGGGTCTGCCTACGGTTGAACTCTATGGTCATGCGTCACCCCTCGATAACCCGAAGCATGCCAGAATTAACGACATCCACGCAGTGCTCGCCCCGGAGGAACCCCATGAAGTCCGTACTCTCGATCGCTCTCGTCGCATTCGTTCTGTCCGCCCTGCCGGCGTACGCGCAAATGGGTCAGGCCCAACCCAAGAGCGAAACGGCTATCGCCATCGAGAAGGCCCTCGCCAGTCCGATCCGTACGGCCGAAGAGCGGGCCCGTGACATGCCCGAGCGCAAGCCCGTACAAACCCTGGAATTCTTTGGTCTAAAGCCCGACATGACCGTCATCGAGATCATGCCCGGCGCGGGCTGGTATACCAAGATCCTCGGGCAAGTGCTCGCCGACCAAGGCAAGCTTCACGTCGCGGTCGGGGCGGCTCGCCTCGCCCCGCGCCTCAAAGAATGGGGGCTCGATAAGGTTCAAGTGGTCGATGGTAAGTTCGTCACCCGCCCCTCGGGGCAGCGCGGCGTCTTCGACATCGAGACCGTCGAAATCCCAGTAAAGAATGCGGACATGGTGCTCACCTTTCGCAATGTGCACAACATGACGCCGGCTGCGCGCGGCTTGCTCAACAAAGCGATTTTCGATGCATTGAAACCGGGCGGAGTCTATGGCGTCGTCGATCACACGCGTCGTCACAATGAGCCCACCTCCCCCGAGAACTGGCGGCGCGCTGATCCGGTGGTCATCATCAAAGAAGCGCTGGACGCCGGCTTCATCTTCGAGGCTTTCAGCGATCTTCACTACCGACCCGATGATCAACTGCTCTACGACAGCCAGCGTCCGTCCATCGCCGGGTACAGCGACCGATTCACGCTGAAGTTCCGAAAGCCGACGCGCTGATTCGCGAACTCTCGACATCGCCGAGCCCCATGTACACGCTCGTCATCGGCAACAAAAACTACTCCTCTTGGTCGTTGCGGCCTTGGGTGCTCATGCGTGCGCTGCGCATCGACTTCGAGGAGCGCTTGGTTCCCTTCGGTGAGCCGGGCAGCGCAGAGCTTTTCAAAGCCCTCTCGCCGAGCGCACGCGTGCCCTGTCTGCACGATGGCGAATTACGCATCTGGGACTCACTCGCGATCGTCGAGTATCTCGCCGAACGTCATGCGGGGGTGTGGCCTGACGAGGCACGGGCCCGCGCCTGGGCACGCTCCGCTACAGCGGAGATGCACTCGGGTTTTCAGGCGCTGCGTAACGAATGCAGCATGAGTTGTGGTCAGCGGGTGGTTTTGCGCAGCCGATCTCAAAGTCTCGAGAACGATCTGCGTCGCCTGACGGCACTTTGGCAAGACGGTCTCGCGCTATTCGGAGGCCCCTTTCTTGCCAGCTCGACGTTCACAGCCGTCGACGCCTTCTTCGCTCCGGTGGCTTTCAGATTGCAAACCTACGGGCTCAGTCTGAGCCCGATCTGCGATGCGTACGCGTCACGGCTGCGCGATCTTCCGGCGATGCGCGAGTGGTACGAGGCGGCACTGAGCGAGCCTTGGCGCGAGGCGGCGCACGAGAAAGCGGTGGCGGCCGGAGCGGTATCGATCACCGATCTGCGGCAAGTCTAGGCCTCGTCGAACCCACAGCCGGGCGTGGCATGCGATGATCCGGCCATGACACGCCCCACACTCCGACCGATTCTCTCGACGCTTCTTGCGGTTCTGCTGCTTGCGATATCGCCTGCCGCCTTCGCAGGCCAGGCCGCCGTCGCCTCGCCCGACCGGCACGGCACTGCAGCAGCGGAGGCCATCATGCAGCGCGGCGGCAACGCCATCGACGCCGCCGTCGCCACGGCGTTCGTCCTCGCCGTCACCTATCCGGAGGCCGGCAATCTCGGCGGTGGCGGATTCATCACCCTCAAAATGGGCTCCGAGATCGGATTCCTCGATTTCCGCGAGGTCGCACCCCAGGCTGCCAAGCGCGACATGTATCTCGACGCCTCGGGCAAACCACTGCCCGGCGCCTCACTCGTCGGTCACCTCGCCGCGGGCGTACCCGGAACGGTCGCCGGACTCTGGGAAGCCCATCAGAAATACGGACGATTACCTTGGCGTGATCTCGTTCAGCCCGCGATCCGACTTGCGCGAAAGGGCTTCGTACCCGAGGACCAACTCGTTCGCCGAATCGACGAGTCGCTACCCGATTACGCGGGTAAGACGAACTTCGATCGCTACTTCGGCAACATCAACTCAAAGAAAACATTTCGCCAACCCGAACTCGCTCAAACCTTGGAGCGCATCGCGCAAGGCGGACCCGCGGGCTTTTATTCCGGTCGTACGGCCGAGCTCATCGTGGCCGAAATGGCCCGCGGCGGAGGCATCATTACGCGCGAAGATCTCGCGAGCTATCGGGCGATGTGGCGTCAGCCACTCGTGACGCCATGGCGTGGCTATACCCTCGTCACCGCGCCTCCTCCGAGTTCGGGCGGCATCGCCCTCATTCAATTGCTGCAAATGAAAGATGCGCTAGCGGCTGATTTCGCGGGGGTCACCCACAACTCCGCGCGCTATGTGCACCTCATCTCGGAAATTTCGAAGCGGGTTTTCGCGGATCGTGCCGAATATCTCGGTGACCCAGGCTTCGTCAAAGTGCCCGTCGAGAAACTCATCGATCCGCGTTACACCGCTCGACGCGCTGCAGAGGTGAGTCGCGACTCGATCTCCAAATCGGTCGAGGTACGCCCAGGTCTCGCAGAGAGCTTGGAAACCACTCACTTCTCCATCCTCGATGGTGAGGGTAATGCGGTCTCACTCACGTACACCTTGAACGGCGGTTTCGGTAACGGCGTGGTCGTCGAAGGCGCGGGCTTTCTGCTCAATAACGAGATGGACGATTTCAGCACGAAGCCCGGCGTACCTAATCTTTATGGCGTCATCGGCGGCGTGGCCAACGAAATCGCTCCTGGCAAACGCATGCTGTCATCGATGACACCGACGCTGCTGCTCGCCGACGGAAAAGTGCGCATGATCGTCGGCACCCCCGGCGGCTCCACGATTTTCACCTCGGTGTTTCAGACCATGGTGAATCGGCTCGATTTCAACATGAGTGCACTCGAAGCCGTATCCGCTTCGCGCTTTCATCATCAGCTGCTGCCACCCAACGTCATCGTGT
>Ga0208783_10001751_pt1 | contig 12706 bp, 11 predicted proteins | sample DEB19_08_DNA_2_FD_184529 | JGI IMG/M metagenome (GOLD analysis project Ga0208783, IMG submission 184529) | Aqueous microbial communities from the Delaware River and Bay under freshwater to marine salinity gradient to study organic matter... | ecosystem: Environmental > Aquatic > Marine >... | reverse complement strand
GCTCGAGCACATGGAGTCGTTCGATGTCTCTCCTGGCGACTGCATCTACCTGCCAAGCGGCATCTGCCACGCGCTCGGTGCAGGCATCCTCGCCGCAGAGGTGCAGACCCCCAGCGACACGACCTTTCGCGTCTGGGACTGGCAGCGCAACGACCCGAAGCGGCCGCTGCACATCGAGCAGGCGTTCGCCTGCATGAAGTTCGGTGCGGCGCAGTCGGACGGGATTGCGCCCATCGTGCGGGCCACCGACGCGCCGCGACTGGAGGCCGCGGGCGTGTTGACACGCCGCCTCTGCCGCTCGCGCTACTTCTCGATCGACTCGCTCGACTGCGGGCGCGCGACGACCATTCCGTTCCGCGCCACCGGCGTGCCCGAGATCTGGATGGTGCTCGCCGGGCGCGCCCGCATCGGCGCCAAGTCCGATTCCTTCGAGGTTCCTGCGGGAAACACCGTGCTTTTGCCCGCCCATGTCGAGGAGGGCTTCATCGAGGCCGCCGCCGGGTCGATGCTGCTCAGGACGACCTGCGCGAGTCCGCTCGACCGCGCGATGTAGCACCATGCGCCTCGACGCCACCGCGCTCCACCTCTTCCTCGCGATCGCCCCGGCGATGCTCGCGCCTGTTGCGGGAGCCGAGACCTACACCTTCGAGCCCGGCGATGAATGGGCGAAGATCGGTCCGAAGCTCGTCGCGGGCGACGAAGTCGTTCTGCTCGAGGGCACGCATGTGCCTGCGCAGTTCGAGAATCTCGCAGGCGAGCCTGGCAAGCCCATCGTGATCCGCGCATCCGAGAAGACCCCGTTGGCCGAGATCGCGGCAAGGCGCGAAGGACTCCGCCTCACCAACTGCAGGCATATCCGCATCGAACGCCTGCTCGTGAAGGGCGCTCGGCGCGCGGGCATCGTGATCGATTCGATCGGCAGCGCGCGCAGCGAGGACATTGCGATCCACGACTCGGTCGTCGCGGGCGTCAGCGGGCTCGTCGAACAGTCGGGAATCCTCGTCATCTCGACCGATGGCATCGATATCCGCCGCACGCGCATCGAGAACTGCGCTGGCTCGATGATCCGCTTCGAGAACTCGAGCTCGATCACCTGCGAGCGGCTGCAGCTTCGGACGATCGACGCGGCACGCTGCGCGACGGCCCTGCTGTTCCTCGGTGACATCGACAAGGTCGATGTGAACGACGCGATCGTGTCCGGGCAGTTCGAGACCGGACTTTCGCTCGGCGCGAACGATGCGCCGCGCGCACCTCGGGAGGTGCGCGATCCCGTGCCCTTGAAGCCGAATGCTCCGCGCCCCGACTCGGGCACACCCCCGAACGCAGAGCCGACCGGAGTCCAGCCGTCCGCGATCGAACCGCGGCGCGTGCTCTTCTCGAACGGCACCTTCACCAACCTCCTGCTTTCCGGGTGCGACCGCGCGATCGAGGTCGGCAGTTCCGACAGCGCCCTGATCACGGCAACCACGGTCATCGATCCCATCGAGGAGGTGGTGCGCCTCGTCGCACCCTCGGAGGGAAAGGCGCCGCCGTCACTCCGTTTCCGGGAGAACATCGTGGTCTGGCGACCGCGGGGCCTGCGGAGGTTCGTGGATGCGCCTGAAGGCCTCGATTGCTCGAAGCTGGTATTCGGGCCCAACATCTGGTGGAGCAAGGAGTTGCCTGACGGGCTCCCCCTGCTTGGTCCGACCGAGAACCCCTTCGTGGGGACCCTCGACACACCGCAGACGACCACCCTCGACCCAGCCCTCGACACCGGTGGACGGCCCGCGACCGAGGACGCGAAGCTGTTCGGCCGCAACCTCTGATCCGCGGGCGGGAATGCGCGCCCACGGGCTGCGTCCGTCGAACCGAGTGACACCCGCCCGCAGGTCGGTCACAATCGGAGGCCAGACATGGGTCAGCCCATCACCGAGCGCGCGCTCAAGCACTGGATCGAACGGCTCACGCCGGGCCTCATCCAGGTTGCCTTCGGCATCTGCCACGACCGCCATCGCGCCGAAGAGATCGTGCAGGAGGCGTGGATACGCCTCTGGAAGTCGCCGCCGGAGGCCGGCGAGCCCGCGATCTCGAGCTGGATGCGCACGACGGTGACGAACCTGTCGATCTCTGCGATCCGTCGCAAGAAGCGCACATGGACGCTCATCGACGAGTCAGGCGCTGCGCGCGATGTGCGCGCCGAGCGCCCTGGCGAGCAACTCGCGCGTCATGAGGAGCTCGCGAAGGTGTCCGATGCGCTCGACCGCCTCGAGCCCGACAAGCGTGCCATGATCATGCTGCGTGTCCACGACGGCCTCAGCTACGAGGCGATCGCCAACCACCTTGGCGTCCCCATCGGGACCGTCATGAGCCGCCTCAACCGCGCGCGCCTTGCGCTGCTCGGCGAACTCGGCGAGCGCAACGAGGCCACCGAAGGCCGGCCCAGCGAGTTCAACATCAACAAGTTCCGCGACGCGTCGCGCTGAGGATTCCGCCATGAACCAGCACCTTCCCGAGCCGTCCCGCCCGATCGCCTGCAGCGAGCTCAAGGCGTCGCTCTCGTCGTACCTCGACGACGAGCTCACGCGCGATGAGCGCCTGCGCGCCGATACCCACCTCGTCGGCTGCGGAAAGTGCCGTGACCTCGTCGAGCGCGCCGAACAGCTCGACGACGCGCTCCGCGAGCAGTTCGCCCTCGATTTCCAGCAGGCATCCGAGGAGTTCGATGCCGAGTCCGTCGACACTGCCGCCATGCAGGCGAGCGTGCTGGCCGCGATTGGCTCGCGTCCGCGCAACCGCTGGCTTCCGCGCCTCGCGATCGCGGCAGGGCTCGCCGGAGCCGTCGTCGCAGCGATCGCCTTCTGGCGCACGGGTGACCGCGTCGATGCGCTCGCCCCGCTCGGGCCTGGTCAGTTCGCATCGAGCGGTGGCTCGGACATCCGCGCCGTCGAGCCGGTCGCACAGCCGCGCCGCGAGGCGATCGCGCTTGCGGCGCTCGACCCAGACGAGCGCCAACTCCTCTACTCGACCAGCGTGATCCTCACCAACCTCAAGCACGAGGGCTTCGAGAACAGTGCGTCAGCGACCCAACTCCGCGAGGTCGCCCGCTATGACGAACTCGTCGAGCGACTCGATGTCGTGCTGGGCAAGGTCGCGCCTGAGGACCGCGCCACGATCGCGTTCGCCCGCGAGACGATCGAGCACTTCATCGATTCCGGGACCGATCCGACCAGGATCGAGGAGATCCGGCGCGACCTGCAGCGAACCGACATCGACGCGCGGCTCACGGCGCTGAGCGACGCGTGAGTGCGGAGCGTCCAAGAAGTCGATCCGTCCGGGCAAGTTGTGCCGACAATGCACCGGCGCATGCGTCACGCCGGCGATTCCACCGAGGGAACCGCGTCGCGCGTGTATAGTCTGCCCCGCGAATGGATTCGACCCGACCCATCCCCTTCCAAGCTGCAGTCGCCTACGGCATGAAGTCGGGCGGGCACCCCCGTCTCGCGATCACGCGCGCCACCGCGACCATCCAGCCCGCCGTTGCGAAGGCCTCTGGCGCGGCGAAACTGGTCTCTGGCAAGGTCGATTCGCCGGTTTCGCGCGGTCAGGGCTTCGATGCGCCCCGCGCACCCATGCCGAACGCATCGGGCGCCCTGCAGATGTACTCACGCGCGGCAGACCGCGTGGAAGTTGCGACCGCAGCGCACCTTGGGCGCATCCTGGACACCCGCGCCTAATCCGTTCCGCCGCGGTTCCGCACCCTTTGCACGATGCGCCGCGCGCGGATATCTTCTCCCCTCCTGTGAAATTCGTCACAAGCCCCGAGGTGCGCCTCGCGGCGCGTGCGTCCGTTCATCTTTCCGTCAAGTTGGAGCCCACATGGCCAGCACTGGCACCGTCATTCAGGTCATCGGATCGACCTTCGACGCGCAGTTCCCCGAGTCGGACCTGCCCGAGATCTACAACTCCGTGCATGTGAACTTCGAGACGAAGGGTCAGAAGACGACCCTCGTCGGCGAAGTCGCCAAGCACCTCGGAGGCGGCCAGGTCCGCTGCGTTGCGCTCGCGTCGACCGACGGCGTCAAGCGTGGCGACGCGTGCGTCGACACCGGCGCACCCGTGCGCGTGCCCGTGGGCGAAGGCGTGCTTGGGCGCGTCTTCAACCTGCTCGGGCAGCCCGTGGATGAGCGCGGTCCGGTCGCTGCGACCAAGTCCTCGCCGATCCACCGTGAACCGCCCGAGTTCGTCGAGCTGAACCCGAAGACCGAGATCCTGCAGACCGGCATCAAGGTGATCGACCTCCTCTGCCCCTTCGTCCGCGGTGGCAAGATCGGTCTCTTCGGCGGTGCAGGCGTCGGCAAGACCGTCGTCATTCAGGAGATGATCGCGCGCGTCGCGCGTAACTTCGGTGGTTACTCGGTGTTCGCCGGCGTCGGCGAGCGCACCCGCGAAGGCAACGACCTCTGGCTGGAAATGCAGGAGGCCGAATACACCGACGCGAGCGGCAAGAAGATGCATGTGCTCGACAAGGTGGCGATGGTCTTCGGCCAGATGAACGAGCCGCCGGGAGCGCGTCTGCGCGTCGCGCTGTCGGCGCTGACCATGGCGGAAGAGTTCCGCGATGCGTCGGGCAAGGAGACCCTGCTCTTCGTCGACAACGTGTTCCGCTTCACCCAGGCTGGTTCCGAGGTGTCCGCGCTCCTTGGCCGTATGCCGAGCGCCGTGGGCTACCAGCCCAACCTCGCCACCGAGATGGGTGCGCTCCAGGAGCGCATCACCTCGACCCGCCAGGGCGCCATCACCTCGGTGCAGGCGATCTATGTTCCCGCAGACGACCTCACCGACCCTGCGCCGGCGACGACCTTCAGCCACCTCGACGCGTTCATCGTGCTCGAGCGCAAGATCGCCGAGAAGGGCATCTACCCCGCCGTCGATCCGCTGTCGTCGACCTCGCGCATCCTTGATCCCCAGGTCCTCGGCGAGCGCCACTACAAGTGCTCGCGCCGCGTGCAGAACATCCTGCAGCGCTACAAGGACCTCCAGGACATCATCGCCATCCTCGGTGTCGACGAACTCAGCGAAGAGGACAAGCTGACCGTGTCCCGCGCCCGCAAGATCGAGCGCTTCCTCTCGCAGCCCTTCTATGTCGGCGAGGTGTTCACCGGTCTCCCCGGCGTCACCTGCCCGCTCGAGGACACCATCGACAGCTTCGAGCGCATCTGCAACGGCGAGGGCGACGACCTGCCCGAGAGTGCCTTCATGTATGTGGGCAACCTCGCCGACGCTCGCAAGAAGGCCGAGAAGATGGCTGCGTCGGTCTGAGCGACTCCCCTTCCCCAGAGACGCCCCAATAAGTGGCTTTCAGGACCCCCGAGCGATCGGGGGTCCTTCACTTTTGACGAATCACTTTGCGTCCCGCCAACGAACGGGTAAGTTCCCGTAAGCAGCGCGGGCCTCGCTGCAGGTTTGTTTTCCCGCCTCGATCAAGGAGCGCGGAACCGTGGATGGTCGGCGGGAGTACCCGCCGAGTTCGCCGAGACCCCCGCCCCGAACAGCCCAGATTCAGGAGATCCGAATGCGCCGAGTGTTGCTTGCGACCGCTCTCATTCTTGCCGCGACCAGCCATGCGATGGCCGAGAAAGCTCCGCCGCGCGGTGGCCTCATCGAGGCGCCAGGTCACGGCATCCACGGTCAAGCGTGGGCTGCGCCCAATCCGCTTCGCCCATTGAGCGAGGTCCACGGCTTCGCGCAGATCCCTGCGCCGGTCTTTACGGTCCAGCCGCAGGACAATGACTTCTACCTCGCTGAAGACGAAGTCGTCGGCAACGGCTCTGGGCCGAAGCCGCTCCGCTTCGCGATCCCCGTCCCCATCGCCCTGAGCATGGACGATGGCGAGTGGATCAATGTCGAAGGCGGCAAGGTCTGGCGCGTCGTGCTCGCGTCGCCGAACGCCACCACCGCGCGCCTGCACCTGACCGGGCTGAGTGTTCCCGCGGGCCAGGAGATGCGCCTTTCCTCTCCAGGCTGGGAGGAGACGGTGATCGGTCCGATCGAAGGCGTCGGCGAGTTCGGCACGGGCGAAGCGTGGAGCATGTCGCTCCCGACCAATGAGATCCTCGTCGAGTGGTTCGTCCCGACGGGTGCGCGCGTGAAGGAACTTCCATTCGCCGGCGCCGAGTACTACCACGGCTATCGCGAGATCTGGAAGCTCGACGCTCCCGGCGACGGCGGCATCGCTGCGGCGGGAACCTGCCATCTCGATCCGATCTGCTTCCCGACCTGGGCAAACGAGTCCAACGGCACGATTCGCCTGATCTTCAGCGGCTTCCTCTGCTCGGGCCAGCTCACCGCGACCACCGCCGCGGACGAGACCCCGTATGTGTCGACCGCGAATCACTGCATCTCGACCACCACCGACGCCAACGCCTGCCAGTTCAACTTCTTCTACCGCCGCAACACCTGTGCGGCCGCCGCGACCGCGTCGGCAGGTACCAATGTGCTGGGCAGCGACCTGACCAGCACCTACCTTGCGAGCGACTGCACGCTGCTCATGATCCGCCCGACGCTCCCCGCCAACATCTTCTGGGTCGGCTGGACGAACGCGAATGTCCCGACGAACACCCTGTCGACGGGCCTGCATCACCCGGCCGGCGACTACCAGCGCATCTCCTTCGGCGTGAAGAACGCGGCCGCGTTCAACTGCGGCGCGCCGACGACCAACTGGTCGTCGCTCTCGTGGAACCCCGCGACCCAGTACGGCGTGACCTCGACGGGCGTCACCGAAGGCGGCTCGTCGGGTAGCGCGATCTACCGCAACACCGACAAACTCATGTACGGCGTGCTCACCTGCGGCGCGAGCGCTTGCACCAACACCGCTGCGGACGACGGATACGGCCGCTGGGATGTCGCGGTGAACACCGGCGGCTTCGCGGCGCTGCTTGCAGCCGGATCCGATGACGCCCAGGAGCCGAACGACACCTGCGCGACCGCTCGCCCGGTGAGCGCGGGGACGGCCTACAACAACATGGTCGTGAAGCGCCTCGACGAGGACTGGTACGCGATTCCGCTCGGCATCGGCTCGTCGATGAGCATGAACATGACCTTCACGCACGCCAACGGCGATGTCGAGGTCCAGCTCTTCTCGGCATGCGGCGGAACCGCCGTGCTCACCCGCGCCGCCGACACTAACAACGAGGTGTTCACCTTCGCGAACACGACCACCTCGAGCACGATCTACATGCGCGTCTACCTCGGGGCCGACACGCGCAACAACTACAACTTCACCTACACGGTGACCACGCCGCCGCCAGACAACGACGACTGCGGCTTCGCCACCGCCGTGACCGTCGGCACCTATGCGTTCAACACAACGGGTGCGACCAACAGCGCCCTCGCCATCGCGGCAAGCTGCACCGACGGTGCGGGCGCCACGCTGAACAAGGATGTCTGGTTCCGCCTCGTGCCCGAGTGCAACGGCACCGCCACCGTCTCGACCTGCGGCCTCGCTGCGTTCGACACGCGTCTGGTGGTGTACTCGGATAGCGGCATCTGCCCGACGGCTGCATCGACCGTGATCGCCTGCAACGACGACGCGGCCGGCTGCGCGTCGCTCACGAGCACCGTGACATTCCCATGCACCGACGTCGGCCAGTACTTCCTGCGCATCGGCAGCAAGGCCATCGTGGGCGGGTCCGGCAGCATCACCTTCACCTGCACGCCCTCGGCGCCGCCGTGCCCGTCGGACATCGACGGCAGTGGCTCGGTGGACGGTGGCGACCTTGCGGCGCTGCTCGGCTCATGGGGCGCATGCGCGGGCTGCGCGGCCGACATCGACGGCAACGGCTCCGTCGACGGTGGCGACCTCGCGGCGCTGCTTGGGTCCTGGGGCGCCTGCCCGTAAGTGCACCACGGGCGCCTGCCCGTGAGTGCACGACGACTCGAGTTCAAATCCGCGACCGCGTGCGACCCACGCGGTCGCGGTCTTTTTCCCGCCGTTAGACTGCGCCGATGAACTCAATGCACTCGCTCGTCCTCGTCGCACTGGCCATCGCCATCTCGGGCCTGGGCCTCGCGCCTCAGGATGCGAAGAAGCCGAGTTCCCTCGTTCCCGCACCGCGCACCGACGAATGGGCCATCAAGCGCGAGGCAGAATGCATCAAGCGGGCGACGGAGAGCGCGCCCGTCCATGTCGTCTTCGTCGGCGACTCGATCACGCAGGCGTGGGAGGATCCGGGCAAGGCCGCGTGGGAGAAGCACATCGCGCCACTCGGCGCGCTCAATCTCGGCAACTCGGGCGACCGCACCGAGAATGTCCTGTGGCGGCTCGACAAGGCGCCACTGACTCGCCTGAAGGCGAAGCATGTCGTGCTCCTGATCGGCACCAACAATCTCGGACACGGAACCAGCAACGGTCAGGAGACGCTCGACGGCGTGAAGGCCGTCGCCGCAAAGCTCGCCGAGCAGTGCCCCGACGCGACCATTCACATCCTCGAAATCTTCCCGCGCGGCGAGCGCATCAACGCCATGCGCGGCGACATCTGCCAGATCAACCAGGCGCTCCGCGCGTGGGTGGCCGCGCAACAGGGCTCGAAGGTCGCGATCCACGCCATCGGCGACAGGTTCATGGGCGCCGATGGCTCGATCTCGAAGGAGCTCATGCCCGACTTCCTGCACCTGACCCCGAAGGGCTACGAGATCTGGGCTTCGTCGGTGGCGCCGCTCTTGAAGTGATCGAGCCGCCGCTCGCGCACCTCGTCGATCCGTGAGAGCGTGTCGAGCTCAAGCGAGCGCTTGGCGAAGACGATTGTGCCCGAGGCGACGCCGATCTCGAGCGCTCGGTAGCGGGCAAGCAGCACCACCACGAGGCCGACGCCGACAAGCGCGAGCGCGGGCCACTCGATGGCGGGCATGGCGAGCCCGGTCGTCATGACAATCCCCCACAGGGTTGGGCCGAACTGCCACGCGATCCCGACGAGCGTCATGGCCGCGCCACAGGCCAGCTTCCAGAGCGCCGTGCGCGACCCGAAGCCGATGCGGTCGATGCGGTCGAGGTACGCCGACTGCAGTGCGCGCGTCGAGATCGTGGCGTTCGTGACGAACACGCGGCGGTTCGTGAGCACGAGCACGCCGCGCCGCCCGATCACCGCCGCGATCATCGAGAGGCGGAACGCGTCGAGGAAGGACTGCGGCTCGACCGACTCGACCTCCTCGCCGTCGAGCTTGCGGACATTGAACCCACGGAGCGCAAGCGGCTCGATGTGTCGGATCAGGCCGTCATCCTTGCGTACGGCCGCCGGCGGCTCGGTCGGCGGAGCCGGCTCGGGCACTGGCGGCGCGATGACTGCGATCGCGCTCGGATCGGCGAAGTCGAGGCCGCGCACCTTGTCCGCACGGAACCAATCCACCGTTCCATCGGGACGCAGGAGGTCACGGCGCGAGAGCGCGCCCGACTGCGCTGCATCGCGGAGTTGCTTGGAGGAGAGCGGTCCGTACTCCAGGCCGGCCTCGGTGCGGACGAAGTAGTTCATCGTGGCATGTTGTACGCGGAATCGGCCGGGAGATATGGGAATCCCGCTATGGAAGCCAGCGCTTCAGCCGCTCGTTGACGGGGTCGCGCTTCCGGAGCGCTTCGGCGATCGCCTGAAGCTCGGCCTGGCGGGCAGGATCGAAGGCCGCTCCGGCCCGACGCGACTCCTCTCGGTCCATCCAGATGCACTCGCCGAGCCAGACATCATTCCAGCGGCGGGCAACGGGATCGCCCTCGGTCTGAATGCCGTCGAGCGCCCGTCCGTAGTAGGTGCGAGCCGCTGCGAAGTCGCCCTGCGCGAGCAGGAAGTCGCCCATGAAGCCAAGCGCCTCGCGGCGGCGCATATGGCCCTCGGGCGCGGTTGACTCGGTGCATGCAATGCCCTGCTCGAGAAACGCACGCTGCTCGTCGAGCTTGCCCTCGAGACCCGCCACGAACCCCCGCTCGATCAGCGCTCCGCAGGTCGCCGGCAGCGGGGTCGGCAGCGTCCGCCAGTGGGTAAGTGCAGCGTCGAGCACCTCGCGCGCCTCGCCCGTGCGCGAAACGCCAATGCGGCGCAGGCAGCCGCCGAGCATGAAGCGGAGGTACGCCTGGTCGCCCATGCGGGACTGCGCCACCGCGCGCGCAAGCAGGCCGCGGTAGATCGGCTCGGCTTCGGAAAATCGGTCCACGCGGTCGTACGAACGCGCCAGGACGAGCGCCGACTGCTGCGTCTCGTTGGCCTCGGCCCCGAGCAGCTCCATGTTGATCCCGTACATCATCTCGAGCAGTGGGATCGCCTTCGCGTCGTCGACGACATCGCCTCGGCTCTTACCGGTCAGCGGCATGAGCTGGACACGCGCGGTCTCGAGCAGCGCGGAAAGCCGCCGGTTGCGCGCAGCCTCGGACTCGGCGCGCGCCGACTCGCGCGTCACGGTGTAGGCCAGCGCCCCCACGATCGCCGCCAGCGCGATGGCGACGCCGGCGATGGGAGCCCGGTACCGACGGAGCGCATAGAAGCCCGCGTAGCCCGAATCCTTCGGCGCCGCGACGATCGGCTGCCGCTCGCGCAGGCGTGCGAGATCGTCCGCAAAGGCGCCGGCATTGGCGTAGCGCGCGTCGATCTCACGGGCACAGGCCTTCGCGATGATCCAGTCGATCTCGCCGCGCAGGCTGCGGTCGGCGGCAAGCTCGGAGATGCGCGGAGTCTCGCGCTCGGCGGCGGATCGCAGGCGCTCGCCCATGGGCCGGGCCGTGCGATCGATGGAGCTGTGCGCACCAGGAATGATCCCCCCGAGCAGAACGCACGCCACGAGGCCGAGCGCGTAGACATCGCTCGCCGGGCCCACCCTGCCAGCGTCGAGGTTCGCCTGCTCGGGGCTCATGAACTCGGGCGTGCCGACGATTCCGCCAACGCGCGTCGAGAGTCCGTCGCCCCCCTCGATGCCTGGATCGAGCAGCTTCGCCACGCCGAAGTCGATCACATGCACCTGCGGATCGGCCGTGTCGCCCGAGACCATGATGTTTTCGGGCTTGAGATCGCGGTGGACGATGCCGAGCGCGTGTGCCGCAGCGACCGCCCGCGCCGCGAGCTCGACCACGCGCAAGCGTGCATCTCGCGCTGCCCTCACTCGCTCGCACCAGCGGTCGGCAGACTCACCGTCGACCAGCGGCATCGCGAACCATGGAATCGCCGCCTCGGGCGGGCCGATCTCACCCGCATCGATGAGCGACACGATGCCTGGATGCCGAAGCCGGGCCACGACCGCCCGCTCGCGCGCGAAGCGCGCGGCGACATTCGCCGACGGAGCCGGATCGATGAGCACCTTCAGCGCGACCTCGCGTCGCACCGGCGACGACTGCTGCGCACGGAAGACGGCCGAGTGCCCGCCGCGGCCGATTTCCTCGACCAGCCGATATGGGCCGATCGACTCGCCGACGCCCGGCGGTGCATGGCGCGCGGCGTCGAGCAGCCTGCGCGCCTCGCGATCGCTGGGGCTGTCGGGCGTGGCCGTCATTCGCCGAGATTCTCCATCAGCCGCTCGATCTCGCGGTCGAGGTCTGCGGGGTCGGCTCCCTCGCGGATCAGGATGCCGGCGAGCGCCCGGCGGAACTTCGAGGCGACGGTGCGCGTCATGCCCGAGCACTGCGTCGCGCTGAGCCCGAGCGCGGGCGCGAGCGTTTCATATGGTTCCTGGCCGACGAGATGCCGCATGAAGACCTCGAGATGAAGCTGCTGGTCGGCGGCGACGCATTCATCGCGCGTTCGCTCGAGCGCCTCGCGCACGACCGCGCGCGCGACCGCGCGCTCGAACCGGCGTTCGGGAGCCTCGCGCTCCGAGGCGCCCCTGGACAGGAACGCCGCGGATCCGGGCGGCGACTGGTCGCGCTGCCTTCGGCGATGTTCCTCATGCAGATAGAAGTTCAGGCTGGTCAGAAGCCAGCGACGGAGGGGGATCCGATCAATTTCGTGTCGTGCCTTCCAGTCGGCCAGCCATGTCGGCTGGGACAGGCGGCTGCTGAAGAACCCCGCCACGATGTCGCACGGCGCCCCGAGGCTTCGGAAGCTCGTCGCCGCGAAGTAGATCTCGAGCGGCGTGGCGTAGAGGCGCATGATCTCGGCGGCCAGTTCATGGGCGCGTCCATCCTCGATCGCCTCGAGCATGACCGTGCGCGGCGTGCGCGGGAAGTGGTCGCGGACCGCGCTCACTGTTCGGCGCGCTCCTCCTGCTCCTCGACCCAGACCGGCGCGGCCTTTGAGACGACCTTCCCTGCCTCATCGAAGTCGACGCAGTAGGCGCGATCCGGCTTGCCGCGGTAGACGGCGCTCGAGGCCAGGCTCGAGAGGCCATCGCCCCATTGGAGCCGCTCGCCGGTCATTCCGTCGAGCCTCTGGCTGAGCGTCCAGCGTGAGCTGGGCTTGCCGAGGAGCGCGACGACTTCATCCTTCGTCATGCCGACGGCGACCGTGTCGAAGCGATCGACGACCTGCTGCGAGGCGCAGGCGGTCAGGAGGATGGCGAGCGAAAGGAAAGCGGCGCGGAGCATCGGCGTATCGTCGCAGTGTGCGAGCCCGCAGACAAGCGACAGCCGTCAATTCACGCCGAGCGAGACGATCTGAACACCCTCGGCCTGCGCCGCGCGGAGAAGCGCGCTGTCGAAGGTCGCGAGCGGCGACTTGGTGCGCAGGGCAAGCTCGAGGTAGCTGGCGTCGTAGGCGGT
>Ga0208783_10001750_pt1 | contig 12707 bp, 11 predicted proteins | sample DEB19_08_DNA_2_FD_184529 | JGI IMG/M metagenome (GOLD analysis project Ga0208783, IMG submission 184529) | Aqueous microbial communities from the Delaware River and Bay under freshwater to marine salinity gradient to study organic matter... | ecosystem: Environmental > Aquatic > Marine >... | reverse complement strand
ACCGTCGCGGCCACGGTGGAGGCCTTCGGCGGCATCTCCACCCTGGTCAACAACGTAGGCTGGGGGGGCCGCCATGAGGATCCGACGGCCATTTCGGAGGAGGATTTCATCTCCTCCTACAAGCTCAACACCATCAGCGCCTACCGCATGAGCATGGCCTGCCTGCCGCATCTGCTGAAGGCGAAGAACGCCACCATCACCAATTCGGGCTCCATGTCGTCGGCCGCCCCCGCCTATGACATCCTCGCCTATGGCACCGCCAAGGCGGCGCTGAACCAGATGATGGTGTCGATCGCCCACATGCTGGCCAAGAAGGTGCGCGTCAACAGCGTGCTGATCGGCACGGTGATGACCGAGGGCTACGCCGATGCGGGCATCGACGAGAAGATGCAAGAGAAGCTCCGCCATCCCGACAACCTCACCGGCCGCCCGGGGTCGCCCGAGGACGTGGCCAATGCCATGCTCTGGCTGTGCTCGCCCGCTTCGGGCTGGGTGTCGGGCCAGACCATCAATGTCCATGGCGGCGGCAACGTCGTCCGCCTCTTCGGCTAGTCACCGCGCAATGCCGGGCAGGGCATGGCGGTTCCTGCTGGCAGCGCTGCTGCTGGCCGCTGCGCCGTGTCCAGCGGCGCGCGCGCAGGAAGCCTCGACCCAGCCCAACTACATCACCCAGCCGCGCCAGGCGGAGGGTGTCGACGTCGATTCGGTTCTCGTCCGCCTGCGCACCTCGAGCGGCGATGCCGCGCGTGACGAGGAGGCGCTTGCCACGGCACGGCGTCTGCTCGCGCCGCTTGCAGGAACGGGCTTCAGCAGCATCGAAACGGCGCGCCTGGTCGCCCGCGTCGCGCGGGCAGCCGCCGTCTCCAGGCTCGATTACCGGTTGTTGCCCGCCGGTGCCAATGCCGTGCGGGTGGAGTTCCTCGTCGATGCGAAGGCGCCGGCAGAGGCCCCCCCGGCGGCAAGTGGTGTCCTCGCCGGCACGCTCGGCGACTTCCCGGTGTTTTACAAGGATGATCGCAGCCTCGTCACTGCCATCGTCGCGGGCGGACTCGGCGTCTATTCCGATGGCAATCCATGGTTCGGCCAACCGGAACTCTTCAACAGCGCCAACCCACTCGCCGGGCACTTGCCGGGCAGCCGCGCCACATGGACGGAAGGCAGCCTCGAGCTTGGCGGCGGCTTCGCCGCGCAGCTTGGCGATGCGCCGCTCTATGCTTTCGGTGCGGTCACCGGCATGAAGACATGGTCCATCGGCCAGGACATCTTCCGCGATGACACGCGCGACTTCGATGCGATGGAGAAGGCCTATGCCGGCCTTCTCTATGCCGACCCCACCACGGGCAACAAGGCCAAGGTCTCGGTCGGCCGCCAGGTCTATACGCTGAACGACGGCTTCCTCGTCAACCTCGTCAAGGGCTCCGCCAATGTGGGCGACCGCGGCGCCACCTATCTCGGCCCGCGCCTTGCCAATGACTTCTCCGTGCTGGCCGATGGCCGCTTCGGCAACTGGCGCTTTGCCGCCTTCTACATCGACCCGAACGAGGTCGAGGCACTGGAAACTGAAAGCACCTTCCTCGGCGCCAACCTCGGCTATGGCTTCACGGAGAATGCCGGGCTCGACATCACCGCCATGACCGTGCCGCACTCGCAGTCGCTCTATGCCAATCCTTACGGCCTGACGCTCCGGCGCGAGTCAACCACGACGCTGGCCGCCCACCTGTTGTGGAAGCGCATCGCCTTCGACGGGGTGTGGTTCGAGGGCGAGCTCGCCCACCAGTTCAACCCGGACTACGCCATGAATGCCTGGGCGGGCTACGGCACCATCGGCTACATCGCGCGCGACCGCGCCTGGACGCCCAGCATCTCCTACCGCTACTCGCATTTCTCGGGCGATGATCCCGAAACCGAAACCTTCGAACGGTTCGACCCGCTGCTCAACACTGGTCTCGGTATCTGGCTGCAGGGCATTTCCTTCGGCAAGCTCACCTCCAACTCGAACCTCGCCACGCACCGCGTGCAGATCAACGTCGTTCCGGTGGAAACGCTCAACGTCACCTTCGACTATCACAAGCTGATGGCGCCGCAGCTCAACAACCTCGGCGCCAATCCGGCCCTCTCCACGCTGTCCTCCCACGACCTCGGCCAGGAGTTCACCCTGTCCGGGCGCTGGGCGCTCAACCGCAATCTCTATCTCCAGGCCGTCGCGTCCTATGCGCTTCCCGGCGAAGCGCTGCGCGACATCGGTGCCGATGACAACTGGAGCACCCTGCAACTCAGCCTCTATTGGGGATTATGACCATGGAATCCACGCTCAGCCTCGCGCAGATGGCGGGAAAACTGTTTCCACTCATGTTCAACATGATGGGCCCCATCGGCGTCATCCCGCTGTTCGCCGCCCTCACGGCCACGCTGGATGTGCCCACCCGCAACGCCATGGCCCTGCGGGCCTCGCTCCTGTCGCTCGCGGCACTTGCGGTCGCTGTCTTCATCGGCGCCACCGTGCTGGAGGGCTGGGGCATCAGTCGGGGCGCGCTCATCATGGCCGCCGGCCTCATCGTCACGCTGTCCGCCCTGCTGCCCTTGCTCCAGCGGCAGCAGCCCCCTCAGCGCAGCGATGGCGCCGCCGCGAGCCCGCGCGACCTTGCCACTTCGCCCATCGCCTTCCCGGGCATCGTTTCGCCCAAGGGCATTGCCGTGCTCATCATCTTCGTCGCCTATTTCCCCGCGATGGATGCCAAGCTCACGGTCTTTGCGGTGGCGGGTGGCCTTCTGGTGCTGAATTACCTCGGCATGCGCTCCGCCGCCTGGTTCATGGCCACCATCGGCATGGTTCCGCTGCTTGTGCTCGGCGCCGTGTTCGGCGTGCTGCAGGTGGCGCTCGGCGTCGAGATGCTGGTTGACGGCTGGCAGGCGCTGTCCGCGCCCTGACCGCCGCAGGCGCTCACGCCGGCTTCACCAGCACGTGCTTCTTCTTGCCCATCGAAAGCTTGATCACGCCGTCAGTGAGCATTGAACGGGTCAGTGTCAGTTTCTCATCCGGCACGGCCTGGTCGTTCACGCGTATGGCGCCGCCCTGCACCGAGCGCCGCGCCTCGCCGTTGGAGGTGGCGAAGCCCGCCGCCACGCAGGCCGCCAGCAGGCCCGTTCCGGTATCGAGGTCGAGGGAGATGGAAGGCAGCCCCGCGGCACTCTGGCCTTCCTCGAATGTGCGCCGCGCCGTTTCGGCGGCCTTTTCCGCCACGGCACGGCCATGCAGCATGGCCGTGGCCTCGGTGGCCAGCACCTTCTTGGCCTCGTTGATCTCGGAGCCGCCGAGCGCGCCCAGCCGGGCGATCTCCGCCAGCGGCATCTCGGTGTAGAGTTTCAGGAAGCGGGTCACGTCCGCGTCTTCCGCGTTGCGCCAGTACTGCCAGTAGTCATAGGGCGACAGCAGGTCTGCGTTGAGCCAAACCGCACCGGACGCCGTCTTGCCCATCTTGGCGCCCGACGACGTGGTGAGCAGGGGCGACGTCAGCGCGAAGAGCTGCTTCTGGTCGCAGCGGCGGCCCAGCTCGATGCCGTTGACGATGTTGCCCCACTGGTCCGACCCGCCCATCTGCAGCACGCAGCCATGGCGGCGCGACAGTTCGAGGAAGTCGTAGCCCTGCAGGATCATGTAGTTGAATTCGAGGAAGGTGAGCGGCTGTTCGCGGTCGAGGCGCAGCTTCACCGAGTCGAAGCTGAGCATGCGGTTGATGGTGAAGTGCACGCCGTAATCGCGCAGGAAGTCGATGTAGTTGAGGTGGTCCAGCCAGTCGGCATTGTTAACCATCCGGGCATCCGTCGGCCCGTCGCCGAAGCTCAGGAACTTGGTGAACACCTGGCGGATGCCAGCCAGGTTGTGCGCGATCTGCTCCACGCTCAGCATCTTGCGCGACTCGTCCTTGAACGACGGGTCGCCGATCTTGGTGGTGCCGCCGCCCATCAGCGCGATCGGCTTGTGGCCGGTTTTCTGCATCCAGCGCAGCATCATGATCTGGACCAGCGAACCCGCGTGCAGCGAGGTGGCCGTCGCATCGAACCCGATGTATCCGGTGATGCTCCCGGCCTTCGCCTGCGCGTCCAGCGCCTCGGGGTCCGAGATCTGGTGGATGAATCCGCGCTCTGACAGTATGTTGAGGAAATCGGACTGGAACTGGCTCATGGCATTCGGACTCTCGAAAAACGGCTGTGGGCTCTTAACCTTAGGAGCCCCGCCCTGTCAAAACCGCTGACCGCCGTCGGCCTCATGTCCGGCACCTCGCTGGACGGCATCGACGTGGCGCTGCTGCGTACCGACGGCGAGACGGTGGTCAGCCGCGGGCCCGGCGCCACCTATCCCTACCGCCCGGACCAGCAGGCCGTGCTGCATGATGCGCTGGCCGAGGCCAAGGCGCTCGAGACCCGTGACGCCCGGCCCGGCATCCTGGCCGAGGCCGAGCGCGCGCTCACCGAGTGGCACGCCGAGGCGGTTCTGCAGTTTCTGGACGCCAACGGCCTCACCCCCGCCGAGATCGATGTCATCGGTTTCCACGGTCAGACGGTGATTCACCGCCCGGAGCGCCGCCTGACGGTGCAGCTCGGTCTCGGCCCCACCCTTGCGCGGCGGACCGGCATCCCGGTGGTCTACGACATGCGCGCGGCGGATGTCGCGGCCGGCGGGCAGGGGGCGCCGCTGGTGCCGGTCTACCACCGGGCGCTGGCCGCCGGTGTCAAGGAACGTCCGGTCGCCTTCGTCAATATTGGTGGTGTCGCCAACATGACATGGATTGGGCATGACGATGGCCTCGTCGCCTTCGACACCGGTCCCGGCAACGCACTCCTCAACGACTGGTGCGAACGTCACACCGACATTCCCTATGACCGGGACGGCATGCTGGCGCGTCGCGGCAAGAGCAACCCACATGTGCTCGGACAGCTACTGCACAACACCTTTTTTGCAACGGCGGCACCCAAGTCTCTCGACCGAAACACCTTCGATGCAAAGGTGGTGGATGGCCTCTCGCCGGCCGACGGGGCCGCCACGCTCACCCGCTTCACCGCCGAAGCGATTGCCGCCAGCGTGAAACTGGTGCCCGCGGCGCCCCGGCTCTACATCATCTGCGGCGGCGGCAGGCTCAATCCCACCTTGATTCAGGATCTTCGGGATACTTTGCAAGCTCCTGTTATCAAAGCCGAAGATGTTGGGCTGAACGGCGATTCCATGGAGGCCGAAGCTTGGGCCTACCTGGCTGTGCGCTGTCTCCGGGGATTGGCCATTACGTTCCCCGGCACCACTGGCGTGGCCGCACCGTTGTCAGGCGGACGGCTGACAGCACCTCAGGTAGCGTAGAGTTCGGCCACCGATGATCAGCAGGGGCATGGCGGAATTGACCGCTTCTGGTGTCTTGCCCAGCCGCGCTTCGCCGCAGGCGATGGCGAAAACCGGAAACATCATGGTAATCAGCGACACACGGTCAGCCCCCGCGCTTGCCACGATGCGGAGAAAGCTGGTCCACATTTAGGGGCCGGCGCCAAGTTCCGCCCACAAGTTCTCTGCACGAGCGGATTCATTGCGCTAGCGTCTGGGGTAAGGGCGCCGCCGGAAGGTTTGAGAGAAAGTCGTCGATCAGCGCGGTCGTGGCCTGCGGTGCATCCACCACTGAAATATGCGCCGACTCGATGATCTCGAACCTGCCCTGCAGCAGAGTTGCTGCCGCTTCGCCTAGCGAATCGGCCGGGTACATCTTGTCCTCGCTCCCGGCAATGAACAGAACCGGCGCCCTGATGTTCCGCATCCGCGGCGCAAGTGGCGCGCGCTCCAGCAGCACCGAACGTACCGTGGTTGCCAGGGCTGCGCCGTTTGCCTCGCGCAGATGCCGGCGGAAATCCTCAAGTGCCGGACCGCTGCGGGCAATAGTTTCCGGCAGGAAGAATGATTTTGCGGTGCCTTGGACGAAGACGCCCGTCCGGTGCAGCCGCCGCGCACCCCAGGCGATGAATCGGTCGCCAAAGCCCCGTTGCGACGCGTGCACCGGCGTGTTGAGCATCACCACCGCCCGCGTGCGCTCCGGGTAGGCAAGCGCGAATTCGCCCCCCACCAGGCCGCCGAACGAGGTTCCGACGATGACGACGGGCCCGCTGATCGCCAGCGCATCAAGGATCTGGGCCACCGCGCGGCCGCAATGCGCCATGGTGAAGGGCCCGGGTGCCGGGCCGCTGTCGCCATGGCCGGGTCCGTCGATGACAACCAGCCGGTGACGCTTGGCCCATGCGGCAATCTGCGCCCGGTAAATGGTGTGGTCCACAAAGATCGCCGGCCATAGCACCAGGATCTCGCCCCCGGCGGGCGTCCTGCCCGTGTCGCGGACTGCAAGCCGCCCAATCTTCGTTTGGATCATTGTGGGCGCGGGTAGGGAGATGGGGTCACTCATGATCGATGATCCGGTCCTAGATTGCATCAAGTTGGCCGCGGAATGGCGCTCAGTTACGCTTTCAGTGCTCTTGCGGCATGGAGCGGCCTGGAGGCTCGGGGCGGCGTCGTGGTCCGACAAGTTAACGGTGTTAATTTAGAGTCTCTTGCTCCAAATGTCAACAGTGTTAACATGCCCGTCATGAATGATGCTGCTCCCCGCCGGTTTCACCATGGCGATCTGCGTCGCGCCCTGATTGAGGCGGCGCTGGCCGCTCCTGACATTGGGTCCTTGTCGCTCCGGCAGCTGGCCACCACGGTGGGGGTCAGCGCGCCGGCAGTGTACCGGCATTTCGAGAGCAGGGAGGCCTTGCTCAACACGCTGGCGGACATCGGTTTCCGCCGTCTCGAAAACGACTTCGCAGAGGCGTTCGATCCCGCATGCCCTGCTATGGACGCGGTGGAGGCGCGCGCCCGTCTGATGCGCCTGGGCGCGGCCTATCTCGATTTCGCGGACGCGGAGCCCGCCTTGTGGCGCCTGATGTTCGGCGTCAATGCCGCCGGCTACCGGTCAGCGGCCACGCTGGATGGGCGAACCACCACCTACAATTATTTGCCGCTTGCACTGCAGGATCTGCACCGAACCGGCGTAATCGCGGCGCCGCCCAGCGAGGGCGATGCGCTGTTTGCCTGGAGCGCCATCCACGGACTTGCCACGCTGCGCGCCGGAGCGGTCACGGCAGCCTGCGGACCTGCCCAGGAGGTCGCCGCATCTGTGGTCAAGCATATTATTAGAGCACTCGGTGCAACGGAACCGGCCTGAGGATTTCAGCCCCGCCTTCACCTGCAGGTGCTTCATCTCACCCGTTGCAACCTACATGTGCTCGGACAGCTACTGCACAACACCTTTTTTGCAACGGCGGCACCCAAGTCTCTCGACCGAAACACCTTCGATGCAACGGTGGTGGATGGCCTCTCGCCGGCCGACGGGGCCGCCACGCTCACCCGCTTCACCGCCGAAGCGATTGCCGCCAGCGTGAAACTGGTGCCCGCGGCGCCCCGGCTCTACATCGTCTGCGGCGGCGGCAGGCTCAATTCCACCTTGATTCAGGATCTCAGGGATACTTTGCAAGCTCCTGTAATCAAAGCCGAAGATGTTGAGCTGAACGGCGATTCCATGGAGGCCGAAGCTTGGGCCTACCTGGCTGTGCGCTGTCTCCGGGGATTGGCCATTACGTTCCCCGGCACCACTGGCGCGGCCGTACCGTTGTCAGGCGGCCTTGTCGCGCGGCCCTAGCCATCGCAACGCACGCCCGTCGATCACGACAAGCGCCAGCATGATGATGACCGTTCCGATAATCTCCATCTTATCAAGGGTTTCACCCAGAACCGTGATGCCCATGGCAATGGCCGAGACGGGAATGATCATGGTCACCAGCAACACGTTCGCCGGCCCGGACTTGGCGACAACCCGGAAGAACAGGATATAGGCGAAGGACGTCGACAGCAACGAAAGCCCCAACAGGGATGCCCAGCTTTCCGTCGATGCATCAAGGAGTTGGGAGGGATCGTCAAAGCTGAATGCAAGCACCGTCATGATCAGCGACGAGACCAGCAGCTGTCCGGTGGCCATGCTCAGCGGCGGGGTGTTCTTCAGCTTCATCCTGGCCCACAGGCTGCCCACGCCATAGCTCGCCGCTGCCCCGAGGCAGAGCAGGATGCCGATGCTCTGCGAATTCTCGGCGAACAGCGAGCCGCCCTTGAGCACCGCCACGCCCACGATGCCAATCAGAATTCCTAATACTTTCCGTGGGATGAGCTTGTCGATCCCGGCCGCCGCAATGAACGCCACGCCGAACAGCGGCGAGGTCGCGTTGATCACCGAGGCCAGCCCCGAGGCGATCATCGTCTGCCCGGTGACGATCAGGGTGAAGGGTATGACGTTGTTGAGGATCGAAAGCCCGATGATCGCCGTCCACGCCTCCCGATCCCGGGGCAATGGCCCGACCAGCAGCAAGTGCAGGGGCAGCAGGGCAGCCGCCGCGATCACCACCCGCGCCATCACGATGACCAGCGGCGAAAGGTCTTTTACGGCAATCCCTACAAAGAGATAGGACCCGCCCCAGATGACCGACAGGAACAGCAGCATGCCCCACACGGAGAGGGGAATGTGGTGGTGGTTGGGTGACATCGGCGTCGTATCTCCCGGCCGGCGCAACGGCGCCATCCGAAAACGGACTAGAGCTGGCCTTCGGCCGCGAGGCGCTTGTCGAGATAGGTGGAGCAGATCTTGGACAGTTCGTCGATCTTGTCCTGGAAGAAGTGGTTGGCGCCCGGGATCACCTTGTGCTCGACCTGAATTCCCTTTTGGGTCTTGAGCTTGGACACAAGGCTATGGACCGCCTCGGGCGGCGTCACCGTGTCCTTCTCGCCGTTCACGAACAGGCCAGAAGCCGGGCAGGGCGCGAGGAACGAGAAGTCATAGTGCTTGGCCAGCGGGGCGACCGAGATGAAGCCCGAGATTTCCGGGCGGCGCATCAGCAACTGCATCGAGATCCAGGCGCCGAAGGACACGCCGGCGATCCAGCAGATCTTGGCCTCGCGGTTGAAGGACTGCAGCCAGTCGAGAGCCGAAGCAGCGTCGGAGAGTTCGCCCGCGCCGTTCTCGAAGATGCCCTGGCTCCGGCCTACGCCCCTGAAATTGAAGCGTAAAACCGAGAAGCCGCGGCTCTGGAACATCTGGTACATGGTATGGACGATGGGATTGTTCATCGTGCCGCCAAAGGTCGGGTGCGGATGAAGCAGGATGGCGATCGGCGAACCGGCGGCCTTCGAGTGATGGTAGCGCGCTTCGATACGGCCCGCGGGTCCGCTGAAAATCACTTCCGGCATAAAGCTCTGATCCTCATGGGAGATATCCGGCAGGAAAAACCCGGTGGAGGACCCACCGAATAATTGACTCCTGTACTCGGGTTTTCTATATCCCTGTTTAGAATTATTCGAAACTGGCGGTCTCGTTCCGCCTTGAAGTTCTCGCCTTTAGCACGGGTGAGGGGTTCAAAATCAAGGATTTCGTGCCATGAAGATGAGCACCAAGGGCCGCTATGCGGTGATGGCGATGATCGACATCGCGATGCATTCCGACGGCGAGCCGGTTTCGCTGGCCGAAATCGCCGAACGGCAAGGTATTTCACAGGAATATCTGGAGCAGCTGTTCGGCAAGCTGCGCAAGGCGAAACTCGTCGAGAGCGCGCGCGGACCTGGCGGCGGCTACCGCCTCGCATGCGACATGAGCATGATTCCGGTTGCCAAAATCATTGCCGCCGTTGACGAGGAGTTGCAGTTCACACGTTGCAACGGCGACGCCGTCGAGGGTTGCGTGAAGGGCGAGCGCTGCAACGCGCATGACCTGTGGTCGAGCCTCGGGCGCCAGATGATGGCGTTCCTGTCATCGATTACGCTCGAAGACGTGGTCGAGAAGCGGAACCTCGCACTGGCCGCCACCATCAAGCAGACCAAGGACCGCCACCCGGAGGGCCAGCCGGCGTGAGGTCATACCTTGATCATAACGCGACCTCGACCCTTAGGCCGGAAGCCAGGGCGGCGATGACGCTCGCAATGGATTGTACGGGCAACGCCTCGTCGGTTCACGCCGAGGGCCGCGCGGCGCGGCAGGTGATGGACGACGCGCGACAGCAGGTGGCCCGCGCGGTGGGCGTGATCGCGCCGATGGTGGTGTTCACCTCCGGCGGCAGCGAGGCAAACAACATGGTGCTGAAGGGCGCACCCGTTGAAAGAATTATCGTTTCTGCCGTGGAGCACCCTTCGGTGCTGCAGGCGGCGACGGCATCGGGCAAGCCGGTGGGCGTGATCCCCGTGGATGAGAACGGGATCATCGACCTCGCTGCGCTGGAGGAACTGCTGCACGGGCCGAAGGCCCTGGTGAGCGTCATGCTGGCCAACAACGAGACGGGTGTCGTCCAGCCGGTGGCGGATGTGGTGCGGCTGGCGCAGCGGCATGGTGCATTGGTGCACAGCGATGCGGTGCAGGTTCTGGGCAAGATGCCGTTGAATCTCGCGATGCTGCCGTTGGATTTTCTGACGCTGTCGGCGCACAAGAATGGTGGTCCGGTTGGTGTTGGCGCCGTTGTCATTCGCGATGGTGTCGTCGTCGATCCGTTGATCCATGGCGGTGGCCAGGAGCTGCGCCGGCGGGCGGGCACCGAGAACCTGATGACGATTGCCGGCTTCGGCGTCGTTGCCGGCCTCAAGCAGGACGTCCGCTCCTTGCGTGACCGCCTTGAGGCAGACCTCGATGGTGCCGTGATTTTCGGCAGCAAGGCCGAGCGACTTCCCAACACCACCTGCTTCGCCTTTCCCGGCATGAAGGCCGAGACGCTGCTGATGGCCTTCGACCTCGAAGGCGTGGCGGTGTCGTCGGGCTCCGCCTGCTCGTCGGGCAAGGTCACGAAATCGCATGTGCTGGCTGCAATGGGGGTGAGGCCGGAAATCTCCGAGGCCGCCATTCGCGTATCACTGGGCTGGGACACCACCGAACAGGACATCGAACACTTCACCGCTGCGTGGCGCAAGATCCGCGACCGCCACAAGGCCAGGGCTGCTGCCTGAGGAAAACATGGCTGATATTGAAACGATTGCACTCGTCCAGGACATCGACGTCGACAAGTACAAGTACGGCTTCACGACCGACATCGAGTCCGAATATGCGCCGAAGGGCCTGAACGAGGACATCGTCCGCTTCATCTCGAACAAGAAGAACGAGCCGGCCTGGATGCTGGAGGCGCGCCTCGAGGCCTATCGCCGCTGGCTGCAGATGGACGAGCCCAGCTGGGCCAAGGTCGACTACCCCAGGATCGACTTCCAGGACCTCTACTACTACGCCGCCCCCAAGGGCTCGGCCGCGCCCAAGAGCCTCGACGAGGTGGACCCCAAGCTGCTCGAGACCTATGCCAAGCTCGGCATTCCGCTGAAGGAGCAGGAGATTCTCGCAGGCGTCAGGAAGCAGGGCGAGAAGAGCGAGCTTGACGAGGAGGGCAACGAATACACCTCCGGCAAGGTGGCCGTGGACGCCGTGTTCGACTCCGTCTCGGTGGTCACCACCTTCAAGGCGGAACTCGCCAAGGCGGGCGTGATCTTCTGCTCGATCTCGGAAGCGCTGCGCGAGCACCCGGAGCTGGTGAAGAAATATCTCTTCTCCGTCGTGCCGCAGGGCGACAATTACTATGCGGCGCTCAACGCGGCGGTGTTCTCCGACGGGTCCTTCGTCTACGTGCCGCCGGGCGTGCGCTGCCCGATGGAGCTTTCGACCTATTTCCGCATGAACGCCAAGAACACCGGGCAGTTCGAGCGCACCCTGATCATCGCCGACAAGGGCTCCTACGTGTCATACCTCGAGGGCTGCACCGCGCCGACGCGCGAGGAGAGCCAGCTGCACGCTGCCGTGGTCGAGCTGATCGCCATGGACGATGCCGAGATCAAGTATTCCACCGTGCAGAACTGGTACCCCGGCGATGCCGAGGGCAAGGGCGGCGTCTACAATTTCGTGACCAAGCGCGGCGACTGCCGTGGCCCGCGCTCCAAGATCAGCTGGACGCAGGTGGAGACGGGCTCCGCCATCACCTGGAAATACCCGAGCTGCATCCTGCGCGGCGAGGAATCGCGCGGCGAGTTCTACTCGATCGCCATTTCCAACGGCCGCCAGCAGGTGGACTCAGGCACCAAGATGATCCATCTCGGCAAGAACACGTCGAGCCGCATCATCTCGAAGGGCATTGCGGCGGGGCGCTCCGACAACACCTATCGCGGCCTCGTTTCCGCCCACCGCAAGGCGCTGAACGCCCGCAACTTCACGCAGTGCGACTCGCTGCTCATCGGCGACAAGTGCGGCGCGCACACCGTGCCCTATATCGAGGCCAAGACCTCGACGGCGCAGTTCGAGCATGAGGCGACGACGTCCAAGATCTCGGACGACCAGATGTTCTACTGCATGTCGCGCGGCCTTTCGCAGGAGGAGGCGGTGGCGCTGATCGTCAACGGCTTCGTGCGCGACGTGCTGCAGCAGCTGCCCATGGAATTCATGGCCGAGACGCAGAAGCTGATCGGCATCTCGCTGGAAGGAAGCGTGGGGTGACCCCGACCTTCTTCGATATCGCATTGCCCATCGGGCTGGCGCTGGTCTTTGCGGTGTTCCGCTATGGCCAGTACCGCGCGGCGGACCCCAAGACGGCCCTGCCCAAGGCGGCGGCCGATGGCGTCAAGGGCGCCATCGGACTTGCCG
>Ga0208783_10001749_pt1 | contig 12711 bp, 10 predicted proteins | sample DEB19_08_DNA_2_FD_184529 | JGI IMG/M metagenome (GOLD analysis project Ga0208783, IMG submission 184529) | Aqueous microbial communities from the Delaware River and Bay under freshwater to marine salinity gradient to study organic matter... | ecosystem: Environmental > Aquatic > Marine >... | reverse complement strand
GGGGGGGGGGTGCAAGGGAGGGGGAGGGAGGGCGGCAGTTGAGGAGAGGGAGGCGTGCAGCCCACGAAGTACATAGTAACATAGCAACACACGAATATGTGTTTTTGCTCTCTCTATCAAGTTAAATTCCCTCTATCAGATAATCATTTCTTGCCGTTCCTCTTTGCTAGTCCTGGGATAACTGCCCAATCTCTGTCATTGGAAACCTCTTGGAAGAGCTTGAGTAGGTTCTTGGGGCCCGATCCCCCGCCGCGGTAATGATGTACCAGGCTCCAGAAGAGACCGATGCACCGAGGGAATGTCTCCCTCTGAAGAAGTTCGTACCTCTTTGCATCGTATGCGCCGAGGATGGCGAATTCCACCTCTTCTTTTGGGATCATCGTGAAGGGTTCAGTAATTCTTTTGCCACCAAACATATCAGCATAAGTCGCCACCCAAAGCCCTCCCTCATCAACATTATAACCTGCCTGGGAACTGTCCGTACCGTTGCCACCCGGATAATCTCCTCCTTTGCCCAAAACCACCCCCCCATCAACTATCATCCCCCCAGTTGCTTTTTTCACGGTGAAATCACCAAAAAGAGCAGCGCAACGCACGGAGCACATGTTTTCCGCGGCAAGGTCCTTCACCATTTCTTGTAGTTCTTTTTGGTCGGATCCACTCCCAATCGCCTCAACCAGTTTCAGAATAGCTTTGTCGGTGCCGTTTTTAAAGGCGTCGTGAGCGACGTGAGCCGTTGTGCCCTGGGCAGTTGCCGCTCCATCGGCGATCTTGACACTCAAAGTGCGACCATCTCCCGGGAATTCCATATTGGTCTTCGGGCGACCAGTGCTTTTCTTCCCTCCGCTGTTCTTCGAAGCCTCCCTTTTCTGGCGCTTTTCCCTCTTATCCCTTTTTTCCTTGGCTTCTATTCTTGCAATGTTCTGTTGTGCGGCCTTGATATTATTTCTTGCGCTGACGGCGGCATCACGTTGCCGCCTGCCAGCCCCCGGCTCGGGTTGGAGGTCGCTCATTATTTATTGACGGGTGGGCGGAGGCTGTCGGATGGGAGCAGGGGCCGCTGCTCTCTAGCTGGCCGCCGTTGAAAATGGGAAAATCTGTGTGTTGCATCTTTGGTGGGGAATATTTTGGGGTTTCATTTCTATTATAGATTATTTCATGTATGAATCACTATGAAGCGAAGGAATTTATTTGTTATGGGATGGGGTTACACCCTGTAGAAAACCCCCTTTCCCGTCCATTGTATGAGGCTTCTGTAAAATCCCACATAATTTTTTTTTTAAGTTGTTCAAGTATTTGGCTGGAATTTTCTTATCATGGGGAAAACTAAAAAATTCACCTTGCCCTAAAATATTTTGGCGTGTGCCTTAGATACTAGTTCCTACATAGTTATTGTAGGTCAAGTTCAGCAATCGATCTCAATCAGCAGCATGGCACTGCTGGCAGATCATCAAAGTCTTCGTTATCAAGCCAAGAGGGAAAAGAATAACCTGCTTCTTCTTTTACACCGAGTTTGTCAAATACTTTAGATGTTCTTCGGACCACACACCTCTTGCAGGCACGGGAGGCCCCTTCATTGACACGGAAGCGCAGTTGCAAGCAAGGACATCCCAGTCATGGTACACCAGGGTGAAATTATTCTGAAAATTTTCACCATCCTTCTTGTACGGAAGCATCAATGCATGACTGCTGATCTGTTGCTTGAAGTCTATCTTGGAAACCGTATGGACTTTCACTTTTCCGTCCTCGCCAGTGACGAATTCGAACCTGCAAAAAATGACACCCATCACCTCAACAAAATTTGCAGCCGGCAAAGCCTCTACAGTCACATAACGGATGGACTCATAGTCCTCGGCATAGTAGCATATGTGAAAATGCCTGTCGTTGTCTATCGATGCAGCACAACTGATCGGCTGTCCCGATGCATACCGCCCAAGGATCTCTTTCGAGCTTTCGTACCTAAAAAAACCCTTGAACCATTCCCTGGCACGGGGCTCATCGTCCGCGAAAAGATCGCTCAACCATTCTATGCCGGCAAGTTTGTGCAGCAACCTCAGTTTGGTTTCGCGGAATGATTGAGTCCTTCTCATCGATACCATAACGTCCTTCACGTGGCCAATCTGTTGCTCGTTCCGGCCTTCCCTGTGGAACAACAGGTGCGATTATGCGGATGTTGGAGGATGGTGTGTATTTTTCAGATGATTTTGATGTGTGTTAGCACAAAGGAACAAACAAAAATCTCACCATATGTAGTCCAGCTGCCCCAAGTAAGATGTTTGTTTTATCATGTTCGCCATGAAGCTCACCCAATTTCCCCTGGCCCAGCACATGCGCTCCGCCTTATCCAGTCCAGCTGGTCCGTTCCACTCCGTTGCATACTCTTCATCAGGAATGTCTGGAGAGTCGGGCTGTTTTAAAAACCGTTCGTATATGATCTTGACCAAGTCGTCCTTGAGGAGTGTTACTTTCCCAGCCAAGCCTAGGTCACTCCACTCCACCCCAGTTGTTTCCTCGCATAAGCGCTGAATCTTTTCAATGTAATTCGCCACGCTCAATTTCTGAGTGAGTCTTTTCAATATAGCCGGCTTCCCACCCTCAGTGTTCAAGTCTAGTTTCTGCGCTGTTCGTGTCAGGGTCGCCTCGGATAGTGTCTCCATGAATTTCGGTCCTTTCCGAAGTTGTGACCTTCTGCCAGGGGCACTGTCGGTGTTCTTCTTCCTGTTAAGGTTCCCGTGATACTTGTGTAGGTAGTGCGCGGATGACATGAACAACTTCATGTGCCCTTCGAGTACTTTGGGGTGGACTGGCCTCTTGCTCATGAGAAGTGAAACATATGCCTGGAATGAGTTGATGAAACACTTCAGGAAGACGGCAGTGATCCTTGCTTCTTCGCTCGTCCCCAGATGATTGTTCAGGAGGAACATGCCGTAGAGGTAGGACATGAGCCTCATGTAGCCCATGGAGTTCTCTCCGATCCATGCAGCCTTCGGGAGCAATTTCAACTTGCAGTAATCCAACTTGAACGATGCGATATCGATCAATATCGGGTTCGCAAACTCGATGAAGGCCGTCAGTTTCAGGAACTTCTTGAAGACGCTGTGAACAATGTCCATAACATCAGGTATCATTCCATGTCCCAGCCCGTGCATGGGAAGATTCGGAAATCTGAACCTGGCAAAAATGTCGGAAAATGATAATATCCCGGGCACTGCCGCGATTGCATCGGCCATCAGGCTCTCTTGCGAGATGGGCTTGCCGGATTGTTCTTTCTTGTCTCTTTCAGCGCGCTCAAAAACATCGTTCACTACCGAAGTCTTGATGTTGCAAGTTCTGAAGTATTCATCGAGAACCGCCTTCGTCCAGTTACCCAGTCGAACTCCATAGTAACCGCAGCGGACGGCCTGCGACATCCATTTTGAGGACAGCCTAACTGGTGGTAGAAACACCAGACCCGCTTCTCTACCTTCCGGCATCCCCTCGGGAGCATTCTCTGGGTAGGTCTTAGGGTAGTCCTTCCCCGGTTTAATGCTGTTCTGCAGCTTGGTTCGGACCCCATCGATTGACTTCACTGGGTTCGTCTCGAAGCTCCAGTTGCAACAGTTGTTGCAGCCATAATCGGTCTCGATATTGTCGTCTTCGTCATCAAGATTCAGCAACTCTTCGATCATGGACTTGTAGCACTTCTTACAAGCAGGCAGGAATTCCTCCGAGACATCGGTGGCCCAACCTGTTACCCTTCCATAGTTTCCCTCCTTTCTGGTGTTGGTGATGAACTGCTGTTCTGGCCGGTCGGCACTCCAACATAGCATACCCAAGGCAACACGTTCGATTCTGTTGGTGTCACCGAAGTAACAGTTGAAGCCAGACATCAACTCCTCAGCTTTACCCATGTAGTGATTGATTACAGCTGTGTGATCGGAATCACTCTTTCCGATGGCGAGAACATGTGTGTACCGCCCCGAGGACTTCATATCCTCCGGAGGGCAGAAAGTTACAGTGAGCACCCAGACACTGTTGTCCTTCTGCTTGATGAAAGAATTGAGATAAGAATCGCTCCAGAATATCATGTACCCGATCTTGGTTTCTTTCCTCTGCTTTTCGTCGGCTCCGGCTCTTTTCATTCTTTCATCGATCTCCTCCAATAAGTCAGACATTGCTTGTGTGCCGTTCAAACCCTCTTCATTGCGCACCCCGTTTTTTCGGGCGTAGTTGTGTTCCGCCCCATGTCCAGCAGAAATAAGAAAGACCTCCTTCAAGCTGACACCGGCATGACCACAAGGCAGTTCGAAGACTCTCGGGGAGACGAAATTCTTTAGCACAGAATGCGCACCACGAGTGAAGTCCCTCATCAAGGTATTCATAGTCCTTGGGAGACGTGCCTTGGTTTCTACATTTCCGCCGCCCATTTTGAAGTGATTCCACGCGGCATTGACGAAGCGCGTGAACCTCTCCTGGCATGACTCCGTGATCCGCACAACGAAGTCCAGCGTGAACCATCCGAGGCGTGTTTCCTCGGGGGTGGCTACTACTTTTCGATCTTCCCTGTCGCCGACTTGAGCACGCCCAAAGATACCCGCAAGACCACCGATCTCGCACTGAATCTTCTCGCTCAAATAACGGTCTTTCGTGACCTCCTCCTGATTGGCGGCCCGGTTCTTGCTTTTTTCGAGGCAATCCAGCTTGTGGCAGTGCTTTTGGAAGAAATACAATTGATTCTGACACACCCTCTGAGCGTGGGAATTATGCATGGCCTTTTCCTTGGGAGATCTGAAATCTAACATATCCAAATCATGAAAGTTTAATCGCTTGTGACTCTCTCTGACTCCTCGAGATGGCTCCTCCGCTGGTGGTTCAAAATATTCCGTATCAGCACACAGATCGTCGTCGCACGAGATGTTGTTGAGGTCGACGGGGAACATCTTCAGGTATTTTACTGCGGCGTCATAGTCGACCTTATCCTCCACTAAATAATTGACAATTGCATTGTTCTTCAGCCTCTGGAAGTCCTCAAAGTTCTCCTCGTCTAGCTCCATGCCAAATTGGGAGTCCGAATTACCGCCCCCGCCAAACGAGGTATCATCCTCATCTTGCAAGGGGGGCCGATAGACGTCATTGGCATCTGCCAAGGAGTGACTCATACCATCGGTGATCGAGGGAATCATGTTTTCGGAGGCATCGGGAAAGTGAGAACTATCCTCATTGGCGCCTGCAAACGGATGATCATCATTGGCGCCTGCAAGCACATCCACATCACGATCGGCATTGTCGGATCGGGTGCCCACTCGATCCTTGTGTGCGGACTCTATGTGAAGATGCATCATTGTCCGCGTTGATCTTTTTCCGGACTTCACCTTCGCCTTGGCCTCTTCGCTAGTCAGACACTTTATTTTCTCGCAGTGGCGGCATTTGAGGAATCGAGCATTGCAGCGGGGACATGCCACTTCGGCTATCGACTCCTGGACGGTCGTGGGCAAAACCTCGGGGATACATTCCCAAAAGTTTTGGTGGTCCTGTCCGAAATCACGGCCGCGGGTGGATTTGAAATCACACTCCGAGCACTGGAAATGTGAGGGGCCCTGCGTCTTGGCCCTTTTGTTGGCATTTTTGCATTTGTGTTCTTTGGCCAATGACTCCGGCCCCTTTCTCCTTCTCAAATGCTCAGGGCACTTGTGATACCATTGCTTACCGCAGCCATTGCAAAGCCATATCTCCCTCGCACAATGGTCTTCTGGATCGGGACAGTTCACACATATAATTCCACTGCTCGAAGAGATTTTCGCCCACAGATCTTGGTGTCCGGGCCCGGTGTCCACTCCACATTTGCTTGTGCTTTGGCAGGATTGGCACTGGAAATCAGCCTGTTTGCGTCCCCGATCCATGATTTTGTTGGAGATGGATGACTGTGATTGGAGATACAACAAACTCATATTTTATGAATTGTGACCAATCAGCCCATTTGCGAACATAATGTTCCGTGATTTTGTTGAAGATAGATGACTGAGTTTGGTGGTACCAACTCATATTGTTTTATGAATTCTGACCGCCCCCCTCCTTTGTGTCGATATCATCTCACCAAGCCTAGACCCGACAGAGGGAATATTTCAAATGTCGAGCCGGAACCTTTCGGATAGTCCTCTACAAAAGATTGAAGTGTATAACTCTATTGATTCCTATGTTGATATATCGCCCATAACTAACTTGCTGCCGGAGAATATACTGATTCCTAACGTTAAAGATCTGTCTTGTTTTTTTGAACTGTTTTGAACTATTCTACGTAAATTGTATTTGTTCCTACATAGATTAGGCAATGAGAATTGGCGGGGTTTCGCGTTACTTCGTGTCAGGTTCAGCATCTGCAAGACCAGATCAGATGAACGCCAATCATCTAGGTATCGTACCATAGGTACCTATCAACCACCCAAGTCACATCTCCGCCTGACATAAAAAGGGGCCCATAGCAGCAGCAACAGCAAGAACAGCAGCAACTGTGGGGTCGCCCAATCTATTCTCCTGTCAGCATGAGGATTGTTTACACCCGATACTATAACCCAGATTTTTCATATTGCCTGGCCACGGCCATCCAGAACAACCTCCAAGAACCGGGATGTGTTATGGGACACACTCTTGGGAGGCTTCATGGTCGTCACCCTAACAATGAGCACAACTTGGATCACAATGCAGAGCTATCAAATGCAATGGCATACATTGTTATGTCTGGGCATGCAGCGGGTGACCAGGGTCACTACTTGGTGGAGAAAGAAGTTCGAGTCAACCAGAGGGTTATCGAGGCTGGATCTCCAATGTATCATGGATTTGCCCCCTCCCAGGGGGATGTGGCAAGACAGGATGAGGAGGCTTTCATTGGATTGATTGAGGGGGATAACCCGAATCAATTCATGTTTGTCAGGTTCATACTCACCAAGATTGTTGAGCGGAATGATGAGATTCCAGAGATCATTTTTCACTGGGGGAACATCACATTCGCCGGCGGCACCACATGGTGGTTTGGGCACGGCACAATGGGATCCAACCCAATTCGTATAAGCCAGGGTGTCCTATCTACATTACTCTTCACCGAAGTCGGGAGGAGCACCCTGGCGGCAGTAGTACAAAATGATTTCGGGGGGGAATACATAGTGAGCTACGACAGGGACATGTTCCTCGCCATGCCGAAGATTCAGCTGCAAGGGCCGACCATCACCTGGCAGGAGGAGGAGCTCCGCAGACTTCCTCTTGTTTTTGTCAACAATGGCAATACAACCAGGCGCCATATGCACACATACCAAATCGTCGACCTGGATGGAGGGGACGTGGAATCAATAGACACCATGCTGGAGGAAAACATGAGGGTAGGAGAAAATTAAATTAGTTATGGGGCTCCTATTCACCTTAGGAGTATGTTCTTACATTTACATCAACCACAGATTATGATAGGAGAGAAAACAACAAATGTACTTTATTTTTACATCAAAGCGGTACGAGAGAATGCATCTTCAGAGAACATATCTGTTCGTTTTATCTTTCAGCTGTAGGTAGATAATCTTGTCTTGGTATTGATCTCAAAAGTTCTCAATCATGAGGCTCACCTACCTTTTACAGGACCCGCTCACCATGAGAAAGTCTTGCTTCCCAAGATAATTTTTTTGAGTACGATACCAATTCCTGACAACATATGAATAATCTTTTTCATTCAAATCTTGAACGGAAAAAATATGTATTGAATTCCTACGTTAAGGCGAATTGAACCCTTCTTCGATTTGTGTTATCTCATGACAAGTTCAGCATGACATTTGACCGTTGGTTAATGAGCACTTCGCCGCATCACAGGCAGGACGCCTACCAATCTCCATAAATAATTGCTGGCCTGGATGAAGTCAAAATCAAAAAGCAAAGGAAGAGAGCCATGGATGCTATGAATTATCAGCAGGGCAAAGGCCACTCTTGCCATGGCCAACACCCTCCTGCTGGCATCAACCTTTGCAATGTGATTAATAATACTATTTCCATTAGCAACAGCACATGCACTCTTGGTTTCAATCCGGGACAATCGCAGGCATCTCCCGACGGAGACGGTGAAGATGATGCTGCGGATGCAGTGACAGCAAAAAAAGCTGCAGACAACCCGCCGAAGCAGAAGAAGCCACCGCCGGGGACACCGCCGGGGAATGGCGTAGGGCCGAAGCAGAAGAAGCCACCGCCGGGGACACCGCCGGAGAATGGCGTAGATGGACTGCCACTGATTGGGTACCATGTCATCCCTGAACACGAGCGTCAAATCACCATGGAACATGCACGGAACAATTATCCTTCGAGGTGGGTTTTCCGAAAGAATCGCCATGAGCACGACAAGCCGTGGGAACATCAAGGATTTCCAGACGAGGAGAACCTGCAGGAATTCATGGCGGAGTTAAAACAGGTTCGGAGTGAAACACAGAAGGAGGCGACTAGGGCTGGAAAGAGGCACGTGATCAACAACTTTGCCATCAACAGGTAAGAAAGACAAACAAAATGCTCAGCCCCTTTCAGTTGTATATGAGCAGGTAATGGTGGGGGTTAATTGCTAATCAATTGTTTCTTCATTTTGCCGACAACAGGTTCCAAGTGGACGGTGACAATGTGACCAGGTCCGATGATATACGAAAATTCATCCAGTCGGAGGGGATGAAGGAGCTGTTCTTGATGTGCCCCAGACTCCCCTTCATTATCATCTATGACCTCATTTATAGAACTAGCACCCCTTCAGAGATGAATGATTGGCTTCCGAAGCACATGCTGCAGTGGTCCAGGACAAGACTTGCGAACCCATTCGACTTTGTACCTTCTAAAAAAGTCCCGACAGAGGATACACCAAAGGAGTATGCCGAGGCCCAGGCGAAGAAGAATGCCAAAGCCGAGAAGAACCCGGGTAAGAAGGGGAGGGAAAGGTCCACCAAATTGGTGACGAACACGCTAATGAAAGTTGCAAAGACATCCGCCAGAGATATTCTCACTTCCATCAATAAGTGGCAACTTGATCATTTTGACATGTACCTTGGGTTGCGGAAGTCGAATGAGGAAGATACTACTAAGGAATATCATCAAATTAAAGTCGAGCTGGGGTTCGGTAGGCGGGAAACATACCTCGTGGCAAGGAGGAGCAAATTCCCAAGTCTGCCCGAGGATCCGTCCTACAGCGACCTTTGCAAGGATGATTATTTCGCCATCCAACCTTGTGCTGAGCATGCGTACAAGATGGCGAGGGCGGCAAAAGACAACGGTCTAGACATGGATGCAGCCATCAGTTTTGTGACGAAAGCCGTCAAACAAGTGTGGGGATTGAAAGACACATTGCCCACTGCCAGGGTCGTTGATGCAGATTCAATTGATGCCGCAATTTCTTCTCTGGGTGACGTAAAAGAATATGCACAACGCATGCTCAACAAAAACAACAAACAAGATCGGGAGGTGTTAGATAAGCTGGTGAATTTCAACCATCATCACCACAACCAAGGGACCCATCCAATGAAGCTCATGCCTCACAATCACAACAATGGAAACGGATACATCCCACAAGCATTCAACCATCCTCAGTTGTGGCCCGGATATCACCATCAATATGTACCCCACAGCATGCACGGGAGCCAACTCCAAGCGTACCTGGCTATCAGACACACCGCCCCACCGCCAATAAACCCGCCTCCTGAGGTGGCAACTGCTCCGAACCTAGCCCGGCCCGTCAACAACGCCCCACATGGCAAGATGAACCCGCCTCCTGAGGTGGCAACTGCTCCCAACCTAGCCGGGCCCGTCAACAACGCCCCACATGGCAAGGCCGGTCCAGAGTCAAACCAGAAGACATTGGATGAACGTCCATTGTCACCGTCTATATTTGATGTGGTAAAGTTGTACAATCTTTTGATCTTTTCTCGATTTCATTTGAAGACACTCACACTGTGTTCACCCTTTCTTCCTCAAGGATCCGTTACTGAATGAAAACCTTTCAACCCCTTCGGTATGCCTTATTGGCATTGTGTATCACATCCCATGTTTTTCATTGCCCCATGACCTCAATAACTTGGCACTTATCTTTTATGTACCCCTTGTCTTACTCACTCGGACAATCGTCGATAGGCTTCAAGTAATTCCGATATTGGTTTCTCTCCCATACCTTTTAGGAAGAACGATGCATCTACACATCAACAGGGAGCCATTTCCAGCCGCCAAAAAAATGATCATCCAAATTCGATTGCAGCAGTTGGTCCTGGTGGAAATGCAGCGTCTAGAGAGCGGCTTATTCGTCTGCCGCGTGGCAAGGAACCGCCCAAGCGTGCTGCTTCTGCGGTTTGTGTTCCGTTTGCTTTTTCCATCCTTTAATATTGAGAGTCGGCGTCCTCATTGATCTTATATTCTCTTGCAAATTTCCAGGAGTCGGATGTGGATGACAGAGCAGGTGTGGCGGAGCCTGAAGACGCGGTTCCCAAGGCTGTTTCTGCGGTTTGTGTTCCGTTAGATTTTTCATCCTTTAGGAAATGGAATTCGGCATCCTCATTGATCTTGTATTCTGTTGCAAACTTCCAGGAGTCGGGTGGAAATTTGGGAAAAAATGGGGAGGACGATACTTCCAATGTTGGGGGGGATGATACTTCCAATGTTGGGGACATAGGGGGTGAAGAGGGTGAAAAATTGGAAGTCGAACAACTATTGGAAGTTGCCGAGGATGAGGATTCGGAGCCTATCTGGTTGGTCAAGTGGAAGGGTTATGACGAATCAAAGAATACGTGGGAGCCTAGAGAGAATCTCGATGAGGAATCACGTGAGGGACACCTATTGCTCCTTCTTGGCCAATGTCGGCTTTTCTCACCTTTGTTTCTTTTCTCACACATCGAAGTATCGAAAGCTGATTCCATGTATACACGGTTTTCGAAGGAGAAGGAAAAGATCGGTGTAGTTGAGAAACTATTGGGTGTCAAGGAGGAAGTGAAGTTGAAGAATAATGGAAAGAAGAGAGTGAAGGTGATTATTACTAAGTGGCATGTCAAATGGGAGGGTTGTGATGAATCAGAGAATTCGTGGGAGCCTAGAGAGTGTCTCGATGAGGAGTCAAGTGAGGAATACTATCTTGCCCCTTCCTTTCCAGATTCCCGGTTGATCTCAACTTTCTTTTTTTTCACGCATGTCATTTCTGCTGAAGAAATCATAGCTGATGACATGTATCAAAAGTTTTTGGAAAAGAAGGGGAAGGATCGAAACAAGCAGAAAGTAAAAAGGGCCAAGAAGGTAAGTGATCTCATTATTCGCACCCTGTTTTTGACACACTCTGACGATCTGTTTGTTCTTGTGTTGATATTAACAGGCAGAGACACAGGCAAGTCATCTGGAGGTATGTCATTTTTTCCATTTGTCTAGCGAAAGCAATCCATGGTCTGATTTCATTTATTGTTTGACCCTGTGTTGATATTATCAGGCAGAGGCACAGGCAAGTCATTTGGAGGTATGTCAACCTTTCCATTTGTCTAGCGAAAGCAATCCATGGTCTCATTTCATTTACTGTTTTACGGCAGGGACAGGGAGAACAAACGCAGGTATGTGGCAGTTGTCGTGTTTTTCCAAGGAAGGTTGAGTACCTACAAAATGCAATCCATTACCTCATCTTGTTGTCCTTTTTCTGCAGCCGAAATTCTCAAAGCCACCCGAGACAAAATCCTTCTTCTTCTGCAAGAAAGCCCCACAACACGACAATGTTTGCAAAGCATCCATGTGCACTCGCTGCAGAGAGCACCTTTTCTTGCACAAGCGCCATTTCCGGGAAGTGCCAGAGGCAGTGAGAGTGGCTAATGAAGCTGCCGGTCGTAGGGTGGCTAATGAAGCTGCCGGTCGTAGGGTAGGAGAGAGGAGGAGTGGCCGGGAGAGCAAGATGCCAGGAGTGTGTAAGACGGCTCCGTTTTATCCTGTGGATTGCAATGGATGTTCCCATGATGACCCCGATTCCTGGCAGGAATCTGACGCTCGTAGGTACTACCTTGACGAAGGTCGGCTATCAAACAATTGCTACAATTGCGGCTGGCCTGTTTAAGGGGATTCACGTTGGGCGCATCGATAGGTAGCAGCACACTCGAGCAGGTCGGGGGGGAACAGCGCGCTGGGGTACAGCTTCGAAATTGTGCTGTACCTGGCACAAAATAACGGGGGCAGTATAGGGTTAACTTGGGGTTAAATGTAGGGAGCATCAATATTAGCGATGATGTTGTCGCTCAATGACGCACTGGCCAGCGAACGGATGGGGGTTAAACGAGGGTTAAAATCTGGCTTCATCACAGAGCGATCTGTAGATCGCTCTAGTACTTCTAGCGAAGATACAAGTCGCCAAATAGGCGGATGGTGGACAGGAGCGGAATAACCTGCATACGTGGGAATAGTACTATCATGTCGTCTAACATTTAGCCAGCGCATTTTCACCCTAGGAATTGGTACGATAAGACATGTGCAAAAGCAAAGGGCCTTCTAACATCTGGCCTACGAAAAGATAACAATCAGCTTGCGCAAAAGGGGTTAACCCTATCGACTCTTTCTTCAAAGACGCCCCATGTCTAAAATAGATGCCGGTACAGCAAACAATCAGCTTAGAGCACCGACCGGGACCCGCATTCCTATTGCGCATAGCCAGTAGAAACCTTTTCCGCTAACTTAGAAACCTCTTCCGCTAACTGCTGCCCCGATGACGTCATTGTTTCT
>Ga0208783_10001747_pt1 | contig 12725 bp, 27 predicted proteins | sample DEB19_08_DNA_2_FD_184529 | JGI IMG/M metagenome (GOLD analysis project Ga0208783, IMG submission 184529) | Aqueous microbial communities from the Delaware River and Bay under freshwater to marine salinity gradient to study organic matter... | ecosystem: Environmental > Aquatic > Marine >... | reverse complement strand
AACGATTGAAGTATCTAGTGACGCATTGCAAGTCAAAGATGGTGGAATTACAAATGCTAAATTGGATAAAGCTAATATTCCATTAAGTGGTTTTGGTGCAGCAACTGCTAATATTGACCTTGGTGGTTATGAAATTACCAATGTTGCTATATCAGCAGATTCTAATAGTGTTGCCACTCAGGGGTATGTTACTGGCACAATTGTAAATAAAAATAGTAATTATACGGCTAATTATGGTGAGATTGTTTTAGTTGATACTTCTATTCAAGCTGTTACTATCACATTACCTGCTGTTAGTAGTGATAAACGATCAATAATTATAAAAAAGATTTCTACTGATGGAAGATATGTAACAATTGATGGTAATGGTGGAGAATTAATTGATGGTGAATTGATACAAATTATTGATGGTTTCAATGATTGTGCTGAACTTAAAACAGATGGGATAAGCTGGTACGTAATATGACATTTTTAAACACATCTAGAGTAAAATATGCCGACAGTGGTGCGATTGACGCATTCAATAGACTTAGAGTTGCTGAGTCTTATACTTTATTTGATGGCAAACAACTTTATAGTAAAGATACAACTAAAGTTGTTTGGGATGAAGTTAATAGTGGTGGATCTGAAACGTCTGTTCATAGTACAACAGATGCGGCTGTTACAATGACTGTATCAAGTAATAACCAATATGTGATTCGTCAAACTAAAATGCGATTTAATTATCAACCAGGTAAATCGATTTTATGTTTTTTCACTGGTGTTATGGCAACTGAAGCTAATGTTACTAAAAGAATTGGTTATTTTTCTAGCGGCACAGTTGCTCCTTATACGCCAACTAATGGTTATTATTTCCAGAATAATGGTACTACTGCTCAAGTTGTTATTAATAAAAATGGAACACCAAACGCTGTATCACAAGCTTCTTGGAACATTGATACAATGGATGGTAATGGCCCAAGCAAAATAACAATCAATTGGGCTATGGCTCAAATATTTGTGATTGATTTTGAATGGCTTGGTGTGGGTCGTGTTAGATTTGGATTAGTAGTAAATGGTATAATTTACTATGTTCATGAATTTCTTCATGCAAACATTGCGAATAGTGTCTATACTTCTAGCCCAAATCAACCAGTTAGATATGAAATTAGAAGCACTGGTGGTTCTGGTACTCTTGTCCACATTTGTTCATCAATACAATCAGAAGGAGGATTTGAACCACAAGGATTTGTACATGGAGTTTCTAATGGTAGTACTTCTGTTGCAGTTGGTACTACTGCTGAAGTATTACTTGCATTGCGATGTAAATCAACTCACACTGATTTAGTATGGTTTATTAATCAAATTGGTGCAATTAATGAATCGAATGATAGGGCTCGTTTGTTTGTGTCTATTAACCCAACGTTTTCTGGAACAGCTTTAAATTATAACAGTTTTGCACCACATTCTGGTATTGAATTTGCGGTTAGTTCTGGTGATAATACTATCACAGACGATGGAATTGTATTGGGAGTTACGTATTTTAGTCAAAGTCAAGTAGCCAATGTCCCTTTGAAAGCTGCTATTAGAGCTGGAGTAAAAATTGATGGAACTAGAGATATTGTAGCACTTTGTGCTCAAAAATTAACTGTTGGTACATCTAATACATTAGGATTTATTAACTGGCAAGAAACGCCATAATGTTTGATTAATTTGGGGCTGTAGCTTAGTGAAAACGCGAGTGCTAATTTTAGAATTAGAACGTTGGTCAAGCGACTGGATTGAAATCCAGTAGACGGTGGTTCGATTCCACCCAGCCCCACTCGTAGTATATAAAGAAAACATTTTAATCAAGAGGTTCTATATGAAAGCTTTGATTGTTTTCTTGTTATTAATTGGCTCTGCTTCAGCACAATATGGAAGTAAACATCCAAATGGCCATTGGAGTTACCCTGGTGTTGAAACAAATCCAGCTGGTATTACTCAACATTTATTAACAGATCATCGTCATGAATTAAAGCAATCATTAAATGGTTTGACGATAGATCAACAACAAACTCTACATGATTTAATTCATATTCATCGTAGAACTCATACTGTACATTGTGTGCCGTATATTCCACCACGTAATTCACAACTAAATTTAAAACCCGCTAAAACTGATCCAGTATTGCATGTTCCTAAATTAAATGTTAAACCAACACCGACTATAAGTAAATTAGATTTACAATTAGTGAATATTTAATTAACTGTGAGTTTTATTGTGAAACATGTTGTTGTGAAATAAAATTGGGCTGGGTAACACGTGAACCACTTGGGAAATCCCTAGGGAAATTGCGGGTTCAAATCCCGTACAGTCCATTCCACTACACATTTTAAAGGGTCGCTACTTTTGAAATTGTTAAAGTGGATACCGGTAAGTCCCTCAGTCCGTGGGACGTCTAATCGTAACGGACAGTTCCTTGAGTGTGATGGTGATTGCACGCGGTGAGCTAACACTGAAGAATACGTTCGATTCGTATGGGGAACATTTATAAATCTAATTTGGCATTATAAGAATCGTGTTTGATGTGACCTTCTTCGTCTTTACCGATTCTTGCCACTTTGAAATCATTATCATTTTTCATGAATTCATAAGCAACTTTTGCTGCTGCTGATCCGGCATATTGTTTAACATCTTTTAGAATTTCATATGGATCAATACCATATTCGATTGAATTGCGAATGAAATCTTCTAAACTCATTTTAATATCATATGTCACCATGTCGTCGTCTTCACCACTTGGTACAACGTTGCCAACTGCTGCTTTAACTGGTGTGATGCCAGGTGGTGGGTCTGATCTGAACATTTCAGTGAAATGTGCTGCTGCTTGTTCTAATGGTACATCTGGATCTAACCAACTATTGCCTTTGAATACAAATACATGATCGAGAATTTGGTTATTTGATTCTGATATTTGACGTAATTTCATTTTGTATTCCAATCTTATAATATTTTTGCTACGGTTAATTAAAATGTAGAAATTTAAAATATGTACAATTTTTGTGATATAAATTTTGTTACAATTAACAACGTCAAGGCGAGTTTTTTCATCTGTTAGATATAATTCAGATAAAGGCTGGACAGTAATATTTAATGGATATACCGTATTATTTAAAGTATGTAGAGTTGAATATGGTTCTTTAAAATGGTCTTGTGAATTTGATCCACCACTTGAAATTGTCCCAAATCAAACTATTAAATTTGATAATAATGGAAATGTTATTTTTTGACCGTCTTTAAATGAGGTTTATTATAATGCCATTGGGTTTAGAAAAAAGCAATTGTGGTAAAATTAGTGTTTGTTATGATTCAACTCGTGGTTATATTATAACATTTAAATGTTATAACGTAGTTTTTGCTGTTTTTAAAACGCATTTTGGATTACCTGTATGGAGATACGTTTTTGACAATCCAATTGAAGTTGTTCCTGGTCAGAAGATTGCGTTTGATCGGAATGGTAATCGTATTGAAGATATGTATGTATGGTGATCCAAAATTAAATTGTTTTAAAATTTAAGTCAATTATAGGATATAAATATGCCAGATTTAAAACCAATTGATAAATTCTTCTTAAATTGGGTGAAAGAGAATTTAGACAAATTTGTGTGGCGTGGAGAATCAGGACATTCTTGGGATGTTGAAAAAGTAATAGAATTTTTTGGTTGGCCAAGTGAACAAGATGGTATAGATCCATATTTGGAATATATTCAACATGCGTTAAATGATCATGTTGAAGATTTAGGTATTCCATTACCAGATGAAATTATCGCAAATCATGTTAGTTTATGGTGTGATAATATCGTGCCAATAAATCATAAACTAATAACTGATCGTGCTAAAATTTTAGATATTTGGTATAAACATGGATATGATGATGCTACAAAATCTGAATTCATGTATATGTGGGACACAGTTGCAACTGTTGCACGAGGAGAATTAGCAGAAAATCTTGGTGATCGTGATGAAGTGTTAGAATATTTTAATGCACCACAAGTTGATGATAAATCAAAATTCTATATATTTGGTGTGAACGGTGAAGTATATCACGTTGTTAGTGGTGATAATTTAATTGGTATTATGAATGGTGAAGGTGTTGTAAAAGTATTTGACAGTGATGGTAATAAATTAAATGTTAATACAGATAGAATCACAAGTGCCATCATGCAATACGCAAAATTTTCGAAACCAATAACTGATATTAATGAGTTAGCTTCAATTGTTGGTAACAATTTAGCTAGACTTATTGTTGGTGATGATGGTTTTAATATTATGGATCTTCCTGATTAATATGTCTATGTAATATAAGTGATTAACCAGAAAAATTTCGAATTTTAAGGTCAAATTTGGTAATTATATTATTTTCAAATTATAATAAATATTTTCACATAATTACATGATTATTAATACTAAATTCGGAGATTTTGCTACTGTTCGTAAAGATGTTGTTGCTATTACAGTAGTAAGAGTGAGACGTAAATGTAGTCATCATTATAAACAATTAAATATTGGTGATTTAAGCCATATTGAACATCGTAAAATTCCTAGATTATTTGTTGTTGTACAAGGTAATTGTGGCGGTTGGGCAACTCCTTTAGCAACTTATGATCTTAATAGTAATGAAATTGAATTAATAAAATAATGGACACTTTAATACCACCAAAAACTTCATTTGAAATGTTCGCTCATGAGATAAATGATGAATTTCATCATATATATGGTTCTGAATTGCAGGTGAGAATGTGTGGTGATCATAAAGTTGTGCCAGTTTTGGTCACATTTGATGATGATGGTGAGTATTGGGGTTGGTTCGATTTTAAAAGAAATCATGTTTCAATGATTTTTAAACATTTTATATCGCTTCAAGTGTGTTTTCCGTATGGTATTGAAATTGAAGAAAAAATGAATAAAGGTATTAGAAAACGGTTGAAAATAATTAAAAGATAATATGTTCCCATGGTGTAATGGATCGCATATCTCGCTTCTAACGAGCAGGACCAAGTTCGATTCTTGGTGGGAATATTTATGCTGGAATAGCACAACTGGCGGTGCAATTGATTTGTGATCAATAGGTTGTGGGTTCAAATCCCACTTCCAGCTCTTTACTAGATTTTTACGTGTTGTAAAATTGTTTAATTGTTTTATAACACATGGACTAAAAATGAAAATTTTTTCTGGTTGGTATAATCACACACAGAGTCATTGGCCTAAAGCTGATTGGGTTGGATACGCAATAAACAATCATATTAATTGGTGCCGATCAAATGATTTTGACTATAACTTAGTTGCTTCACCAATGCTAAAATGGTCTAAATTGTGCCATGACCCATGGTCTTGGGCATTTGGAACATTTATAAAATTCGAAGCGATGAAAGTTTTTTTAGATAATGAAAAATTTGGTGACATTTTCTTTTGGATTGATCTTGATATTGCACCAACATGTAATGCTTCGCCAAATGATCTATTAAACATTGGATCAACAGTATTATTTGCACCGTTGCGTTATAAACATAATTTAGATGATTATGATGGATATCAATGTGCTAAAATGTTTTGGTCTGGTCTTCAAAATAAAACATCTTATAATGCTCTGAATACTTGTTTATTTGTAATGTCTAGACAAAATATAATTAATTTTTTGAATTGGATGAATAGTATTTATTCGATGGATACTATTGAATGGTGGAATTATTATAAACAGAAAAAGATTAATATTAAAAATGAAGTAGACAATTTTTTGAAGAATAGAGATAATACCAACGTTGATATTAATATGGTTGGTACTGAAGAAATGTTAATTGAAGATTGGCTGCATCAAAATAATATTCAATTTAATCAGTACCCTCTTGCGTTTCTTACTTCGCCTGATTTTGAACGACCTGGAAAATATGTTCATTATTATGGTAGCCACAAACAGAATTATCCAAAATAATGTTTTCAACAGACGAAACCGTAATGGATGTAATATTTCCGATGCTATCGATTAATAATATTGATATATTACATCGACAGATGATATATACGATATTATGCAATGGTAACTTTAAACATTCTCTCGAAATTGGGTCTTGGGATGGTGGATCTGCACCAGCATTCATAGAAGCCATTAATAAGTGTAGATTAATGTCAGCAGATTTTTGCGATATTAATTTCCAACCTAGATTTTTTGAAGTTTTAAAAACTTGTGTTAGACCAGAAAAAATCATCTGTCATAATTGTAAATCAATAGATGTAAAATATGACAAATATGATTTTGTTTTTGTTGATGGTGATCATTCTTTAGAAAATGTGACTGCTGAGACTAAATTATTATTAAGCTGTAAAGTTGAGACTATTATGGCTCATGATACAAATATTATGCCAGGTCCAGCACATTTAATGTCTGAATTATTGCGTAATGGATATTATGTTTTACACGATTGTAAGAAACGTGAAAATAGTCATACTGATAGAGGATTAATGTTTGCCACGACCAATTATGACATTTTTTCAAAAGTGCAATTATTATTCTTTCTTTGTGATATGATTTAATATTAGTTTTTGTAGTATATCGAATGTTCTTTTGAAATAATATAATGAAAATTCAATTAGAAGTTCAAGATGAAACCAATAGAACTAGTGTTATTCAAACAATTGATATAAACACTAGAAATTCTCAATTTGGTCTTGATTTTCAATTCTATGAATCAGAACAAGAACCTGAGAAATTTAAATTGAGATGGGATTCAGGTAATCAATGTCAAATGTGGTTGATATTGAGTTTAGATGAAGTTGAAGAATTAAAGAGAGTTTTGAATAATGTCAAAAGATGATGTCGAGAAATCGGATTCGTTGGATTGTTCTGCGTTCAAGATAACGCTGGACATTTGTAATGAATTACGAGACAGATGGGCTATGGCTTGCGATGTGTTGGCGAAGACAAAGCCACTAGTTGTTGGCGTTGAGTGTTATGAGTTCTTTGGCGAATGGGTCAAGATTGTCGAGGTCAATATGTTTGATCAGCCGCACAACGCTGAAGTAGTGATCGAATCGCGAATGATGGAACGGAAGCGGGTTGAGTTTAGCGAATTGTCGTGGCGGACCAATTACAGATTGGCAGATGCAATGTGTCGCAAATCGCGAAACGAAGTTATTGTTGAAGGTTCAAAATAGGTGAGACTATGCGAGTTTTTCAAATAAATGATTATGACTGGTTCATGGCAGAGACGGCAGAACAAGCGAGAAATGCCGCGATTGAGCTATATGGCAGTGATGATGACGACTGTGTTTTGCCGCTCAATGAGATCGAAGAAGTTTCCGATTCAGAAATGGCTCGGCTCAAGATAAACGATGAGGAAGATGGTATGACTCGCACATTTAAAGAGCAAGTAGCCAAGCGAATTAAAGAGGGTGCAAACAAGCCAGAGTTCTTTGCATCGACAGAATATTGATACGACGAACTGAAGAGTTGTGAGTTGTTAATGAAATTTAATAACGGTGTTATCAACAAATAGCGTCAAGAACAAAGATGAGTAAAATGAATACTAAAGTATGTAGTTCAGGGATGATGGACAACACGGCAAATCAAGCGGAGCGTTACACCCACGGCAGTGATGTTATCGCTGAACTTAGAACTAGAGCCACGAAATTCAAAACTGATGCGATTGTGGATAGTAAATTTAAGCTAGCTAAAGATGATGTTGTTGGTACAGCAGTCGCAGAAGGGTGTATAGCCGCAGTCAATGTTTTTCTGCAATGGCTTGACGTTCTAAGCGTATGCGATAAAAAACAGTGTGAAGACACGAAGCCGAACGTATAGGCGTATGCAGAACAATGTCAAATGTGGTTGATATTGAGTTTAGATGAAGTTGAAGAATTAAAGAGAGTTTTGAATAATGGCCCTGACTGCACTTGATACTTGTAAAGTTATGACATGGTTAGAAAAAGTCAAACCAGGAGCAACAATATACGATTTGAAGAAACAGTTAGAAACCCATTTTGGAGAAGTACAATGGGGCGGTGCAATGGGTTGGGGTGAAGGATTAATAACCGCTACTATAGGAAATATAGAAGGATCTAGTAGTGGAGATTGTACTAATGAAGAAGCACTAATGGACTTGGCTTCAAAATTGTTGGATGATGCGGAATTACAAAAGTCAAATGAAGATAATTGTGATTGGTTATGATAGCGATAAATATAATTAATAATAAATTTATGGTACAGTTTGATGAATTTACAATCGAACTTAACAGAGAAGAATTTTCTGAACTTCGAAAATTATGTTATTCAGCTTCTACTGATCGTGTAGTGTGTAGGGCTTGTGGTACTGGTAATTTAAACTGGGAACAAGTTGATGGGAAATGGTTATTATTTTATGAAGGACAATTACACGATTGTCCAGTTAAACCATTATCTGAATTTGATCAAAATAAATGTGACTGGCTATGAGTAAAATTAACCGTAGAAAATTCTTTAGTAACATATTGGCAGTTGGAGCTGTAACATGCGTGAAACCATTAAATGTTACACATGTTACAGCACCAACCGGTTTTGTCACGATGAGTGGTACATCAATGACCATTCCAGAAATGTCTGGTGTTATAGCTTTAGCGGTTTGTTTAAAAAGGAATGATTTAACGTCAGCATTCACCAGCGTTGTGGAAGAAGCATTATGAGCGAACAAAAAGACCTTATATGCAATGCTGATGAAATGCGTTGTTCATCGTTGCAGCGTCAACAGTGGACATTCGCCCAAGAGATCATGCAAAGATTAAAGCGGTTTGAATGGGTCTTTGCATGCGAGATAGACGCATTTGTAATTAAGGAAGATTTTCGTGCAGGATGGATTAAGCAAGGGACGAATGTTTTTTGCATCACTTGCATTGGCGAATGGGATGCAGTTCGCGTTGGATCGGTTGGTGAATCGACTGGCGAACATGACGCAGTTATGACTTCGTGTTTGCGGATTGGAACATGATAGTTATCATGCGATGAACAAGAAAGATTATAGATGATATCATACGACGAACCAGAACAGATATCAAAATTGAAGATCATCAGTGGTGGTCAAACAGGGGTTGATCGTGCAGCATTATATGTTGCTAAATTGTATCAATTACCAACTGGTGGATGGCTACCAAAACACTGTATGTGCCAAGACGGTAATAGACGTGACCTTCTTGATCTTTATAATATGACAGAACATTCTAGTGTTGGTTATCCACCACGAACCAAACAGAATGTTTGGGATGCTGACGCGACTTTGAGATATGCAGAGAATTTCAAATCTGCTGGCGAGAAATTAACTCTTAAAGCTATTAAAACATTTAATAAGCCATATTTTGATATCCATTCTGTTGATGATATTTCTGCTGCTATTGAGTGGATTAAAAAAGGTGAATTTAAAATTCTCAATTGTGCCGGAAATTCAGAAAATACTGTGTCTGGAATATATAACAGGGCTGTTGATATTTTCACTCGTATTTTCTCTAAATTTGGTACTTGTCCAGTTTGTAATGGGACGCGGAAAATTTATGGTGAACGATTAGACGGTCCAGTTCATTTATCAGAAACTTGTGGTTTTTGTGATGAATATCCAATTAAAACTAGTTGAAAATATTCCAGAACATTTGGAAGAAAATGTTCTATATGTTTCGAAAAAATTTGAAACAGCTATTCATTTGTGTGGTTGTGGTTGTAAAACTGAGATTTGTACTCCAATTGATGATAGTGGATGGACATTACATGAAGATGGTAGTAATTTTTCATTAACGCCATCAATTGGTAATTATCAAATTGCTTGTAAGTCTCATTATTTTATAACTAATAATCAATTTGTAATGTGTTAATTAACATTAGGTGGTAAATTTTATGAATGAAATGGGTTGTATTACAATCGGTGTTCCAGGCGGTCCATGTGTGTGTATTGAATTTGATTTAATTAATAAAAAATCATCAATAACATATCATAAAACACGACCAAATGTTGAATATAAAGTTATAGAAAAAGCTTTATTACGAATGGCCAAAGGTCATGTTCCTGGTAGTCATAGCACAGCAAGATTGCGAAAGAAACGTTATAAGGCAGTAATGTCGGCTGTGCCTAAGCTTGAAGCACTTGGATTAATTAAATCGAATACTACATCAATCCAAAATTCCTAGACGTTTTAGAGATTCATTAATTTTTGCTATTAATAGCTATTGCTGACATTTGAGCTTTAGATTTTGACATGATATTAGAATATGTAAAGCCTAAACAATATCGTATAACCGAGAATGGTAAAGAGATTGGTTATATCAAAAAGATAATGGTTAATTGGGTCACTAAACAAAGAATTGATCGTTTAGATACTTGTGATCCAAAATATCTAGGAACACGTGGTTATGAATTGAAATGGTCAGATGGAACAACTGATGAATTTCAGAATATGGCTGATCTTGGTGAAATGTACCATTTTGAAAATTATCCTGGTCCACGATCTGTGTTGAAACGTAATAAAAAGAATCAGAAGATTAAATGATTCCAGCTTTTTTCAAAGCCTCATTGATTTTGGTTATTAACGGATTTTTCTGGTCAGATTCATCAGCTTCATTACTATTAGCGTGAATTGCAGCCATTTGTGCTTTGGCTTTTTCTTTAGATAGTGGTTTTTTGCTGTAAGTTTTACCAGTATTCTTGTTGCGTACTTTGAAACCTTCACCAGATTTTACTACGTTGTATGGCATGATCGTTATTAATGCTTATGATTCTTTTGTAAAATTATGTTATGATATTTTTGTTTGTTATTGATATAAAGAGATTAATTATGCATAACTCAATTTTGTTTGTTGTTAAGAATAGTAGTATTTCACTATTCTTTTCAACAGGATAAAATATGAGAAACAAACATCGATATGTTGCTTCAATTACTCAAGATAACAATTGTAAGTGTAATGGGTGTAGTAGATCAAAACAACAAAGTAGATATAACAAATCTGCGAAACGTCAAAGTTCTAGGATTGCTCGACAGTTAGACAGATTTGTGATTTATGAACAGATCGTCGATAGTGATATTGATTACAACATGAAATCCAAAAAGAAATGGTTTTTTTAGTGAATAATCATAAAAATGCTCCGGAAATCGTTAGAAAAATCAAATGTATTAAACCTTCTAACGATTTCCCAATTCGGACGATTAATAAGAGTTCTCCTGGTATTGAACCGTACATTACAAATGAACCGTACGTTAGACGAGTCAAAATAGAAGAGATTAAAAACAAATGAACGGAAAAGGTGATGCTCCGAGGCCCTTCTCGGTGCCACGGAAAACATTCGAAGACAATTGGGACCTTGCGTTCGGTAAGAAGCAAAGGAACGTTCCGAATCCACTTCCGTTGCGTAAACTTGATGTTCCTTTGATTGAGGACGAACTTCAATCGCTTTGTGAGCGTCCTGATTTTGATTCTTTGCTTGGTGAGATGTACGGTAAATTTAGGAACAACCGAGGGTTAAGGGAATCGGATAGCACATCAGAAGCTTCGGGCTCAACGATCCAAACACCCTCATAATATATTATTCGTTAAATATTTCTAAGTTAATATAAAATATGGAGATTACTATGAAATTACGATTAATTTATGAAACACGTGATTGGGTTGATCAAGATATAAAGGATATATCTGATGATGAGTATAATGAGCTTATGAAGAATTATCCATCTAATAATTCAGATTATGATTCATCTAATAATTCAGATTATGATTCAGATTATGTTCCAGATTATGTTCCAGATGATTTTTATGCATTAGAAGGTAGTATAACGTTTATTTATAAAGATAGATTGATATATAGTAATAATCAAGATGATATGCACATGGATTTAGTTTCTACTAATTCAAAAGAATTGTTTGGAGTTGATCAAATCAGTGAAGTTGGTGATTGGGGTACTGTTAGAAGTAAATTAGAAGATTTAATGTTAACTGGTAGAATTGGTGTTGTTGAAGATAGACCAATTGTGGTGTTTTGGAATACAACAGATCAATTACATGGAAAACTTGATGATTGTCTTAATGAATTAATGGAAGAAGGATTAGTTGACGCTAATACTTTAGTTTATATTCAAGGTGTAAAAAAACCGCATCGTGTTAATGATATTATAACTAATAAAATTTCACAGGCGAATATTGACACTAAAGAAATGGAACGAATTGAGAAATTAAAACAACTTCATACCATGAATGCTGGTGATAAGAAACGAGCCATGAAAGAACTAGGATTAGGTGGCGAAGCACGAAAACGTCCTGGTCAACCTGGAGTTAAATGGTGGGCTCTGCAATCTGAGAATACTATTAAATAAATAGTATCTGATTTAATTATATTGTTATTAATATTGGAATTTGATTATGATTGGTGAATTTTTGTGAATTACGTTTAGAAAGGTAGGTGTGTGATGGTCGCTGTTTTAAAAAAGCCAGTTTTAGTGCTTAACACCGGTTGGATTCCGGTAAATGTACGCAACGTTGTTAAATCGTTAACAATGGTGTGTAAGGGTGCAGCTAAAATTGTAGAACCAGTCACCTATCGACTATACGATTGGGAAGATTGGCTTTTAAATGAGCCAGATGAAGATGAACAAAAGATTAGGTGTATTGATTTTGCAATCAAGATACCTGAAATTATAGTTTTAACTAAATATTCACGAGTGCCAAGGGTCGGTCTTGTGTTCAATAGACGAAATATCTATACAC
>Ga0208783_10001746_pt1 | contig 12733 bp, 47 predicted proteins | sample DEB19_08_DNA_2_FD_184529 | JGI IMG/M metagenome (GOLD analysis project Ga0208783, IMG submission 184529) | Aqueous microbial communities from the Delaware River and Bay under freshwater to marine salinity gradient to study organic matter... | ecosystem: Environmental > Aquatic > Marine >... | reverse complement strand
AGAAGTGCCTTGAGTGTGTCTTTATACTTCTTAAGTTCTTCTTCAAGTTCTTTAACTTTTTGAGAAAGAGAAGTATCATCTTGAGTTTCTTCTTTCTTCTCAAGAATAGTCCCCACAAGGTTAGCACCCTGAAGGTAAGCATTCTGAAGGTTAACATACCAAAGGTCAGCACCCAGAAGGTTAGCATTCCGAAGGTTAGCATCCTGAAGGTTAGCACTCTGAAGGTCAGCATTCCGAAGGTTAGCACCCTGAAGGTTAGCACCCTGAAGGTTAGCACCCCGAAGGTCAGCATCCACAAGGTAAGCACGCCGAAGGTCAGCACCCTGAAGGTAAGCACCCCGAAGGTCAGCACCCTGAAGGTAAACATCCACAAGGTTAGCATCCCGAAGGTTAGCACCTGGTTTGATTTCGTAACCGTTGATTTTCATAAGAGGTTTCTGTGTGTATGAAAGTATTATAAGGCAAAACCCACCCCATCACAAGGAGGAGTGTGCCAGTTTAGGGAGTGTCCTGGTAATACATATCCTCCTCATATTTTACATAATCACTTTGAAGATAGTTAAAGAACTCTCCGTCTTCACTTCTCATAGTATAGCACCATTCATCAAAGATTTCCCCAATCCACCACCAACCAACTTGGATTTTCTCAAAGAAGTTCATAGGGCGATTGTAGAGTTTCATTTCTCAAATTTCTCCTTGAGTTTCAAGTAAAGTTCATACTCTTCGTTGGATTGTTTGATTTTACTTTCTACAATAAGATTTCTAATGTAATCACTCGCATATGTTCCATCAATAGTATCCACAATCTCACAAATCACAATTGCATCACTAATAACAAGTGGTGCGTGGTCTTCTTCATATTCATAGACACTATCAATACCATCCGCATCAAGAAGTTCTTGTGCCGCAGCAACAACACCTTCTTCAAGTTGGTCTTTACCATAAAGTTCCAATCCAGAAGAATTGAAAGTCGTTAGACCAGCACCAAATGTATCTTTGAGAATAATGTAAGTCATTCTTCACCTCTCATAATTCTCTCACCAGCATCATACATTACATCAAGAACAAAAGAAATAGGAACACACCACCAGATACTCAAACCTGTAAGGAAATGAACCCCAAACACAAGAGCAAACATAAGAGGAACCTGAAGTGGAAAGGCAAGTAGAAGATTTTTGAGTTTCATTCTTCATCCTCACAAACAGGAGTAAGATCAATTAAGGTTAGGGCAAGTTTCACTCCACCAAGCATTACAGTTGGAGCAATCACCAGAAACAGTAGAATGCTAAGAGGCATAGCAAGATAATCTTGAAAAAAGTATTTCATTATTCATAGCACCTTGCAAAATAATCAACTTCATCTTCACTTTCAAGTTCTTTGATTTCATCCTCCAAACAAGCAATAAGTTTTACGATGTGGCAGTATTCTTTGTAATGTTCCGACTTATTGAATTCGTCTTCAGCATCTTCTAGTGTAAGGTAAATGTGCTGATTGGTCTTGTGTAAATCAGCATAGACCTTACCATCCTGCCTCTTTTGCATAATCACATAGAATTCAGTCATTCTTCTTCCACCATAGATTTTCAAGGATTTCTCCCTTGTAAGCACTATATCCAGAATAATACATTTTTTCTTCTTGTGTAGTTCCCTTTTCTACTGAAGGCAACCACTCTTGAAAAAGACCAATGAATTTTTTGACCAGAAGAGGGTCGTGCAATCCACCAGTTTTCTTATAAATGTAAAGTTCCAATGAGTCCTTATTGTTTTCAGTCATTCTTCAACTCCTTCAAACTGAAATACAGTTTTCACTATGAATTTTTCAATAACATAAGATTTCAGTAACTCATTATCCTTTTCCAGTTGTTCAATTCTATCACACAATTCGGTGATAATACAAATCAAAGAAGAATGGCAAATGGTTTCAGTATCATTCCCATTTTCCATATCCATATATGTGTGATAGTAGAGTTCTTTCTCAAAGTTTCGTTCAGTCATCGTAGGTTTCTGTGTGTATTTTAAAATCAATTTCTACTATACTATTTCCTTCAATTTTACTATTACGACTTAATAGATGTAAAAATTCCAACATTGTTCCCTGACCCTCAATCTTCATTGCTGGAATATGATGAAAATTTGGACTTCCATCTTCTAAATCTTCATATTCCAGCAATGAAACATAGGAATAATTTATAATAGTTTCTTCAATCATTTTTCCAAATTCATAGGATTATTAGATATACCATAATTCAGATGTTGTTTTTGGTGAGTTTTGATACAATCCATAACATCATCAATAGTTGGACATTCTCCCTCATAAGTGAAGGGATTATTCTTATAGTCCCATAAATGTATAATTTCAAGAGTGTAATTAAACATTCCTTGACGATGGTATTGTTTGATTTTTATGTTGGTTTCGTAGTCCATCAGGTGTCTGTGTGTATGAAATCATTATACGACAAAAGGCACCTGATTTCAAGTGCCCTTGTTCCAGTTTAGAAAGTGTCCTTAACCAGGATAAAGACGAAATCCTTTATGTGATTTTCTTTTTCCACTTAAAACACAAGAAAAATGCCCTCTATCTAAATTATTTTTTCTACAAAATTCCTTCATATTTTTATCAAAAATAATTTCCCCAGTAGGACTAATCACACAAAAAGATTTAACTTCTCTTTGTTCTCTCATCTTTTGTTTATATTCTTCAGTATGACTCTTTCCCTTAAATCCATAAGTTGCTGGTATTCCTTTACGAATTTCACTTAATTTTTGTCTTGTTTCTATTGATGCCTTTCTACCATAGTTTGGACTTTTTTCTCCCCTTCTATCTTCACTCATCTTTTTTTTAGTTTCTAATGAATGTTTTTTACCATAAAAATGATGATTTTCACCTTTTATAGTTTCGGTGTATATTTTTTTAGAACTTTCATATAAATGAGAATTAATATATCTACTCTCTTTCATTTTATTATTCATACACCAAAATGCTTTTATCATTTTATGCGTTCTATAATGATGTAATCCATATCTCCTTATACAAATTTTTTCCAATAATGCGTGAGCAATATAATGCTCTCTTGCGGTAAAAACCACAATCCTATTATTCTTTCCAAATACACTTACTGGAAATATATGATGTTTTTCGGTGTAACCTTCGGGAAGAGTTCTATTCTCTGCTTTCCTTATGAGGTTACAATAAACCTTTAGATAATTCATTTTTATTCTATTTGGACGGCATTATTATTTATAATAGAAAAGGTGCCCATAAGAGCACCTAATCTTTTGTCTGTAGAGATTGCCGTCCAAACAGACACTATTATTTATTACCTCAACATCTCCTTCATTTTGCGTATTGCGTCATTAAATCCCTCAACAAGTAATTCAGTGTTCACATTCTGCGAACCAGAAGCACTTTGTTCATCTAAAATCCAGTCCTCCACCAAATCTACAACATCATTACAAGCATCAAAATCATAACCAAGTTCATCTACCAATCTATTAAAAAGTTTTTGTGCTTGATATTTTTTCACCAACCTATTCACAACCTCATCCATAGGTTTTGGATTATCTTTTTCATCCCATTCTACTTCATCATAATACTCTGGTTCATCAGGACACTGTGGTTCATCAAACTTTCCCTTCTTTACCTCATTAAACCAAAGTCCTTCAAGCAGACGAAGAGTTTCACCATCAGTAATATGAACCAGCATCAAACCATCAGAAAATAGTGTTAAATCTTTCTTATACCAATAAAACTCATCAGTAAATTCAAGACGATAATAAACAGAATTATTGTAAGAGACGACCTCAAACTTACCACCAAAACTAAACTCCATTTTAGGTTGAGATTTATGTGTCTCAATCTCTTTGAGGAGTTCCAGTTTCTTTTGTAAGACGGCAATTTCTTTTTCAGTTTTTTGAATATCGGTGTTAAAAGTCATCAGAACCTCTCCTTTACTTCTTTGAGTGCGGTATTATATCCCTGAATAACATCTAAATGAAACTTATTCTCCAAAGGTTCTGGAATAGTATCTTTAATCAAATCCATAACTTCATCAGTCAGTTCATCACAATCAAGAGTATCATTCAGTTTGGTTTTTAGCAAGTCCCAAAGTTTATTATAGAAACTTGTGGGCACTTCTACTTTCTGATACTTTATTCCGTGATAGTAAATACAATCACCAGATTTGAGAATAAGTGAAGGGTCAATTTCAATTTTAGGTTCCATTTGTTTAAGATAAGGAGTAGCATCCATCACACCATCTTTGATTGCTTGTCTAAAAGCATTACGCAATCCTTCATCCACTTGCTCTGGTGTTTGTGGTTTTGGTTGATATTCAGTCATTGTTCGTCAGTCCTGTTTGTTCTTCCAGTTTAGCATAGTTTGCTGCTTCCCAACCAGCAACAAAAGATGCGTGTATCCAACCATACATAATGTCCTCACGGGTCTTTTCGTCTTCTACTTTACAGTCTCCATAAAACCACTCACTACGAAAAGTATAAGGACTATAAAAGTCGTTAAACCATTTCACAAAGGCATCCTCTGCTTCATCGTGAAAGTTCCAGTTGTTGGTTGGATGTTTAGTCATAAGTCTAATGGTTGTTGAGGGTCTCTTTTCCAAACTTCTTTGTATGTAATCCACCGTTCCACACCAATTTCTTGTTGAGCAACCCAGTGTATTCCATTCTCATCAATCGCATCCAAATAATGAATACGGGTCTTCGGGTCAATCACTCGTGATACTTGTGTGAATTTTAGTTTGTTAGTCATTTTCTTTCATACAAGGGTATTCAAACTTTTCACCAATACATTCTAACATAGTGCGGGCAAAGGTAATCTCACCATAAGCACAACCATCTTCAAAGGCATCATCATAACTACCAGCACTTGGAGTATAATCATCTCCAAATAGACCTTCATAGCAGTGTTTTGCCTCTGCGTATTCTTTGAGAACCTTGAGGAGAAGTGTGAGTTTTTCTTCGTTAGTCATTTTACCCCCAGAAGTTCTTTTTCTTCATCGGTCAAGGAAGCAATGTCTTTCTTGAGTTGTTTAAGTTTTAGTTCCTTTGCCTTTGCTTTCTCTGCCTTTTCTTTCTCCAGTTGCTTCATCCGTTTCTCATACTCTTTGTCGGTTTCTTCCCGATGCTTGTAGAGATAATACTCGTCTGAATCACCATGATACCCATATGAAATCTCAATACCTTCCCAACCATCATCCAACTTTTTTTGGAGTGAAGCAATAATACTCTCAAGAGAACCATCAAAGTCCTTCCAGTATTGTTGAGTTTCTTTGACTTTGATTCGTTTAGGTTGGTTAGTCATTTCAGGTTAAGAAGTTCTTTTTCTTCATCAGTCAAACTGGCAATTAGTGCCTGTCGTTTTTGTTCTTTGATTTCTTTTTGCTTTTGTTTTTCTAACATTTCATCAAGAATATCCATCATACAATCAAAATAATAAAAATTTCCCTTATTCCAATCACTCTCACCTTCTTGAGTAATAACTACCTTATAAGGTTCAAATTTGCTATCAAACTCAAACATATTGAAGATTTTGATTACATAATCACCATCTTTGTCTTCACGGACATTAACACTCAATCCAAGTTTTTTTACTTTGGTGAGAAGTTGGAGAAGTTCAGTTACTTTGATAGTCATTTGATAGTCACCGTTTGATTTTTGATTTGGCAAAGACGGGAAAGATTATCACCCGCAGTAGCAACTTGGAAGAAGTTGTAGTGAGTCCCACACTGTTCGTTGAGTGCTTGTTGAGTTGTAATGACTTTCATAACTCCTGTGATGGGAGCAGCAAGAAAAACCAAAACAGCACCACCAGCAATCACAGCAATCCAAGCATCCATAAAATCAAAGTTGTTGTGTTTCATTTTAGTTCCTCAAAATTGGTGTTCAATTTCTTCTTCTGTTGCTATCTCCACAATAGGATAACTCACATCTTCATAACCATACAATTCAAAATTTCTAATCAGGTCTGTAACAAGATTATCACACAGATAATCAGCAAAAATGTTCGGGTCAAGTTCTCCGTCATCTGTAAGCATATCATTATCTTTATGCTTTTCAGGGTCAAACCTCATATAAAAAGTTACTCTATAACCTTTTAGATTTTCCAAAGCATCCTTTACCTTCTGTTGTTCCTTATGCTTTTGGATTTGAAGTTCAAGTTCGTTGAGTTGTTCTTTGGTCAGTTGTGAAAGGTCAATCATCAGGTGTCTGTGTCTATGAGAGTATTATAAGACAAAAAGGGGTCTTGTGGAAACCCCCTTGTGCCAGTTTGAGAAGTGTCTTTATGGTGTAATCCAATCGTAACCATCAGGTTCTACAACAGTCTCATTTCCATCATATTCTTCAATACGATAAGGACCATCCACTTCTTCAATACAAAGTTCAGAACAAGAACCGTTTGCTTTCTCTCCAAGTTCTTCTACAACTTGAACAAGAATGGGATTATGACGAGGAATATGATAATCACCCCAGTATTTGCAACTGTCAAACATACTCTTGGAGTTTGGATTATATTTAGGATTGGGTTGCAATCCTTCATAACCCAATTCAACCATTCGGTCCATTGCCTCGTTAGATAAAGAGAACCCACCGTAGCAGGCATTATAAACAACTTTAGTCATCAGGTGTCTGTGTGTATGAGAGTATTATATCAAATGGAATGAGGAAAACTTACTTCAGTCCAAGGAAGAGTTTCCAGTTCTTCATCGGTAAATTGAATACCATCATCAAGTCGTGCTTCATTTTTATAGAGATAAAACTGCTTGAAATTCACAACAGTTCCTCTCAAATCACCATTTTCATCTACTTGATAAACAAGAACATCACAATACTTATTCCTATCATAAGTCAGGATTGTTGCCTTACGAATAGGTGCTTTTTCTCCCGCAACATCACCATAAGATGTAATAGGATAATCAGTAAAGGCATCAAGCATTTGGAGTTCCTTTGTGTGTATGAAAGTATTATAAGGCATCACAGGGCTCTCTGGGTGCCCTGCTGTGCCAGTTCTTCAAGTGTCCTCACCCAAGTTCTTATAAATCGCATCCACCCATATCTTATCAAAATATTTCCTGTCTTCATCAGTAATCATATTCTCTCTCAAATACTCTTCAATGGTGATGTTATTATCATTCAAGAACTTTTGGATTTCTTCAAGGTTTATAGACATAAACCTCAAAGGTTATTTTATTCATATGGTCTCCAAATTCCATATTCATACTGGATACTTGTGCCTTATCATTTTGAAGTTGTTCTGCTACTTGTTGAAATGATGCTTTCAAATCATCAAGGTCATAAGATTTGAGTTTTCGTAGTTTTGATTTCTTCAGTTCATCTGCGAATGTCTCTTCACCCTCATAATCTTCTATTCTTGGAAGTTTTGGTTTCTCTTTCTTTCCGTAGATTTCATTATATTTGTCTATAAGGGGATTAGTCATTTCAACCCAATCAGTTTAGCAAAATCAGGAGTGATAGTAAGGTTTTGTTCTCTTACAAGATTACGAACTTCTTTACGGAGATGAAGATACTTATCTCGGTATTCTGTGAGATACTTTTGTGCTCGGTTCTTTTCATCAAAGTCCTTTTGGTGCTCGTAAGTTCTGGTTTCGTAGTATCTCATTTTTCATCCTTTCGTGGTTCTTTACCTTTACGCCAAATAGTATGAAGTTCATCAACACGATTTTCCCAAATCATAGTATCTACAATATATTCATATGGGTTTTCATAAGTATCTTCATACACTTCTCTAATGAAGATGGATTTATTCACTGATTGTGGGTATTTCATACATCTTTCCAAGTAAAGTCAAAGAAGATTTTAGCACAATTCCTCACCAACCAGTTAGGTTTCTTATTCATATAATATTTCACAATACCAGCACCAATAGTATAATACCCTGCATTATCAGTTCCACACCTAATCACAAAACTGGAAGTAATATTACTACCAGTCGCAATAAGGTTAGAGTAATCTAATGTTCCTGTAAGTTTAGGTGGGAAAAATCCATTCTCACGGGCATACTCAAAGTCAGCATCCTGCCTCTTACAGAACTCCTCATACCTTTTTTTCTTATACAACCAATTGTGCCCAATCCTATATTCAAGATGAGTTTTCTCAATCAGTTTCTCAAACTTCTCATCCAGTTCTTGTTGGATTTGTTCTAATGACTTGTGTGGTTCTGGAATATCAAGATAAGGTTTGATTACATCAAAATACTCAAAATCTTCGGTGTAATAAAAAGCACCACAAATAAAAGGAAGAATACCTTGAGGTGCTCCCACAAGTTTCTTTGGATTGAGTTTATATCCTATTCTTTCAGTCATTTTGCCCTCATAGCAGTAATCACAGCATCTCTTACGGTTTGTCCTTTTGCGTGGTTCATAGGAAATCCACTACTCATAAATTTCCAATCACTTTCACCATTCATTTTGAGATTGTGTGCTTGGAACTGATTGAGTAGAAATTCAAGGATTTCTGTGTCTGTTGGTTCAGTCATAACTAGCATATTTCATATGAGTATCATATTCACCTTTACTATACCCCCTTTCATAAGAAAGAACCATCAATTTTTTTATATCCATCCATACAGCAGTAGGAAGTGGATGAAACTCCATAAGAGCATCAACTTGGTCTAAAAGTTCAGGAATTTCATAGAATATTTGTTTTTGTTTTTGTGTAAGGTCAGTCATAATCCCAAATCCGTTGTTTCACCAATTCTAACACATCAGGAGGCACATATGAAGTGTCTGTGGTTCTTGGAAGTTTTGCGACTTCCTCCAAGATGAGTTCCAGTTCTATTGTGGTGTATTCAGTCATTTGCTCTCACACCACCATAAGTGTCAAAATATGGTTTAGGGTCATTAGGATGAGCGTTATGAACAATCTTTGTAGTATTAGGAGAAATACAAGGAATGGTATTAGGGGGAGTGAGAGGAGTATAAGGAGGAATATAAGTAAGTGGAGATTTACTCAAATACTCTTCAATAATATTACAAGACCATCCATCCTCATAGAATTGCTTACCATAGAAAACAGCATCTTCCTTATTTGGAAAGGAAGCAACATAAGTTTCGTTGTGATAGAGTGAATAAACTTTCATTTCACATTCTCCCTTGCTTTGCGAGCAGCATCATAAAGTTCCCGAAGTCGTTGAGACCTATCCTTTCGTTTATTGACTTGTTCTGGACTATTATACCACACACTATCAGTTCCGTGTAATGGGCAATCTGGATTGAGGTTTTTGCTATTGGAGGTCTTGGTTCCTATTTGAATGTAAGAACAGGTGCATTTAGTCATTTTACAGAACTCACAAATACAGGAACTTCACCACAAATGTTAGTTGCGGAATTAATCACATTATAAGACTTCCTACATTCTATCACAATCTCATAAGATTTCAAGAACATCTCCCTGTCCTTTTGAGTATTGTAAGTGTTTAGTAGTTCCATAGAAAGGAAATAACCAGTAATGATAAGAAGTGGAATGATGAGAGTAAAGATAAAAAATTTCATTTCAGTCATAATCCTTTGCGTGATACTTCTTCATTTAATTCCCAACCAGCATCGTGCCCCACTTTGAAACCTTTAGTATAACCTTCATCATAAAGTTCTCGGGCAAACTTCAAGAAGTCATCTTCATCACATTCCCAGTAAATGTCGTGTGTTGTTTTACTTATGTGCCTATCAAACCCATAGGTTTTAGCAAGTTCAAGGATTTGTTCTTCACTCATAGTGCCTCCAAATCTCCATTAATAATGTCTTTAATGATATTATACTTGATTTTATCAATTTCTTCATCCACCCACTTCTTCACACCCTCATTCATACTTTTGAGTGCGGTTTCCCATTCTTTATCAGTCATCGTTCAGCAACCACCACAAAATCATTCATACAAATACTCCTCTTACTTTTAGCAAGAACTCCTTGATTGGGAAAATAAGGAACTGCTACAAGATTATAGAATGGTCTCAACTGCTCATAGAGAGTATAAAGGTGTCCGTCTTTCTTGTATCGGTAGAGTTTCATAGGTTTTCAACCGTCATAGTAGGACATATCATAACTACCTTCATTATAACCCATTTGAAAGATTTCTTGGGCAAACTTCACAAAGGCATCAAAGTTTCCAGAATACTCCCAACCATCATTCTCATCCCAATCTTCTTCAAAATGTTCTTTTACAAGTTTGATGACTTCTTCATCTAAAATCATTTGAGTGCCTCCACATCATCAGCAATCTCATTCAGTTCTTGAGCAGTATAAGTAAGCCAAGGTTCATTTTCAAGTACTCCATCTCTATGAATGAGAGAAGAAATCACACGAATAGAAGATGCTAATGCTTCTTTCATATCATCTGTGGGTTCAACAATCAATTCTGCTTTGAATGTTTCCCAGATTTGATGTGCTGTGTTAGTCATCATTGTGGTTCCCCAAAAAGTCCAGTGTATCCAGTGGAATAAGATGTTTCGTAGCAACCATCATCATAACCCATTTGATAGATTTTTTGGGCAAACTTCAAGAAGTCTTCTTCATCACATTCCCAGTAAATGTCGTTTGTTGTTTTACTTATGTGTCTATCAAACCCATAGGTGTTAGCAAGTTTGATGATTTCTTCATTACTCGTCATAGCAACTCCAACTCATCACAAATACCATCAATTTCTTTTAGGCAGTCATCCCACCCATAATTATACATCATACCTTGCTCATCATAAAAATCAAGAACATTATTTCCTGATAGTTGCTTACGAAGTTGTTGAAGAACCTCTTGAAGCATCCAAGCAGTATTGTGTGCTTCACTTTTACAAATAACTTTTAGGAGTTCTTCTGCTCGTTGTTGGTTAGTCATTTCTCACTCCACATAATGGTAAATTGGTTCTTTGTATTTCCTGATTAGTCGTATTGCTTCTTGTGCTTCTTCAAGTGTTTGAATGCGGGCATTTGAATGGAGGTTATATTCTTGTGTAAGAAGATTGTATTTTTGAATTATGAAATAAGGTTTCATAGTATCCACATTAAGTTTCTCTACAATTCGGTAATCATAAACTCTCATTCTTCATCAGTCCATTCACGAGGGTGTTGTGTGATACCTTCTTTCTCTCCAAATCTAAAAGCATAACGTCTTTTCACACCACCAGAACCATACTTGATTTCATTTTCCAGTTGCTTCACATACACATAAACAGGTCCAGGAACTTCAAAGTGTTCCAGTTCTCTCTTATCATTATAGCAGGAAATATAATCACTCATTCTTATAATCCTCAAACTTCGGCACAGCACCACAAATCTTCTCAATAGAGTTTGTAAAACCACTCTGCTGTGAGGCAATCCTACAATCTTGATTTTTTGAGTATGCTTGCTGATAAGTCATACGGATTTGATTGGCATTCCAATAATCAAGTAAAATAGAACCAGCACAAATAATAGTGAGGGCAACAACACATATAGCAAAAAAGGCACCTTCATTTAGTTTCATTTTTTATCTCCCAGTTTTACTGGTGGTTGAATGTCGTTGAGTTCATCATACAGCATTTTGGCAAACCCATAGTGAGGTCTTGTGCCAGTTTCAATACTGGTTGAAGTGGCAACACTCCACATAATATCAAGTTGTAGTTTATCTGGTAGTGGTTTCATTTCTCACCCCACACATTCTTGTATTCATATTGGTAGTTCATATTATCATAACCTCTGTTAATACTCATCCAGAAGTCCCAATATCTTTGGTGGTCGTCCATTCTCCAATTAGAATGATTTACAAGACGAAACCAAAACCAAAATGGAGTATATTTAATCGGTTTAAATCCAATCACCCATTTGTTTATTAATACTGGAAAGTCCATCATCTACTCCCATTCAGTTCCAACCAAAAAGCATTTGGTAGTTCATAAGAATACTTTTTATCTCTCATCAAATAACTCCAACACTCCCAAGCATAACCAACTCCACTCCACCCATACATAAACTCTCTAATCCATTCTGGTTGCCAATCATTCCTATCATCAAAAGGGTTCCAAGCAAAATAAGGTTGGAAGTATTCAACATACTCACCATAATATTTGCTGTTTTGTTTTTGAGTGTAGGTTTTATATTTTTGGAGAAGGTTAGTCATAATCTCCCTCACAGTTATTTAAGTATTGAAAGAAACACAATCTAAGATTTTCCATATCACAATCCTCGTAGATTTCTCCTTCACAAGGAATATGAGGAAACATAAGTGCCTGCCACTGTTGAAATGTCCAAAAAAACTTCATAAATCCATACCGAATATTGTGAAGTTTATTCATAAGACCCTCTAACGATTGTATTTTACCATTTTTCCACACAAACAAACTGATTTAGTTCAAAGGAAATGTAATACCACTTGTGCCTTGGTGAATACTCCCTATAACACCAAGTTTTCTCAATCTCAATATAGTCATTATACCACCGATGAAGTTCATTCACAAACTTCCTCATCTTCTTCACACTATAGAAACATTTTGTATGCCTACTTTCAGCACCCCACCAAATCACCTCATAGAAAATCCTACGTTTGATTTTCTTGTAGAATACCTTTTCAAGTCGTTTGAAACTATCTGGATGTATCATTATAGCATTAAGGTTTTCGTCATCCATAAGAACTCCGTAAGGTAAGAATGCGAATGTGTCTTTGAAGCATCTTTTCTTCTCTTGTAAGTGCTAAACCCCATTTCTTTTTGATTGTGAGGATTTCAACTACATCATTCAT
>Ga0208783_10001744_pt1 | contig 12739 bp, 6 predicted proteins | sample DEB19_08_DNA_2_FD_184529 | JGI IMG/M metagenome (GOLD analysis project Ga0208783, IMG submission 184529) | Aqueous microbial communities from the Delaware River and Bay under freshwater to marine salinity gradient to study organic matter... | ecosystem: Environmental > Aquatic > Marine > Coastal... | reverse complement strand
ACATTCTCAAAGAATTCCACTTTCTTGTGAGACACATCACTTAATACACCAATATGATAATTGAATCCAGTTTCCTTCAACAAGAACTCGACTTGGTCCATGGCATCAAACAACACAAATTCAGTGTTAGGCCAAATACGCCGAGCCTCACGGGTCCAATTACCTGTGCAGGCGCCGATGTCATAAATGACTTTAGGTTCCACTCCTTCATTTTTCATTTGCTGTAGATATTGTACATCTTCTTCACGGAAACTCCACGTGGACAAATATCGAAGATATTCTTTTTGTTGACGGTCACTCATGATGTCTGAAGGAACAAACACACGGGATCCAATGTGATTACACACAATCGTTGAATCCACAAAAATTCTTGCTCCAACGTTTCGTGCCTTTTCACAGAAGTCAACATCTTCTGAAATGGTATCTTTATGGTCCAATGCCGAATGATACTTGAACTGGGGATATCCAATTTTTCGAATCACCTCAGATTTCACCAACACACAGCCAAATCCACATCCATCAATCTCATGAAGCCCTTGAGGTTGAAGATGAATGAAGGGAACATTACTGACACCCCCGAAATTGTTCTTTCTGTAAATTTCTAATATTTCATCATGCTCTTTTCGTTGAATATACACACCTGATACCATGTCAACATTATGATTCAACATTTTTACTAAGCAGTCTTTTGGTAGCACAATATCACTATCCACAGAAAACAGATAATCATAATGTGTGGCCCAATGAGCAATCAGATTGCGTACTTGGTCTATATTATATCCATAAAAATGTTGATAATGCAAATCCACATTATCAGGCACATCCAAATCATAGATGCTTTTAAACGTATCAGCTTCAATATACTTCGCCGTAGGAATGGCTAATAGAATTTGTATTTTTCTCATGGATGTAAAACCGCCTGTGCAGTTTGTGTTTGTTGTTCGGCATTCACTTTATAATCATTCAGAGGATTTAAATCATTGTACTTCACAACCACATCCTTAACAACTCGAATGGCATTAGGATTACTTACTTGTTCAATGATGTTGTAAAATATGGAAGTATCTCCGCCTGCTCGATACCATTGATATGCCTTATCTTGAAACACACTATTCGGAAGAGAATTTATCAAATGTTTCACAAAGGTACGAAGATGTGTGTAGGGCATATTCCAGGCGAATTTATATTCACGGAACTTTTTTGTATCTCGAATCGTCTTGGGATATTCTTGAGCAATCAATGGAATGTTGTCCGCCAATGACCAACAAGACCCATAGGTGAATTCCACGCCCTGAGAATATAAGGTGTTGTACATATGAAAGATGGTGTTGTTGTTCACCAAGGAATCATCACCATCCAATAACATGATGACACTATCATCTTCACAATCACGAATTTTATTCACTTGATTATATACTGCTCCTTGATTGCTTGGATTACTTAACAAGATGAACCTTGATTGTATTTCAACAGGCAACGAGGAAATGGTTTCTGATGCCACGTGAAAAGAGTTGTCAGTGGAGGCATCATCAATCAAATAATGTGTATAGTTGTGATAATCCTGCGATGCCACAGACAGGATGCATTCGGCAATATATTGTTCAGCATTATAGAACGGAGAAATCACATTGATTTTTCTTTGAGGATATGTGGCTGTATGTCCCCATTCCTCAGGATTACTGAATCGTCGCCCATACAATTGATGCAATCTGTTGTTTATATATGACACTTTTCTGAATTCATCAATGGGAAGATGTAATCCTAACTTATGGTAAAAATGTTGTTTCCATTGAAGTGCCACAGTATCCCATCCTGCAACATCATGAACAATGTTGCAGTATTGCATTTTTTGAGCATGAAGATATGTGTTTCGATGGGCATGAACCACCATGTTCACGAATTGTTCAACTTGTTGTTCTTTGTTAATATCGGTGAACAATGTATTCGGTTCAATTGCGTAATTGATTTTATATGAAGTCAATTCCACTGCCGTTTCTTCCAGGGCACCAAAACGGGTTGTTAATAACGGTGTGTTATACAACAACGATTCAAGAGTTGAAATACCAAATGTCTCAGGGAATGCCCCAGGAAAAATCATGAATGATGATTCCGCCAAATGATTGGCAATTTCTCGTTGAGGAATCACACCTAAAAACTCCACATCAAGGTCTCGTAAATCTTCTCGTTGAACCATTTGATGGAACATTTCTTCTTGTGCATCAGGAGGAGCCCCATCACGGAAGCGATAATAACCCCCAATGATACGTAACTTCGCCTCGGGGATATGTTGCTTCACTCGGGGCCAAATGTCATTGATAAGAGGAATCATCCCCTTGGTGATGGAGGCATTGTAAATGAATAGATTTTTATCCTTCTTTGTGATGTCCACTTCATCAATGTATTTTCTGGCTCCATTACGAGTCATGAACATTCTGTTTTTCAATACTTCGAAATTTCTTTTCTTTCCGTGGTCACAGTTGGAAATGTATGCTGTGTGAAAATCAGACAATGTGAAAATTTCATCAATGTAATTGTTCATCACCATTTCTTCAACCAGATAATCACCTGAACAGAATGTATCATGCAACCATAACACCTTCAGTTTTGCACTATCTTGAAGTTGCTTGAAGATTTGTGTGGGGTAAGGATAATTAAAGTGGTTCCAAAGATGTTCGGGAAGAAACGGAATCACCGTTCTGGACGCCACCATGATGTCACAAGTGTAATCATTAGGAACGTGTAATCTCCGTAAATCCAAATAGGTCACCCCATCATACACTCCTTCAGAGGCACGACTATCCACACAGTTATTGAAAACCGTGACATCGAAATTTAATTTTGCCAGTTCTCTGGCCATGTAAATGACTGCCGACTCAGACCCACCTAAACCATATTTTTCTAGGGTCGTGGGGTCATAGGTTAATCCTATAACGTCAATAATGGCAACTTTCTTTCTCATTTCACCATCCTGATTTTATTTCATATAAATATAGAAAGTAATATACACTACTATATAGTAGTTTGTCAAGTCATGATTCCTTGAGGGTCCATATGGGCAACCTAATTAAAGTCAAACGTTCTGCGGTTCAAGGAAAGGTGCCATTAACCACCGACCTTGAACTAGGTGAATTTGCCATTAATACAACTGATGGTAAATTGTATATCAAGCGAGATAATGGTTCCACCTCCATTATAGACATCGGTGCCCCCACCGTGTCAGCCACAGCTCCTTCAAATCCCAACCCTGGAGATTTCTGGTGGGATAGTTCTGAAGGTAATTTAAAAATCTACTATTATGATGGCACATCATCACAATGGGTTGATGCCAGTCCCAGTGCCATTGGATTCACGGGTTCTCGCGGTGATTTAGGATACACAGGAAGTTTGGGTTATACAGGTAGCATCGGATACACCGGGTCACAAGGTGTTCAAGGAACAACAGGATATGTTGGAAGTAAGGGTGATTTAGGATACACAGGAAGTATCGGATTCACTGGGTCACAGGGACCACAAGGAGCTCAAGGTGTCACAGGATTCACTGGGTCATTAGGATTCACCGGGTCAATTGGTGCCACGGGACCTACAGGACCTCAAGGCGCACAAGGTGTCACAGGATTCACTGGGTCAATCGGCGCACAAGGCGCACAAGGTGTCACAGGATTCACTGGGTCAATCGGCGCACAAGGTCCTCAGGGTGCCACTGGACCTCAAGGTGCACAGGGTGTTGTTGGATTCACTGGGTCAATCGGCGCACAAGGTCCTCAGGGTGCCACTGGACCTACTGGACCTACCGGGCCTCAAGGTGCACAAGGACCTATTGGTTACACGGGTAGTATTGGAGCCACAGGACCAACCGGCCCCACAGGACCTACAGGACCTCAAGGCGCACAAGGTGCACAAGGACCTATTGGTTACACTGGGTCACAGGGTGCCACTGGACCAACCGGCCCCACAGGACCTACAGGACCTCAAGGCGCACAAGGTGCACAAGGTGCACAAGGACCTATTGGTTACACTGGGTCACAAGGTGCCACTGGACCTACAGGACCACAGGGCGCACAGGGTGTCGCGGGACCTACAGGACCCACAGGGCCTCAAGGTGCCACTGGACCAACTGGACCTACTGGTCCCGCCGGTCCCGCTGCCCTTCCACAAAATCCAGTAGGTACCACATATGGGAACGGTCAGTCGGGTACACCTCCATATATGTTGTCACAAACCGTTGGTGATAATGATGGATGGAGAATTTATGGTGAAGCACCATCAACAAATAATGTACGCATGGTGTTTGAATTGGTTGATGATATTGAAACCGCATATCAAGACCAATGGGTATTCCGGAATAAGAGAACTTATACTGATTACGCCGCAACATCTCCATTTTATATTAGTGGTGATGGTAACTCATATAGTGCTGCATCATCACGTGCACCCATCTTTTATGATAGCAATGATACCACGTATTACATTGACCCAAATACTACTAGTACTTCAATATATGTACGAGGGGAAATACGAAATCCCTCCATATGGATTAATGACGGTGACAACTATAATGATTATAACGAAAATATTCGTTTATTCAACGCACCAAATTCTGCATCTGTAATAGGATTTAGTTGCTCAGGTACAGGTGGTACTCCAGGTACTTCTATATTAGGATTTGGATCGTCGTATATGGAACGTAGATTGGGTGATACCTGGGAAGACAGACTATATTCAGGATATCTTGAAGCACGAGGAAGTTATAGAGCTCCCATATTCTATGATAGTAATAATACCGGATATTATGTGGATCCTAACTCCAGTTCTCAAATTGTTAGAGTTGGTATTAATACAACATCATGGGATACAACAAACCTTGTTTTAGATGTCAACGGAGCAGCTTCCTTGAGACAAGGTTTATATATGGGTATTTCGAGTAGCAATATTAATAGTTGGAGTGGTCGTATATATGTTTCTGGATCCTCACAATATTGGAATGGGCAATATTGGGAATTTAATGGTACTGGGTGGGGAGGTGGCGCTTATTGGATTTTAGATAGTTCAGGAAATAGTATTGCATATGGTTCACATCGTGCCCCTGTTTTCTATGACCAAAATGATACAGGGTATTATATAGATGCAAATAGCACATCTGATGTTGCAGTAAGAATTCGTGGTGGTACGTTACATGGTCCAAATGCATCATGGGGTGCATACTTGTATGTTGGTACAAATGGTAGACCTGACAGTTCCGCGTCTGTATGTGCAACCAATGGTAATTTGCATCTAGACTGTGCAAACGGAAACCTCATGTACTTAAATTATTATAGCGGTAATGCGATTATCGCTACTGATTTCCGTCCAACTATCATCTATGACCAAAGTGATACCGGATATTATGTAAATCCCGACGGTACATCCAACTTTTACAACTTATATATTCAAGGTGGGGTGGCAGGTGTGAACACCACATCCAACTATTATGATGCCGCCATTGAAATTCGTGAATATGCATTTGCTGGTGCGCAAACAGATTCTTGGGTCTATGCTCCAAGAATTGGATTACATTGGGGTGGTCGTGTGGCATCACAAATCGCCTTGAACAGTAATGGGCGTGTACACATCTTAAACAATCCTGGTAATGCCAACGAAGATTTCCAAGCAGCTACAATATACGCCACAGGTGAAGTCTACGCCTATTATTCTGATGCTCGATTAAAGAACTTCATCAAGCCCATTGATAACGCCATAGACAAAGTAAAGAAACTTACAGGATATTATTACACAGAAAATGAAGTGGCAAAATCTTTAGGATTCAACAATGATAAAATTCAAGTGGGCGTGAGCGCACAAGATGTATTGGAAGTGTTGCCTGAAGTTGTGGCACCTGCACCCATTGATGATACATATTACACAGTTAAATACGAAAAAATGATTCCTTTATTAATAGAAGCCATTAAAGAACAACAATTAGAAATTGATTCTTTGAAGGCATTATTAGGAGAACGTAAGTAATGGCAGCCATTATTTTTCCAGTAAATCCTGAACTCAATCAAGTTTTCACCACAGAAGGCAAATCATTCCGATGGAATGGTACTGCTTGGAAAAACCTATCAGGTACAGGATACACAGGTAGTTTAGGATACACCGGATCACAAGGTGCCACGGGCTCAACGGGAGCTACAGGACCTCAAGGTGTTACTGGTTTCACCGGAAGTATTGGCGCACAAGGTGTTGCGGGATATACCGGATCCATTGGCGCTCAAGGTGTTCAAGGTGCCACAGGACCTCAAGGTGTCACTGGTTTCACTGGGTCATTGGGCTTCACAGGAAGCAAAGGTGACATCGGTTTCACAGGAAGTCTTGGTGCTCAAGGCGCACAGGGTGTTACAGGATTCACAGGTAGCTTAGGATTCTCAGGAAGCATAGGATTCACCGGTTCCATTGGATTTACTGGAAGTAAGGGTGACATTGGATATACTGGGTCAATCGGTGCCACGGGATATACTGGTTCGTTGGGATATACAGGAAGCAAAGGTGATATCGGGTATACGGGAAGCATAGGTTTCACTGGTTCATTAGGTAACACAGGACCTCAGGGACCTATTGGTTTCACAGGAAGTTTAGGATACACCGGGTCAATTGGATTCACTGGTTCAATTGGCGCCCAAGGACCCATTGGCTTCACAGGAAGTTTAGGATATACAGGAAGCAAGGGTGCTGATGGTAACTTTGGCGGTGCCACATTTGATTATACGTTCGATACCACAACAACCAATGCTGACCCAGGCGCCGGAAAACTTCGTTTCAACAATGCCAATTTGTCATTGGCAACTGCATTGTATATTGATGACACGAATGATGGAAGCATTGACATTCAACCGTTCTTACGTACCATTGATGATAGCACCTCAGGATTAAAGGGACATTTCCGTGTATCCAATAGATTGGATGCTTCAGACTTTGCCATCTTCACCATTACATCTGTTACTGAACAAACAGGATATTTTGAAGTTGCCTGCGCCTATGTTACGGGTGCCACATCATTCACCAATGCCGAAGATGTCATAATTACATTTGCACGTACAGGTGACAAGGGTGATACCGGGTATACAGGAAGCAAGGGTGATATTGGTTTCACGGGAAGTTTAGGATTCACTGGCAGCAAGGGTGATATTGGTTTCACGGGAAGTTTAGGATTCACTGGGTCAATCGGTGCTCAAGGACCACAAGGCGCCACAGGCCCTCAAGGACCTATTGGATTTACGGGAAGCATCGGCTTCACAGGAAGCAAGGGTGATATCGGCTTCACAGGTAGTCTTGGTGTCACAGGATATACAGGTAGCATTGGTGCACAAGGTCCACAGGGCGTTGTTGGATTCACTGGGTCAATCGGTGCACAGGGTCCACAGGGCGTTGTTGGATTCACCGGTTCAATCGGTGTTACAGGTCCTACTGGACCACAAGGTCCACAGGGCGTTGTTGGATTCACAGGTTCAATTGGTGCACAAGGCCCACAAGGTACACAGGGAACTCAAGGTCCTATCGGATATACAGGTAGCATTGGATTTACGGGAAGCAAGGGTGACATTGGATACACTGGTTCATTGGGTGCCACAGGATACACAGGTAGTATTGGTGCTCAAGGTCCCACTGGACCTACAGGACCTCAAGGGCCTATTGGGTTTACAGGAAGTTTAGGATATAGCGGTTCACGTGGATTTACAGGTAGCATCGGTGCTCAAGGTCCACAAGGTGTAGTTGGATTCACTGGTTCAATTGGTGCTCAAGGACCCACTGGACCTACAGGACCTCAAGGACCTACAGGACCTCAAGGACCTATTGGGTTTACAGGTTCAATAGGCGCTCAGGGTCCACAAGGTGATACTGGGTTTACAGGTTCAATAGGCGCTCAAGGCGCACAGGGTGTCAGAGGATATACAGGTAGCATCGGTGCTCAAGGTCCACAAGGTGTAGTTGGATTCACTGGTTCAATTGGTGCTACGGGCCCCACTGGACCTACAGGACCTCAAGGACCTATTGGGTTTACAGGTTCAATAGGCGCTCAGGGTCCACAAGGTGATACTGGGTTCACGGGTTCAATAGGCGCTCAAGGCGCACAGGGTGTCAGAGGATATACAGGTAGTTTAGGGTTTACTGGTAGCGTCGGTGCCACTGGCCCTACAGGACCCACTGGACCTACAGGTCCTACAGGGCCTACTGGACCACAAGGTGCACAAGGAACCACAGGATTCACTGGGTCAATCGGGGCTACAGGAGCAGAAGGTAATAACGCAGGTTCTAGATATAACTTCAGTACAACAACTACTGATGCAGACCCAGGTACAGGTATCTTTAGATTTAATAATGCTGCAATTGCATCAACAACTGTTATATACATTGATTTGTTAGACCAAGGATCTATTGATTTAACAACTTTCATTGATACATGGGATGATAGTACAAACTCCGTGAAAGCCTATATAACAATTGATTCAAATACTAACGCAGATACAACGTTTGGTGTATTCCGTCTTAATAGTATTACATCTGCAACTGGATATAGAAAACTCAATGTTACATATTTGAGCGGCACAGGACCAAGCAACAACGAAGCGTGTGTTATTCGTGTATTCAGAACAGGCGATATGGGGTACACAGGTTCAATTGGCGCACAAGGACCTCAAGGCGCACAGGGTGCTACTGGACCAGCAGGATCCACTGGCCCTCAAGGTGCACAAGGAACAACTGGTTTTACAGGCAGTATAGGTTCTACCGGGCCCACAGGACCTACAGGACCTCAAGGACCAATTGGTTTTACAGGCAGTATTGGTGCTCAAGGCGCACAGGGTGTCAGAGGATATACAGGTAGTTTAGGGTTTACTGGTAGTGTCGGTGCCACTGGCCCTACAGGACCCACAGGACCTACAGGACCTCAAGGTACAGTTGGATTCACTGGGTCAATAGGTGCCACTGGACCTACAGGACCTACGGGCCCTCAAGGAGCAACAGGGCCTACAGGGCCTCAAGGCGCCCAAGGTGTTGCAGGGCCTACAGGGCCTACCGGCGCCACTGGTCCAACTGGACCGGTAGCTTCAAATTTCACAAGTGCAGTATCAGGTAATCCTGTATCGGCAGATACTCCACCTACGTTAAATAGCATTGGTTATGCCAATGGCATGACGCTATATGGACAAACTGATGGTGGTATGTACACCTCATCATATAGCAGCAGTTGGTATCATCAAATTTACGGCGATTTCAGAACGGGACAAATTGCCATTCGTGGTAAAAACAACGGTTCATGGCAATCCTGGTATTATGTCCCTTCATATGGATATAATAACTCATCATATAGTGGTGCCTTATATCCAACCATTGTGTATGATACCAATAACACCGGATATTATGTAGACCCTGCCAGCACCTCAAATGTCAATGCCATGGTGTCCTATTCCTATCAAGGAAATGGTAACGTAGGTGGAACAGGAAGTGCCGCCTGGTTCCCAAATGGATTGTACTCAGCTTCGGGTGCACAGGTGTGGATTTACGGAAGTATAAATCGTGGAGGTGCCAGCACCACAAATGGAGGTGCATACTATGGTACAATTTTCTATGATAACGATAATAGTGGATATTACACCGACCCAGCTAGCACAAGTAGTTTAAATGTATTAGCAGTACAACGTGCATATGCAGGTTATGATTCAGGCGTAACAAACTCTTTCTCATGTAGTGAATGGTTTAGAAGTAGTGGAAATACTGGATGGTATAATGCATCATATGGCGGCGGTTGGTATATGGTAGATACTAGCTGGATACGCTCTTATGGTGGCAAAAATATCTATTGTGATGCATTTATTCGTGCTGAGGGGTCATTCCGTGTTGGTGGTGAATATTCCATTTGGGGAGTATATGGAACATACAGTGCATATTTGACAGCAATGGCATATATTTCGTTTGACTGGAACGGTGGTTATAATTCTTATAGCAATCACGGTATTGCTTCCACAGACTTGAATGGTAGTTTCACTGATGATATGTCAATCAATTCATATAGTGATGTGAATATTCGTTTAGACACCAATAACAACGACTCCACAGGATATTTACGATTACATAACAATTCTTCTGTTTCCAATCAATTTGCCTATATTGGTTATAATGGTTCTTCATACGAAGCCTATTTCACAGGAACGGTATATGCCACCGGTGAAGTCTACGCCTATTATTCTGACCGCAGATTGAAAACTGACATAAATACAATTGATTCTGCTCTAGACAAATTATGTAAAATTCGTGGTGTATATTATAAAACCAATGAATTGTTTGCATCATTGCAAACTGACACTGAAGTAAATTTAGAGAAAAGACATTTAGGTGTTTTGGCACAAGATGTTCAAGAAGTATTCCCTGAAGTGATTGAATTGGCACCATTTGATAGAAATCAAGATGGTACATCAAAGAGTGGTGAAAACTATCTCACAGTGAAATATGATAGATTGATACCTGTGTTGATTGAAGCCATCAAGGAACAACAAAAGAAAATTGAAGTTTTGGAACAACGTATTAAATAACTCAAACAGAACCAGATGACCTGGTAGGAGAAACAAAAATGGCAATTACATACACATGGGATATCACAAACTTACGCAAAGCTCCAACCTTGAACGGCATGAATGATGTGTTGGTGCATGTACGTTGGACAAAAACAGGAACAGATGAAAATGGTACAACAGGTGAATTCCAAGGTGCCACTCCATTAACAGCACCTGAAGCCGAAGGATTTACCGCCTATGAAGATTTAACAAAAGAACAAGTGTTGGGTTGGGTTCAAGCCATCGTGGTAGGATCCTATGAACAACACGTAAACGAACAAATTCAAAAGCAAATTACCAAGAAGAATGACCCATGGGGAGATGTGGAAACGGCTCCTTGGGGACAAGAATTAAACAATCCAGCTGCACCCACACCCCCAGCTCCAACGGAATAATACAATTACTTTTTGAGGAACATTATGAAATTAACAAATGGACAAATCATGGATATTTTTGCTGCTCTGAATGAGTTAGCAGAAGAAAAGTTTTCAGCAAAATTGGCTTGGAAAATTCAAATGGCACGAACATCATTACAACCCATTGTGGAACCATTATATAAAATGGTGAATGATGTGCAAATGAAGCATGCAATTCGTGACCATTTGGGTCAGTTGATTCCCGCCAAACGTGAAGATGGTACGGACATTGAAAACTCATTTAAAATTGCTCCTGAACATTTTGCTTCTGTGACAGCAGAAGTGGGAGAATTGATGAGTGTCAACACCGAAGTGAACAACGTATCCATTTCGTTGTCAGATTTTCCGGAATCATTTAAAATTTCGGCAAATACCATGGCGGCACTTAGCCCTATTATGGTAATAGAGTAAGTTTTCACAAGAAACTGAAAGTGCTATTACTAGATGATATAAATAGTCTAGTAATAGCATTTTCCTTTTTAGGATGAGGATCCATGGCAATCACAACACGCGCACAATTAAAAGATTATTGCCTTCGCCGTCTTGGTTATCCCGTCATTGAAATCAACGTAGATGATGACCAAGTGGAAGATAGAGTACAAGATGCAATAGATTATTGGAATGAATATCATTTTGATGGCACCGAACGTGTCTATGTGAAGGCACAAGTTGAAGCCTCAATATTGAAATTGTCAACCATTTTTGCTGCACAATTCACGGTAGGTGAAAAAGTCACCGGAGCCACATCAGGCGCCACAGCAGAAGTGTATGCAGTGAAATCATCAACAGAATTGAAGATTCGTAAAGTTCGTGGTACGTTCACAAACGGTGAAACCGTCACAGGCGGTACTTCAGGATTCTCCACTACACTTCATGCCACAACGGCATACACGGAAAAAAGTTGGACATCAGGTGCCTTTGAAGTATCTGAAGCCGTCACAGGTGTTGTTCGTGTGTTCCCTATTGGTGATTCAGGTAGCACAAGAGCAAGCACCAACATCTTCGATGTGGTGTATCAATTCCGTTTGAATGATATGTACAACCTTTTGTCATCAGATGTGATTTATTACAATCAAGTGAAGATGCATCTTCAATTGCTTGATGATATGTTTGCAGGTCATCGTACATTCCGTTTCAACAGAAAGCAAGATAAAGTATATCTTGATGTGAACATGGATGATATATTTGATGATGGTGATTATGTCATCTTTGAAGTATATCGTGCCTTGGATCCTGAAGAATGGACTGAAGTGTATAACGATATGTTCCTTCGTCGTTACGCCACAGCTCTCATCAAGCGTCAATGGGGCGAGAACATGAAGAAGTTTTCAGGAATGCAACTTCCTGGAGGTGTGATGATGAATGGACAACAAATATATGATGAAGCCTTAACAGAATTAAATGAACTAGAACGAGAAATGCAATCACGATATGAGCTACCAGTTGATTTCATGGTAGGTTAATATGGCAACCAATTTTTATTTTCAAAGCGGTAATACTTCAGGAACCACAAGTGAACAACGACTTCTTGAAGATTTAATTATTGAAAGCATCAAAATTTATGGACATGATGTCTATTATCTTCCCCGAGTTTCAGTGAAGCAAGATGAAATTCTCGGTGAAGATATATTAAGCCGCTTTGATAATGCCTATCCTTTGGAAATGTATGTTCAAAACATTGAAGGGTGGGAAGGTGATGGAGAATTGTTTAGTAAGTTTGGTATTCAAGTCACACATCAA
>Ga0208783_10001743_pt1 | contig 12739 bp, 16 predicted proteins | sample DEB19_08_DNA_2_FD_184529 | JGI IMG/M metagenome (GOLD analysis project Ga0208783, IMG submission 184529) | Aqueous microbial communities from the Delaware River and Bay under freshwater to marine salinity gradient to study organic matter... | ecosystem: Environmental > Aquatic > Marine >... | reverse complement strand
ATAATGCCAGCCTCAATCATGTTAACAGTTTCACCGTTTGATAAGTTGATGCCATTATCATTTTTCATTTTTACAGCTTTCTCAAAAATAAGATCAGACGAAAGACCGGCATTGTTTGCCATTTGTTCTAGGGGCGCTTTTAAGCTTTCGTGGACGACTCTAAAACCCATTCGTTCGCCCTCGCATAAATCTTTTGGAATATCAATTGCTTTATATGCTTTTATTAATGACATACCACCGCCACAATGAATGCCTTCTTTTTGTGCAGAACGTACCGCTTCCAAAGCATCTTCAATACGATGACGCTTTTCAATAAGCTCAACTTCAGAAGAAGCGCCTACTTTAATGATAGCAATACTTGAAGCCAAACGAGTGATACGCTCTTGCATTACTTCACAGAGGCGTAAGTCATCTTCTTTTGAAATATCATCCTTGATCATTTCAATGCGTTCTTCAACTTTCTCTTGTGAGCCATTACCACCAACAAGAATAGTATGTTTCTTGCCAATCTCAACGCGCTTTACTTGACCAAAGTGTGTTAGCTTGCAAGTATTTAATTCTACGCCAGATTCACGGGTAAAGAAAAAGGCTCCAGTTGCAACACAAAGGTCCGCTAAAATGGCTCGCTTTTCTTCACCATAACGTGGAGCTTTAATGGCAACAACTTTCATTGAGCCACGCAAAGCGTTAGCAATAAGAGCAGCAAGAGCTTGCCCTTCAACATCATCAGCAACAATTAATAATGGTTTATTATCACGCGATGCAATTTCCAACACTGGTAAGAGTTCTTCGACTGTGGTAAGCTTGCGATCTGTGACCAGAATATTCGTATTTTGGAACTCAACAGTTTGCTTACGCTCGTTGTTGACAAATGCTTGAGCTAAGTACCCGCTATCAAAACTGAAACCATCGACAAATTCCAAGACGGTGTTGAATCCCTTGGAATCTTCGATAGTGATTGAACCATTTTTACCAACCATATCAACAGCTTTGGCGACAAGCTCACCAACAGACTTATCATTATTGGCTGAAATAGTTGCGATATGTTGAATATCTTCAAGGCTAGAGATAGGTTTGGCGTTATCACGCAGATGCTCAATTATCTTTTGTCCAGCTTTATCCATGCCTCTTTTGATTTCGATTGGAGCATAACCAACAGCCACATATTTTGTGGCTTCATTTAGCATTGAACGAGCCAATACTGTTGAGGTTGTTGTGCCGTCACCAGCCTCAGAGTTTGTTTGAGCAGAAGCTTGTTTAATAATTTCAACACCAAGATTTTCAAACTCATCTTTAAGTTCAAAATACTTTGCAACGGTCACGCCATCTTTTGTAATAAATGGTCGTGTGTTTTGACTCTTGATAACAACATTTGTTCCTTTTGGACCAAGCGTTGCACCAACATAGTCAGCCAATAAATTGGCACCCTTGACAATTTTATTTGTCAGTTCTGTTCCGTGATTTAATTCTTTCATATAACCTCTTTAGTCTTTTGTCATCCAGCGATCAAGCATTTCATTATCTGAAATGTGCTTATGTGCGGGTATAGGCGGGGGCACTGGTACACTAGTGGATGCCTGCACTACCGCATGAGTACTAGTATAAGCTGGGTTCTGAGATTTGTCAATACGTTGAGTTATAGAATTTTGACGAATATTCCACATTTCTTGAATTGGGTCCACTTCTTCGAGAAAGTCTGATAATGACTCATACCTTCCATTATATTCTTGCAGAAGCTCAAATGAAATCTTGCGAACTGTAAAGGCATCAAATGCGAAAAAGACATTTTCTATCTTTCGTAGGGCACCCTTCTTATATAAGTAACGAATCAAATCTCTGTTTTCGTTCATCTAGAAGCTCCTTTACTTTTGCCTGTTCGACAGTCAATCTATTATTAACTATATCGTCTAGAGACTTATCTAACTCACCTGCTAGATAATCTCTGAAAGGACACATCCAATAGTACAGCGAAGTGGAAAAATAGTCAAGGTACCATTTAACTTCAGGCTTTACGCCATACAGAAAATAATAACATGCCATTGACATTGAATACCCGCGATATTCAAACCAAGTTCTTCCGGGGCTAGGTAGTGGCAGCAAAAATAATAAGCACCATAACCAAGTTATATTCCAAAATGCGAACAAACTCAATAGTGCAAATATTTGTGGTGATAAATATAATAGTTTAAATAATGGTCCCAATCTTTTGTTGTCGCACATATGGACATATTCATGAGCTAATACTATAAATGCATTATCTTCGTCGTCCAAAAACGAAAGGTCGGGAACATATATTTTGTTCCCGACCGTCGTTGTGTAGTGTGTCATAAACTTTTTATTAAAGAACAGAACCTTAGATAACACTGACATTAACGTTGATTGTTTTTTATCAATCACTTCAAAGTCTGGAAAATCTTTCTTTATTATTTCTATTAAAGCTTTGACTTTTCCCACTTTGATAACGCTATGTTAGCGAGAAGCTTTTGCTCTAGCCATTACTCTCTTGGTAATGGATTCAGCTAGGCTTTCGATACGGGCTTCTCTAGCAAGACGAGCTTGAACTCTTTCAGCAACTAGTTTAGCTAGTTGACGCTTTTTAGCCTCTTGCATATAAGTTTCATCCTCTTCTTCTTCGTCATCTTCTTCTTCTGGTTCAACTTCTGGAACTTCTGGCATTTCTGGGGTTTCCATTTCTGGTTCTTCCATATCGGAACCTTCATCTTCAACAACGTCAACCAAACCAGCGCCTTGTAGAACTTGGATGATTTGATCAGCTAGGCTTGAAGCGTCCATTTCAGTTGGCTCAGTAGCTGGCTCAACTTCTGGAACTTCTGGCATTTCTGGTTCGGCTTCTGGAGCCATACCCGTGTCTGCTTCTTCTTCGGCTTCTTTTACAATGCTCTTTTTAGAAGTCTTTAAAGGCTTCATCTTTTGGTCTTTTGTACCACCAAAATGCTTATCTTCTTCCAAAGACTCTTCTTCTTCTAGTGTTTCTTCTTCTTGAGTGTAGTTTTCAGCAATAAAACCTTGACCTACTCTACCGAGATTGGCAAGTTTCATAAACTTTCTTACTGTACTTTCGTTTAATAGTGGCTTGTTTTTCATTTATATACTCCTTTATGACAACACATGCACTGTAATAAATAGTATCATTTTTTTTAAAATGCATTATTGCGTTTATGCTTCCGATTCAACTTTCTCGTAAGTAATATTTTTATCCGGCTGGAAACCTTTTATCATATCAAGCCACGACAAAAACTCTTTCTCGGTGTCAAAGTTAGCATATACAATTTTACAATTATTTTGCAGATCACATATTGATACTTTATATGATAACATGACAATACCTCGTACTATAACTATTGCATACTCAAAAATTTTTCCATTTTCTTTAATGCTCTTTGTTCAATTTGTTGAATACGAACATAACTAACTCCCATTCTATCAGCTACATCTCTCAATGTTAAAGGACCATTTTTGTTTGTACAAATGATAGTGCAGTTTAAATCTTTTTCGTAATCAATCCAATATTTACAATCTGTTTTTGTACATGCAAAGTTTCCTTTTTCTTTTTCTTCTACACAATCCATTTATTCTCCTGTGTCAATCATATCAAATATGTTTGCTATTTCTTCATCACTGAAGGTGTGGTTCTCATAAAACTTATCAAGCTTTCGCATAACAACAGCCTGACGTTTTCTTTTCTTGTTAGATACTCCAGATTCTTCTTTGAGTTTTTCAACATACTCGCGAATAAGAGGATCCTCTCTGATGTACCCCAATATAAGAGCTTTTAGCAGTTTATTCTTACTAAGATAATCAAATTTTACTTTTGTTAATAACTCAACATTTTCATGTTCAGTTATGCTTGTTGAAACTTCTCTCATCGTTTTAAAATATGTGGTGAACTTTCAATTTGACCGGCACCAGTTTGTCTTGCCCATACACATCTATCTCGTAGTTCTGGAATACTTAGTGCTCCCGAATATGATAAACCGCTACGAATACCACGCTCAAGATCGCCAAGAACATCAACGACTGAACCACGATAAAGAATAGTTGAACTTACTCCCTCAAAAGAAGAGTAAGTACCTTTCCAGTTTTGTTGAGCTTCCTTGCTTGCCATACCACGATAGACCTTTTTCATTACGCCATCTTGAATAAAAGTTTCACCGGGGGCTTCATCTGTTCCTGCCAATAATGAACCAAGCATAACAAAATCAGCACCAGCAGCCAAAGCCTTTACAATATCACCACTGTTACGAATACCACCATCGGCAATAATTTTGCTTTTAAGACCATAGTTTTCTTTCATTGCATAACACTCAAATAGAGTTTGCAAGCCGGGATAGCCATGACCCGTCTGAATACGGGTTGAACAAATAGAACCACCACCCACATTACATCGCACATAGTCTGCGCCCCATTCTGTCAAATCTAAATAGCCTTGACCTGTTGCAATGTTGCCAGCCATAATCTTTACATCTGGATGAATCGCCTTAATCCATTGGATTGCTTCTTTCATCATAATATGATGACCGTGAGCAACGTCTAAACAAAACATATTGCAACCTGCCCCATAAAGAGCAAAGGTTCTATCTTGATAATCACCAGAAATACCAATAGCAGCACAGACAATATCTGTCTGCATTTTTACTTTCTTAACTTCTTCAACTTGTTTCTGAAGACTATTATAGCGATGGATAACTCCAAGACCACCAGCTTTTGCCATAGCAATAGCCATATCAGCTTCGGTGACTGTATCCATAGGACTTGAAATAATAGGTAGCTTAAAGCCACCAGAAGTTAAATCAATAGTAGAACGTGAACGTATTTCTGAATACTGCGGGACCAATAACACATCATCATAACTCAAAGCTTCTTTCACTTATCCCTCCATAAGTTCATCGAGAAAGTTTGTAATATCCTTTTCGCCATAACCAGATTCTGGTGGTTCATCAGGATAAGGTATCTCTACCCCATTATTATCATATATTACATAAATTGTTGGAACCCCATCGGAATCAAACTTTTCATATAATAAAGTTTCTTCATCGGCATCTATTGTATAGAAATTATAAAGGTCATGATACTTTTCTGCAAGAGAAATCTTTTCATAAATCGGCTTTAATTTCTTACAGAAATGACAACCATCTTTTGTTAATAGAACAACAGATGGAACTTCAAAAGAGTTTGGAAAGTTTTTCAATGTAAGTTTGGTTACTTTACTTTTCATTTACTTTACTCCAACAGTCTGGACAAAACAGATCAACAATCTTTTCCTCTGCGAAAACATTTACAAACCATGTTTGTGCCATCTCTTTTGATTTTTTATCATATGGCTTCTCACACATGTGACATTTTTCGGGAAGCATATTGAATAGACCGACTTTCTTAGTCAGTTCTTTCTGGAAGTCTTTCTTTTGTTTGCGTTCTAATTTCCTTGCTTGATTGCTCATACAATAAATCCTGTGACTTGTGGAAAAGTATTATCATTCTTTCCATCAAATACCACAATCATTGATGGGAAAGGAGCGGAGTTTGGTTTACTAGAACCATTCTCAAACTTTACACGACCTTTGACGAAGTGGATACTATCAGCTTGCATACAATAACGATGAAACCATTTTGTATCTGTACGTGCTGGAATAAGCAATACACAAGTAGCGCCCTGCTCTGCATTTTCCTTATAAGCTTTCTCTACCCAGCCAGCGACATTTGAATATGGAGGATTAATAAATACGGATTGTCCTGCCCACGATTGAGCTAAACCATCATCTTGTTGTGTATAAAACTTTGGGCACTTTGCCGTTTCGGCAGTTGCACACGGATCAAGAGTAAAGTTATAGAACTGGTTTAGTTTATTAAATAGTTTTTGTGGTGTCGCCCACTCATCTGACTTGCTTGAGAACATAACCTGCTGAGTTTGATTATCCATTATTTTGCCCCCGTTGAACCAAAGCCGCCTTCACCACGGCTTGATTTTGTTATTGTTTTTGAATATAAACCTACGTCGTTCGGTAATACCTCAAATGAGTCAAGCTCAACTTTATAAACAATAATCTGGGCAATCTTATCGCCAACCTTTACAACTTGCTGCGACTTGCCAATATTGTGCAGATTAATCAATAGCTCACCTTCATAACCTGAATCAATAATGCAGGCTCCAACAACCAACGATTTCTTTGCTGCTATACCTGAGCGATTTTTCACCTCAGTAACAAAACCTACTGGAGTTGCAATCTTTAGACCTGTACCAAGAATAACGCTTTCATTTGGACCGATCTCCACATCTTTATCGCCACAATAAAAAACATCTGCCCCTGCATCACTTGGATTTGCGCGAACAGGAACTTTTGCATCTTCACGAATCTTTTGAATATACATTACTTCTCCTTGTTTGTGGTATTGTATAAAACTTACTACTAGTTGTCAAGACAGCGCCAGTTCTTTCCAATCGAACGAGTTGAAAAACCCCAGTTTTCATCATAATCAAGACGAGATAGGTATGGCTTATTTACATGGATCTTGTCTCGGCTCTCGTCCATATTCCAAACTTTGATTTGAGTTGTTGTATTTGTGTCATCAATAACATTTACAATATAGAAGTTCTTACCAGTCTTGGTTGTTTTTTTTGTTATTTCACGCGGAATAAACCAGCAAACTCCAAGTTCTTGATCAAACTCTGCAACTGGAGGCACCATGTTTTGTTCTAGTTTGGTAATAATCTTATTGGACATAACCATACCAAATGGGAATAAGCCAGTTAGCGATACATTAAACTCAATCTTCTCTTCCTTTGTAAAGTCCTCGACATTATCAAACTCTTTGATAGCATCAGCAAACTTTTCTTTCTTCTTTGGTTTCTCCTCAACAACACAAGTCCAGAAGTGCTTCATATTCTTAAAGCGTTGATCTTGCAGTTCTTCTAGCGCGTTACAACGCACAAGAACATCGAAAGCTTTCTTATTTAATTTTGAATAAACAATCTTGTCGCTATAAATGAGTTCTTCGATTGTGTTGAACGGACGATGCTCTAGGATTTGTTCAATAGCCTTTTCGCCCAAACCTTTAATGGAAGATAGTGGTTGCACCAAAGTTTTATCATCCTTGATGCTCCAGTTCATATCAGAATAGTTAATACTGCACGAAAGAACATCATATCCAAGGCTCTTTGCAATATTGATTGCCTTTTCTTTACGTTCTTCTGGTTCTTTATCTAGGAACGCTGCCAACCACTCAACTGGATAATAATGAAGCAGATATGCACACTGGTAACTAAGAACACTATAAGCAACGGCGTGAGACTTGTTAAAACCGTAACCGCTGAAGTACTCAAACGAATCCCAGAGAGTTTGTGCATCTTTTTGGTGAATTCCTTTTTCAGTACACCCTTCAATGAACTTAGCGTGGATAGCATCTTTCTTTTCATGACCTTTACCTGTTCCTTTCTTTGTCAATAGCTTACGAAGCAAATTACCTTCATCAAGTGTCAGATTCTTGCCAAGCTTGTGAGCTAGCAAAGCAATTTGTTCTTGGAAAATCAAGAAGCCAAATGTTTCACCAACAACTTCTTTTACAAGAGGATGGATATAACGAACTGCACTTGGATTATTTTTTGCTTCTACATATTCTTCATGCACGTTCGCAGCCAACGGACCCGGACGATAAATAGAAGTAATAGCAGAGAGATCAATAATACTCATTGGTTTTGCTTTGGAACAAAACCGTTGTGCGCCTTTCTCTGCGAACTGAAAGATACCAGCCCACTTTCCTTGATGAAAGATGCTCTTATAAACTTCTTGATCATTTAGATCCATCTTTTCTGGATGCAGGTTATCTTCATAGAAGTTTTTAATATCTTCAAACGTAGGATTCTGTACGCCTTTCTGTCGCTTTAGAATATGACGAATACAATCCTCAACCATGCGAAGCGAAGCAAGACCTAGAATGTCAAACTTAATAAAACCAAGCGGCTCCAAGTGACGAACATTTTGACCTTCACTCCAAGGAGTTTGAATAACACCGCCTGAGTTAATCAAAGGCATTTGGGTATTAAGTTTGTCTGCAATAACAACACCACCAGCATGGCGAGACTGCGACCGCACTTGTCCAACCAGACCTTCAACGTGAGTTTTAATTTGTGAATACTTCTCAAAGAACTTTTGCAGAGTTGGTGAAAACTCTAGCAGTTCTTCATAAGTTGGCGTATAGACACCAGACTTGATGTTATTCTTCTTTTTAGCTAGAGGAGTAGCCTCTGCCAACATTTTACTAGTTACATCATTCACTTCCTTGAAATCCAAACCATAAAGCTTGGAAATATCTTTAATAAGAGAACGGAACTGAAGCATGTTGTAGTTTGTAATTGGTACTACAGTATTCTCGCCCCACTGTGAAATAAGATGTTCTTTGATCTGCATCGGATCTGAAACGTCAAAGTCAATATCTGGATAATCTGTTGCGTCACGGCGAATAAAACGCTCAAACTGTAGACCATACTTAATAGGGTCAACTTGGGTAATATCCAACACAAATGAGATAAGAGAACCAGCCGCAGAACCACGACCAGCACCACACAATTGCATTTGGCGCGAAGTGTCAGAGACAGCTTTCATCGTCAAGAAATACTTGGCGAAACCACGGTCTTTAATAACCATAAGCTCGTCCTTGAGGCGAGCAACATACTCTGGTTTCTTATCCAAGCCTTGCTTCTTTAACCCTGCTAGGCTAGCTTCTGTAAGAGCTTGAATAGCCGTTTTGCCTTCTGGAACAACAAACTCTGGCAAACGAACTGTATTATCAGGGTAAAATGATTCAATTCGTTCATGAGCAATATGATAAGTTTCTTGAATAGAATTCAGTACAAGCTCATCATCATATTCATGACCGCAAATCTTAGAATACTTTTGATAAGACGCCCACATTTGGTCGCCGTTCTTTGGATAAAGCTCGCTCTTTAGATCGTCACGGGACTGTGGAAGATCTCCAATATCATAATCAGGCTTACTGTTTAGCCAACCTAGACGCTTATAAACTTCACGATCCTTCCATGCATCTGGATTGGGATAATGAGAGTCCGCAGTTGAAACAAGCTTTAAGTTTGTTTTCTTGGCAACCTCAATAATATTCTTGTTGATTAGATGTTGTTCGTTAATATTGTGCCATTGAAGCTCACCATAAAAACGATCTCCAAAAATGGATTGAAAGCGATTTACAAGAGATAACATCGCCTCTTGAATCGCTTCATCGCCCTTGTCTTTATTTTGCCAATAAGCCTTAGAAAGCACTCCACCCATACAAGCAGAGCTTACAATGATGCCCTCATTATACTTTTCCAAAAGCTCAAAATCAACGCGGGGATAACGATAAAAGTTACCCGGCTTAAACGACTCAGAAACAATCGTAAAAAGATTATTCAAGCCCTTCTGGTTCATTGCCAGTAGGACTAGGTGAGCGCGACGATTAAGTAGACTCTTCTCTACTGCTTTGGTTTCTTCTTCATTTTCAACAACAGTGCCAGATTCTTCATCAGAAGATTTGGCTTTCTTTTCTTCTTTATGTTTTTCATATTCCTCTTTCCAGTTAGAAAGAGAATCAATAAAATAAGCTTCAATACCAAAGATTGGTTTAAACTTCTTGCCTTCGGCATTCATCTTCTTTGCATGAAGAACCTGATAAGACAAGCCATTCATGTTGCCGTGGTCGGTTAATGCAAGAGCATCTGCCCCATTATTATAAGCAAAGTCCATGTGGTCTGATGGCAAACCTAGACCATCAAAAACACTGAACGTACTGTGAGCGTGCAAACCGACAAACTTGATTTTAGATTCGGTGCGTTCCATAAATGCTCCTAGTCGTTTTTAACGACGGTTAGATTCATATCATAAAGAATATTTTCAACTGTTGTTTCGCCTACATAGCCAAGTCTGTCTTTTACTTGAAAAAGGAAGTTGTCTGTTTCATCTTCCTTTTCTGCTTCTTCGCACTGTACTTCTTTGCAGTTCTCAAAATAACTCATAAAAAAATCTTGCTGTTCTGGAGTAAGTTGTTCAAATACCTCTGGTAAGCCCAAACAGTCTTTGTTTCTCATCCAACGATAAGCATCTTTTGTATGAACAAATGTTTGATTGTTTGTATAACTCATGTAAACTCCTTTAGTTCGGTTTCATTTATAGAAAAGATTTCTTCTAACTGCTCTTCGGTATATTGAATCTCAGGCGAATCATACGTTCCGATTCTTGCAAGTTTATCTTTTACTTTAAAAATTGGCAGTTTTGGCATTCGTATCGACATTTTGCTTTCTATAAAACTTCTATAGCCTTCCCAAGTTTCAATATTATGAAATGCAGTAAGCTCTACCACGTTGGTATCGTCGATTATAACAGGTTTAAAAACTTCGTCAACTGTGAAGTTTCTTCCAGAGTACCGTTCCTCTATCGGTAGAAATATTTTCTGTCGATCAGAGTCCCATTTTGTAGTAACAGTTCCTTTCTCAAATACATGAGAGCGTATTTGCCCTAGCTCTTTTCTAGAAAAAGTAAAACCTAGATAATCGCCAGTCTTAAAAGATTTTCCTTCGTGTGTAAGGTAAAAGTTATAACTCGTATTTTTTACTTTGGGACGACATTTCATTAGCGCCCAAGGATTATAACAACTTTGCACAAAAGACACATAAAATCGATCAGGTTTTAAGTACTGACTTAGGTTTGAATAAACTTTTGTGGCATTTACAGCGCTATTAACCATTCCCCATGACATACTATCGCGCACGTTCAAATCTGTTACGTCCATTGGGACAAAATAGATTGGGATATATTCTTTCTTAATATACTTAATCTTATCAAAAGTATTGTACATAATATACGGATCAACAATATAATCACCAACGCTCTGTCTCGCATATGGCGCTTGATCATAGTTGCAAGAAATCCATATACTTTTACAACCAGCAGCCGCACACTCAAGAACTGCTCTCTGTAAGGCATTTATTTTATTACCAACTGGAATAAGATAATCTTTCCAAGGCATACCAAAGTTATTTGGCATACGATGTAGGGATATACATCCAACAAGATTAAATGCCGAACTACTGCTTTTCTTGATTATACTTTCCATCTAAAACACTTTCATCATTTAAGGTTATTAAAGTTATGTTATCTTTCTTTGACACTTGTTCGATTGGTATTTCTCTTTTTATTACTTTTTTACCAACAACTTTTACAAAATGCCTTGGATGATTAATCAGTAGTGTCCTAAGATATTTTTCTAAATAACTTTTGATATAAAAATCAATATGCGTATCCAACTCTTCTTTTTTTACTTTTGTTGATGTGATTAAGTCAGTATACTTTGTAAAAATACCTTTTTCAACAATATCTTCTTGTTTTTGCAACCACTCATATTCATGTTTGTAACAACGTGTTACATTAAACATACTAATGATATCATAGTAATCAAAAGCAACTTCAAAATCAAGATCAAAGTTTTTAAATAAATAAAGATTTTTATATTTATATGTGTATACCCTAGATTTTTCGGATATGATCTTTACTAGGCTCTGCTCTTTTACGATACGAAGACTTTGATGAGGCAACTCACAGATTATCTTTCCAGTAACCGCAAGTCGCATATAGAGATTATAGAATAAATCAGCTTTATTCATACCAAAAGACACTTCACCAGCGGGACTGATGAGTGTCTTTTCAGTATTTTTTATTTTTATGTTTGATAAATCTCTATCTACTTCATACATTTCAAAGGGTAGAGGTACCTCCAAATCTGTGATTATTAAACGATACCCATTTAAATAAACAAAGATAAGACTAGCCAGATTCCCACCAAGCACAATATTATCGTAAGAATAGACATGTTCTTTCATTTCTCTAGTGGGAATAGTTCAGCAATAACTTTAGCGATTTCAGCGGCGACAAGCATATGCTCTTTTTGTGTTCCAGAACCTTCACCGCGTACTTCAAGGTAGTGAATCCAAGAACGCAATGAACCCTTCATATACATACGAGATTTCGTTAAACCCTCTGGTAGAACTTTACGTGCCACTTCTTTGGCAATACCGCGAATTAAGGCTTGTTTGTAAACCATACCACAATATTCAACAATATTTCTTTGATAATCATCCCACCAATCTTTCGTGCTTTGATCTTCTAATGGTAAACTATTCTGCCGATTCTTTTTATCTTGCATACGAGCCTCAGAATACTCAAACATATCACCTAAAGATGATACATCTGAATAACGCTGACTAAATTCTTGGAAACTAAACGAACGGTGACGCAACATTTGGCGGGCAATATCCCGTGTTGTTTCGATTTCCATTGTCACATCGACAAGTTCCAAAGGGGACCAGTGACGATGCTTCATTAGATATTTAATAAGTTTCTCAGACGTTGCTGAGTTCATTTGATTTGACGGATTAGATACACGGGCACAAAAAGCCACAAGGTCGATTGGAGTTTTAACGTCTGTATTCTCCAAGATACCTGCTGGCTTAGTATAAGATACCAAGCTGACTTTCATAAAACCTCTTATATGTTTGGTATTAGGGATGCATTGCGTACATGAGATTTGCCAATATCAATAATGATTAAGTTATCATCATCTTCACGCAATACATTTGTTGTCTTTAGATCTGTAAACTTAATATCATGCTTGTTCAAAAAAGTCAAGCCTGAACATATTTGATCATAATAATCAAAAGATTTATTATCCAAAACCTCTA
>Ga0208783_10001742_pt1 | contig 12742 bp, 12 predicted proteins | sample DEB19_08_DNA_2_FD_184529 | JGI IMG/M metagenome (GOLD analysis project Ga0208783, IMG submission 184529) | Aqueous microbial communities from the Delaware River and Bay under freshwater to marine salinity gradient to study organic matter... | ecosystem: Environmental > Aquatic > Marine >... | reverse complement strand
GGCCGTGGTGGTGACCCTCTTCAAGGACGGCCAGCGCCGCGACATCACCGTGAACGCGGTCGACGGCTCGATCGCCGCCGACGTGCCGATGAGCCGCTTCCCTGGCGAGGCATTCACCGGCGAGGTGGTGACCCTGCCGAGCGGCCTCCAGTACGTCGACATCCGCCCGGGCACCGGCGCGCAGCCGGCCGACCGCAATGCCGTGGTGAGGGTGCACTACACGGGCTGGCTGGTCGACGGCAAGAAGTTCGACTCGAGCGTCGACCGCAACGAGCCCGCGACGTTCGGCCTGTCGGGCGTGATCCCGGGCTGGACCGAGGGCGTGGGCTCGATGCAGGTGGGCGGCAAGCGCAAGCTGATCGTGCCGTTCCAGCTTGCCTATGGCGAGCGCGGCCGCGGCCCGATCCCGCCGAAGGCGACGCTCATCTTCGACGTCGAGCTGCTCGAGGTGCCGAACGCCCCGCAGCAGTGACCGCGTGCGTCAGCCGGCGCCGCCCGCCTCGGGCGGTGCCGGCGGCGGCGCGACGATCGATTCCAGCGCGGGAAGCGGGATGCGCGCGAACGCCTCGGCGAGCGCGGGGTCGAAGTGCGTGCCTGCGCAGCGGCGGATCTCCTCGAGCACCTCGGCCACCGGTCGCGCGGGCCGGTAGACGCGCGCGCTGGTCATGGCGTCGAAGCAGTCGGCCACGCACACGATGCGCCCGAGGAGCGAGATCGACTCGCCCGCGAGGCGCCCGGGGTAGCCGGTGCCGTCCCAGCGCTCGTGGTGCTCGAGCACGCCCGGAAGCACCTCCTGCAGGTGCGGGATGTCGGCGAGGATGCGGTGCCCGATCGACGGGTGCTCCTTGATGCGCGTGAACTCCTCGTCGGTGAGGCGGCCGGGCTTGCAGAGCACCGCCTCGGGGACGCCGATCTTGCCGAGGTCGTGCACCGTGCCGCAGAGGTAGCTGCGCGCGACCATGTCGTCGGGGAAGCCGGCGGTGCGCGCCAGGAGCTGCGCGAATGCGGCCACGCGGTCGGAGTGGCCGCGCGTGTAGGGGTCCTTGGCGTCGATCGTGCGGATCAGGGCGTGCACCGTGCCCGCGAACATGAGCTGCTGCTCGACCGCGAAGCGGTGCTCCATGTCGGAACGCTCGAGCGCGGCGATCGCGTGCCCGGCCATGCGCGCCAGCACGCCGGCGACCGCGGCCGCCTCGGCGAGCTCGCCGTCCGGTCGCCGCCGCGTGGACTCGAGCCACAGCGCAGCCCCGGGCGCGTCGCCCGAATGCACCGGTACGCAGACCGCCTGCTCGACGTCGATGCGCCGCAGGCTCTCGCCGATCGCGGAGCCGGCCGACGACTCGATGTCCCCGACGGTCGCTTCGCCGGCGAGGGCACGCCGCACCATCGTGCGGCTGTAGCCGCCCGGCGCGCCGGCGCCGCCCGCGGCGGCCAGCACCTCGACCGCCGACTCGCCGGCCGCGCGCAGGAGTGCCGCGCCGTCGAAGCCGGTGGCCCGCAGCGCATGGTCGGCGAGCGCCTGCCGTGCCGCCGCGATCGACGGGGCGCGGTGGATCGCCTCGGCCGCGCCGAGGAGGAGCACCAGCCGGTGCTGCGCGAGCGTCGCGGCATCGGGGACCGCGAGCGCGCGCACCGCGCCGGCCCCGTCGCCGGCGCCGAAGTCTGCCATCGCGGTGGAGCCGTCGGCGGCAACGAGCCGGAATTCCCACGGCGGGATGCGCAGCGAGTCACCGGCGCGCAGCGTCAGGCCGACGCCCGAGGACATGCGCACGCCGTTCACCCACGTGCCGCCGGTGCCGGCCTCGTTGATCACGCGCCACGCGCCGGCGTCCGGCAGCCATTCGAGGGTCGCGTGCCGGCGGCTCACCGAGCGGTCGTCGAGGACGATCGAGGCATCGCGCGCGCGGCCGACGGTCACCGGCCCGGGCGGCATGAGGCGGTGGCGTGCGTCGCGTCCCGCGGTGGTCGAGATAAGCCAGTGCTCGGGCATGGTGGGGTGCGCCGCCCGTGCGCGGGCGTCAGGGGTTCTTGAAGACCTCGTCGGCCTGCTTCGCCACGTCGTCCTGGTACTTCTGGATCGCGTCGCGCGTGCGCACGGCGGCGTCGCGCGACTTGCCGAGGGCGGAGCTGCTGTTGCCCACGGGGCCGGCCTCGATGCCGGTCTTCGCGGCCGGGGGTTCGGGCGGCGGCGGCGGCGGGTTGGCCGGGCGCGGGCTCATCGGCTTGCACGCCGCGGGTGCGAGGGCAAGGCAGGCGACGAGGGCGGCTGCGGTGCGCATGCGTGCCATGGTACGGTCGGGTGCCGTAGAGTCGCGTGATGCTCCCCGGCGACCTGGTGGCGGCGATCTTCGACCTCGACGGCACGCTCGTCGACAGCTTCGACGCGCACTGGCGCGCGTGGCGCACGATGTGCGCGCGCCACGGCGTGGGCCTGACGCACGAGCGCTTCGTGCGCAGCTTCGGCATGCGCAACGACCGCATCGTCGAGATGTACTGGCGCGAGGAGGGGCTGGAGCCGCCGCAGGGCGAGGCGGCCGTCGCGTGCGCCGACGAGAAGGAGGCGATCTACCGCGAGCTGGTGGCGGCGAGCTTCCCGGCGATGGCCGGCGGGCGCGAGCTCCTGGTGCGGCTGCGCGACGACGGCTGGCGCCTGGCCGTCGGCACGAGCGGCCCGCCGGAGAACCTGCGCGTGGCGGTCGATGGACTGGACGCACGGAGCCTGTTCCATGCCGAGGTGTGCGGCCTCGACGTGGGGCACGGCAAGCCCGCGCCCGACATCTTCCTGAAGGCCGCCGAGCGGCTGGGCGTGCCGCCTGCGCGCTGCCTGGTGGTGGAGGACGCGGTGCCCGGCATCGAGGCCGCGCACGCGGCGGGCATGCCGTGCCTCGCGATCTGCAGCGCGGGGCACACGCATGCCGAGCTCGCCTCCGCCGAGCGCGTGATCGACGCCTTCGACGCGGTGGCCGCGGCGGACCTGCGCGCGCTGCTTGCCGCGGGCCCGCGCGTACGATGACCCTCCCATGGACCCGCGGTACCAGCGCCTTGCCGAGCTCCTCGTCCGCCACAGCTGCAAGGTGGTGCCGGGCGAGCACCTCCTGCTCGAGCTCTTCGACGGCCCGCCCGAGATGGCGGTGGCCCTGGTGGAGGCGACGCGCGCCGCGGGTGGGCACCCGCACGTGGAGCTTCGCTGCAACCGCGTGATGCGCGCGCTGAACCGCCTGTCCGACGAGGAGGGGATCCGCGTCTGGGGCGAGTGCGACCTGGAGCGGATGCGCCGCATGCAGTGCTACGTGGGGATCCGCGGGGCGTCCAACGTGAGCGAGATGAGCGGCATCGCGCCCGAGCAGATGCGGAGCGTCGGCCGCCTGTACGCCAAGCCCGTGCACTTCGAGCGCCGCGTCAACCACACCAAGTGGGTGGTGCTGCGCTGGCCGTCGCCGAGCATGGCGCAGCTGGCGCAGATGTCGACCGAGGACTTCGAGCGCTTCTACTTCGACGTCTGCCTGGTGGACTACGCGAAGATGGACCGCGACGTGCAGCCGCTGCGCCGGCGGATGGACGCGGCCGACCGCGTGCACATCAAGGGCCCGGGCGCCACCGACCTGCGCTTCTCGATCAAGGGCATCGCGTCGGTGCCGTGCAGCGGCGATCGGAACATCCCGGACGGCGAGTGCTTCACCGCGCCGGTGCGCGAGAGCGTCGAGGGCATCGTCCAGTACAACGCGCCGACCATCTACAACGGGACGACGTTCACGAACGTCGGGCTCGAGTTCTCGAAGGGCCGCGTGGTGCGCTGCTGGGCCGACCAGAACCAGAAGGAGCTGGAGGCGATCTTCGACACCGACGAGGGCGCGCGGTTCATCGGCGAGTTCGCGATCGGATTCAACCCGCTGATCCTCCATCCGATGAAGGACATCCTCTTCGACGAGAAGATCGCCGGCAGCTTCCACTTCACGCCCGGCCGCTGCTACGAGGAGACGGAGAACGGAAACCGCAGCGAGATCCACTGGGACCTCGTGTGCATCCAGCGCCCGGAGTTCGGCGGCGGCACCATCAGCTTCGACGGCGAGGTCATCCGCCGCGACGGGCTGTTCGTGGTCGACGACCTGAAGCCGCTCAATCCCTGACCCGCACGTGGCAGCGGCTCTTCCCGAGGTCGACCTGCGTTCCGACACCGTGACCCGCCCCACGGCGGCCATGTGGGAGGCGATGCGCGCGGCGCCCCTCGGGGACGACGTCCTCGGCGACGAGCCGACGGTGGCGGCCCTGGAGTCGAAGGTGGCGGCGATGCTCGGGAAGGAAGCCGCGGTCTTCGTGCCGAGCGGCACCATGGCCAACCAGCTGGCGATCCGCGTGGCGTGCGGCCCGGGCGACGAGATCGTGGCGCACGAGGAAAGCCACATCATCCACTACGAGACCGGGGCGCCCGCGGCGCTCTCGGGCGCCATGGTGCGCACGGTGCGCGGTGCGCGCGGGCTCTTCGACGCGGGCGACGTCTCGGCCGCGGTGCGCACGCGAAACGTGCACCACCCCGTGAGCCGGATGCTCGTCGTCGAGAACACGCAGAACCGCGGCGGCGGCGCGACGTGGGCGATGGACCGCTGGGAGCGCGTGGCGTCCGCCGGGCGCGCTCACGGCCTCCACGTGCACGTCGACGGTGCGCGGCTCTGGAACGCCTGCGTGGCCGCCGGCTACGCGCCGCGCGACTTCGCGCGCCATGCCGACACCGTGAGCGTGTGCTTCTCGAAGGGGCTCGGATGTCCCGTGGGCAGCGCGCTCGTCGGCCCGGCCGCGTTCCTGGAGCGCGCGCGCCGATTCCGGAAGATGTTCGGCGGCGGCATGCGCCAGAGCGGCCTGCTTGCGGCGGCGGCGATCTTCGCCCTCGACCACCACGTGGCGCGCCTGGCCGACGACCATCGCCATGCGCGGGCGCTTGCGGCGGGAATCGCGGCGATCCCGGGTCTGTCGCCCGATTTCGCGCCCGACGAGACCCCCTCGAACATGGTGTTCTTCGCGGTGGATCCGGCGCTCGGCACCGCGCAGGCACTCTGCGAGCGCCTGGCGGCGCACGGCGTGCGCATGATCGCGCTCGACCCGCAGCGGGTGCGCGCGGTGACGCACCTGGACGTCGACGGGGCCGGGATCGCGCGCGCGCTGGACGCGCTGCGCACGGCGGTGGCGGCGGCGCGCGCCGCCTGAGCCGCGCGGCGACTCACAGCATGCCGCGTTCCGGGGTTCGGTCGAGCACCTGGAGCCACGCCAGGCGGTCGATCCGCCACTGGCCGTCCGAACCGCGCACCACCTCGATCCACCAGCGCGTGGGCACCGGACCGTAGCTGGAGGCCGTCTGCGTGCGGCAGCCGAGGATCACGATGCCGCGGTCGCCGTCGGCCGTCGCGAGGTCAAGCCGCGTGACGTCGTTGCGCTCGATGCGGTGGCGGCCGGCGAGCGACTCCGCGGCGGCCATGAGGCGGTCGAGGTCGTCGCCCGGTGCCGTGGGGCTTCCGTAGTGCATCGAGGCGTTGCCGTCGAAGCATGCGCGGATGCCGGCGACGTCGCCCGCTTCCGCCGCGGCAACCAGCGTGCGCACCCGCTCTGCCGCGTGCTCGCCGGGCGACGTCCAGAGCGCCGCGCCGCCAAGCATGGCGGCGGACGCAAGCAGCAGCCCGACGCCGACCAGGATCGGCTTGGCCTGGTCGCGCCGGGATCCCCACCACGCAAGCGCCGCCGCCAGCACGATGAGCGGAAAGGCGAGCGTCCACGGGCCCTCGGCGAAGAGGCGCACGAGGAGCGGCGATGTCGGAAGCTCGGCATCCATGGGTCCAGGGGCCACCCGTAGCCTAGGGGCATCGATGAGCGCCTTTCCGACCGCCACCGGCATCCAGGAGGGCGTCTCGACGCTTGCGGGTGCGTGCGCGGGAACGCTCGGCGTGCTCGCGGCCGACGGGCCGTCGCTCGTCGACGCGCTGCCTGCGCTCTCGAATCCCTCGACGCGGCCGGGCTTCGTGCTGGCGTGCACCGCCTCGGCACTGCGGCCGCTTGCCTCCGCGGGCGTGGCGCCGGATGCGGCGGTGCTCGGGATCGAGGAGCCGGACCTCGAGGCCGTGCTGGGGCAGCTTCCCGAACGTCTGCTCTCGCGCACCACGCTCGTCGTGCCGGCCGTGCTCGAGCCCGCGGCGGGACGCTGGTGGAAGGGCCCCATGCGCCTGACCGGCGAGGGCGGCGGCGATTCCGCGCAGCACGGGTCGCTCGGCGTCGGCCGCGCGGAGGAGCGCGCGCACCGGCTGCTGCGGCACGCGGGATGCGATCCCGTGGTGCTGGTCGGCGTCGACCCGCTGGGAATCGACGGCGCGTGGCATGCGCGCGGCACGGCGCTCGACAACGCCTGGAGCGCGCAGCTCAACCCGTTCCTCACGCTTGCGACGCTTGAATGGCGGCTCGGCGTCCAGCGCCGCGAGTTCCACGACGCGGCGATGCGGCGCGTGCGCGCCTTCGTCGCCGCCGATCGCGATGCGGGGCTTCGGGTGGTGGATTCCGGCGCGGGCACCGTGCCGGAAGCCATGATCATGCCGATGCGCGATGCGATCCGCCGCTTCGGCGGCGCCGGTCGGCCGCTTCCGGTGCCGCGCAGCGTGGCGCGGCCGCCGTCGCCTGCCGCCGCGGTCGAGGTGCGCGCGCCCGTGCGCGTCACGGCGATGGTGGTGGCGTGCGCCGCCGCCGGCGGGACGGGCGTCCCGCGCAGCCTGGAGAGCGAGTTCGGCGGGTGGCCGGTGCTGGCGCGCACGGTGGCGCGCGTGGCGTCGGCGCCGAGCGTCGAGCGCGTCGTGGTGCTGTCCGACGAGCCGGCGTCCGCGTCGGCCGCGGTGGCGCGCGCGGGGCCGCAGCGCGTGCCGGTCGAGGTGGAGCCGGCGGCGGTGCCTCTGCGCGGTCCCGAGTCCCACGCCATCTCGGTCAGCCGGCTGTGGTGCGACTCGATGTGGGGCGGCGGCATCGGCGGCACCACCGTGTTCGACGAGATGCTCGCGCCGGCGGCGCTTGCCGCGGCGCTCGAGGCGCGGCGCCTGGACGGCGCGCTGGTGGTCGGCGGCGACTGGCCGCTCGTCCTGGTGGACGGCGGCGCGGGAATCGAGGACGTGGCGGGGCGCTTCCAGGCGATCGGCCGGCGCGGCATCGTCTTCGGCGACGCGCCGCCCGGGCTCTCGCCGTGCTGCGCGGGGATCGACGCGTTGCGCTCGCTTGCCGAGCGCGGCACCGGCGCCACCGTCGGCGCGATGGCCGGGCTGCGCGGCAGGTGGAACTACGACCTGCGCGGCGCGCCGCGCTGGGTGGTGCACGCGCCGTTCGCCGCGCGCCTCGCCACCGTCCGCGCGATCTTCGACTCGCCGCGCGCCAAGGTCCGCCTGCGCCGCGGCATCGAGCCCATGCTGCCGGACCAGGGCGGCGCGCGCCCGGGCTGGGCCGAGATCGTGGCCGCGCTCGAGCGACAGCATGCGGCGCTGCCGACCCACGTGCCGCAGCACGTGGTGGTCGAGCTGTGCACGGGACGGTTCGCCAACGGGCTCGCGAGCCCCCACCGCTACGGCACGGTGCAGCGGCGGCCGATGACGGCCGCGCTCATGGAGCGCATCCTGTTGCAGCTTGGGGAGGCGCGCGACGTGGTGATGACCTTCGCGGGGCTTGGCGACCCGATGCGCCATCCGGACCTGCCGACCTTCGTGCGCATGGCGCGCGAGTCGGGCGTGCGCGCCGTGCACGTGCGCACCGAGCTGCTGGCCGGTGCCGCGGAACTCGAGGCGCTGGTGGCGGCCGGGGTCGACGTGGTGAGCGTCGAGCTGCACGCCGCGTGCGCGCACACCTACCGGCAGATGATGGGGTTCGACCGCTTCGACGAGGCGCTCGGCAACGTGCGCCGGCTGCTTGACCTGCGCCGTGCGCCGGAGGGAATGGACCGCGACCTCTTCGGGCTGCCGTTCGTGGTGCCGCGCATGCAGCGGCGCGGCGCGACGGTCGCCGACCTGGCGCCCTTCTGGCAGGAGTGGGGCCACCTGGGCACGGCGGTGCTCGAATCGCCGCCGGATGCGTTCCTGGGCGACGAGGTGGGGGCCCGGCCGGACCGGCTGGTCGACTGCTCGAACCCGCTCCGGAGCCAGCGCCGCGAGCTGTGGCGGCGCATGAAGGTGTTCTCCGACGGCAGCGTGCCGGTGGCCGAGTGCGACCTGGCGGCGGCGACATCGGTGGCGTCGCTCGAGCGCGTGGGCGTGCTGGATGCCTGGCGCGAGGTGGTGTCGCGGCGGCGCGACATCCGGCGCGACGAGGGCACGGGGGCGCTCGAGCTGCGCACGCGCTCGCCCTGAGGCGTGCCTACGATCGTCGGTGGCGATGGAGGAGATTCCCGACATCGATTTCGCCCATCCGGTGTCGCTGTTCCCGCTCGCGTCGACGGCGCTGATGCCGAACGCGGTGCAGCCGCTCCACGTCTTCGAGCCGAGGTACCGCCGCATGGTGACCGACGCGGTGGGCGACGCCGCCGATGGGCTCGACTCCGCCGCGCCGATCGCGATGGCGACCTTCCTCGGCGACGCCTGGCGCGACGACTACGGCGGCACCCCGCCGCTTCGGCCGACCGTGTGCGTGGGACGGATCGTGCGGCACGTGCCGCGTCCGGACGGACGGCACGACATCGTGCTGCTCGGGGCGTGCCGTGCGCGGATCGCGCGCATGATCGAGCCGTGCGCGGGCCGGCCGTACCGCATGGCCGAGCTGGTGCCGGTGGCCGACCGCGCGCGCCCGCGGACGGCGGTGGCGCGCGCGCGCGAGGCGGTGGTGACGGTGCTGTCGCGGCCGCGGCTCGCGCGCCTGCAGGCGGCGGGCCCGCTGCGCGAGTGGATCGGCCGGCCGGACGTGCCCCCGCGCACGGCGGTCGACGTGGCCTCGCACGCGCTGGTCAACGACCCAGACGCGCGCTACCGGCTGCTGGAGGAGCGCGACCCATGCCGGCGCGCCGACGAGGTGTGCGGTGCGCTGGTGGCGCTCGAGCGCATGATCGCGTGCGCCGAACGGCAGCGCAGCGACGAGTGGCCCTCCGGGCAGAGCTGGAACTAGGGCGCGCGCGACGCGGGCGGCGCGGCGCCGTCGGCCGGTGCCGCCGGCGCGGCGGTGCGCAGTTCCTCTCGCCGGGCGTCGAAGCCCGACTGCCGCCACGCGGCCATGCGCGCGGCCGCCTCGAGTGCGGCGATCCGTTCCTCGATGAGCTCGGAGGCGCGTGCCTCGCCGGCGGCGGCGCGGCGCATGCGCTCGGCCGCCTCGCGCATGGTGCGACGGCGGCGCGTCAGCACGTCCTCGAGCGACGACTGTGCCTCGAGCAGCGCCAGCACCGCCGCGGGCTCGTGCGGGGCCGGGCCGTCGCCGACGGCCCCGGCGGCAGCGTCGATCCGCTCGGCGCGGCGTGCGGCCTCGCGCCGCGTCGGTTCGAGCCGCGTGCGCAGGTCGACGCGCGCTGCCTCGATCACCTCGGCGACCGCGGCGGGCGATGCCGCGGCGGCCTCGCGCGCGGCGGCATCGAGCGAACGCTCGGGTTCGCCGAGCCACGGCCACAGCAGGCGATCGACGCGGTCGCGGACGCGATCGGCGGCGGCGGACGGCAGCATGCGCAGCAGGGTGGACGTGGCCTCGCGGTTGGCGGCGGCAAGCGGCGCCTCGGCGGCGCGCACGCGCGCGTCGATGCGCTCGAGCGCGGCCTCGCGCTCGGCGGCAAGCGGCAGGTCGGCGGTGAGCGGCCATGACGGTCCCCAGGATTCCTGGAGCGCCGCGCGCTCGACCCCGGCGGCGTCGACGGTGCGGCGTCGTGCGGCGATCGCCGCGGCGACCTTCGCGAGCGACGGCTCCATCGCCTCCTCGATCGCGCGGCGTGGCGCGGGGTCGAGCCCGGCGACGTCGATGAGCTCGGGAAGCCGCACGTCGGCAAGCGGGTCGCTCGCCGGCATGCCGTCGCGCTCGGCGGCCCGGCGCACCAGGACCATCGACGGCCCCTCCGGCCCCACGCTGCGGCGCTGGTCCGCCAGGCCCTGCACCCATTCGGCGTCGGCCGATGCGAGCGTGGCGCGCCACGCGGCGCTCTCGCGCAGCACCGCCACGAGTTCCGGCCCCGGCTGCGGCTCGAGTGCGCCGCTTGCCGGCGCCATGCGGTGGCTCGAGGCGATGCGCGCACGCACGGCGCGCTCGGCGTCTCGGTGGCGCCGCTCGATCGCCGCCCGGTAGCGCGCGTCGAGCAGGGCGACGGCCTCGGCCTCGGTCGCGCCGAGCCCCAGCGCCGCCGCCATCGCGCGGCGTTCATCGGCACCGAGCGGTGCGGGGACGAGCTGCGTGGCCAGGTCGCGCTCCGCGGACTGCTGCGCAGCGGCCCGCGCGGCGTCCGGATCGGGCGGCACGGCGGCGAGCGTGGCGATGCACGCGACGAGCGCGGCGATCATCGGGCCGAGCATATCCTCGCCCCCATGCCTGGCTGCTGGCTCTGCAAGACCGAACCGGACGCCTATTCGATCGATGACCTGCGCCGCGACGGCACGACCGGCTGGGACGGCATCCGCAACCACCAGGCGCGCAACTTCATGCGCGACGGCATGCAGCCGGGCGACGTCGTCCTCGTCTACCACTCGAACGCCGACCCGGCGGGCATCGCGGGACTCGCCGAGGTGGTGGGCGCGCCGCGGCCCGATCCCACGCAGTTCGACCGCCGCAGCGAGGCGTTCGACGCGAAGTCCGCACGCGAGGCACCGCGCTGGATCCTGCGCGACGTGCGCTTCGTGCGCCGGTTCGGGCGCGTGGTGACGCTCGATGCCCTGCGCGCCGACCCGGGCACGCGCGGGATGGCGGCGCTGCGCACGGGGAACCGCCTGAGCGTCACGCCGGTGACGCCCGCCGAGTGCCGCGCGGTGCTTCGGCTGGCGGGCGCGTCCGGCGGGTGATTGGGGGTATCGTTCCGGCGTCGCCGTGCTGGTGCGCTCGGCACAGGAGGATTCACCGATGGGAGCGATTGCAGCGGGCGGGATCGTGGCGCTGGTGGTCGTGGGCGGGCTGCTCCTGCTTGCGATCGTGCTGGCGCTCTGGGGAGTCGGTGCCTACAACGGGCTCACGCGCGGGCGGATCGCGGCGCAGGGTGCCTTCAGCGGCATCGACGTCGAGCTGCGCCGCCGGCATGACCTGGTGCCAAACCTGGTGAACACCGTGAAGGGCTACGCCGCGCACGAGAAGCAGACCCTCGACGCGGTGATCAGCGCGCGCGCCTCGGCGACGCGGCCGAACCTCTCGATGGAGGAGCGCCTGCAGGCGGAATCCGGGCTCGGTGCCGCGCTCGGCCGGCTGCTGGCCGTCGCCGAGGCCTACCCCGACCTGAAGGCCAACCAGAACTTCCTGCAGCTGCAGGGCGAGCTGTCGCAGATCGAGAACCGGATCGCCGGCGCGCGCGGCGGCTACAACGGCGCGGCCGAGGGCTACAACGCGATGGCGCGGCAGTTCCCGACGCTCGTCGTGGCCCGGCTCTTCGGCTTCCACGACATGCCCTTCTTCCAGGTGGACGACCCGGCGCAGCGAAACGCGCCCGTCGTCCAGTTCTGACGGCCGCGCCCCGCGCATGGCCCGCGAACGACTGGTCTCCGCCGCCGAGCAGGCCGCCGACGCGGAGCAGTCGGTGGGTGCGCTGCGACCGGGCACGATCGGCGAGTACGTCGGCCAGCGCGAGCTGATCGAGCGCGTGCGCATCGCGATCGAGGCCGCGCGCTCGCGCGCCGAGCCGATGGAGCACGTGCTGCTGCACGGCCCGCCGGGGCTGGGGAAGACCACGCTCGCCCACGTGATCGCGGCCGAGATGGGCACGCGTGCCTACGTCACCAGCGGCCCGGCCCTCACCAAGGCCGCCGACCTGATCGGCACGCTCACCAAGATGCAGGCGAACGACGTCCTGTTCATCGACGAGATCCACCGGCTGCCGACCGCGGTCGAGGAGTACATCTATCCCGCGATGGAGGACTTCCGCATCGACTTCACCGTCGACAGCGGCATGCACTCGAAGGTGGTGACGATCGGCCTGCGCCCCTTCACGCTGATCGGCGCCACCACGCGGGCCGGGCTCCTCACGCAGGCGCTGCGCTCGCGCTTCGGCATCTCCCACAACCTGGGCTTCTATCCCGTCGAGGACCTGGTGGCCATCATCGACCGCGCGGCGCGGCTCATGAAGATGCCGCCGCTGCCGGCCGAGACGCTGGCCTCGGTCGCCGGGCGCAGCCGCGGCACGCCGCGCGTGGCGCTGCGCCTGCTGCGCCGCGTGCGCGACTTCTCCGCGGTGCGCGCCGGCGGGCGCCAGGATGCCGAGGTGGTCGACCGCGCGCTGGCGCTCGAGGGCGTCGACGAGCTGGGCCTCGACGAGCTGGACCGTCGCTACCTGCGTGCGCTGGGCACCACCTACGCCGGCGGCCCCGCCGGCCTGGAGGCGATCGCCGCGAGCGTCGGCGAGGACGCGCAGACCCTGGAGGACGTGGTGGAGCCCTACCTGCTGCAGGTGGGATACCTGGCGCGCACGCGCCAGGGCCGGCGCATGACCGACGCCGCGTTCCGCCACGTTGGGCTCACGCCGCCCGCGCGCGCCGAGGCGCTCTTCGACTGAGTCCGGTCAGCGGTTGACGCCGCTCTCGGGGGTGAACAGGCCGCCGTTGGTGCCGAAGAGCGGTCCGGGGGCCGACGCGCCCAA
>Ga0208783_10001739_pt1 | contig 12747 bp, 12 predicted proteins | sample DEB19_08_DNA_2_FD_184529 | JGI IMG/M metagenome (GOLD analysis project Ga0208783, IMG submission 184529) | Aqueous microbial communities from the Delaware River and Bay under freshwater to marine salinity gradient to study organic matter... | ecosystem: Environmental > Aquatic > Marine >... | reverse complement strand
TGGACGAGGACGACTGGTGGTCGATCGTGGAACTGGCGGGGGAGAGGCTGGATGACCTGGACTCGCAGGTTCACAGGTGAGTTCCGGTCGCAAGCCCGGCAGGATCGTCCATGGATGACCGTGGCGACAGGAAGAGTGCGGCGTTGACGGGGCTGGTCCCGAAACTCAGTCGAGGCCGAGCCAGCGCCGGTAGACCTCGGCGCAGAGCATGAGCTGTTCTATCTCCACCCACTCCACCGCTGTGTGGGCGTTGTCGATCGATCCGGGCCCGAACACCACCATCTGGTCGGCGAAGCCGTCGTAGCGCAGGGCGTTGGTGCCGTACGAGGCCACCTCGGGCGCGGTTCCGGCCCACTCGGCGAGCCTGCGAACGAGGCCGGTGTCGGCCGACTGGTAGAACGCCGGGGCACCGAGGTAGACGAGCGGGAACTCCACGGGCAACGGGCACGATGCGCGCACGAGGTCACACAGTTGTTCGGCGACCTCGGAGTTCACCTCCCCCGGCACGATGCGGCGACCGACGGTGACCGTGCACGAGTCGGGCACGACGTTGCCGCCGGTGCCGCCCTTCACCGACGTCACGGTGAGCGTGCCGTTGCCCACCTCGGTCGCGGGCACGAGAGTCTGGAGGCGTTCGTGTTCCTCCTGCAGTGCCAGCACGAGAGTTGCCGCCGCGGTGACCGCGTTGCGGCCGAGATGCGGATTCGCCGAGTGCGCCGCCTCGCCCCTCACGACGATCTCCAGGGCAACGGCACCCTTGTGGCCGTGCACCGGCGCGCACATCGTGGGTTCGGCAACTATCACCTCGTCTGGTCTGAGGCCCTTCTGCTCGGCCCACTTGCGGAACCGACGGGCACCGATCATCCCGCCGGCCTCCTCCGACACGGAGCCCACGACCAGCAGGTTCGGTCGCGGGCGCTGGCCCCGGGCCCTGGCGCTCTCGAGGACCGACATCATCACGCCGAGCGATGCCTTCGTGTCGACCGAGCCCCGTCCGTAGACGCGGCCGTCGGCGATGCGGCCGTCGAAGGGGTCGCCTTCGCAGTGCTCGACGGTGACGGTGTCGGTGTGGACGTCCAGAACCACCCACCGGTCCTCTGATCCCTCCCAGATGCCGTAGACGTTCGGGCGACCCTCGGCGACGGTGTCGAGCTCGACCGAGTCGGCCCCGAGGTCGCCGAAGAACTCAGCGAGGGAGTGCGCCATCCGGTGCTCGCCGGGTTCGCCCGCCCGCGGACCGGCATGCATCGGGTTCACGCTCGGGATCTGCACGAGACGGCTCACCCACGTTGCGACGTTCTCGCTTCCTGCCCCCACGCGCGACATCTTGGCACACGCTTCAGTTGTGGTCCCGTGGCCCCGTGGGCCGAACCCGGCGCGGCGAGAAGCACGGTGGGAATTGTGGAGCTGGGAGATTTCCCACCCTCCCTTGTGGCTACTGGCTCAGAAGGCGGTTTCGAGGCTTGTTACGCCTACGGGTTACGCCGAAACACCACCACACGCGCTGAGATGGCCGGAGAGCTGCGATCACTTCCTCCACTGTGCCACAGAGTGCCGGGCCGTCAAAGGACTCCACTCGGTGTCGTGGTGGCCGGTCCACGGGGCGTCAGGTGCGACCTGAGACGATCCGGATTTTCACACCTCCGACGATTCCCATCCATCCAGGGTCGAATGGGAATCAGTTCTACGCACAGACTGCTTGAATGGCGGCGATGATGTGATGACCTTGGAGGACACTAAGTCCCGCAACGGCCAGGCATCCGGTTAGTACGACGGTCAAGTGCATCGGATGAGTGTGATTTGTTCCTGACCTCAACCATCGAACTCGTGCGGACACTGCCGAGGACGTGATACCGAGCGAACCTGTCGGATTCCAGTGCCCGAGCGCAGCCTTCGACAATGCAGACACAACGGTGTGCGTGTCGCCGCAGTCGCGTTTGGCTGCAGCGTCGGCGATTCGTTCAAGAGCGAACTCAAGTTGCCGTTTCACCGGTATCAAGATCGGGTTGAGGACAACACAAGCACGTGCAACCAGGAGCCAGAGGTCGTGACGGCCGTCGATGTGTGCCTGCTCGTGGCGTAGTACCGCGTCAAGTTCCGCAGGCGAAAGCGAAGAGATGAGCCCATCAGAGATAACAATCCCAGGGCGACGTCCTGGGATTGCATACGCAAAACGACGCGGATCAGGAAGTGTGACGACACCGCCGGGATGGAGACCCCAAAGCTTCCTTTGGGCAACCAGCATCTGAATCAGCTTCACCACGACAACAGACGAGAGCAATGACGCGATAACCCCGACAGAACTTCCGCGCACAACGTGTACCCCGTCGAGGTGCAGCCAGGAATGGAGACGGGAACCGATGAGCGGAAGGGCAACTATTGCCTGCATCGAAAGGTGCAACAGCAATGCCAGAGTGGCAACAGCCAGGGAAAGCAGCAGAGCAATCGCTGCTCGTCGAGAGGCGACGGGTGTCATCGGGGCCAACAGCGGTGCAATCACGACAGCGAGGACTGACGCACACAGCAACGGCAGGGTGAGCAGGATCATCGCCTGTCATTCTCTGCGAGCATTCGACGGAGTGCCTCACGGTCGCGGCGCGACAACTTCCCTACGAAACCAACCAGAAGCGCACGCTGGTTGGGGGAACCGTCGAGAACGGCAAGCATCTGCTCCGCATACCAGTCTTCACGAGAGAGGGTCGGCCGGTATGCGAACGCTCGCCCCATGGGTACCCGAGTGACCGTGCCCTTCTCAACGAGTCGTGTCAGCACCGTTGCGACACTCGTGTAAGCAAGGTCTGCACCGAGTGCCTCTCGCACATCGGATGGCTGCAATGCTTCCTCGACATCCCAAAGGACATTGAGAACATCACGTTCGAGTTCGCCATCAGCACGCCTGCCCATGGAATGAGCATACCGGACGATAAGGTTCATGTCTTACACCTTGTAGTAGATCTCTTTCACCATGACCCGGCACCTGATTCGCTTTCTCCTCTTCATCGCGACAGCTCTCGCTGTTTCAACCGCTGGCGCCGGTACGGCGCTCGCGCACAACAAGCAGATCTCCAGTAGTCCCGCCGACGGCGAGATCCTGACCGCGGCACCGGCGCAGTGGATTATCACATTCGACAAAACTGTCCCCCTTGCATCGGCATCCGGTGAAATCGTGAAGTCAGATGGCATGCGCGTCCCCCTCGCCGCACCCCAACAAGGCCAGACCGACAACGTCGTCGCATTCAACCTTCCGGGCGACCTCACCGGGTCTGTGACGGCACGTTGGCGGCTCGTGGGCACGGACGGACATGTCATTTCAGGGCGAATACGATTCTCGGTCCAGGCCCCCGCAATCGTGGCCCCGACTGTCCCATCGCCTACGACGACGGAGCTGTCGTCCGTCACTGGTGGTACAACTTCAGTGCCATCAAATCCTCCGACCACTGATGTCCAATCGATCACGGACGTGTCAAGCGGGTTCGATGACGGGCGATTGTCCGTACCTGAACCTGCACGCGCGGCGCTCAGATTTGCGAACTACCTCGCTTTCTACATCCTTGGGGGCCTCTTTTTCGCGGAGTGGTACCTTGCCGTTGGTTCGATACGGGTTCCGCTCGGAGGGCGCCTCGTTCGTTACGCGTCGTGGATACTCCTTTCATCGTCGGCTCTGCAAACGTTGGTGTTCGTGGACGACATTCGGGCATCTGGCTCGAACTGGATCACCGGTTTCCTCGACGCACTGGGGACGACGCCAGGCTCGATGTTGATCATGAAGACTGCAATCTGCGCTCTGAATGTTGCAATGACGAGAGAGGTCTTGCGCGAGGGTTTCCTCGACCCCGTCAGGTCGCGTCTGTTTCTCGTCACCGGACTGATGTACATGGTGACCCTGGCTTACGGAGGACATTCCCGCTCGCAGGCAGCTCCGTGGCTGGGCATCCCCGCCGATGTCGCTCACATGGCTGCCTCCGCAGTTTGGCTCGGCGGTCTGTGTGCATTCGTGTTCGTTGTCGTGCCGCACGTGGACGACGAACGTGCTGTCGCCGGTTTCGATCGATTCGGTTACGCAGCAGAACGAGCGGTCGCCGTCCTGGTTGTGACAGGAGTTATTCAGTCGTTACGCCTACACGCGAACCCGTTCAGTGTTTTCACCAACTCGCACGGACTCTTGCTGGTCGCGAAACTGTCCCTTGTTGCTTTCGTTCTTCGTCTTGCAGCACAGAACAGGAGACGGCTTCTTGGACGAAGCAGGCGAGTGTCGGACTCGTCTGCGCGATTGAAGAGCGCACTCATACGGTCCTCGCTTGTCGAGCTCGGTCTGGGTGCGACGATTATCGCCGTCACTGCTGTGATGGTGGCATCCGCCCCGACTTGACATGTATCCCTGGGACGATAAACTACTACACGTTGTCGTAGATCAACAAGAGGAGCACCCCCAATGAAGAAGACACTTTCCCTTATGGCAGTCGCACTTGTTGCAGTCCTTGCCGCATGCGGCTCGAATAGTTCGGACACCGCCGGGGGTTCAGACGCGACTACAGCCTCAACGACAGCAACGAACACATTCAACAATGCTGATGTGATGTTCGCCCAGATGATGATCCCTCACCACGAGCAAGCAATCGAAATGTCCGACATGGCTCTTGATCCGACGATGGGCGCCAGCGAAGAAATCCTCGACCTCGCGACACAGATCAAGGACGCTCAGGACCCTGAGATCACTCAGATGAAGAATCTGCTCATGGCCTGGAACAAGCCGGAAGCAGCCGATAGCGGAATGGATCACTCATCGATGATGAGCGGAATGATGTCATCGGACGAGATGGCTGAACTCGGCAAGAAGATGGGCAAGGACTTCGATGTTGCTTGGGCAGAAGCGATGATCGCCCACCATGAGGGAGCGATCGAGATGGCAAACACGGTTCTTGACGACGGCACCAATGCGGACATTCGTGCACTCGCCCAGGCGGTCATCAAGGGCCAACAGGCAGAAATCGAAACGCTCCGAAGCCTGGTCGCCGCCGCCAAGTAGTTGGCGGCCAGCAATCAGGCGGTGGGCTATTTTGCCCTTCAACGGTGATGGCTATCTGAGGAACGTCAAGTTTTGTTGATGCTGCCCTCGGGCGTGTCACCCAAGCTCAATAGAACTTCTACTTGTAGCCCGGGCAGACCAAGCCTGGCACCCTCTCGTCTGAGACTTCATAGAACTGAAACGCACGAGACGGTCCGCCGTCTGACCAAAGTGCGCGGCCGACGTTTGTGCCGACCAGGTCACTGGCTTGGAATGTTCCTGCACTGAGGATCGCCTCGGCTTGATGCCGATCACCACAGCGAAGTGCGAAGCGATCGTTGAGCAGTGTTCGTGTTCCGATGTCGATGACGTCGTTGGTGGGGCGTTGTGTGCAGAGGATCGCTGTGCATCCGACGGCTCTACCGAGGCTCACGTATCGACGTAGTAACTCCTCGGCGCGTGCGCGCTCCTTCGCAGTGCCACCTGCAGCAAGTTCAGCCCACTCATCAACTACGAGCACGGTCCACGGAAACTGCTCGCTTGCTGGCAGCGTCGCAGAGCGTGTAGTCGAGAGATACGTCGTGCGACGCGTGATCTCGATGTGAAGTGCTTCGAGAAGCTCGATGGTGTCTGCTGCTTCGTTGCCGAGGACCAGGCCAGCGAGACGGTCTTGCCACAGTGCGAGTTCGACGCGTTTTGGATCGATGCCAAAGAGTGCGACGTTACGCGACGCACTGAGATGAGCGAGGAAAACGCGGAGCGCATTTGACTTACCGGATCCTGGGATGCCGCCAACGAGGATGTGATGACCGTAGAACGAGCCCGATACAACGCCGCCATCGTCATTGACGCCGAGGGCAAATGGGCGCATCGGATCCAGGGGTAGGCCTACTGGGTGGTGGAAATCAGGCAGCGTTACGTTTCCGATGTCGCGCGTAAAGTCGATGAGCACGCTGATGCGATCAGCGCGAGTTACTGATGGTTGCACGCGAACTCGGGCTGCTCCGTATGCGACAGCCAGCGCGTCAGCCGAACGTTCAACCACCGAGAACGTACAGGGAGGCGCGAGCCTCAATGCGACCTCGACACCGAGTGCGGTTTTCTTCACCTTGACAATGGATGTTCCGAGCAGCCCGAGTTCGCGTGCAACTGTTGGCCAAGTCCCTCGAAGTGGGAGCCGTTGTCGTAGCCAGGTGTCGACGATCATCGGGTGGCTTTGGTTTCGCTTTCGATGCCGTCGGCGCGCAGGGTTACACCGTGCCGATCGCGTCCAGATGCGTCGCGGATGGTCCAAGTAGAAAGTGTCAGGTTGAGGAAGCGAACGGTCTGTCCTTTGGTGACGCCTTCGACGGGTCCGGGAAGCGTCACCGTGGTGGTGGGATCGACTGCGTCTGTGGTTCCCGAGAGCAATACCGGCAGGCGGTACATTGTGCGGCCATCCTTGTCTGTGCGTGGTTCATTTGTGCCGTAGATGAGCACGGGCCGGGCTTCGCCGGTGACGAGTGCGGCGATCTTGGTCTGGTCGATGGGAAGTTTCATAGGTCCTCCAGGGGGTATCCGCCGAGGCCGTTTGCCTTGGCTGACTTTCACTGTGCGGGCGCTTCGCTCCATCGCAAGAGGGAAGTGTGATGAGTATCCCCACGGGATCAAGGCGGGACGCCTTCGGCGTCCCGCTGCTGGAACAGCGGTGTGCCCGGCACACCTCACGGGGCCCTGCTTGGGCCCCTGCCGGCGGCCGGGATGCTCGGGTGACGTAGCTGAGACGAGTGCGGACAGCACGATGAGCCCCTCTCGGGGCTCGGTCACGTTCAGGAGCGCGTATCAGTTACGGCGGACTGACGCCGGAAGTTGCTAAGGAAGTCGGAAGCCGCGGAGTATCTCTCAGGCGTTCCCAAGACACAACGAGGTATGGCGGAAGTGTCGGCTTTTTTGCGTTCACCCACATCTCGCGTCGCGCGCGAACTTCGCGAAACGTGCAGCCCCAGGTTCGTGACTTCGAAAGCACGTGTCCCCGAAACCCCCAGCCTTCTTCTGCGCGTCGATGTCGTCGGCAGACGCGTGACTTGGTGCCCGGACCCTGGTAGTTCACGCGCACGGTTACGCAGTTGATCTCTCCTGTAACCGTGTTCACGATGTCTGTGATGATGTCTGAGTGATCCGCACCGAAGGTGCAGTCGTGGAATGTGTGACCGCACTTCAGACCCTTGTCGGCTGCATCCGTCATTCGTTCGTTGTGCGTGTAGTTTCGCGCTGCGCCTCGTCCAGTTTCCTTCAGCGAATAGTTCACAACCTTGACGAGATACGCGATCGCTTTGCCCGGGGTATCGCCCGTGATGACTTCAGCCTTGCACTGAGGCCCCCACGTCCAGCCGCCCGACGATGCTGCCGCGATCTGACGACCGGTTCGAGGGTTGATACCGCCGCGTACAACGAGGCGGAGTGTCGGCTTGGGAACACATCCGAGAACGAGTGCGTGGATGTGAATAAGCCCGCGAGTTTGGAACTCGACAACTCGCACGACTTCCATCTTGCGACGCAGCACGCGTGACAACTTCTGCATCGTCACCGCAAACAGACGTGAAGCGTTCGCGTTGAACGACGCCGCCGCCGCGTAGTTGTACGTCGACGGGTCGAGTGGTGTTCCGATCACGCGGTCGTTCTCTGCGTGGTACTTCCGACACGCGCAACGACGCGTCTTGCCGTTCTCTGAGATGCGTCGCGAGTGTGTCTTGCCGAACACGTCCGCACCAGGTGCAGTGAGTGTGATCATCGTGACCAACTTGGGCAGGTTCGTTACACGATCAAACAGACCTGAGCGGATGACTTGGAAGGCGTCGCCGCGATAAAGCGCGGAACACGACGGACACCGATCAGCGATGCGAGTTCCGCATCGTTTGACGTGTTCTGTCGAGCGAGAAGAACCGTCGCGGGTGTCGGTCACCGTGCGGCGAAGGGTGACCGGGCGTGAGCAGAAACCAACTGCCGGGCTGAGGGGAGATGTAGTGCTCACGAGTGCTAACCGTCGGGGGTTTGCCTCGTCTGTCAATGGGGTGAAATAAGGCCGTGATTTCCTCAGTGTTTTCGCACCTAACCTGACCAAGAAGCGAACTAAGTTGCTCGTGTGGCCGGACAGAACCGCAAACACCCTGAACTTGCCGGGAGACACACCAGGCAACGCAACGCGGTTCAGCCGCGGCGCACACCGTTGTCTCGTTCGATCGAACCGCTGATGCGGGGCACAACGTTCGGAGATGCCGGTGCCTTCCGGGGCATCGATGATCAAACTGTTGCGCAACTCCGTGGCAGTGATCAGATTGCGGCTGCCACGATCAGACGACTACTGACCGCACGTAGTTTGCGAAGCGGCGTTGAGGAGTGGTGCATCTGGATGGTCGAACTGGCACCGTCGCAAGTCAGTCGTTCGCCGTTTCTTGATGAACGAGTGCGAAGCGTGATGCGCGCTCGAAAGGACGACACACCGCCGTGGTTTCCCGCTCGGATCCGCCAACCCGAAGTGCCCTACTTCGCGTTCCGCAACGTTCTTCCTGCTGGATGCCAGTATCTCGCGTTCGGCCGGTACAACCCCGACATCATCGCTGACGACACCGTCGTCGTGCTTAGCTCCGATGATGCGATGGTGACCGCAGCGATCCTGTCGTCGCGCATCTTCCGGGTGTGGGCGGAGATCGCGGGGGCGCGGCGCCCCAACGGAGACATTCAGATCGGTGCCCAGTCAGTTCATAACACGTTCCCGTGCCCTCCGCTGTCGAAGCGTCAGCAGGTTGCGATCGAGGACGCGTTCGAAGATGTGCTGACTGCGCGCCGCTACGCAGATGCGGCGTCGCTTGACGAGATGTACCGACGTGAACTACCGCGGCCGTTGCAGAAGGCGCACGATGATCTTGATGCTGCGGTCGGTCGAGTGTTCGGTGTCAAGCCCTCGATGACCGATGCCGATGTCGCAGACATCTTGATGGAGCGTTACCGCACGCTCACTTCTTCCGACGCCGCGTGAATGTCGCACCGTAGGTTGCCATCGCGGGAACTTGCTGGCGTTCCATCACCTTTGAGTAGTAGTAGCCGATTGCATCGGAATCGTGGCCAAGCACGGAATACACCACGTTGAGAGGTGCCGGCGGATCGGTTGCCGCGAGACGCGATGCGGTGACGTGTCGGTTGATGTGCCCGCGCCAGTAGGGGAGCCCGTGGCGGTCGAGTACGCGGTGCCAGTCAAGGTTGTCGGCGTTGAGAGTGTAGAAACTGCCGTTCGGGCGGAGGAATACGAGATCCTCGAAACCTTTGCGCGGCTTCCAGTTCTTCTTGTCGCGTCGGTGGGCGTCCTGGTTCTTCTTGTGTTGGCGAAGCGCAGAGATCCACGGCTCGGACAGGGCGATCTTGCGTTCCTTTCCAGTCTTGGTCGCTTTCAGGTACCAACTGCCGTCGTCGTGTCGCGCGAGCTGCCCGCGGACGGTCAACATCGGGTTCTTACCGTTGAGGCCAGTGATGTCGCTCCACCGCAGACCGAGACGTTCCGCTCGGCGTAACCCGAGGAACTGCATCAGCCAGCGGCAGTATTCCGGGTCGTCATCGGCGACGAGCCGGTCGAGAAGCGTGTCGGCGAGGGCGGAGTATTTGTCGACGTCGATCTTGGCTCGCTTCACCTTCGGAGCCGCGACCGATCGCAGGGGGTTGTGGTCGATGTAGTTGTGGACCTCCGCGTATGTGAGGAACTTCGACAGCGCCCGGTAGACGTTCAGTTGTGAGGAGTTCGACAGCAGCGGCCCCCTGTCGATGCCGTCACGAACATCGCGCTTCTTCGGGAGTGTTTCTGAGAACAGCAGTGCAAGGCGACGCTTGTCGATCCGGTTCACCTTGATGTCGCCGAGATAGGGCAGCAAGTGGTTCTCGAAATACCCTCGGTACTTGCCGGCCACGATGTCAGAGATGTCGCCCTTGCCGACCTCGTCGATCCAGGCCTCGAACAGCTGGGCCACCGTCGGCATGACTCCCTTGGGGATCCCCTTGACGTGCTCGCGACCCCGGCTGCGACCAGCCAGGAACGCCTCCTTGTTGTGTTCGAGGTTCCGCAGCGCGATCGACTGGGTCGGGCCGCTGCCGGTGATGCGCTTGCGGGCGAACCCCGCTTGGCGGCGGTCCTCGGGGATGTCCCAGGACGCCTCCCAGTAGGTGACCTCGTAGGTGCGCCCCGTGCGCGGGTCACGGCGGGTGCGGGTCTTGGTGTAGAGACCGCCGCCGTTTCGGGGACGGCGCTGCGGTGTCGTCTTGCGTGTCGCCATGACCTCACCGTAGTCGGTTACGCCGCCGTGTTACGCCAAACACGCCTCACAGAGCCCTTACTAAGCAGGGAAAACCCAGCAAAAGCAAGGTTGGTGGAGCTGGGGGGAATCGAACCCCCGTCCATCAGGCGTTGCGCGCCCGCGATACGACCATTCCCGCTTCGGTGCTGACGCAACACCGCCGGCGGGTCGACCACCCGGTCACCCGGGTCGCGCGGCGTCTTTCCGCCGTGTCATCGGTCTTTCCCGACGCCAGCTGTCTTTCCCGCCGTCATCCTCCGCTTCTGTTGCCGGGCTGCGGTGGATCGACCCCGTGCGCCATTGCTGGTCACGATGTCTCTCTACGACGGATTAGGCCGCGAGAGCGAACTGCTCGTTGGCAATTCTTTTGGTTGCCCCGTTTAAAGAGTCTGAGCAACTCTGGTCGCACGTACGAACAACGAAACTGGTGTCGAAACCTGTCAGCCCCGTGATCGGTTGTGTTATGTGCCGTCAGTGTACGGCAGGGGAGTGCCACCGGTGGCTGCACGGCTGTGCTGTCAGACCATGCCCTTGCGGGCACGGCTGTGTTGTCAGACCATGCCCTTGCGGGCACGGCCGAGCGCCCGCTGGATCTCGCGCTTGCTGTCGCGCTCCGCGATTGCCTGGCGCTTGTCCTCGTGCTTGCGCCCGCGGGCGAGAGCCAGTTCCACCTTCACCCGTCCGTCGACCAGCTTGAACGCCAGCGGCACAAGGCTGAGGCGCTCCTTCGCGATGCGGTCGGCAAGGCGGGTGATCTCGTCGCGGTGGAGCAGCAGCTTGCGTGCCCTGTCGGGGTCGTGGGCACCCACCCCCACGGCGAACTGGTACGGGGCGATGTGCACACCGTCCAGCCAGACCTCTCCGTCGATGACCCGTGCGTAGGCATCCGCGATCTGGACCTGGCCGGAGCGCAGGCTCTTCACCTCGCTGCCGTGCAGCACGATGCCCGCCTCGACCACGTCGAGAATCGAGTAGTCGTGGCGGGCCTTGCGGTTGCTCGCGAGAACGGCGTTCGGTGCCTTTGCCATGGGGTGGTTGAGCGTAGCGGTAGCCTCCGACACCGATGTCCGCCGCATTCTCCGCAAGTCACGACGCATCGTCGCGCCCGTCAGTGGCGATCCCCTCCGGTGCCCTGCACGCCATTGCCGCGCACGCGTACCAGTGCTTCCCAGAGGAGTGCTGCGGTCTGCTCATCGGCGACGCCGCTGCCGGGCGCGTGGCGCGGTTTGTGGCCACCACCAACGCCGCGCACTCGGCAAAGGTGTACACGATCGACGCGAAGGAGCACCTCCGTGCCGAACTTGCCGCCGAGGCCGAGGGCTTCGAGGTGGTCGGGGTGGTGCACAGCCACACCCACACCGAGCCCTACCCCAGCCCCACCGATGTCGCACAGGCCGTGGACCCCTCGTGGCACTACGTCATCGTCAGCCTGAAGCGGGGCGCTCCCGAGACCAGGTCGTACCTGATCTCGGCGGACTCCATCACCGAAGAGACCATCGTCCCCGTCTGAACCGGCCCCGGGGCTGGATCGGCGGCGAAAACGTGCCCGTGACAATGGCTGTGGCGATGGTTACAATTCCGACAGGAATAGTCGGGAATAGACCCGCGACCCGCGGGGGTTGCACGGAGGGTCAAGCCATCGGAAGGAGGCGCACATGTCGATCGCAGATGTCCGCCGCAACGGTGGGTCGATCTTCGTGATGAACTCCGCCCTCGACCTCATCGGCAACACCCCGATGGTGGACGTGTCGAACCTGTCGCCGAACCCCAACGTGCGCATCGTGGCCAAGCTCGAGAGCCAGAACCCCTACGGGTCGGTGAAGGACCGCATCGCGAAGGCCATGATCGAGGACGCCGAGCGCACCGGTCGCCTGGTGCCCGGACAGCGCATAGTTGAACCGTCGTCGGGCAACACGGGCATCGCCCTCGCCGCCATCGCGAAGATGAAGGGCTACCCGATCACAATCCTCATGCCCACGTCGGTCTCCATCGAGCGCCGCCAGATGCTCGAGGTGTTCGGTGCCGAGATCATCCTCACCCCCGGCGAGGAGGGGTCGAACGGGGCCGTGAAGCGCGCCCAGGAGCTGGCGGCGCAGCACCCCGAGTGGTGCTTCCTCTACCAGTACGCAAACGACGCGAACCCGAAGGCGCACTACGAGGGCACCGGCCCGGAAATCTTCCGCGACTGCCCCGAGATCACCCACTTCGTGGCGGGACTCGGCACCAGCGGCACGCTCATGGGCACCGGCCGGTACCTGAAGGAGCAGAACCCCGACATCAAGGTGATCGCCATCGAGCCGCCGCTCGGAGAGCGTGTGGAGGGCCTGCGCAACCTGGACGACGGGTACATCCCGCCCGTCTTCGACAACTGGCACGGTCGCGAGCTGCTCGACCGCAAGCGCGTGGTGCGTCCCCGCGAGTCCA
>Ga0208783_10001737_pt1 | contig 12755 bp, 21 predicted proteins | sample DEB19_08_DNA_2_FD_184529 | JGI IMG/M metagenome (GOLD analysis project Ga0208783, IMG submission 184529) | Aqueous microbial communities from the Delaware River and Bay under freshwater to marine salinity gradient to study organic matter... | ecosystem: Environmental > Aquatic > Marine >... | reverse complement strand
CATTATCATTAGCCGTTAAGGAGTATGGTCAATATAGTCCTTTGGCCATGGAAGCCTTGGCTCTCATGCAAAGAGCAAAAGGTAGGCCTTTGATGCCTGTAAAGGTTTACAGGGCTGTACCCGATTTAAATAAGGCTACTGACAGTAAGATAAAAAATATTAGAAAGCTTATATCTTACATAGAAAAAATTGGGTTTCCCCCGATGGAGGACAAGGTTGCCAGAGAGTTGTGGGGTGAAGTTGGAAGAAACAAGGAAGAGATGATTAAGCGTTTGTATGCTCAGCTTAATGAATTAAGTGACGCACGTTCCAAGCCTTTAGGCATTAACGCTGGCGATTGGGTTACTACAGTGAGAGGTTATGCAGTTGAGCATGGGCGAGATAATTTACAAGGAAATTACAAGATAGCTTCAAAAACAGTCAGGGCTAAGGACCTGTATACAGATGGCAATTCGCCTTATGAATTTGGATATGATCCCTAGGCTATTTCTTTATTTACAATTTTAATTTGTTTTGGGCTAAAAACGAATCCATCATATCCGTTCTTTTCTGGAAGGACAGCGCCATCGTATCCCATTTGTTTTAACTGGTCTAGCATATACTTATCGTATTCTTCCCATCCGGCGGGATTTTTGATATCAACTTTGAGTGTGTATATTATTTTGCCACCTTGAGCGCCTTTTTCTTTTCTTTTAAGTGCGTCTTTATCGGACGTGAACCATATTATCTTTTGTGTGGCGTTTTTTAGATTAAATCTTTTAAAATCTTCGTTGCTGCTGTGATAAACATCTTGCTGAATCACAGAAGGTATTTTTTCAGCTTCATTGAGCCAATCTGTAAATTCGAGAGTTGGCTTGTAATACATGGTTTTGGCAAATGGCTTTAAAAGATCTTGGTCTAGATTACGGCCTTTGTTGGGTAAGAAGCCTAAATCTTTATAAAACTTTTCTAGTTTTTTCTTATATCCTCTGTCTGGAGATGGTTCTAGGGATAAAGGCTTGTTTTTTAATTTGGCATAATCTTTGAGAAGTTTGATTATATTCTTGCCAATTCCTTGTCCTCTTTTTTCTGGGGGGACTTGAAGATTATGAAGATATATTTGTTTATCATTTTCGCTGATGTATATTCTGACGTCTGGGTAGAGTTCTTTAATTTGGTTAAGTATAGGAGATGCGTTCATGTTATTCTGATGGAGGAGGCATTTGGGGAATTGATTGTTGCTGAACTGGCGGTGAATTTCTAGATGAATTTGGATTTTCTTGCATATTTGGGGCGGCTGGATTTTGATAATTTGTTGGCTTGTTAATTATTGGCTTTTCCGCTTTTGAATTAGGATTTGGTTTAGTTACTTTCATGGCAATTCTGGCTAATTTTTCACGATCGTTTGCCAAATCTCTAATTTGCAGCACCGTCATGTTGCCAAGGCCATTTTTTTGCAGATATTGGTAAAGTTCTGGGTGTTGTTGTTGAATTGGCAGCAAGTCTTTATTTGCATTATTAAGCAGGTTTTTTAAGCTTTGTTGCAAAAGATTAGTGGCATCATCAACGTTTGTGTCGTTATGAGTAGTTCGTGTGATGTTATCTTGTTCTATCCAGAGCTTGAAGCCTTTCATAATAATTATATAGAAAAATTTTTGAAAAATTGGAAATAGGGGCTAATGTGGTTACAAGGAGAAAAATCATGAGCGCAGAAGATTTTCTTAAGTATTGTTTGAAGACTGGCTTGCTCAAGGGCCACCGGTTGAAGTTGCTGGAACATTTTTGCAACAATGGTGGCAAATTGTCCTACAGGGACATTGGCAAACTTATGAGCACAGTGAATTGTGTTCATATGGATTTGATTAAGGATTTGGTTGAATGGGGAATGATTAAGCAAATCGGCTATACTTTGCACAAGGAATCTGGTGCAAAGACTCCGGTTTGGGAATTGACTGGCAAACCACCGGTCATTTCTGAAATTGTTGAGTATAAGGATGTTGTAGAATGATACTTAGGCATCATACGGACAGTGATATTAGACTGTTTAAGCAGTTTAAGTCATGGAGTGGTTCTAATAACAGGGATTACTCTTGGTGCAGCTTGTTTACCAAGCGTCTTATCCGAGTAACTTGGAGTGCTAATTTTGGCGGTGATAGTGTGGCTAAACCTTGGCGAATGAAAAGATCTTCCAATTGGAACTATTTAGTCTAGCTGGCTGAAGGGATTTGATTCTTTCATTGCGTCGGTGTATACAAAGAATTTCTTTTCATCTACGTTTGGGTCATTATAAAACGACTTGAGTGCTTCGGGCTTATAATCTTTATTTTTCATTCTGTATTCTTGATGAATTGGCGATTCACCATTTCTATCATATTCTTTTTTGATGTATGGCACTTGTCTTTGCCAGTTAGATTTTTTATCGCTGTTCCATTTTGCAAGTAAGTCTTTAATTTCTTCTCCTGTCATTTCAAACTTACCGCTATCAACTCTTTTGCCTTTAGGCATAGAAATAGTTGCCATTATGTTTGGTTGAGAGAAGTTGATAAAAAAGTCTTGTAATTCTGGGAACTCGCTTCTTAAATCTTTTGTTTGTGATTGTGATTTGGGGGTCCACTTGAAAGGCGGGTTATATGTTTCTTCCAAATCTTTTTGACCAAACATTTCTTTGAATTTGAAAAAAGCTTGTTTAAGTTGTTTTGGCCAAAGGTAGTAGCCAAAAGTTTGGTTGAAGTCAAATGCTTTATTTGGACCCTTCATTATACTATTATAGATTCTTTCCAAGTCTTTTAGTGTAACTTTGCCCATTCCGGCTTCCTGCATAAATATACCAAGATTAAAATCATCATTTGGCTTGAATATTTTTGTGGTTTTGGGCACATCTTGGTTTTGCAAGAATTCGTGTGGAGTTACCTTCTTTTCTTTGCCGTTTTCGGTTACTATTATTTCCTCTATTTGTTCTGGATTTAAGTGTCCTTTGAATAGTGCTTGGTATTCTTTGTGTGGGGCGGTTAAATTTAAAGCAAGCCAAGGGTCATCGCTTTGTAGAACGTGGGGTTCTTGATATTGGTCTTTTGCTACAGAGGCCTGCAATCTTTTTCTTGCGTCTTCTCTTTCTTTTTTTCCTTCCTTGCCCATGGAGAATGTTGGGACGTATGAGTACTGAGAGCCGAATGTGCCCTCTGGCCAAACGGGTGCTTCTAAATCTTCCAATTTGGTTTTGAATTTAATAACAACTCCATTATCGCCAGCAAATCCTTTGGCTGTGTCCTTATCGAGTGTGACAAATAGTCCTTTGGGATTGTTTGCCGCTTCGTATGAATATCTTCTAGAGGCTTTTTGTGATCCTGTAAGTCCTTGAGAGATTGCTTTGACCGCATCTTTTAGTTCATTAAATCCATGATATACGGTGAGAGTATCTCCGGAATTAAATGGCTGGAAAGCATCTACGCCGCCTGATGGGTTATATTCATGATGTGCTTCTGTCAGCCACTTTTTGAAATCCATTTTCATTTATCTTCCATTTTTTTGAGTTTGCTGTAGTAGTCCGGCATTTCTCTCAGGTGTGCTAAAGCGATTTTAAGTACATCTGAATCTTTGTGGATTACATTTATGTCTTTATCCCTCATGTGTTCTTTTTCAACTTTCATTCCCATTTTGAGTTCATCGGGATCGATTTTGCTTATATTTACTTTTATTTGTTTTGCTAATTTCTTAATCTTGGGACTATGTTCTTTTTTATGGGTTGTTGATTCCATGGCATTACCAAGGAGTTTTTTCATTATTCTTGCTTTGACTTTTTCTATTGGAAACAGTTCGGTTCTAATAGATGTTTTTGGTTGAGTGGCGATCAACTGGGGGAAAATTCTTCTAACCATTCCACATTCTTCGTAGAACTCCGGGTGGTGTGATTCGATATATTTTGAAAAGCTCATATATTATTTACATTTTTTGCACATTTTTCTATTCATAACGTATAGGTCTATAGGAGGTGTATTATGATCAACTTAATAAGATATGGTGTAATAATTTTATCTTTGGCTTTCACTGGGATTACATTTGCTCAGTTTAGGCCATATATGCCTCCTAGACCTCCTGTGCCGGCTCCTGCATTTGTGCCTGTGCTGCCTAATGGTCAAAATGGCGCTAATGGAATGCAAGGCGGTATGTCTGGTGGTATTATGGGAATGAGTGGCGGCATGACTGGCGTGGGAGGAATGCAAGGTGGCAACTTTGGTAATAGTGGCGGGAATATGGGGTTTGGTGGATTTGGGGGTCAGTTTGGTGGAATGGCGGGAGGAATGTCTGGGATGGGCATGGGTGGCTTTGGGATGGGCGGTATGGGTATTGGTGGCGGCATGGGTGGTATTTCTGGTGGCATGTCTGGCGGTATGATGGGGATGTCCGGCATGGGCATGGGCGGGATGATGGGTGGAAGTAATAATAACCCCTATGGTGCGTATACCCCGGGCACTATTGTAAGGCCAACAGGACAAGGTGGACCTTATAGTGTCATTCCTATACAAGGTGGTTATATGTTGGGAATGGGCGGTGGGAGCATGAGTGGTATGGGCATGGGTGGCATGATGGGAATGGGAGGTTTCGGTGGCGGTCAATTTGGATTTAGTGGAGGACAGTTAGGTGGCAATAATTTTGGTAATGGTGGTTTTGGTGGCAACTTTGGCGCTATGGGCGCTATGGGTGGGGGACAGTTCGGTGGAGGACTAGGTGGTCAACTTGGATTTGGTGGCGGGTTTGGCGGTGGCAAAATGGGATTCAATGGCGGAAATGGAATTTAGGCCCTTGGCTCAAGACTTACTGTGCCATCTCCCTTATCCTTCATTAGCAAATTGTTTGCTAAGGCGAATTTCCTTATATCTTGAATTTTCTTAGATATATTTTTGGGATTGGAGCTTTTTATTTGTATTATACCAAGCCCTTTTTCTTTTGCATCATCAGCGGCTATTTGCATATCAGTTTTAACTAAATTTGTTGGAATAATTGCTTGTGTGAAGTGTGGCTTCTCGCAATCACTCAATTGTTCTGCTTTTACTGGAATATTTTCAGTTGCAACCAAGGCGGCGGGAACGTATGCAAGTATGCTAAAGCCTTCTTTTGATTGAGCTATTCTTATGTTTACACCATTTCTGGCCACGTATGATCGTCTATCGAATTTGAATGTTCCTCTGAATCTTGGATCATATTTCATTTGGTCAACAGCTGCAAATACCGCTTTCCTTATGTCCTGAATGGTTGCCAAGAAAATATTATCATCATCGGCATTGAGCATTATGTGTATTTCAGCCTCGGCAGTTAGTTTTGAGCCGAAGTTTTTAATTAGCTCGTCGAGTTGGGTTCGGAAGAATTCGCTGTCATCATATCGTTTGCTTACTATTTGAATTGCATAATCATCTTTAGCTCTTGCAGCTATTCTTCTGATGATTTGTACACTTTTTGATTGGTATGGGCCGTCAGTGAACCATCCGTCAACTTTATCTTCAACATCTTCTTTACTGTTAATTGGAGTAAGTTTTATATTCCAGCCTTTGATTTTTTGTAATAAACATTTAATGACGTCGTTGGCGTTTCTTCCAATATCTCTGGCGGCAGAAGAACTAGCCTGCATGGCTGCGCCGCTTTGATCTCTCGCTTCATTTATTTCCAGCCAACTTTTGAATGAAATCATATTATCTCTCTTTGCTTAGCCTTATATAGCATTCGCCATAAACTTCTATTCTTCCAACAATTGCTTGGTAGTCTTTTTGACTCATATCAAGGTCGGTCTCTTTCATCAGTCTTTTGTATTCTTTTTTGCATAGTTTAATTGCGGTTTCGAGACCTTCGTTTTTAAAAGTTCTGATAACTTCTGCGTATGGTTTGTCTTTTGCAGCGAAGTGGTAATAGCTCAGCATGGCATCGCCGCCTTTTTCTTTGGCCTTTTTGGCGGTTTCTTGCGCCCCTGCTTTCCTATTTTTGAGGAATTCAAGGGGATCTTCGCTGCCACTGTGAGAACTTTCAATAAAAAACATAATATCCTCCGCAAATTTATATAATCTTAATGCTAATGAAGTTTATAAAATATTTTTATTGAATGGCTTGAAAAATATTTGGCATGGGCTATTGTGTGTGAGGGGGAAAGAATCATGGGAATGACATCAATCATAGCGACTGTGACTTTGGTAATCATGGGTGGATGCTTGTGTTCACTATTGGGAATTGTTGCTCTGGGAATTTTATTCCCAAGAAAAGATAACCCGTTGAAGAACAAATTATCTTCTTGTGATGATAGTTACAGAGATTCTTTATACGATCCCAAAGGAAATTATGATTGGTCTCACATTCCTGATGATCCTAACATAACTGAAGACGATTTGTTTGAGAAAGAGGTGTAACATGAATCTTGAGACGACATTTATTTATTTGATAAGCGGTATTAGCGCTATGTTTATGTTTGGGTTTTTAATATTTTTTATTGGAATGGCTATTGTTGTGGTAATTGACCACAGAAATTTGAAAAACAAGAAGACAATTCCGTTGCCCTCAGATGATGTTCCTTCGGAGCAAAAGAGAGAGGCGCAAAAGTTGGCAATCGCTGAGCGTGGCCTTAAGGCTTTTACAGGAGAACAATCATGAAGATTTTATTGATTTGTGGCGTAGTTTTTATGGGCATTTTGTTTGTTTTGACTGCGCTAGGTTTGATTTTGGTAACGATGGCTGTGTGTAGTGCAATCTATCAATCTTTCTACCCATACAAACCGAAATACAATTCGCAGTTTGATATTGATCAATCTCTGGATAGATTGAACAGGGAGTTGGAAAATCTTGCAAGAGATTGGGACAAAGATGTCAAGCCAGTTGCGGAGCCTAAAAAGCCCCAGAAAAAGCGAAAAGATGTGAATATTCTGTCTTTTGAAAAACATGCGAAATAAAAAAAGGGGGCCTTAAAACCCCCTTTTTTTATTTTTTATTTGAATTCGTTTTATCCTAGGCCGAGTCTTCTAGGGTCAAGTCTAGATTGTTTTGGCTTCACCATAGGAGTATCAACCGGATCTACGGCTTGGACTTTGCCCAATACCTTTTGTAGTTCTACGCCATTAGCAACATCTTGCATAATCTTATAAACCTTAGCTCTTACTTTTTGAGCTTTATCGGCAAGTGCTGTAACAACATCATTTGCAGCTTGCAGTTGCTCATTTACACCAGAAACGTCTTGTGCAAGAAGTTTAATAATTGTATTAAGGGCGCTTTTTGATCTGTTATCAATAAGGTTGCTGAAGCGTTCATCATTTAGGCGTTGCCTTGCATTTTTGAAGCCTGCAAGCATATCCTGCTGATAAGTCTGCATGGCTGTTTGCAATTTTTTTGTTGGCTCTGCCACTGTATCAATTTTACCTAAAAGATCGTTGGAAATTTCTGTAGCAACAGTTTTTAACGCTCTAATAGTCTTGTTTTTTTTAACATCTCCCATGAGATCTGTGCCAGTCTGTCTGAGGGTATTGCTGGCACTGGTATATTTATCTTTTGCAAGCGCTCCTAATGGTGAAAGGAAGTCCTTGGTGGCATTCCACCAATCCCCAACGCCTTCATTAAAATCTTCGTCTCTTGAAGCGGCATAATCCGCAAAGCTTGGTCTACTCATATTATTTCTCCGAAACGGGTTTAAATCTATATACGGATGTAAAAATAATTTTAAAATTAATATATTATTATTTTTAACTGGAGAAAACATGGAAAAGAATCACAAGCACTTGATTTTGAATGCAGTAGTAAGAAATCCGTTGCTAACCGAAGAAGATGTGAATTGCTGGTTAGCAGAGTTGGTCAATATAGTTGATATGGAGATTTTAATTCCTCCAGTTTCAAAATATTGTGATATAGAAGGCAACGAAGGAGTAACAGGGACGGTAGTCATCACTACTAGCCACATGTCTATTCACATTTGGCCAACTGGCGAAAATCCTTATATCAGACTTGACATTTACAGCTGCAAAGACTTCGATGCCAAAAAAGTGATAGAGTATGTTGACACAACCATGGGAATAGTGGAAGAGGGACATCTTATTGTTGATCGCAATACCACAAAACCTTATGTTAAACCGCTTTTGACTGGTTCTGCCCAGTGTCAGGTAAAAGAGGCTTAATTTTCTGCAGCAATTCTTGTAATTGCGGATTATTTACCCCATTGTCAGACAGGCTTGTAAGGTAGAAATAGGTTGAGCTTATTACTTTCAAAGCCGCCAAAATGATAGCTTGATTGGCTGGCGATAGTGTGGACAATACTGGAGAAATAGAGGGGAAAAGAACTAGTGGATTTGCCAAGGTCAACTTCCCCACATTTCCTAGCGATGAAGCTAATTGCTTCCAATATTTCATTTTTTTTGGATGTCTTAAAGCGTTCTGCATGGCAACAAGAGCATCCAGATTGCTTTTAAGAGTTGGCGGCAACATATGAAACATTTTGCTTGCGCCCAGCAACAAGTCAACTATTTTTATTGCCTTTTTAACATCGAAAACGTCTTGAATTGCCTCTAGCGGAGAAGGTCCTTCTGGATCTTCGCTCATATAATAGGCCATATCGGCAAAAGATTCGATGTATTGCTTGAAACCTTCCATGCATATATTTAGTTTAATCCCAGTATTCTTGGTCATTCATGAAATAGTGTAAAACAAGTTTTCCTGACATGGATGGGTATTGACCTTCTATAATTATTTTGCCTTCATGAATGAGTCTGTGGCATTTTCTGCAGCAAACAACGGTGTTTTGGTCGGTATATTTGCCGCCGTTTTCACCTTCTTTTATTCTATGAACATCAAGATATTCATAAATATTGCAAGGGCAGAACTTGCATTTTTCCGCAAGTCTTTTTTTTACTTTCTTATCAATTAACTTCTTGCGTCTCTTCATTTGAAAGTGAGTAAATATAATCAATTACATTATTATACATAAAATTATGATTTTCTTCAGGATGGAATCTTAGGAACATATCATTTTGTATTTCGTCATTATTTTTCAATATGCATACTTTCAAATAATTTCTTTTTACATAGATTGCCGGCGCAAATAGGCTAGTTTCATATCCGATGTATCCTGCTGCATGTTGTATTATCCCCCACTTTTGAATGAGGCTGTAAGGATGTTTATCAATAGTAGTATTCGGGGTGGCTTGGCAGAATGAGTGGTTTGCGTAAAGGTTGTAACCTAACTCATTGACTTTTTCGGCCAAGGTAACAATGTTTTTGTCGCCCTTATAGTCCTCGACGTAGATATATTTTTTATCTTTAAGTTTGCTGGTGGTTGGATAGCATTCATATGCTATTTTACATAGGCTAAAAGTTGGTTGTCGTTTACAAAAGTATTCAAGTATTTCATGGTCATCGATAAGGTTTTGATTGCAATCCGGATCAATAGTCAACTTTATTTTTTTAAATGCAGTGAAGTCTTTTATGAAGGACTCCATAGTTTTCTGCAGGGTTGGCGGGCAAATCACCTCCAGTTTCATCAGTTCAGTTTCTTTCATGAACATCTGAATCTGGGTGAAGAAATTTATATCTTTGCAGTGAAGAACGTGTATCATTTCTACCTTTTTGTAGAGAGATTTCTATATATCAATATGTATATGCAGCCGCTTAAATTCGCCAAATGGTTTGCCGAGTTCAACATGGGGACTCTAGAAACAGAAATTGTTGACAGCAAACCTATCGAGAGTTTATTCAACAAGTCTAAAGAAGCTGTTGAGTTGGTCAAGAAATATGATATGGCCGAAGGCGAGCATGACTGGATTAAGAATAGACTTGGCTGGCAGGGGCCAAGGAATGATTTTGGTTATCTTTTGAATATTGCCACAATCGCCCCATTATCTGGAACCGTTTATGGCCTTTTCAACAGTAGAGAAAACCAGAGAATACTAGATAAAGATGTCAGAAAAACTGGAATAGCATTTAATGCGAACAGACCTATAACACAAGATGAATACGGAAATCAAGATGTTCTTAAGAATTTAAGTTACAATGTTATAAAGCAAAAATATCCTAATATAGATGTAAACAAGATACATGACAGTGCAATAGTGCATGTAAATGTACCAGCAATAATTAATAAACTTCAAGCATCAGGTTTAACTGGAAAGAATTTAGAGAGAGCTATTATAATACAAATAGCAAGTACAATAATACATGAGTCTACGCATCAACTGGAAAGAGCTTGGCTGGGTCATACAGAAGAAGGCGGTCCTGAAGAAGCTGAAAAAAGGTTTAATGATTGGTTAAATAGGAATAAGAGTTTACTAGATCAATTAATAAAATAGGGGGCAAAATGGAAGGTATAGGTTATTATGAAATGATGGAAGGCGCAAGGCCTATGAAAGTTATGACTGAAAATGTGCAATTTTCAGAGAATCTTAAATATCATGTTGAAAATAATCTTAGTTTAAGTAATACTGTATTTAGGCTTGGCAGTGATGCTTGGATGGGATTAGTTAATGAAATGAGGTCTTTGTGGGAGCAAGGGCTTTTGGAAGTCAACGAAAATGACGAATTTATACTTTTGAGTGAGGCAGGTAGGACCGGAGTATATCAGGGGAAAAGTGTTCCTCTAGATTCTCCCAGAAGAGCTAAGGGTGGCAACAAGAAATATGTTGTATATGTAAACAGCGGTCGCAAGAATGCTGAGGGCAGAGTAGTGGCCAAGAAGATAGGATTTGGCGATCCAAATTTAAGCGTTAAGAATAACGACCCGAAAAGGGCTAAGAGTTTCAGGGCTCGTCATAAATGTCATCTAAAGACTGATAAGACGACCCCCGGTTATTGGGCCTGCAAAATTGGCAGGTATGCAAAGCAGGTAGGTTTAAGTTCAAGTGCAAGCTGGTAAGGAGCAATCATGAAGAGTTTTAGAGAATTTATGGAAGACAGGATGAATGAAGCAGCTGATAGTGTCCCCGCTATAAAGTTAAGTTCCGTATCTTTCACATTTCCTTTTACCGAAACATTCTACGAGCCCGGATATGCGCCAGAGTTGGACCGGGGTGAGCGTTCGGATTCTGGCGTAGCCGGAACTGAGGAGGCGAGCGGCATGTTTGCCGGCGATGTCACTATTCCGTTGGAACGAAAAACGGTCTTAGACATTCGTGCTAAGAATCAAGGCCGACTAGGTGCCGAAGGGGTTAAAGAGTTTTTAGCAGCTGCGGGTGGCGATTTGGCTGTCGAAATGCTCGACATGAAGGACGCTGACTTCGCAGGAACTTTCAAGCCAAATATAGACGACATGGATTCCTATCCAGAAGGTCTATATGAATCTCTTGCGGAAATAGTAGCAGAGAGAATTGATAATAAACTATTCGAGGTGATAAATGTTTGATAACTTAGTATGTTTTTTGGTTGGTTTGGTAGTTGGATGGAATATTCTCCCACAACCAGCTTGGGTCAAAGCCCTTTATGATTTGGTAGTTGCTAAGATTAAATCTTGGGCTGCTCCTAAAAATGGATAAACCATATAAGGAAACTGGTTCTGGCGAAAAAGTAATAAGGGAGTTTAGCCCGGATGTGCCGTTCGAAGATTTAAAATGGCATAGGGATTACGAAGATCGAATAGTTCGCATTTTAGAGCCAAACGATTGGAAATACCAAGAAGACAATAAACTCCCCGTGCCTTTGGTCGGGGAGTTATTTATTCCCAAAGGACTTTGGCATAGAGTTATAAAGGGCACAACAAAATTAAAAGTTGAGATTATAAAACTAAATACGATATGAATTTTAAAGTATTTTTTGAGAGTGAAGACTGGTGGGCGGATATGATAGGCGCAGTGCGCCCCACAGAATATAAAAAGCAAGTTAGTGCTGATGAAATTTATAGTATTTTGACGAAGAGAGATGGGCGCAAAAATTTATATTCTACATATGAAAAAAATTTAAAAGGCAAAGAATCCAGATACACGGATATGGTAAATAATATAGAAAGCAAATTGAAATCCAAAGGATATATTGTATCTTTGGACGGATATTGGGTTCATATACAAATGCCTTATAAAGTGCGCTGGCAAGCTGCTAATTATGAAAATGTTCCCATGAATGCCTACAAGGAATATAGGTCTTTTGTACAATCTCCTGATAATTTAGTCATGAATTTTTTGAGCGCACTGGAAGGTTTTGCGGAAGTTTTAAAAAATTTACAGGATTCCGATCCTAATTACCCAGATAGGATGCAATACAAGTTTCCTGAGGATTTGGAGACTTTAAACGAACACGTAGATTCACTCGTTGTGCATTTTCGCAATCCACACAACAGACCCAAAGTAAGTAAAACAATAGATGATTATTTTAGCAGCAAAGGCGTAAAGTTTGGCAACAGGTTACTCAGGGGAAATCGTGGTTACGATATGGACAGAAAATCTCATACTGAGCTTATAAGTCAGGCTTTGGCAAGGATGTTCGCCAAAATATCAAATTTAGACAAATGGAGCGACAAAGAAATAAAAAAATTTATCGAAATTTGGATGTCCAAACTTAACTCGTATTCTCCCACACAACTCCAGCATGCATTGACAGGTAAAACAGATTAGTAAATCAGATCAAGAAATTTTCTTAAATACTAATAAACTTTTCTTAAACCAGTTACATTCTTCATTTATTACATTTCTGGCTTGTTCTGTTAGGTGTGGCAAAAATTCGAAACCTCTTTCTTTTAGGAGGTCGATTGCTTCATCATTATTTTTGCAGTTAACATGTCCAATCCCCATTTGTCCTCTCACAGCCCAAGACATAATTAAAAAACCATTGCAATTTTC
>Ga0208783_10001736_pt1 | contig 12759 bp, 10 predicted proteins | sample DEB19_08_DNA_2_FD_184529 | JGI IMG/M metagenome (GOLD analysis project Ga0208783, IMG submission 184529) | Aqueous microbial communities from the Delaware River and Bay under freshwater to marine salinity gradient to study organic matter... | ecosystem: Environmental > Aquatic > Marine >... | reverse complement strand
GTTGCGAGATCACCGCCTCAACTTCGGCATCGCTCGCCCGTTCCTTCATTACAACAACCATGATGTGCTCTCAGCTTTCAGCTATCGGCGTTCAGCCGTTGGTAGTTTCCGACTTCGCGGTGGCCGCGGCTGCTGCGGCCTCCCGGGCGTCGCGTTCCGCTTCGATACGTTGGATGCGGCGCGCTTCGTCCATGATGCGTTCGTACAGGCGCGCCACCGCATCGCCATCCAGCGGCCCGCCAAGGGCTTCGTTCACCTGGCGCACGTGCGCGATAACCGCCGCCTCGCGGGCCGGTTCGTAGATCGGCCGGCCGAGTTCGTGCTTCAGGCGTCCGACCGTGTAGGCGCAACGCGCGCGGCTGTCCAGCAGGCGCACGATCACCTCGTCGATCTTGTCGATCTCCTCGCGGAGCTGATCCAGGTTCAGTTGCGCAGCCATCGCACGTACCGTTCGACCTCGTCGAGCAAGCCCGGTGCCTGTCCGTGTTCCGCGATTACCTTCACCAGCGCACTTCCCACCACCGCGGCATCGGCCCACTGGCAGATCGCGCGCACATGTTCGGGGCGCGAGATGCCAAATCCGAGTGCCAGGGGCAGGGTCGTTTCCGCTTTCACGCGCATCGCCAATTCACGTGCTGAATCGTCCACGGAGTCGCGAACTCCGGTGACGCCCAGCCGGGAGATGCCGTACAAGAAGCCGCTTCCCAGCTCGGACGCTCGTCGAATCCGTTCGACCGTGGTCGTCGGGCTCAACAGGAAAATTGTATCAATCCCGGCCCCCGCAAACGCCGTCCGCAGGCTCTCGCCTTCTTCAGGAGGCACGTCCAGCGTCAGCACGCCATCGACGCCGGCCGCCCTGGCTTCTCGCACGAAGGTGTCCAATCCCATCCGAAGTATCGGATTGGCGTAGCTAAAGATCACGACCGGGGCCGAAATCGTCGGCCGCAAGGTCTTCAGCATGCCGAGGACGCCGCTGAGCGTGGTGCCGGCCGCCAGGGCACGCTCCGTCGCCCTCTGGATGATCGGGCCGTCGGCAAGGGGATCTGAGAACGGCACGCCGATCTCAAGGAGGTCGGCCCCCGCCCGGTCGAGCCGCGCAATGATGTCGGCCGATCGCTGCAGATCGGGATCACCCGCGGTCACGTAGGTGACCAGGCCGCTCTTCCCCGCCTTGCGCAGTTGTGTGAACCGTTCCTCAATTCGAGACACGCGCCGTCTCCTTCAGGATGCCTTCAACGCTCGTTACGTCCTTGTCTCCGCGGCCCGACAGGTTCACCAGCAGCACCGCATCCTTGCCGAACTGCTTGGCGGCCTTGCGCACGTGCGCAATCGCATGCGAGGACTCGAGCGCCGGCAGAATGCCCTCGAGCCGCGCCAGTTCCTGGAACGCCTCGAGCGCTTCGTCGTCGGTCGCATACGCGTACTCGGCGCGTCCGATTTCCTGCAGCCAGGCGTGTTCGGGGCCGATCGCCGCATAGTCGAGGCCGGCGGACACCGAGTGCGTCATCTCGATGTTGCCGTGCTCGTCCTGCAGCACGTAGGTGCGGGTGCCCTGCAAGACGCCCGCAGCGCCGCCCGCGAAACGGGCGGCGTGACGTCCGGCCGTAATGCCTTCGCCGCCCGCCTCAACGCCGATCAGTCGCACATCCGTGTCGTCGATAAACGCATCGAAGATGCCAATCGCATTGCTGCCGCCACCGACGCATGCGATAACCGCCGTCGGCAAGGCGCCGGCCTGCTCGAGAATCTGCCGGCGGGCTTCACGGCCGATCACCGACTGAAATTCGCGCACCATCAAGGGATAGGGGTGCGGGCCGAGTGCGGACCCGAGCAGGTAGTGCGTGTCTGCCGGTCTCGCGACCCAGTCGCGCATCGCCTCGTTGATTGCGTCCTTGAGGGTCTTGCTGCCCGAATCAACGCCCTCGACGCGCGCACCGAGCAGGCGCATGCGGAATACGTTCAGTGCCTGCCGTCGCATGTCCTCAGTGCCCATGTAGACGACACACTCGAGTCCGAGCAGGGCGCAGGCCGTGGCGCTGGCGACGCCGTGCTGACCGGCGCCGGTCTCTGCGACGACGCGGGACTTGCCCATCCGCTTGGCAAGCAGCGCCTGCCCGAGCGCGTTATTGATCTTGTGCGCGCCGGTGTGGGTCAAGTCTTCTCGCTTGAGGAAGACCCGGCCCGCGCCGGTGGCCGCCGCCAGCCTCGTGGCTTCCCAGAGCGGCGTGGGCCGGCCCACGTAGTGATGCAACAGGCGCGACAGTTCCGTCGCGAACGACGGATCCTGGCGGGCCTTCAGATACTCGGCTTCGAGCGCCTCGATTGGCGCCACGAGCGTCTCGGGGACGTAGCGTCCTCCAAAGCCGCCGTAATAACCGCGCGCGTCGGGATCGCGCCGGCCGAACCACTGGATCGACTCACTCATGTGTGTACGCTGCCTCTGATGGCGGGGTGTTTCGTGCTGACAATATGAATGCCTTGAGCTTGTGGTGATCCTTCACGCCCGGCGCCGCTTCAACTCCGGAGGCGGTATCGACCGCAAACGGACGCACCGCACGGATGGCGTCGGCCACGTTGTCCGCCGTCAAGCCGCCGGCCAGGAACACCTTGCGGACGCGCGCAACCTGCGACGCCTTCTGCCAGTCAATGGTCTTGCCGGTGCCGCCATGCTTCGTTGGATCATGCGCATCGAGCAGGATCAGCTCATCGTCTGTTGCGGGCTCGATGCCCTCGCCGGCGAGATGCACGGCGCGAAGAATCGGGACGCGCGCGCCGGGGAACTCGCTCGCATCGCTCGCGTGCACCTGCGCCAGGGTGATCCCGGCATCCGCAGCGGCGTTGATCTCGGCGACGGTCGGCGCGACGAATACCCCTACTGGCGTCACGTGCGCTGGCAACTCCGCCGCGATCTGCCTCACGGTCTCGAGCGTTGCGGCTCTCGGACTGTTTGGCCAGAGCACGAAGCCGACGTAATTGGCGCCCCAGTGTGCCGCCGCGACCGCGTCTTCGACACGGGTGATGCCGCAGATCTTGACGGCGGTCATGGCGTCACGGCCTCCAACGAGCCAATCAAGCCTGACAGTGCGGCGCCGGGGTCGGGCTCGATCATGAATCGCTCGCCCATCAAGAACCCCTGGTAGCCAAGCCCCTTCATGGCCCGCAGGTCGGCGGGCGTCTTGAGTCCGCTCTCGCTGATGCCGATGACGTTGGCGGGCAGCATGGCCGCCACGTCGTGGGAGGCATGGAGGTCGACTTCGAGCGTTCGCAGGTTCCGGTTGTTGACGCCGATGATCGTGGCGCCGGCGTCAATCGCACGCGCACACTCGGTGGTGTCGTGCACCTCGACGAGTGCAGCGAGGCCAAGATCGGCGGCCGACCTGGCCAGTGACGTCAGGTCGCGATCGCTGAGCGCAGCCACGATCAGCAGGATGGCGTCGGCGCCGGACGCTCGCGCTTCGAGCATCTGGTAGTGGTCCACCATGAAGTCTTTTCGCAGCAGCGGAATGGCAACCGTGGCCCGTACGGCTTCAAGGTGCGCGAGCGCGCCATCAAAAAAGCCGGGCTCGGTCAGCACCGAGATCGCGGCGGCGCCGGCACGCTCGTAGCCCGACGCGATGGCCACCGGGTCATAGGCGGTCCGCAATACGCCGCGCGACGGGGAACGGCGCTTGCACTCGGCGATGACGTTGATCGTGTTGCGCCGTGACAACCGCTCGCGAAAGAGCGTCCCATGTGGCGACTTCCCCAAGGCCCGTTTCTCGAGCGCGGCGAGAGGCTCACGCTCCATCGCCGCAGCGACGCGTGCGCGAGTGGCCGCCACGATGGCCTCGAGCAGGTCCGGAGGTGAACTCACGCCTTGGCCTCTCGATTCGACATGTCGGCCAGCTTCGACAGCGTCGAGGCAGCCTTGCCGCTGTCAATGGCGGCGGCCGCCTCCGCGATACCGGCCTTGACCGTCTCGGCCTGCCCAGCGACGAAGAGCGCCGCTCCGGCGTTGAGCAAGACCACGTCTCTGGCCGGGCCGGCCTGCCCCGCCAGCACCGAGCGCACGATCGCGGCGTTGGTCGCAGCGTCGCCACCCTTCAGGGACTCGGGCGACGCCTTCGCAAGGCCGAAGTCGGATGGATGGACGTAGAAGGTCTGTACCGAGTCGCCGCGGCATTCTGAGACCTTGGTGTATCCGGTTGTCGACAATTCATCGAGCCCATCGGCGCCATGGACGACCCACGCGCGCTCAGAGCCCAGCAAGGCGAGGGATCGTGCCAGCAGCTCGGTGAGTTCAGGGCGTGGAACCCCAACGATTTGACGGCTTGGCTTCGCCGGATTCGTGAGCGGGCCCAGCAGGTTGAACGCGGTTCGCACGCCGAGATCCTTACGGGCTTGTGCTGCGTGCTTCGTCGCCGGATGAAACGTCGGCGCAAACAGGAATGCCACACCAACGTCAGCCAGGCACTGCTCGACGATTGCCGGCGTGGCCGCAATGTTCACGCCGAGGGCTTCAAGCACATCGGCACTGCCGCATTGGCTCGAGACGGAACGGTTGCCGTGCTTGGCGATGCGCATACCGCACGCGGCAAGCACGATGGCCGCCGCGGTCGAGATGTTGAACGTGCCGGAACGATCACCGCCGGTGCCACAGGTGTCGAAGATGGCGCCGGCCGGCGGCTTCAGTGGCGTCGCATTCGCCCGCATGGTCCGGGCGAACCCCACCAACTCGGAGGGACGCTCACCCTTCATAGCAAGACCGACGAGCAAGCCGGCAATCTGCGCGGGTGCGGCCTCGCCCTTCATGATCGCCGCCATGGCCGCTGCGGCCTCCGCGGTCGTCAGGTCTTCCTGTCGGCGAAGCTTCTCGATGAGTCCTGGAAACATGTCTAACGGTACCTCCTCGCCGAACTATCAGCGGCCCGTTCCGAAGGAACGGGCCCGCTCCCGAGCGGAGAGCCAGCCGTTGCGTAGTGACGAGTCACTGGATACGCTCCATTAGATCTCGAGGAAGTTGCGAAGGATGCGGCGTCCCTCGTTGGTGAGCACCGATTCTGGATGGAACTGCACGCCGTGAATCGGCATCGTCTTGTGACGCACGCCCATGATCAGGCCGTCTTCCTTCGTGCGCGCGGTCACTTCGAGATCCGATGGCAGCGTCCGTTCCGCGACGACCAGCGAGTGATAGCGACCGGCCTGGAAGGCGGCAGAGAGTCCCGCAAACACCCCGACGCCGGTGTGCTCCACGGTGGATGTCTTGCCGTGAATCGGCAACGGCGCGCGCACCACTTCCCCACCGAACGCCAGGCCAATGGCCTGGTGTCCGAGGCAGACGCCCAGTAGCGGCATCCGCGGCCCGAACTCCTTGATCACCTCGAGCGACACACCGGCCTGTTCCGGACGTCCCGGGCCCGGTGAGATCACGACGTGCGAATGACTCAGCGCGCGAAGCTCATCGATCGACGCTTCGTCATTGCGCCGCACGACCACCTTGGCGCCCAGCTCGCCGAGATACTGGACGAGGTTATAGGTGAACGAATCGTAGTTGTCGATGACCAGAACCATTGCGTTACAGCCCTGCCTGCGCCAGTTCGAGCGCCCGGATCATGGCACGTGCCTTGTCACGGGTTTCCTCATACTCCGCGGTGGGATTTGAGTCGGCGACGATGCCGGCGCCGGCCTGGATGTAGGCCTTCCCGCCTTCAAGCAGGATAGAGCGAATCGCGATGCAGAAGTCGAGATTGCCGGCGAAATCCAGGTAGCCGACCGCGCCGGCATACAGTCCGCGGCGCGTGGGTTCGAGCTCGTTGATGATCTGCATCGCGCGCACTTTGGGAGCGCCAGACACGGTGCCGGCCGGGAAACACGACACCAGCGCATCGAGACGGTCGCGGCCTTCGGCGAGCTGGCCTTCGACCACCGATACCAGGTGCATCACGTGCGAATACCGCTCCAGCGTCATGAAGGTCGGCACGCGAACTGTGCCGTAGTCACAGACGCGGCCGATGTCGTTGCGCCCGAGGTCCACGAGCATCACGTGCTCGGCCTTCTCCTTTTCGTTGCGCTTCAACTCTTCGCCGAGCCGGATGTCTTCCTCTTCGGACTTGCCGCGCGGCCGTGTGCCCGCAATCGGATGCGTGATGGCATGCCGGCCCTCGACGCGGACCAGCATTTCCGGTGAGGAGCCGACAATGGAACGGTCGCCCATTCGGATAAAAAACATGTATGGCGACGGATTCACGTGCCGCAGTGCGCGATAGACCGTGAATGCGTCGACGCCGATTTCCGCCTCGAAGCGTTGCGACAGCACCACCTGATAGATATCGCCTGCGGCGATGTACTCCTTGGCTTTCTTGACGATGCTTTCGTAAGTCTCCTGGGCCATGTTGGAGGTCAAGGTGACCGCGGTTCCCGCGTCCGGCCGCTTGATCGACAAGGCGCGCTCCAATTCGCGCTCGAGGAAGTCGATCTTGGCGCACGCAAACTGATAGAGCGACTTCAGGTCTTCGTCACCTGAAATACGCGCGTTGGCGATCAGCAGGATGCGGTGCTGCACGTGATCGAACGCCAGCACGGTGTCAAAGAGCATGAACCCGGCTTCGTCCCGATCAACCGGGGGCTCGCCGGCGCGCCGGGTGGACGGTTCGAACCAGGCAGCGGTGTCGTAGCCGATATAGCCGACCGCGCCGCCGGTAAAGCGCGGCAGGCCGGGCACAAACGGTGACTGGTAGCTGTTCATGATCTCGCGCAGCGTGTCGATGAACGGCTTCTCGCTGTCGGTGGTGACTCCGGCACGTTCGGTGACCGTCTGGCCTTCTCGCCCTCGCAGGATCAGGAACGGATCCTTGCCGAGGAACGAATAGCGGCCCATGTGCTCGCCGCCTTCGACACTTTCCAGCAGGAACGCGTAGTCGGAGTGCTCGGCGACCTTGAGAAACGCCGAGACCGGCGTCAGCAGGTCCGCCACCATCTCTTTCACCACCGGCACGAACGTGGCGCGCTTCGCCAGGTCCACAAACTCTTCAAACGTCGTCAGCTTCATTTCGTCTCCGTAAGGGCCAGCCGGGCCATCGCCGCGTCACGCATCACGCGATCGGCGGGACGCCGTCCGGTCCACCATTCAAACTGCGCTTGCGCCTGGGCGACCAGCATGTCGAGCCCGCCGAGCGTGCGGCAGCCGGCGCGCGAGGCCTGCGCGAGCAGGGCCGTGCCGGGCGGGTTGTAGACCAGGTCGTACACGAGGCCGCTGCTGTGGAACGGGTAGTCATCGGGCAGCGGCGATGCCGCGACGTTCGGCCTGGTGCCGAGCGGCGTGGTGTTGATCAGTAGGTCCCAGGAACCCGGCTCCGGCGGCCACGCCGATACGTCGGCTCCGGTAAGCGATGCGACCGCCTGCGCCTGCTCGGCTCGGCGTGCCGAGAGCGAGACGCGGGCTCCGGCGGACGCCAGGGCGACCGCCACCGAGCGGGCCGCGCCACCGGCTCCGAGGATGGTGGCGCGTTGGCCGCGCAGTGGCGTCGCGGCTTCGAGTGGCGTCAGAAATCCGGTCACATCGGTATTGGTGCCGAGCCACCGAGTGCCGTCCCGGCGAAGTGTGTTGACCGATTGGATGCGCCTTGCGACTGGATCGCATTCGTCGGCATGCTCGAAGGCGTCGACCTTGAATGGCGCGGTGACGCTTGCGCCCGCCAGGCCGACGGCCGCGGCGAACGCCTGGAAATCCGCAAAGTCTGCGGCGGCCAGCGGTAGGTAGACGGCGTCGGCGTGTGCCGCCTTGAAGGCTGCGTTGTGCATCGACGGCGACACCGAATGTGACACCGGCTTGCCGAGGATTCCGTAAATTTCCGTCCGTCCGCCGATGCGGCGGAAGCGGTATTCGTCGTGCATCAACTGCTCGGAGATCTGACCCGGTGCCACGCCCTGCCCGGCGTAGGTCCAACACGATCCCATCCAGTTGGCGAGGACGCGTGAGGCGAGCCCGGCCTCCCCCATTGCAATCAACGACATCGGTACCCGGGTGTTCTTGCCGATCTCGCGCAGCGTGACGTTGTCGGTGAGACGGGAGGCCATGACGGCCAGCTTGACGACCTCGGCGCCGCTGCCAAGCATCGCCTGGGCCAACGCATTCACGTCGGCGGGCATCCGCTCGAAATCGTGATGCGACAGCACGATCCGGCGGCCGCCTGTTTGCTGCAGCAGGTCGGCGCACGACCCCTGCCATTCGAGATCGACAAACTCCGCGCCGAGCGCCAGCGCTTCGGCAAGGATGGCCCGGCGCTCCTCTTCGCTGCCCTTGAAGTGCCCGCCCTCATGCGTGGGCCGACACGTGACGATCACGGGCTTCTTGCGCCCGGCCAGGGCGCCGGCGGCGCTCGGATCGCTGACAGTGTCGAGCCGTAACTCGACGAGGTCGGCATCTGCCACCTGGTCGCGGCGTGTACGCAGTTCGGCCGTCGTGTCGGCCGTCACGGTCACGCAGAGCTTGGCAGGTCTCATCGGTAGTCAGCAGTCAAGAGTCGGCACTTAAGAGTTACGTGCGCCAAAAACAAAAAGCGCCTCTTGGGTTTCAAGAGGCGCTTCGGTCGAGCGTCAAAGTGTGTGTGGTGTTCCTACACGGACCGGGTAGCCTCTGCAGATGGGCACCAATACCACCACGCCGCGTGTGGGGCGGTAAAGGAAGCGATCCGATAGGCAAAGCCGACTCGCGAGAGCATTGTAACGTCAAAAGTCTATAAGAGCCGTCACCGTGACGTCAAACAGAGAGTTGACTCGTATAATGGCCCCGAGCCGGTTTCCGCCAACACTTGCATGACTTTACGCATGATTGCTGCCGCCGCCCTGGTGCTTGGCGTGCTTGCAGCCTCGCCCGGCGCACAGACCGCGTATCTGCCGCTTGACCAGGTCCGGCCTGGAATGGTCGGCACCGGCCGGACCGTGTTCTCCGGCACCACGCTCGAAGATTTCAAGGTGCACGTCCTCGGCGTGATGCGGAACGTGATTGCGCCCAAGCGCAATCTGATCCTCGCCCGCCTGGAGGGCGGCCCGCTCGCCAAGACCGGCGTCATTGCCGGCATGAGCGGCAGTCCCGTCTACGTCGATGGCAAGTTAATGGGCGCCGTGTCGTATTCGCTCGGCCAGTTCTCAACGGAACCGATTGCAGGAATCACCCCGATCAGCGAGATGATCGACGCGACGATGATGTCGGCGTCGCAGCGAGGCAATCAGCCGGTCTCGATCGGGCTGCGCCCGACACCGCGTGAGCTACTCGACATCTGGTCCCGCGACCTCGGACCCTCGGCCTCATTTGTGTCGGAGCCATCGCAGGCGCTCGTGCTGTCAGGCGTTGGCAGCGACCTTGGCCGTCTGGGCGCGATGCTGCGACCGATTGCCGTGCCGATGATCGCCGCGGGGTTCGACGCCTCCGTGCTCGATCCGCTGACGCCGGCATTTTCCGCAGCGGGCTTCCTCCCGATGTCGAGCCAGTCCCAAGGCGCCACCCGCACCACGGCGCCGACCGGACGGCTCGTGCCGGGTGATGCGGTGGGCGTTGGCTTGCTGACGGGCGATTTTGAACTGGGTGCGACCGGCACGGTCACCCACGTCGATGGTGATCGCGTCTACGCGTTCGGCCACCCGCTGTACAACCTCGGCCCGACCCAGTTTCCGATGACGCGTGCCGAGGTGCAGGTGATCCTGCCGAGCCTGATGGCGTCGAGCAAGCTGGCCAGCTTCGGCGACGTGATCGGCACGGTGCAGCAGGATCGCGCGACCGCGATTGCGGGGCGCTTGGGCCCGGGGCCGTCGATGATTCCGGTCACGATCACACTGAACTCCGACCGCACGCCCTCACGCAGTTTCTCGTTTGGCGTGGTCCGTGATTTCACGTTCACGCCGCTGCTGGCGTACCTGTCGGTGTCCAACGTGCTGACCTCCTACGAACGGGCCGTCGGTCCGGCGTCATTCGGCATCCGCGGACAAGCGTCGATTGGCGCCGATGGCGAACTGTCGTTTGAAGACATCTTCAGCGGTGAGCAGGCCTCGGGCGGCGCCGCCGCCTACATTGCCGGACCGCTGACGGCGTTATTGAAGAACGCTGGCGAGAACGTGCAGGTCGATCGCATTGCGCTCACCATCGACGCCAGCGAACAGCCGCGTGCCGCGCGGATCGAGCGCGTGTGGCTCGACACCACGCGGCCACGCGCCGGCCAGGCGGCCACCGTGAACGTGGCCCTGCGCTCGTCGCGCGGCGAAGAAATTGTGCGGCAGATCGCTATCCAGATTCCCGCCAACCTGAGTGGATCGCTGCAACTCACGGTGGCAGATGCGGTCAGGACCACCGCCGACGACCGCCGCGATACCCGCGGTGCCGATCTGCAACGCGCATCCCAGATCCTTCGCACCTTCAATCGCGCGCGCAAGAACAACCGCCTCTACGTGCGGCTGTCTTCGACCGATTCCGGCGCCGTCGTAAACGGCGAACCCATGGCCGGGCTGCCGCCGTCGGTGCTGGCCGTCATGGAAGCAGACAGGAACAGCGGCACGGTGGGATCGTTGCGCTCGATGACGCGGGGTGAATGGGAACTCGCGCTCGACATGGCGATCACCGGCTCCAGACAGCTCACCATTTCCCTCGACCAACCCTGATGAGATCACTGCTCGGGCGAACGCGCGTTCGTCCCTACCTGTTAGGCGCCATCGGCGTGGCGAGCCTGCTCTTTGTCGCCACCCTGTCTGCGGCACCCGGATTCTGGCAGGCGGCAACGCAGGCCGACTTCCTGCGCGGCGAGGTCGACCAGCTGTCGATCGATGAACACGGACGCGTCACCCTTGGTCCCGCGCTGACCCGCGTCCACGATGCCGCCGCGCCGTTTGTGTGGGCGATGGCAGCCGGGCCGGATGGGTCGTGGTTCCTTGGCACGGGCAACGACGGCAAGGTCTTGCGCGTCGATCGCAGCGGACAAGGCTCGGTGTTCTTTGACAGCGCGGAGATGGAAGTCCATGCCCTCGCGCCGGCGCCCGGCGGCGGGCTGTATGTGGGCACGTCGCCCGACGGTCGCATCTATCGCGTCGATGCGAAGGGCCAGGCCACGACGTTCTTCGATCCCGACGACAAGTACATCTGGTCCCTGGTGGTCGATCAGGCCGGCAACGTGTTTGCCGGCACCGGCGACAAAGGCATCGTGTACAAGATCTCGCCGGACGGCAAAGGCCAGCCCTTCTTCGCGTCGAAGACCACCCACGCCGTCTCGCTGGCGTTCGACCAGAACCGTCAATTGCTGGTCGGCACCGGCGCCCCCGGCCGGGTGTTTCGCGTTGACGCCGCCGGCAAAGGTTTCCTGTTGCTGGACACGCCGCACCAGGAGATTCACGCCATGCGCGTCGATCCGAAGGGCGTGATCTATGCCGCGGCGCAAAGCAGCCGTTCGCAAGGCGGCAGCGACAATCTCGGCGATTCCACCCCGACGCCGACGGTCACGCCGTCGATTCCCAATGTCTCGACCGAGATCACGTCCATCACCGTCGTCGACACCGGCGCCGCATCGCAGGCGTCTGGCGCTGCCGCTGGTGCGGAGCGCCGCTCGGCGATGAATGGCGCCGTGTATCGCGTGCAGCCCGACGGGTTGTGGGACGAACTCTGGTCTGCCAAAGACGACGCGCCCTATGACGTGGCGCTGGAGCCCGATGGCGCCGTGCTCGTGGCGACTGGTGGGAAAGGCAAACTGTTCCGCCTCTCGGGTGATCCGGTCACCGCCGTCCTGGTGACGCGGGTGCCGGCGCAGCAGGCCACCATGATTGCGCGCGCGGCCGATCGCACCTTCATTGCGACGGCCAACCCCGGATTGCTGATGTCGATCTCGTCGACGCGAGCGACGCGCGGCACGTTCGAATCGGACGTGAAGGATGCGCGGCTCGTCTCGACGTGGGGCGTGGTCAGCTGGCGCGCCATCACGCCGGCAGGCACGGCCGTCTCGGTCTCCACGCGGTCGGGCAACACGCGCACCCCGGATGAGGCGTGGAGTGAGTGGAGCCCGGCGTACTCGAATGCCGAGGGGTCGGCGATCAGCAGCCCCAAAGCGCGGTACCTGCAATGGCGTGTCGTTCTGACCGGCTCAGCGACGGCGGCGCCGGTTGTGACTTCCCTCTCCTCCGCGTACCTGCCGCGCAATATCCGCCCGCAAGTGGAGTCGATCACCGTGCATCCGCCCGGAGTCGTCTTCCAGAAGCCGTTCTCGAGCGGTGAAACCGAAATTGCCGGCCTGGATGATGAGGCGCAGGACAAACGCAATGCGCCGGCCGGTGCCGGCGCCGGTGGCCCGCAGCTTGGCCGGCGGATCTTTCAGCGCGGCCTCCAGACGTTTGGCTGGAAGGCCACGGACGAAAACAACGACGAACTGTCCTACGACGTCTCTTACCGTCGTGAAGGCGACACGGCGTGGCGGGTGCTCAAGGCGGATCTGCGCGACACCCTGCTCGTCTGGGACACCAGTTCAGTGCCGAACGGTACTTACGTATTGAAGGTGCTCGCCTCCGACCGCAAGGCCAACCCCGCTGAGGTGGCGCTGGCCGGCGAATTGGAGAGCAGCAGCTTTGACATCGACAACGTCGCGCCCGCCGTCCAGATTGGTGCCATCCGCCGCGACGGAACGCGGTTCGTGATCGCGGCCGAGATCCGCGATGGCGATTCGTCGATCACGAAGGTTGAGTATTCCGTGGATGCGCAGCGCTGGCAGCCGGCGTTCTCTCGAGACGGCATTCTTGATGGGCACCAGGAAG
>Ga0208783_10001733_pt1 | contig 12773 bp, 9 predicted proteins | sample DEB19_08_DNA_2_FD_184529 | JGI IMG/M metagenome (GOLD analysis project Ga0208783, IMG submission 184529) | Aqueous microbial communities from the Delaware River and Bay under freshwater to marine salinity gradient to study organic matter... | ecosystem: Environmental > Aquatic > Marine > Coastal... | reverse complement strand
CTGGTCTCCGCTGGCGGCATCGCACGCGCTGATGCGGCTCTTGAGGATGCCTTCCGCCTCGCCGAGATGCTGCGTGACGGTGCCCGTATAGCCGACGGCGACCGTGCCGCCCGAGAGATCCGCGCCGCCGATGCGGAGGAGATCGATGTCTGCTCCCGGGCTGTACGATCCATACGAGTTCGTGCCGACATCGCGCACGCGAACCTCGACGAGCGCGAGATTTCCGCCGAGCGCGTTGGCGATTCCGCCGAGATTGAAGGAAGTGACCGTGCGCGTGCCCGATGCGTCGACGCCGCTGGTCACGAATGCGCCGTAGCTGCCCGTGTAGACGATTGCAGGACGCGGGAGGGTCTGGACCACGGTGCCGATGTTCACGGTGAACTCGGCGCTCGCCCCTGCGGAAACTGCAAGTCCTGCGGCAATGGCCGCGATGGCGGTGGCGCGATGCATCTCTTCTGGTTCCTTTCCCCGTCGCGCGCGTGCCCTGGAAAGAGCATGGGCGCGCGCGACGCGGCAATCGTGACGCGCGCGGCGCGGCGCGCAAGGAATGCCGCAGTTTTCGCAGAGCACTCCGCGACGCCTATGCGGGCGCTGCGGCGCATGCGGCGTATGCGGGATCGCTCTGTGCGGGCTGCGCGGGCGGCGACGGCGTGCGCTACCCTCCCCGCCCCATGCGCGTCGTGAGCCTTCTTCCCTCGGCGACCGAGCTGCTGTGCGCGGCAGGCGGCGGCGCGCTGCTCGTCGGACGAAGCCATGAATGCGATTTCCCCGCGGATCTCGCGCAGGTGCCCGTGCTCACGCGTGCGCGCACGCACGGTGGCTCCTCGGCCGAGATCGATGCGGAAGTGAGCGCGTCGCTCGCGGGCGGGTCAAGCCTGTACGAGCTCGACGAACGCCTGCTCGCGGAGCTCGCGCCCGATGTGATCCTGACGCAGAGCCTGTGCGATGTGTGCTCGATCGACCTGCGCACGGTGGAGCGCGTCGCGGCGGGACTCGCGAAGAAGCCAGCGGTCGTGAACCTCGACCCGAAGAGCGTGTTCGATGTGTTCGACGACCTGCTGCGCGTGGGCGAGGCGGTCGGGCGCGCGCCCGAGGCCGAGCGCGCGATGGTGGCGCTGCGCGCGCGCTACTGGAGCGCGATCGACTTCGTGAATCCGTATGTGCCGGGACCCGAGGTGCTGTTCCTCGAGTGGGCCGATCCGCCGTTCTGCGGCGGGCACTGGACGCCCGCGCTCATCGAGGCCGCCGGCGCGCGCCACTCGCTGAACGCGGCGGGCGCGAAGTCGCGGCGCGTCACGCCCGAGGAGATCCTCGAGAGCGCGCCCGAGCGGATCGTGATCTGCCCATGCGGGTTCGACCTCGCGCGGACGCGCGCGGAATACGAGCTCCTGAAGAAGACGCGCTGGTGGCCGCTGCTGCCCGCGGTGCTCGAGGCGAAGCCGGGCGCGATCGCGCTGGTCGACGGGAACCAGATGTTCAACCGACCGGGACCGCGGCTGGTCGACGCGTTCGAATGGCTCGTCGGATGGCTGAACGGGCGGGACGAGCTGATTCCGGCAGGTTTCCCAGTCCAATACGCGTGATGCCGGGCCTGTCTGCCGCTTCGGCAGTCGTGTCGTGGGGAAAGGTCCTGAACGGCACGGAACTCGCGCGTTCTCGGGCGACTGCGGCTGGCGCGGCGTTTGCATCTCGCGGCGACCATGCGATTCGACAAGCTCACCACCGTCGCCCAGGAAGCCCTCGCCGCAGCGCAGTCCGCAGCCAGCGGTGCGGGACATCCCGAGATCTCGCCGCTGCACCTGCTGTCGGCGCTGCTCGCCGAGAAGACCTCGTCGACCGCGAGCCTGCTGCAGAAGATCGGCGTCGACCCCGCGCGCGTGCGCGACCTCGCCGAGGCGGAGATGCGGCGCCTGCCGCGCGTCCAGGGCGGAAGCGCGCAGAACATCTCGCGCGAGCTCGGCGAGGTCCTCGCGACCGCCGAGCGCGAGGCACAGAAGATGAAGGACGCGTACACCTCGACCGAGCACCTGATGCTCGCGCTCGCCGATGTGAAGAGCGGCGCGAAGGAGGCGCTCTCGACGCTCGGCGTCGACCGCAAGCGCGTGCTCGCCGCCGTCGAGGCGATCCGCAAGTCGTCAGGCGTGAGCAACATCGCCGACCAGAATGCCGAGTCGAACTTCGAGGCGCTGAGGAAGTACGGCATCGACCTCGTCGAGAAGGCGCAGCAGGGGAAGATCGATCCCGTCATCGGCCGCGACGAGGAGATCCGCCGCTGCATGCAGGTGCTGTCGCGGCGCACGAAGAACAACCCCGTCCTGATCGGCGAGCCGGGCGTCGGCAAGACCGCGATCGCAGAGGGCCTCGCGATCCGCATCGTGAACGGCGACTGCCCCGAGTCGATGCGCGACGCGCGCATCATCGGGCTCGATGTCGGCCAGCTGCTCGCGGGCACGAAGTTCCGCGGCGAGTTCGAGGAGCGCCTGAAGGCGATCCTACGCGAGGTCGCGTCGAGCGAGGGCCGCGTGATCCTCTTCATCGACGAGCTGCACACGATCGTGAGCGCAGGCCAGTCCGAGGGTTCGTCGGGCGCGGGGCAGCTGCTCAAGCCGGCGCTCGCGCGCGGCGAGCTCCGCTGCATCGGCGCGACCACGCTCGACGAGTACCGCAAGCATGTCGAGAAGGATCCCGCGTTCGAGCGGCGTTTCCAGCCTGTCTTCGTCGGCGAGCCCACGGTCGAGGACACCATCGCGATCCTGCGCGGACTCAAGGCGCGCTACGAGACGCACCACGGCGTGCGCATCCAGGACGGCGCGCTGGTGTCGGCTGCGACGCTCTCGCAGCGCTACATCGCAGACCGCTTCCTGCCCGACAAGGCCATCGACCTGCTCGACGAGGCAGCGTCGCGCCTGCGCATCGAGAACGACTCGATGCCCGCGGAGCTCGACGAGGTGCGCCGCAGGATCATGCAGCTCGAGATCGAGCGCGAGGCGCTCAAGCTCGAGAAGGACGCCGAGAGCAAGAAGCGGCTCGCCGCCATCGAGGAGGACCTCGCCGAGCTCAATGAGAGGAACCGCGGGATGACCGCGCGCTGGGAGCTCGAGAAGAAGGAGCTCGACGCGGTCAAGTCGATCAAGCGCGAGATCGAGCAGAAGAACACGGAGCTCGACCAGGCGAAGCGCCGCGGCGACTTCGAGGGCGCATCGCGCATCCAGTACGGCGATCTGCGCGAGCTCGAGCAGAAGCTGAAGACGGCCGAGGAGTCCTTCCGCAAGCGGCAGGCCGACGGCACCGCGATGGTGAAGGAAGAGGTCGACAGCGAGCAGATCGCCGAGGTGATCGCCAAGTGGACCGGCATTCCCGTGTCGAAGCTCATCGAGAGCGAGCGCGAGAAGCTTTTGCACATGGAGCAGGAGCTCGCGAAGCGCGTGGTCGGGCAGCGCGAGGCGGTGACGGCGGTCAGCGAGGCCGTGCGCCGCAGCCGCGCTGGCCTCGGCGAGGCGCAGCGGCCGATCGGGTCGTTCCTGTTCCTCGGGCCCACGGGCGTCGGCAAGACCGAGCTCTGCAAGGCGCTCGCTGGGTACCTCTTCGACACCGAGGAGGCGATCGTGCGCATCGACATGAGCGAGTACATGGAGCAGCACGCGGTGTCGCGGCTGATCGGCTCGCCGCCCGGCTACATCGGGCACGACGAGGGCGGGCAGCTGACCGAGGCCGTGCGCCGCCGCCCGTACTGCGTCGTGCTGTTCGACGAGATGGAGAAGGCGCACCCCGATGTGTCGAATGTTCTGCTGCAGGTGCTCGACGACGGTCGCCTGACCGATGGCCAGGGTCGCACCGTCGACTTCTCCAACACCATCGTGGTGATGACCTCGAACATCGGATCGCACGCGATCCTGGAGATGACCGAACGGCGCGAGGACGAGTCGCTCATCGAGGCGCATGTGAAGGGCCTGCTGAAGAAGCACATGCGGCCCGAGCTCATCAACCGCATCGACGAGACAGTGATCTTCCACGCGCTTGGCCGCGAGCAGCTCGCGGGCATCGTGGAGATCCAGCTCGGAAACCTGCGCAAGCGCCTGGCTGCGCGCGGCATCACGCTCGGTGTGACCGCTGCGGCGACGGCTGCGCTGGCGAGCGAGGGCTACGACCCGCAGTTTGGCGCGCGTCCGCTCAAGCGCGTGATCCAGCAGCGGGTCGAGAACGCGCTCGCAGGGAAGATCCTCGCCGGAGAGATCGGCGAGGGCGATTCGGTGCGCGTCGACTACCAGGGCAAGAGTTTCACCTTCTCGAAGGTGGCGGCGCCCGCTGCGGCGCCCGATCAAGCGACGGCATGATCGAGCCGATAAGGACGGCATGGTCTCCGCGCTGCTCACCGCCCTCCTGATCGGACTCGTGCCGCCGCTGCCGGCGCACAAGCCCATCGACGACCGCGAGCTCTTCCCCTACGACCCCGTGCTCTTGATCGGCACGGGCGAAAAGCTCGAGGGTGTCTCGACGCGCGAGGCGACCTACGGCAACTACCGCTATCGCTTCGCGACCGATGCGTCGAAGCGTGCGTTCGACGCCATGCCCGCGCGCTTCGCCATCGCGTTCGGCGGCGGTTGCGCGCGCATGGGTCCTCTGAGCGGCTCGGGCGATGTGAAGCGGTTCGAGGTCGTCGACGAGAAGCTCTACATCTTCGCGAGCGACGCCTGCCGCGATGGATTCGTGAAAGATGCAAAGCCGTTCCTCGAGGTCGTCGACCCGCCTTTCCCGAGCGACAAGCGCGGGATCGCGCTCGCGACCTCCGCACGCCGCTGGCTGCGCGCCGATGCAGCGTGCCCGCGCGAGATCGTGGTGAGCGCCGAGCGCATCGAGAAGATCGGCGAGAAGGACTGCAAGGTGCGTGAGGAACTGCGGCTTGGCGCGAACCTGACCTTCACCGACTTCAAGTCGTGGAACGACGATGCATTCTGGACGGTCGCGGCGTTCGGACCGACGGACGGACGCAATCCACCGATCGACGCGCGGCGCTCGACGGTGCAGGGCGAGCAGCCGCTCGATGCCTCGCAGCTCGAGGCGTTCCGGCGCGTGGCGATGCTGGAGCCGCTGTTCCTCTCGCGCATCATGCTGCAGCCGGATGTGAAGTTCGCTGCAGGCGGCGACGCGGAGTGGACTGTCGGCGAGCGTGCGCTGAAGGGCGAGATCCTGAAGATCCACTGGCACGGCGTCACGGTCGAGTGGCTCGTGCGGCCCGACACGGGGCAGCCGCTCGCGCAGTGCGCGATGAAGCGCGGCCGCGATGCGCGGTTTGCACGCACGATCGAGGCGTTCTCGGAGTGGAACGACAAGGGCGGCGTACGCGTGCCGATGGTGCGCATCGATCTCGGCGGTACGCGGCGCTTTGACAAGGTCGAGAGCGAGTGCGCGCCGAGGCCGGTCGATGTCGTGCCCGTGTTTGAGGAGTAGCGGAGGTCGGCGCGGCGAGTACCATCCGCGCCATGCCTTCCTGGCTTGCAGCACTCGGCGAGCAAAGCGCGCTCCGCAAGCGCGATTCATGGCTGCTTTCGGCGGCAATCGTGTGCGTGCTGGCAGCATGCACATTGCTCGTGGGCATCGCCGCTGTACCCGTGACCGATCGCGACGAGCCGCGCTTTGCGCAGGCCTCGCGGCAGATGGCGGAAAGCGACAGGCTTGCGGACTGGGTCGTGCCCCGTGTGGGTGACACCATCCGGCTGAAGAAGCCGCCGCTCATCTACTGGGTGCAGGCTCCGACGGTGCTCGCTGCGACGGGCGGCGCGCCGAAGAACGACGCGATCTGGATGTACCGGTTGCCGAGCGCGGTCGCCGCGCTCATCGCTGCCCTGGCGACGCTGTGGCTCGGACGCGCGATGTTCGGCGGAAACGCCGGGCTTCTCGCGGCGTGCCTGCTGGTCGTGTCGCCTGTGATCGTGACCGACTGCCACATGGCGCGCGCAGACGAGGTGCTGCTCGCGACGACCACGCTGTCGATGTGCGTGCTGTGGACGCTCTGGCGCGACCACCGCGCGGGACGCGTGCCACCGTTCGCGCGGATCGTGCTGTTCTGGTTCCTGGTTGGGCTCGGCGTCCTTGCGAAGGGGCCGATCACGCCGTTCGTCGCGGGAACCTGCGCGCTCGGCTGCGCTGCGGCGCGGCGCGACTGGCGCTTCATCTGGCGTATTCGCCCGATCACGGGAATCGTGGTGCTGGCGGCGATCGCGGTGCCGTGGATCTGGCTCGCGGGCAACGAGGTCGGCTGGGACACGCTGCGCGCGGCGTGGGACAAGGAAGTCGTCCAGCGCGCGAAGGAAGGCGCGGAGGGGCACGCTGCGCCGCCCGGCTACTACGCGGTCACGCTCATCGCGTTCTTCTTCCCCGGCGCCCTGCTTGCTGCGCTTGGCCTCGAGCGCGCGGTGCGGCGCGCGTTCACGATGCGGCAGGCGGATGGTGCGGGACTCGTCGCGCGCATTCGCGCGCGGTTCGCAGCGACGCGCGGCCGCAACGCAGAGATCTTCCTGCTGTGCTGGGCCGTGCCGACCTGGCTTGCGTTCGAGCTGGTGGTGACGAAGTTCCCGCACTACATCCTGCCCGTGTATCCGGCGCTCGCGCTGCTGGTCGCGCGGCTTGCGCTGGGCGGCGCGCGTGCGCTGCCGAAGGCGCTGAACGCGGGCGATCGCTTCACGGCGCACGCGTGGATGGTGGTGGGGACCGGTCTCGCGATCGCGGGCGCGGCGCTCCATCTTGGACTGCTCGCAATGGGCAGGACAGCGTCGGCAAACGGTGCATGGCCAGCGCTCTCCGCTGATGGAGTCGCGATGCTCGCACTCGCGGGCGCTGCGTCGATTACGGCTGTCGTGCTCGTACACCTCGCCTGGCGCGCCGCGCTGCAGGCTGCCTTCGTGCGCGCGCTCGGGCTGGCGATTCCTGCGACGGCGCTCGCGGAGATGGCGATCTTCGGCGTTTGGCTGCCGAACACACGCTGGATCTGGAACACGCCGCGCATCGTCGGCCTGGTCGCGGCCGATTGCGGCAAGACGCCGAGCGGCGGAGATTTCCCGCGCATCGCGGGCGTCGGGTACCAGGAAGACTCGCTCCTGTGGACCACGCGCAACCGGCTCGATCGCCTTGGCGATGCGGTGACCGACAAGAATCGCGGCCGCATCGAGGACTGGTGCCGAGCGAATCCCGGCGGCTACCTGCTGATCCCGCGCGCGAACGCGGACGAGTTCGCGCGGTTCGGCCGCGTCGCGGGCGTCGTCGAGGGCTTCAACTACTCGGACGGCAACCACACCGTCGACCACGCACTGCTGCGCGTCGCACCCTGATCACGCGAAGAACGCGCGGCCGCGATCGCCGATGGTGCGCTCATCGTCGGCGGTAAAGGTGCGCTCGGCGCGCGTGGCGACGCCGACGACGCCGAGGACGCGGCCGTCGTCCGCGAGCACTGGCACCGCGACGCTTCCTGCGAGTCCCGTCGCGCGCGCGCCGGGGCGGACATCGCCGGTCGTGTCTTGCTGGATGTTGCAGGAGTTCACGGGGCAACCGCGCTGTGCCGCGAGACCCGCCATGCCTTTGCCGCTCGGCACGATCTGCACGATCGCAAGCACGGGCTCGGGAATCCCGATCGCGCAGCGAAGATGCAGCGCGCCGTCGGCACCGGTCACATGCAGCGTGCCGCTGTCGGCGCGGAGGTCGGTGAGGAGGGACTGAAGGAGTGCGACATCGGCGGGCGCGTGCATGCGGGCAGTCTACGCGTCGCGCTCGTACGCGCGCGCCAGCGCCTTGCGGACGGTGTCGTCGATCTCGTCGAGCGACGCGATGTCGATGCGGTGCGTGAGCCGGTCCTTCTTCGCGGTGCCGCCTGTGTCGATGAGACGCTTCGTGAACTTGTCGCCCTTGAGCGCGAGCGACAGGCGCACGACCTTGCGGTTCGGCACCGAGACCTGCGCGAAGACATGGTTTCGGTACGCGGGAATGATGGTCTCGCACGGCGAGATGCCGACATCGAGACCGCACGCGCGGCAGAGGTCGAGCAGCGCGTCGCCGATCGGGCGCAGGTGCGCCTTGCCGCCGGCGAACTGCCCATCGACGACCGCGGGGCATTTCGCGAGATAGCCCTTCTCGGTCGAGTCCCACGGATGGATGTCGCCGAGCGAGCGGTCGGCGAGCCACCATGCCGAGTTCGCGTTGATCTCGTGGTGCGACTTCAGGTGCGCGATGCGCGCGGCGCGGTCGGAGCCCTTGCACTTCCTGTTGAGGTACGCGCACCACTCCTCGAGCGTGCGGCCGGTCTTCTCCTTCAGCTCGCGCTCCCACTTGATGAGCATGAGGACGCCCGGGTGGACGCGGTAGAGCGGGCGGGATGCGGTCTTTCGGGCCATGCGGGCTCACTTCTGCGTGAAGACGAACACGCCGTGCTTGTTGCCGACGACGATGTCGGGCTTCAGGTCGGACGAGAGCTGGCCGGTCCAGAACTGCGTGCCGACGCCGCTGTCGGCGTCGACTTCGTGCTTGACGAAGCGCGCGCCGCCAGGCGCCGATGCATCGCGTTCGAGCCTGAACCAGCAGAGGACCGGCGGCGCCATCGGCTCGTCGTCGCCCATGGGTCCGTGGGCCCAGCGGCGCTTGCCGGTGACGATGTCGGGAAGGCCATCGGCGTCGATGTCCTCGATGCGAATAGCGTGGATCTGGCTGAATCCAGCGCCGTGTGCGTTGTCGGTTGCGGCGCGGCCAAGGATCGCGTGCTCGGTGAAGGTGCGGTCTGCGTTCTGCTCGAACCACGCGAGCCCGTAGCTGTGCGCCTTGATGCTGGTGACGACATCGGCGCGACCGTCGCCGTTCACATCGAACGCGTACATCTGCGCGCCGCCTTCGCCGAAGTTCGCGGCATGGAGCGGCCACGGGTCGTGGTCCGCAGGCGCGGCGGGTTGCTCGTACCACCCGATGCTGGTGAGGATGTCGATGCGGCCGTCGCCGTTCACATCGCCTGCGCCGTAGCCGTGCGTGTAGCGGTGGATCGCCTGCTCGCTGCCCGCGGTCTTGGCGGTGATCGCGCGAAACCGCGCGGGCGCAAGCGGGTTCGCCCAGTCGATCTCGGCGAAGCCGAACTGGCCGCCCGTGTGGCAGAGGAGCTCTGGCCTGCCATCGCCGGTGACATCGGCGAGGTCTGGCGACTCGCCGTTCGCGACAGCGAGGATGTCGTGGCGTGCCCAACTCATCTCGGCTGCGAACTGCGCTGCTGCACCGGGATTCACGAAGATCGACGCGGGCGTACCGGGAAGACCGTACACGAGGACATCGGGCCAGCCGTCGCCGTTGAAGTCGTGCGCGAACTGCTCGAAGTAGTCGGAGTAGCCCGTGTCGGCGCGGTACGGCGTGCGGTTCATGCCCTCCTTGTTGTCGCGCTCGGGCGTGTAGGCGACGCGCGTCGCGAAGTCGGGGCCGAGCCAGATGAAGCGCCCCGCGCAGACATCGCGCGCGCCGTCGCGGTTGAAGTCGGCGACGGTGCAGCCTTCCGACACGAAGTCCTTGGTCAGCGTGCGCTTCTCGAAGCGCGCTGCATCGGCGTCCGCTAGTGACGCCAGGACAAGGAGCGCGAGGGAGATCATGCGCGCATCATGGCCGCCACACCGCCTCGCAGCAAGTGCAACGCGCGAGGCCGTCGTCGCCGGGCGCGGGAAGCGTCATCGTGCAGCACGGGCATTCGCCGCGCGAGAGGAAGCGGCGCGACTGCAGCGCGCGGTGTCGCGGCGTGAAGAACCGCGAGACAGCGGCGAATCCGAGCAGCGAGAGCAGCAGCGCGAGCCCGGCCTCGGCGCCGATCGCCATCGCGGCCGAGGTCGCGTCGCGCGGATCGGCGAGCAGGATCGCGCGGATGAGCGCGCCGAGGATGTTGCCGCAGCAGCCGAAGAGGACGATCGCACCGACGACCGAGAAGACCGCTGCGCCCGCGGTGTCGAGCACATCGCGGACAAACGCGGCGGCGCCCGTGCGGTGGGCGCCGTCCATGTGCGCGATGTAGCGCGGCTCGTCCGCCGCGTCGGCGATGAAGTCGCTCGGCCCCGCGCGCAGCGCACGGCGCAGGCGCAGGCGGGCGCGCGCTGCGTCGATCCCTTCGAATTCGGGCAGATCGACGCGCTCGCGCGTGACCGCGTGGCGCGGGTGGTCGCGGGCCTCGGCGACCCACAGGCTGCCGCATTCGCCGCACTGGCAGAGCTCGAGCGTGTCCTTCTCGCCCGTCGAGACATGAAGACGCGCGCCGCGCAGGAGATAGCCGCACGCGCCGCAGCGGCCGAGCGTGAGCAGCGCGATGCGCGCGGCGTAGCCGCGGAAGCGCCACAGGCAGCGCTGCCGGATGAGCGCGTAGGCGCCGGCGCCCGCGACATATCCCGCGACCAGCGCGAGAAGCGCGCCCTCGTCGCTGCGCGCGGTCGATGCGGCGCGCGCGAGCAGCGTGGCGGTGGTGAAGGCGACGGCGATGGCCGCTGGAATCGCGAGCTTGCACGCGGGGGTTCCGACGAGCTCGACCGCTGCGCGCGCGGCGACGGCGTTCATCGCGCGGACGGCGGCCTGGTCGGGGTCGGGCGCCGTCCCGTGCGCGAACGGCGTGAACCGACGCTCGTTGCCCGCGACATCGATGGTGAATGTCGCGAGGGGCGGGATCCACTCCGGTCGGCGCAGGTTGGTCAAGCGGTTCCCCTTGGTGCGGACTCAGTCGAGCAGCCGGCCATCCCAGCGCACGAAGGCCTCGATCGCCTGGTACTCGGCGAGTCCAAGCGAGTCGTAGATCTGGGCCGTCTGCGCGTTGCGCTGCTCGGCGCGCTCCCAGAACTCGCGTTCGTCGGCGCCGGGGAACAGCGCGCGGTCCTTCTGCGACTGGTGCTTGAAGATGGCGGCCCGCTTGCGCGCGACTTCGTCGGGCGAGAGCGGCACGGCCATCTCGGTCTGCTCGACATCCCACTCCTGCCACGCGCCGCGGTACAGCCAGGTGGTGCAGTCGGCCATCCACTCGTCCTGCGCGCACTCCTTCAGCGCACGGAAGATCGCGGCAAGGCACACGCGGTGCGTGCCGTGCGGATCGCTCAGGTCGCCCGCGGCGTACACCTGGTGCGGCTTCACGCTGCGGAGCAGGTTCCGCACGATCTCGATGTCCTGCGCGCCGAGCGGCTTCTTGCGCACGCGACCCGTCTCGTAGAACGGCATGTCGAGGAAGTGCAGGCGATCCTCGGGCACACCGCAGTAGATGCCCGCGGCCTTGGCCTCGCCGCGGCGGATCAGGCCCTTCAGCCGCTGCACCTCGGGAGGGTCGACCTCGCCGGGCGCCTTGGTCTTGAGCGTGCGCGCGATGTCGTGCTCCATGCGCTCGGTCTTCGCGCCCTCGAAGCCGAACATGCCGTTGAAGTCGCTCGCGAAGTCGAGGAATCGCAGCGCCTCGGCGTCGAACACGGCGATGTTGCCTGAGGTCTGGTAGGCGACATGCACCTCGTGACCCTGGTCGACGAGGCGGATCAGGGTGCCGCCCATCGAAATGACATCGTCATCCGGGTGCGGCGAGAAGATGAGCACGCGCTTGGGGAAGATGTCGTCGCCCGCGCGGTGGATGTCGCCGGCGCGCTTGCGCTCGGCCGGCTTCCCGCCGGGCCAGCCGGTGATCGAGTGCTGCAGGTGGCGGAACACGCTGATGTTGAGGTCGTACGCCTTGCCGCGACCCGCGATGAGATCCTGCAGGTGATGCTCGTTGTAGTCCTCGGCGGTGAGCTTGAGGATCGCCTTGTTCATGGTGCGTCCGAGCCAGATGACCGCCTTGCGGGTCATGGCGTCGTCCCACTCGAGGTCGTGCGCGTCGCTCGCCCAGGGCGCCTTGCAGCGCTGGAGTTCGGCCGCAGCCGCGAGGTCGAGATAGACCTGCGCGTTGGCGTGCTCCTGCAGGAAGCTCGCGGCGATCGTGTTGGTCACGGCGCCCTCGATGGCGCGGGCGACGACGGGCGCCTTGCCCTCGCCGAAGGCGATCATGACGACGCGCTTCGCCTCGAGGATGGTGCCGACGCCCATGGTGACGGCGCGCGTCGGGACATTTTCCTCGCCGAAGAAGTCGCTCGCGGCGTCCTTGCGGGTCACCCGGTCGAGGGTGATCAGGCGCGTGCGGCTGGTGCGCGAGGAGCCGGGCTCGTTGAAGCCGATGTGGCCGGTGCGGCCGATGCCGAGGATCTGGAGGTCGATGCCGCCCGCGGCCTTGATCTCGCGCTCGTAGCGGTCGCACATCGCGCGGACATCGTCCTCGCCGCAGGTGCCGTCGGGAATGTGGGTGTGGCGCGGATCGATGTCGATGCGGTCGAACAGATGCTCGCGCATGAAGCGGTGGTAGCTCTGGAGCGACCCCGGCTGCATGGGCCAGTACTCGTCGAGGTTGAAGGTGACGACATTCTTGAACGACAGGCCCTCCTCGCGGTGGAGGCGGACGAGCTCGTCGTACACGCCGGTCGGTGTCGAGCCGGTGGCGAGTCCGAGGACGCACTTCTCACCGGCTTTGGCCTTGGCGCGGATGAGGTCGGCGATCTCGCGCGCGACGGTGGCGCTGACATCCTTGGCGCGCTCGATGACGCGGGTGGGGACCTTCTCGGCGGGTGAGGCGATTTCCCAGTAGGCGGGGGTGCGGGCGTTGGCTTCGGTCTGCGAGGCAGGCTTCGATGTAAGTGTGGCCATGGGCGGGGGCGATGCTAGCGGAGGGCACGCGCGGAGGGGTGCGCGCCCAAGGGGAAACCCTCCACCCGCGC
>Ga0208783_10001732_pt1 | contig 12774 bp, 11 predicted proteins | sample DEB19_08_DNA_2_FD_184529 | JGI IMG/M metagenome (GOLD analysis project Ga0208783, IMG submission 184529) | Aqueous microbial communities from the Delaware River and Bay under freshwater to marine salinity gradient to study organic matter... | ecosystem: Environmental > Aquatic > Marine >... | reverse complement strand
CCACCGGACATCCGGCATACGCCGCACTCTTAAAGGCGCCGCTGTGAAATTTGAGGAGTCCTGGTTCGCCGACAAAAGTGCCCTCCGGGAAAAAGAGCAGCGACTGGCCGCTCGTCGCGGTGCGCAGCACGCGCCTCGCATCGAGCGAGCCTTTATGCCGGTTGAAGCGCTCGACGAATTCGGTGCCGAGGCGAGTCAGCAGCAGCCCCGCCAGTGGCACCGTCGCCATCTCGCGTTTGACGACATAGGCGTAATGTTCGGGCAATACCGCCTTGATGACGATGGCGTCGATGTAGCTCGCGTGATTCGCCGCGACGACGCACTGGCCGGCGGGTAGGTGCTCGACGCCTTTCAAAATAAGCGGAACCCGACAGAGCCTCAGGATGAGACGCGAGGCAACCCCTGCCATGTGTCGACGTCGATGTACGCCGGGCACGACGATCAGCAGTAACAGCAGCGTAAGCGCGATCAGCACGAACACCAGCCAGGTGTATGAGCCATACAGCACGCGGCCGAGTAGGGCGAGTGGGCGTTCTCGGGTCGAGGCGGATGTACTCGGAGCGTCGGTGATCATGGGGATATGAGTTCGTAAGGCGCGGTATCCTTGTGTTCGTCGTGAAGGAAAGTCAACGAAACGAGACGGAATCAGTCGTCGTTCCCGATCCGGCGATCCTGCGCTTTCTCGATGTGATCTGGATGGAGCGGGGTCTCGCGGCCAATACGTTGGCCGCCTATCGAGCCGACTTGCTCGCCCTGCAGCATTGGCTTGAGGGTCGCGGCTCGTCGCTCAAATCCGTAACCCGGGCCGATGTGCTCGACTTCGTCGCCGCGCGAGTGACGGCCGGAGCGCGACCGCGCTCGACGGCGAGGCAGTTATCCGCATTTCGTCGTTTCTTCAGGCAGCAAGTGAGAGACGGTGCGCGGCGCGACGATCCCACGGCGGAGGTCGCGATGCCTCGCACCGGTCGGCCCTTACCGAAATCCTTGAGCGAACGAGATGTCGAAGCGCTGCTCGGTGCTCCGCGCATCGAAGATCCCCTCGGGTTCCGTGATCGCACGATGCTCGAGTTGCTGTACGCCACGGGCCTGCGCGTTTCCGAACTCGTCGGTTTGCGCCATGCGCAAGTGAACCTCAATCAGGGCGTCGTGCGTGTCGTGGGCAAAGGCAACCGCGAGCGCCTCGTGCCGCTCGGTGCCGAAGCCATCGATTGGCTAAGGCGTTTCGAGCAGGGCGCTCGGCGAGAGATCCTCGGAGAGCGACGCACCGATCATCTCTTTCCGACTCGACGAGGCGAAGCGATGACGCGTCAGGCGTTCTGGAATCTCATCAAGCGGCATGCGCAAACGGCCGGTATCGACAAGCCGCTCTCGCCGCACACGCTGCGCCATGCGTTTGCGACCCATCTGCTCAATCATGGGGCTGACCTGAGAGTGGTGCAGATGCTGCTCGGTCACGCGGATCTCTCCACCACCCAGATCTACACCCATGTTGCTCGCGAGCGCATGAAAAGCCTGCATGCCGCGCACCATCCCCGAGGGTGACTCGCAGCGAGTGCTTGGGTACGGAGCGAAGCCAGGGCTCTGTTAGACTTCAGCCCATGAAACAAGGATTTTTAGCTCTGCTCGCGATCGTCGTGTCGCTGCCGCTCGTGGGTGCTGCTCAGCCGAAAGCAGCGGCTGCTGATCCGCGTGTCGAGATTTCGAAACGCTTTCCGGGCAGTCGCCCCGAAGATTTTCGCGCCTCGCCCTTGCCGGGCATCTTCGAATACGCCAACGGCGCAGACCTGCTTTACGTGAGTGCAGACGGCAAGTTCGCGATCGCCGGCGATCTTTTCGATGTGGCGAACGAAGACAACCTTAGCGAGAAGCGCCGGCGCGAACTGCGGCTCGCGCTCGTCAACAAGGTTCCCGAAACCCAGATGGTGATCTTTGGTCCGCGTAACGCGCGGCACACGGTCACGGTGTTCACCGACATCGACTGTGCGTACTGCCGCAAGTTGCATTCTGAGATCGCGCGGTACAACCAGCTTGGCATCCGCGTGCGCTATTTGTTCTATCCGCGAGAAGGTCCGGACTCCGAGTCCTGGACCAAGGCCATCGCGGTGTGGTGCTCGCCCAATCGCAACGAGGCCATGACGCGCGCCAAGAAGGGTGAAAACATCGGCTCGCCGAAGTGTGCGTCGAACCCGGTCGCCAAAGATTACGAACTTGGACGAGATGTCGGATTGCGAGGAACGCCCGCCATCGTGACGGCGGACGGCGACCTGCTGCCGGGCTATGTGCCGCCCGACATGCTGCTCAAGAGGCTCGAGACGAAAGGCTGAGCGCGATCAGCGCTCGAGTAATTTGAGTTTGTCCGGCTTGCCTTGCCACTCTTTGGCATCGGCAGGGGGCTCGCCTTTTTCAGTGATGACCGGCCACTTGCGCGCGAGTTCGGCGTTGAGGGCCGTGAACTGCTGCTGGTCCGCAGGCACTTCGTCTTCTGAAAAAATGGCTTCGGCCGGGCACTCGGGTTCGCAAAGCGTGCAGTCGATGCACTCATCCGGATCGATGACGAGGAAGTTCGGTCCTTCATGGAAGCAGTCGACGGGGCACACCTCGACACAGTCCATGTATTTGCACTTGATGCAGTTTTCGGTGACGACGAAGGTCATGAGTTACCCCGGAAACACGATGGCCCGAACTTTATCTCGCTGCGACGGGCTCTGCCAGAGTCTGGTGTGACGTTAACCCGGCGTTGACAGGCCGAGCTCCGCCGTGCGGCGATCGAACTCGGTTAAATAATGATTTTCGACGCCCTTGGTGCGGTCGTCGAAATAACGGCGCAACGCATATTCGGTGCTCGGAAAAGCGATGTCCGCCCAAGGAATGTCGCGCTCCTCGACGAGGTGCGCTTCGAGGCTTTCGGTGCCCGCGCCAAATTGCGGCGAGCGCATGCGAGCCCTGAAGAAAACGTGGACCTGATGTGCGTGCAGGATGTGGACGATCGCGAGCAGCGAGCCGATCTCGACGTCGGCGAGCGCTTCTTCATACGACTCGCGCGCGGCAGCCTGCTGCAAGGTTTCGTTGTTTTCCATGAAGCCAGCCGGGAAGGTCCAGTATCCGAGCCGAGGCTCGATGGCTCGCCGGCAAAGCAGAATCTTGCCCGAAGGGTCTTCGGGGACGCAGCCAACGACGATCTTCGGATTTTGGTAATGAACGACGTGGCAGGCCGGACACACGTGCCGCGGCAGGTGCTCGCCCTCGGGGACTCGCACCACGACGGCGGTGCCACAGTTGCTGCAGTATTTCATTCGTTAAGCGGTGGTGCCGGGAGAGGGAATCGAACCCACACTCTGTCGCCAGAACCGGATTTTGAGTCCGGCGCGTCTACCAGTTCCGCCATCCCGGCGTATCGACCAAGACGCAAGTATACGTGAAACCCCGCGCGGCCTTCCCTAACATGCGCGGCGTGCAAGCCTCCGATTTCGATTTTCAGCTCCCGCCCGAGCTCATCGCGCAGCGCCCGCTCCCCGAGCGCGCCGCCTCGCGCCTGCTAGTGGTCGATCCGGCAGTCGGTCCTGGGGTGGGCAGCGGCTCAGGGTTGGTCGATGCGTCGATCCGCGATTTTCAGGCCTGGGTGCAGCCCGGGGACTTGCTCGTTTTCAACGACACCCGAGTGATTCCGGCGCGGCTGCACGGAAGAAAACCCAGCGGTGGCGCGGTCGAGATGCTACTCGAGCGACCGCTCGCCGGCGTTCAGGCGCTGTTGCACATGCGCGCCAGCAAGCCGCTGCGCCCCGGGCAGCCCGTGCTCACGGCCGGCGGCGAGGTCATCGTCGAGGGACGGGAAGACGATCTCTTCCGGGTGCGACTACCCGCGCCCGCCGTGGAATTCTTTGTTGCGCATGGGGAAGTGCCGTTACCGCCGTACATTGAGCGCACACCCGACGCCGACGATCTCGAGCGATATCAAAGCGTGCTCGCTCGCGTACCCGGAGCGGTCGCGGCGCCGACTGCGAGCTTGCACTTCGATGAAGCATTGCTTGCAACGCTTGAAAAAAAGGGGGTTCGACGCACGACGCTCACGCTGCACGTGGGAGCGGGCACTTTCCAACCCTTGCGCAGCGAGCGCATCGAGGATCACGTCATGCACGCCGAGTGGGCCGAGGTGCCGACTGCGGCCTGCGAGGCGATCAACGCCGCGCGAGCGGCTGGGCGTCGAGTCATCGCCATCGGCACGACGGTGGTGCGTGCGCTCGAGTCCGCGGCGCAGGCCTCTAATGACTCACCCACTTCCGATGGTGCGCTCGCCCCATGGTCGGGTGAGACGCGCATCTTCATCACCCCGGGTTTTCATTGGCGAGCGGTCGATGCGTTGCTGACGAACTTTCATTTGCCGCGCTCTACGCTGCTGATGCTCGTCAGTGCATTCGCGGGCCGTGAAACGGTGCTTTCGGCCTACGCGCACGCCGTCGCGCAGCGGTATCGGTTTTTCAGTTACGGTGACGCCATGTTCATCACCGGCAGGAAGGGCGCATGAGCTTGCGTTACGAGTTGATCGCGACCGATGGCGCAGCCCGTCGCGGTCGCGTACACACGCGCCGCGGCACCATTGAAACCCCGGCGTTCATGCCGGTCGGAACCTACGGCACCGTGAAGGCGATGACGCCCGAAGAGCTCGAAGGTCTCGGGGCGGAAATCATTCTCGGCAATACCTTCCATCTCATGCTGCGCCCCGGTCACGAGATCATCGCAGAGCTCGGCGGGCTCCATCGCTTCATGAATTGGTCGCGACCCATCCTCACCGACTCGGGTGGATTTCAGGTCTTCAGTCTCGCCAAGTTGCGCAAGATCACCGAAGAGGGCGTCAAATTTCGCTCGCCCATCGACGGCAGCGAAGTACGTCTGACACCGGAAGATTCGATGGACGTACAACGTGCACTCGGTTCGGATATCGCCATGATGTTCGACGACTGCACGGCTTGGCCTGCCACGCACGAGCAAGCGCGCGCCTCCATGGAGCGCTCGATGCGTTGGGCCAAGCGCTGCACGACCCATTACTACCGCGATGGATCGCGTGATGCGGCGCCGGGCAGTCTGTTCGGCATCGTGCAGGGCGGCATGTACGACGACCTTCGAAGTGAATCGTTGGCGCAGTTGTTAGAGCTCGATCTGCCGGGCCTCGCGGTCGGCGGGCTCGCCGTCGGTGAGCCCGAGCCTGAGCGCCTGCGCGTGCTCGAACATGTGCTGCCCCGGATGCCGATGGATCGTCCCCGATATCTCATGGGGGTGGGTCGACCCGAAGACATCGTTGCCGCCGTACTGCGGGGTATCGATATGTTCGATTGTGTGATGCCGACCCGGCATGCGCGCAACGGACACCTGTTCACCTCGACCGGGGTCATCAACATCCGCAACGCCGCCCACCAACGCGATCCGCAGCCGATCGACCCGACCTGCGTGTGCTACACCTGCCGCAACTATTCCCGGGCCTACCTGCGTCACCTGGACCGCTGCAACGAGATCCTCGGATCGAGGCTCAACACCATCCACAACCTTCATTTTTACCTCGATCTGATGCGCGGGCTCCGCGAGGCCATCGAGGCCGGCCGATTGCAGGCCTTCGCCGACGATTTCTTGGCCCGCCGGAGGGCTGTGGCATAATCCGCGGCCTTTTTCAGCCCGACCCACTACCCGAGGACCCGATCCCATGAACGGACTGATCCCCGAGGCCTATGCCCAGGCCGGCGGCGCCGCCCCCGGCGGACAACTCGCACCGTTGCTCATGATGGTGCTGTTCATCGTCATCTTCTATTTCCTGCTCATTCGTCCTCAGCAAAAGAAGGCGAAAGAGCATGCGGCCATGCTCGGCAAGCTCTCCTCGGGCGACGAGGTGGTGACGGCGGGCGGCATCGTCGGCAAAGTCACTGAAGTTCAGGAAGGCTTCGTGACCCTCGAAATCGCCGAAGGCGTGCGCATCAAGGTTCAAAAGTTTCAGGTTAGCTCGCTCGTGCCGAAGGGCACGCTCAAGGGCTGATCCATGCTCGAGTTCGCTCGCTGGAAATACGCGCTCGTCGCTCTGGTTCTCGTACTGGCGGCGGTATTTGCACTCCCGAACGTATTCGGTGAAGACGCCGCACTGCAGGTTGCTCGCAAAGATCGCGGCGCCGTAGAGGCGAGCGGACAGCGGGAAGTCGAAGAGTTGCTGCGCAGCAAGGGCGTGACGGTCTCGCGCAGCTACGTCGACGACGGTCGACTGATGCTGCACTTCGACGCCGTGCCTGAGCAATTGAAAGCGCGCGATCTCGTCAACGAAAACTTCTCGCGCGATTACGTCACGGCGTTGTCGTTCGCGTCGCGAGCGCCCGATTGGTTGCGTGGTATCGGCTTGCGACCCATGCCGCTCGGTCTCGATCTTCGCGGCGGTCTCTACTTGCTGTATCAGGTCGACGTCGACGGCGCGGTCGCGCAGCTGCTCGAGGTCTACGAGCAGGATTTGCGTCGCGCGCTCGGGCAGGACAACGTCGCCTTCATCGATGTCGTCCAGGTCGCCGAAGGGACGGCGAAGCCGAACGGCATTCGCGTGTTGTTGCCCGAAGGTGCCAACGACGATGCGGCCCGTGCTGCGGTTCGTCGCGTACTGCCTGATCTTTCGGTGTCGTCGATCGCGGGTGCCGCGGGCCCCGTGCTGCAAGTGTTGCTGACCGACGCTCAGATCAAGGAGCGTCAGGACTACGCGATTTCGCAGAACCTGACCACCATCCGCAATCGTGTGAACGAGCTCGGCGTATCCGAACCTGTGGTGCAGCGCCAGGGCATCGATCGCATCGCCGTGCAGTTGCCCGGTGTTCAGAACTCGGCGGAAGTCAAAGATATCCTCGGCAAGGTGGCGACCCTCGAGTTCCGTCTCGTCGATATTCAGAACAGCGTGTCCGAGGCCGTCCAACGCGGCCGCGCCCCCTTCGGCTCCAAGCTTTACGAGTCGCGCGAGGGTCAGCCGGTTCTGCTGAAGCGCGACATCATCGTCACGGGCGATCAACTCGTCGACGCCACGACGGCGGCGACCGACCAAGGACCCGGCGTGTCGGTGAAGCTCGATGCCTCGGGCGGCGAGGAGATGCTGCGCACGACGCGAACCAATCTCGGCAAGCCGATGGCCGTGGTGTTCATCGAGCAGCGTCGTGAGGAAGTCGATGTCGACGGCCAGAAAGTGCAGCGCGATATCAAGGAAGAGAAGGTCATCAATCAGGCGACCATCCAGGGCGTGTTCTCGAACAGCTTCCAGATCACCGGCCTCGGTGTGAACGAAGCTCGCGAACTCGCGCTGCTCCTGCGCGCAGGCGCGCTCGCGGCACCGATCTTCGTCATTGAGGAGCGGGTGGTCGGCCCGGGTCTCGGTAAAGAAAACATCGAGAAGGGCGTCACCGCACTCGTCCTCGGCATGGCGCTCCTCTTCGTGTTCATGCTCGCGTACTACAAAGTATTCGGTCTCGTCGCCAACATCGTGTTGCTGACGAACGTCGTGCTGCTTGCCGCATTGCTCACCATGTTTAAAGCCGCGCTATCGCTGCCCGGTATTGCCGGTATCGTGCTGACGGTCGGTATGGCGGTCGATGCCAATGTGCTCATCTATGAGCGTATTCGTGAGGAGTTACGCAACGGCGTCACGCCGCAGACGGCAATTGCCAAGGGCTTCGAGAAGGCGTTCTCGGCGATCGCCGACTCCAACATCACCACCCTGATCGCGGGTGTCGTGCTGTGGGCTTTCGGAACGGGCCCGATCCGCGGGTTTGCTGTAGTGCTTTCGCTCGGCATTCTCACCTCGATGTTCACGTCGCTGCTCGGCAGTCGCGCATTGCTCACCCTGATGTACGGTGGTGCGCGACGTCCTGAAAAGCTGTCGATCTGACGCAGCGCCCAAGGAGTATCCGGTCATGGAATTCTTCAAGAGCAACAGCCGCATCGCCTTCATGAGCCCGCGGAAGTTGTGGTACGCCGTTTCCGCAGTGCTGTTCGTTTTGTCGATCGTGGCCTTGTTGACCAAGGGGCTCAATCTCGGCGTCGACTTCACGGGTGGCATCACGGTCGAAGCGAAGTTCACCACTGAGGCGAAGCCTGACGCGTTGCGGGCGGGGCTCGAGGGAGCCGGCTTCAAAGATGTGCAGGTGCAAAACTTTGGCTCCTCGCGCGACGTCGCGATTCGTCTGCCGCCCCCCGAGGGTCAGTCGGCCGATCAGATTCGTGGCGAAATTGAAGGTGTGCTGAAAGCCGCAGATCCCAATGTCTCGGTCAGTCGTCTCGACGTGGTCGGCCCTCAGGTGGGTGCCGAGCTGCGAAATTCGGCAGTCGTGGCGCTCATCTCGACCTTGGTGCTGATCTTTATTTACGTGTTCATCCGCTTCCACGCTTGGCAGTTGTCCGCCGGCGCGATTTTTGCGGCGATCCACGACCCTGTCATCGTGCTCGGTTTCTTTGCGGTCACGGGCATCGTGTTCGACCTGTCGGTCATCGCTGCGCTGCTCGCGGTCATCGGTTACTCGCTCAACGATACCGTGGTGGTGTTCGATCGTATTCGCGAGCGCTTCGAGGCCAACAAACGCCTCGCGCCGGACGAAGTACTCAATCAGTCGGTCAACCAGACCCTCTCGCGCACCATCATGACGTCGTTGACCACCTTGATCGTGGTCGTCGTGCTCTTGTTGCTCGGTGGGCCGGTATTGCAGCCGTTCTCGGCGGCCCTGATCGTGGGAATCTTGGTCGGTACCTATTCGTCGATCTACATCGCCTCGGCCGTCGCGCTCGATTGCGGTCTGACCGCCGAAAGCCTATTCCCGACCCGCAAGAAGCTCGCCATCGACGATCTGCCCTGACGGGGCAGTAGCGGCCGGGCGGCCCACCCCCCTACAATCGGCCGAATCAAAATCGGGCGATACAGCCTGAGGGGGAAAGTCATGAACTGGCGAATCAAACCGCTCGACGACATTTTGGCCAACGCCGAACGTCGGAGTCTCAAGCGCTCTCTCGGTGCTTTTCAGCTCACCATGATGGGCGTCGGCGCCATCATCGGCACGGGCATTTTCGTGCTCACGGCAGAGGCCGCCCAAAAGGCCGGTCCCGGCATGATGCTCTCCTTCGTCATCGCGGGCTTCGTCTGCGCAGTGGCGGCGTTGTGCTACGCGGAGCTCGCCTCGATGGTGCCGGTCTCCGGATCTGCCTATACCTACTCGTACGCAGTCATGGGCGAAATGATCGCCTGGATCGTGGGTTGGGCCTTGGTGCTCGAATATGCGGTCGCGGCAAGTGCCGTGTCGGTCGGGTGGTCCAATTATTTCGTCGGGCTCATGGAGCGTAGCATCGGTCTCGATATACCCGATGCAATTACCAAAGGGCCTTACGCCGGCGGAATTATGAACGTGCCGGCCGCAGCCATCGCGCTGCTCGTGACGTCGCTGCTCGTAATCGGTACGCGCGAGAGCGCGACCGTCAATGCGTTCTTGGTGGTCATCAAGGTGACCGCGCTCAGCATTTTCGTCGTGCTCGCGCTGCCCGTCGTCTCGGGTGCCAACTTTGAACCCTTCGCGCCGAACGGATTCTGGGATGCGACGGGTCTCGGTATCGCCGGTGCCGCAGCGTCCATCTTCTTTGCGTACGTCGGTTTCGATGCGGTCTCGACGGCCGCAGAAGAAACCACCAATCCGCAGCGCAATATTCCGATCGGCCTCATCGGTAGCCTCGCGCTCTGCACGATTTTCTATCTGCTCGTATCGGCGGGCGTCGTCGGATCAATCGGCGCTCAGCCGGTCGTCGATGCGATGGGACGAGCGGTGCCGCCGGGAAGCCCCGAGTTCGCGACCATCTGCGCGCTGCCCGAGAACGCACAGGCGCTCGCCTGCAGCGGTGAGCCGCTCGCATTCGTGCTCGATCTGCTCGGCTGGGACAAGGTCTCGCAGTTGATTGGTCTCGCGGCGTTCCTTGCGCTGCCCTCGGTCATTCTCATGATGCTCTTCGGTCAGACGCGCATCTTCTTCGTGATGGCGCGAGACGGTCTGCTGCCGGGCGCCGATACGCTCACCAAGGTTCACCCGAAGTTCAACACGCCGTACGTCGTGACGCTCATCACGGGCATCGCCGTGACGATCTTCGCCTCGTTCTTCCCGGTGGGCGTGCTCGCGGATATCGCCAACAGCGGTACCTTGTTCGCATTCCTCGCAGTGTCGATCGGCGTGCTCGTCCTGCGCGTACGCGAACCCAACCGTCCGCGTCCGTTCAAAACGCCTGCGGTATGGGTCGTGGGTCCGCTGTCGCTGGCGGGCTGCGGCTTCCTGTTCTTCTCGTTGCCGCCGGCGACGCAGCTCACGTTCCTCTACTGGTCGATCGCGGGTCTCGTGGTCTACTTCGCATACGGGTTCTGGAAGAGCCCGCTCGCGAAGTCGCGCGGCTGATCTGCGCTCTTCATGGCGGAGTCTGATACCAAGCTCGCCAACCGCATCCTGCTCGGCCTCGTCATCGGGGCCGCGGCAGGGGCGCTGACGCTCGTGTTGGGCGGCCCCTTTCCGGCGCTGCTCGAAGGGGCTCGCAGCGTCTCGTCGCAGGTGTTCGATCCGATCGGGCAAATATTTCTGCGCATGCTGTTCTTCGTGGTGATGCCGCTGGTGTTTGCCTCGCTCGCGGCGGGCGTCGCGCAGTTGGGTGAGCTCACGCGTCTCGGTCCGTTAGCAGTTCGCACCTTCACGCTGTTCTTCATGAACATGTCGATCGCTTGCGTGCTAGGCCTCGTCATGATGAACGTGGTCCAGCCGGGCGGCGCGGTCGACACCGAAACCAAGGCGCGTCTGCTCGAGGAATATGGCTCGGCCTCCGGCAAGCTCATCGAGAAGCAGGCGGCGCAGCCCGACATGACCTTCCAGACCGTCGTCGACATGTTCATGCCGCGTAACTTGCTCGGCGCGATCACCGGGCACGACCGGTCGATGCTTGGCGAAGTATTGCCACTCATTCTTTTCGCGATCCTGCTCGGTGCAGCGGCGCTGCAGATGCAGTCGAGGCGTCGCGAGCAGTTGCAGTCGGGGCTCGAGCTCATCACCGAGCTCATGACGGGCATCGTTCGCTTCGCGCTGAAGCTCGCGCCCATCGCAGTGCCGGTGATGATCTACAGCGTCGTCGTCAAAATTGGTTGGGATATTCTCATCGCACTCAGCGTATTCGTGATCGGCTGCCTCGTCGTCATGATGGTGCATCTGTTCGGCACCATGTCGCTGTGGCTCAAACTATTCTCTCGTTTCGGTCCTCTCGAGTTTTGGCGCACCATTCGTCCTGTGCTCGTCACTGCTTTCTCGACGAGCTCGAGTAGCGCGACTTTGCCGGCCGCGCTGGCGTCGTCTCGAGATGATCTCGGCATCAAGCCGACGACCGCCGGCTTCGTCTTGCCGCTCGGCATCACCATGAACATGGCCGGCACAGCGCTTTACGAAGGCTGTGTCGTGCTCTTCGTGGCTCAAGTGTTCGGTATTTCTCTTGGTATGGGCGAACAGCTCACGCTGTTGTTGCTCGCCGTTCTCGGTGCCGTCGCGGCGGCTGGCATCCCCGGAGGTTCCTTGCCCATCATTGCCGGGTTGCTGATCACTTTTGGTATCCCGCCGGAGGGGATCGGTATCGTTCTCGGCGCCGATCGCCTGCTCGATATGACCCGCACGATGGTGAATGTCGGCGCCGACATGGTGACCACCGCGGTGGTCGATGCGCTGGAGCGCAAAGGCTCTGGAGAGGGATGACCGCGGTCGGCGTGCTGGAGGTGCTGGCTCCGTGACACTCGACATTCTGAGTCGATGGCAAACTTGGGTGCCGATCATCGCGCTGATGCTCGGAATCTTTGGAGGCTTGCTGCCCGAGACGCTCGACCTCGCGCTCGTCATCCCTGCTTTGGTCATGACAGTGCTCGCCGCGGTCTATCACGCCGAGGTCATCGCCGAGCGCGTCGGTGAGCCCTACGGAACCTTGGTTCTCGCCGTCGCGGTCACCATCATCGAAGTGGCGCTCATCATTTCGCTGATGCTCAGCACCGAGACGCCGGTCGCCACCATCGTCCGCGATACCGTATTCGCTGCCGTGATGATCATCATCACCGGCATGGTGGGTTTGTGCATGCTCGCGGGGGCGTTGCAGCACGGTGAGCAGACCTTCACCCGTCGCGGCGTGAGTGCAGCGCTCGCCACCTTGAGTGCGCTCGCCGTGTTGACGCTCGTGCTTCCGAACTTCACCGTGTCAGCGGCGGGCGGAGCGTACTCACCCTCGCAACTGGCGTTCGTAGGTTTCGTTTCGCTCGTTCTCTACGGTGCATTCGTGTTCGTACAGACCGTTCGCCACCGCGATTACTTTCTCGATGAAATTCACGAAAAGATTTTGGCGGAGAACGAAGCGGTCGCGACGAGCGGTCAGCCCGTCGAGCACGTCGAGCGTGCGCCGCTCGGCGTCACCTTCGTGTTGCTGGTGGTGGCGCTCGTCGTCGTAGTCTTGCTTGCCAAGACCCTTGCGCCGAGCCTTGCGCAACTCGCCGTGATGATCAACGCACCGGTGGCTGCAGCGGGCGTGTTCATTGCCGCGATCGTATTGTTACCCGAAAGTCTGGCGGCGTTTCGCGCAGCGCGAGCCAACCGCTTGCAGACGAGCATGAATCTCGCGCTCGGCTCGGCGTTGGCTTCCATCGGCCTCACCATTCCGACCTTGGCCGTGATCTCTATCGCCATGGGTTGGACGCTCGATCTCGGCCTCGGTAATCGAGAAATCGTTTTGCTC
>Ga0208783_10001731_pt1 | contig 12779 bp, 9 predicted proteins | sample DEB19_08_DNA_2_FD_184529 | JGI IMG/M metagenome (GOLD analysis project Ga0208783, IMG submission 184529) | Aqueous microbial communities from the Delaware River and Bay under freshwater to marine salinity gradient to study organic matter... | ecosystem: Environmental > Aquatic > Marine > Coastal... | reverse complement strand
CCGTCGGCCAGCTCGCCCGATGCGTCGACGGGCCGCCCGGCCTCCTCGTCGCGCCAGCGGCCGATCGCGTCGTAGGGCTCCAGGGCGAAGCCGAAGGGATCGATCCGGGCGTGGCAGCCGGCGCAGGCCGCGTCCCGCCGATGCCGCTCGAGCAGATCGCGGAGCGAGGCCCGTGCATCCCCGGCCTGCGTGTCTTCCAGCGCCGGCACCGTGGGCGGCGGTGGGGGCGGCGGATCACCGAGGATCCGATCGGCGATGAAGTTGCCCCGGCGCGGCACGTTGGTGCGGCCGGGATCCGCCTGCAGCATCAGCACGGCCGCCGTCGTGAGCACGCCGCCGCGGCGGCGGTCCGCGAGTTCGACGCGGCGCACCGCAGCGCCCTTCACGCCGTCGATTCCGTAGTGCGCGGCCAGCCGTTCGTCGAGGTAGGTGTGGCGGCCGTCGATGATCTCCGTGAAGGGAAGGTTGTCGCGGACGATCGCGCCGAGCAGTCCGCGCAGCTCCGACCGCATCGACTCGCGGAGCGGCTCGTCGAACTCCGGAAACCGCTGCGTGTCGACCTGATGATCGTCGAGGTCGCGGAGGCCCAGCCACTGGCCGAGGAAGTTGTCGGCCAGCGCCTGGCCGCGGGGATCGGCGAGCATCCGCCGCGTCTGGTCCCCGAGGCACTGCGGATCGAGCAGCGCTCCCGTGGCCGCCAGCTCGACGAGCGCGTCGTCCGGCGGCCGCGACCAGAGAAAGAACGACAGCCGCGTCGCCAGTTCGTGGCCGTCGACGGCGTACGGCCCCGACTCGTCGGGCCGATCCGGTTCGAGCCGCATGAGAAACTGCGGGGAGATGAGCACCGCGGTGAGGGCGTGGCCGACGGCGGCCTCGTGGGCGTCGCCCCTGGCCCGCGCGGCGGAGTAGAGCTTCATGAGCTTTGCGACGTAGGCCGGCTCCACCGGCCGGCGGAAGCCGCGGGTGGCGAACCGCTCCACCACCATCCGCGCGGCGTCGAGGTCGGGCCTGTCGGGGCCCGGGCGGACGAAGAACACCCGGTCGTGCGCGGCGGCATGGCCGGCCGTCCCGTCGGTGAGGGCGGCGACGATCGCGCGGGCGGCGGCGTGAAACTGATCGATCTGCGCGGGAGCGAGCGTGAGCGCGGCGCCGATCGTGTCGAAGCCGTAGCTCGTGGGATCGGGAGGAAAGGCCTCGGCGAGCCGCAGGTCGAGCCCGGTGAGGTCGGCCACGGCCGCGTCGTACTCGACCCGATTGAGCCGGCGGAAGGTGGGGGGGCCGGGATCGCGGGCGGCGGTGCAGTCGATGTTGTCGAGCGTCTCGGCCAAGAACCGCACGAGCAGCGCCCGCTCCTCGGCGGAGGGCTGCTTCGCCTTCTCCGGAGGCATCTGGCCGGACTCGATCGCCGCGCGGGCCGACTCCCAGGCGTCGCGATGGGCGAGGATGCCCCGCGGATCCTGATCCTGCGACAGGTCGACGCTCCCCTTGGCGTCGGCGCCCGTGTGGCAGCGGTAGCAGTAGCGCTGCACGAGGCCGTGGATGTTGCGGTCCCACGACAGCGGGTCCTTGTCCTTGCCCGGCTGGGCCGCGGCGGTCGCCGGCCGCAGCGCCACCGCGGCCAGCATCGCGAGCGTGACGACGGCTCGGGGTCCGGTCATCGAAGGCCTCGTGGGGCTCGCGGGTCGCGCGGCCGTTCAGCCGACCGCGTCCTCGCCGCCGAGGCCGGCCAGGCGGCCGGTGCTGTCGCCAAACCGCTCCCGGGGCGCGCCGCAGCGGGCGAGCATGTCGACGTAGAGATTGCAGATCGGCGTTTTCTTGCCGGCGACGATGTGCCGGCCGCCGCGGAGCGTGCCCCCCGCGCCGCCGGCCACGAGGATCGGCAGGTCGTCGTGGTTGTGCTTGTTGCCGTCGCTGATGCCGGAGCCGTAGCAGAGCATGACGTTGTCGAGCAGCGTGCCCTCCCCCTCCTCGATCCGCGACATCCGCTCGAGCATCCGGGCGAAGAGCGCCATGTGGTGGGTGTTGATGCGGACGAGTTGCTCGTGGTTTTCCGGCTTGCCGCCGTGGTGCGATGTGGAGTGGTGGGAGCCGGGCGCCGCGATCTCGGCGTAGGAGCGGCCCGACTTCTCATAGGAAAACATGAACGTGGCCACGCGGGTCGTGTCGGCCTGGAAGGCCAGCGTCAGGATGTCGAGCATGAGGTTGACGTGGTCGGCGTAGACCGAAGGGATCCCCTTGCCGTCGGGGATCACGAGCCGGGGGAGCTCCGGATCATCGGCATCCTTGCCGGGGTCGGCGTCGAAGGCGTCCTGATGGTGCGAATGGCGGCTCGATTCCGCCTGGGCGATCCGCCGCTCGATGCCGCGGATGCCGTCGAGATACTCCTCCAGACGCCGCCGGTCGCGGAAGCCGAGCCGGCGCTGGAGGGAGCGGGTCTCGTCCCGCACGAGGTCGAGCACGCTCGACTCCACGGTGGTCGCCGCCGGTGCCGTCGCGGCCTCCTCGCCCCACCGCGGCCGGCGCGGCGGCTGGTCGGCGAAGAGCCGCTCGTAGAGCTGCCGCGGGTTGAGCTCGAGGGCCGCTGGCGTGGTGCGGCTCCGCCAGGAGATGTGCGACATGTAGGTGCCGCTGTAGCCGTGGTCGCCGCGATGGCCGGGATCGATGCCCAGCGCGAGCGAATCGACGGGCGTCGCAAGCCCGATCTCCGCGGCCGCCACCTGGTCGACCGAGATGCCGCCCACCTCGGGCACCTCCGAATGCTTGCACTTGTGCCCCACGAGAAACCCGCCTCCCGACGGCTCGTGGGCCGCGCCGTTGCCGTTGCAGTGGTCGGCGGCGAGGTTGCTGATCACCACGACCCGTGACATCACCGGCGCGAGCGGCTGCAGGATCGGTGGCAGCACCAGGAGCGTGCCCTCCGCGGACGGCCGCCACTCGGCCATGTGGACGCCGTTGGGAACATAGAAGAAGCCCATGCGGACGGGCGGCTTCGCCGTGGTGGAGCCGCTGGCCCCGCGGGCCATGACGTCGAGCCAGGGCAGGGCCACCGACACGCCGGCGCCTCGCAGCAGCGATCGCCGGGAGATGGAGAACCGTGTGGACATGGGCGACGATCCTCGGAGGGCCGGGATGGGACGGCGTGGGGACCGCAGATTGCCTGCCGAACCTTTATATACCATCGACCGCGCGGCGGCTCCCGCTCAAGGCCGCGTTGGCCGCGGCGTCTGGCCGGCCGCGGCACTGGCCTGGGATGGACCGGTGGGCCGGTGACGCGGCAGCATCGCCCGGAAGTCGCCGAGGTTCCAGGGGCCCTGGTAGGGACGGCCCAGGTCGACCTCGGCGACGGCGACGGTGCCCCAGTTCTCCCCCTTGGCGATCGGCGTGCCGTTGCGGTCGAAGACGGCGGAGATCATCCAGCCGTGCTTTTCCTCCATGAAGGTGCTCGACACGACGAAGACGCGGTTCTCCGCGGCCCGCGCCCGCGCGAGCAGCGGATTGCAGCCCCACACCGGCCAGGCGATCACCTCGGCGCCGCGGGCGGTGAGCTCGCGGGCCACCTCGGGGAAGAATCCGTCGTAGCAGACCATCATCCCCACGCGGCCGATCGCGGTGTCGAAGACCGGATAGTCGTGGCCGGGGGAGACGCCGCCGGCCGCCTCCTTCGGCGGCAGGCAGACCTTGCGGTAGCGGCCGACGATCTGGCCGTCTGGCCCGAGCAGCACGGCCGTGTTGTAGATGAGGTGGCCGTCCCGCTCGTAGAGGCTCAGCACGATGTGCAGCGCGTGCTTCTTGGCCAGCGCCGCGAAATGATCGCTGCTCGGGCCGGGGATCGGCTCGGCGACCGTGGCGAGATCGAGCTTCGTGTTGGCGCTGGGAACCGTCTCACCGAGCACGACGAGGTCGGCCCTCTGGCTCGCCGCGTCGGCGATGAGCGGGTCGAACTCGGCCCGGTTCTCGGCGGGAGAACGGCCCGTCGGCTTGTAGTGGACGGCCGCGAGCCTCACGAGCCGCGGTGTCGGCGAGTCGGTGCGTTCGAACCGCGGCCCGCTCCAGGCGACGCGGCCGCCGGGAGCCCACTGCAGGTGCAGTTCGACGACTCCGCGGACGGCCCGGGAGGGCGCACGATACACGCCGCCGACGTCGGTCCAGCCGGCCGCGTCGGTCGCGGCGTCCGTCGGATACTCGGGCTCGGCGCTCGGCATCGGCTGCGTGGGATCGGCGTGCGGCGGACGGTCGTCGAGCGGCACGATCTTTCCGGCGGCGTCCTCCCAGCGGATGCGGACGAGGCAGCTCTGCCGCGGCAAGTCGACGCCCTCGATGCGGCGGGCCACGCCAAAGCGGTACCAGCTGCCCCCCTCGACGGGAAATTCCTTTTCGAACCAGCCGTCGAGTCCGGGCCGCGAGTCGTGCTCGATGACCAGGCATCCGCCGCCGTCGCGGCCGCCGGCCGAATCGACGCGGAAGGCGGGCCGGATCTCGTCCCGCGGCGACTTCATCGACCATCCCGCGACGGGGCCCGTGCCGCCGGTCGCGGGGGCGTCGCCGCCGAGCAGGGCCGTCGTCGGCAGCAGAAGCGCCGCGCCGGTGACGGCGATGCGGATGGACTGCATGAAGGTGGGCATGGAGAGCAGGCCTCGAAGAGTGGCGGGACGCAATGGGGAGACCACGAGCCCTCTATATATAGCGACTCGGTAGACGCTGCGTTGCTGCGGCGCGCGTGGCTTGCCGGTAGGGCCGCACGGGGGTGGCGGACGGCCGTCGCCGCTCGTACAACACGGCCTCGTCGCAGCCGCAGTCCGCGGGCCGGCGGCGGTGGTTCCAGGATGATCGCGATCATGGCAGCGCATGAATTCGTCGAGCCGCTCGGGATGCGGGTGCTGATCCGCAAGGACGAGAGCCGCCACACGACGCGGGGCGGCATCGTGCTGCCCGACCAGGCGGAGATCCCCACGATCACCGGTCGTGTCGTCGAGGTCAGCATCCAGGTGGAGCGCGACGCGGACTTCCCCATCGAGAAGTACGACAAGGTGCTCTTCCACCCCCGCAACTCGATCCCGGTCGATTTCGAGCAGAACAACCTCCTTTACGTGGTGCCAATCGAGGACGTCGTCGCGGTCTTTCGCAGGCAGGACGGGCCGACGTCGCGACGTCGCGGCAAGGGAACGAAGGAAGACGACCAGCCGGGCGACGCCGGCGCGTGAGCCGCCGGGAGCGGCCACGGAACGTCTCCGCCGTTGCCGCCGGCGCGGCGGCCACGGCACAATCGCCGCGATGCGTCACCGCCTCGCCGTCCTGCTTGCGGCCCTGCTCTTCTCGACCGGCGGCGCCGTCATCAAGCTGACGACGCTCACGAGCTGGGAGATCGCCGGCCTGCGGTCGCTCGCGGCCGCGGCCGTGCTCTTCATCCTCCTGCCCGAGTCGCGCCGCATCGCGGCGCCGCGGATCTGGCCGCCGGCCGTCGCCTACGCCGCCACGCTCGTGCTCTTCGTGCTGGCCACCAAGCTCACCACCTCGGCCAACGCGATCTTCCTGCAGGCGACGGCGCCCCTGTGGCTCCTGGTCCTCGGGCCGTGGCTGCTGGGCGAGCGGTCGCGGCCGCGGGATCGCTGGTTGGCGGTGGCGATGGCGGGCGGGATGGCCTGCTCGCTCCTCGATCGCTCCGCCGCGACGCCGCTGGCACCGCGGCCGGCTCTCGGCAACGTGCTGGCGGCGGCCAGCGGCCTCACCTGGGCGGTGACGGTGATGGCGCTGCGTGATGCGTCGCGGCGCGAGGGGGGCAGTTCGCTGCCCGTCGTCACCGCCGGCAACCTGCTGGCGTTCGGCGCATCGCTCCCCTTCATGCTGCCGATGGAGCCGGTCGATCGCCACGACCTCATCGCCATCCTCTACCTCGGCGTCTTCCAGGTCGGGCTGGCCTACGTCTTCATGGATCGGGCCATGCGGCATGTGCCGGCGTTCGAGGCAGCGATGCTCGTGCTCCTGGAACCGGCGCTGAACCCCGTCTGGGCGCTCGTGCTGCTCGGCGAACGGCCCGGCCCGCTCACGCTCGTCGGCGGCCTCGTGATCCTGGCGACAACGCTCGCCAACGTGCTCGTGCATCCGGGCGACGGCACCCCCGCCGAGCCGGCGCCCGGATGAGACGCCTGGCCGAAGAGCCTGGAACGCATTCGACTGTGGTGTAGCACCGGCTCGGGGGCGGCAAAAGTCTCCTCGCTGTGGCCGCAGCGGCCACACGCTCGTCGAGCGTTCGCCGACCCCCTCGCCTCCTTTCTCCAAAAGTGCCAAATCGTCGCTACAGCAAAACCAAATGCGCTCTCGATGAGGAGCCTGGGTGAGGAGCCTCGCTGAAAAGCCTGGCTGCCACGGGCGACCGTGAGCGCGGATATACTGCCGCGGGCCCGCGGCATCCGTCCGGGGACGAATGCGACGGCTCCACCACCTGCCGGAGTTCACGGTCATGCACACGATTCACACGGCTCGGCTCGCGATCGTTCTCTGCGCGGCGTGCACCGCGTCGCTCGGCTTCTCGGCCCGGTTCGCCGCCGCCCAGGCCGTCGCGGCGCCGGCTCCGACGAAACCCGCGCCGCAGCCACCGAAGCCCGCCGGACCGAAGGAGTCGGTCACGCCCGTGCCGCGGGATGGCAAGTGGCTCGAGCGGCATGCGCTGATCAATAGCCGTGCGAAGCCGGGCGAGGTCGACGTGATCTTCCTCGGCGACTCGATCACGCAGGGCTGGGAGGGCGCCGGCAAGCAGGCGTGGGAGCGGCACTTCGCCCCGCTGAAGGCGATGAACGCGGGCATCGGCGGCGACCGCACCGAGCACGTGCTGTGGCGGCTCGACAACGGCAACATCGCCGGCATCACGCCGAAGGTGGCGGTCATCATGATCGGCACCAACAACTCTCGCACCAACACGCCGGAGCAGATCGCCGCCGGCATCACGGCGATCGTGGCGAAGCTGCGGGAGAAGCTGCCGGCCACGAAGATCCTCCTGCTGGGCATCTTTCCGCGCGGTGCGGACCGCGACGATCCGCTTCGCAAGACGACCGCCGCGACGAACGAGATCGTGAAGTCGCTCGACGACGGCACGCACGTCTTGTATCTCGACATCGGCCCGAAGTTTCTCACCGCGGACGGCGTCCTCGAGGAGCGGATCATGCCCGACCTGCTGCACTTGAGCCCCGACGGCTACGAGATCTGGGCGACGAGCATCCGGCCGAAGCTCGGGGAGCTGCTCGGCGGCTAGGGGGAACGCCGTCGTGTCGAAACGACGACCCGGAGCTTGCGCTGTGGACGGTCGGCGGCGGAGCGTCGTGGCCGGCGGCGGCCGCTCAAGCGGCGACGCGGGCCTGCTGCTCGTGCAGTGCGGTCGCCCGTAGCAGCACGCAGCCCTGGAGCACCTCGGGGCGGCCCGGGCTGCCGACCGCCGCGGTCGGGCAGACGATGAGTCCGGAGAGCCGCGACCAGGTCTCCCGGAGCGCGTGCGGGATCGAGCAGGCGCTGACATTGCCGGTGCGCCGGGTGAGCCCGTTGACCAGCTCGCCGCGGACACCGAGCCCCTCCAGCTGCATTCCGGTGAACCTCACGATGCCGGTGCCCGCCTGGTGCGGCACCACGAAGTCGACGGCGTCGCCGGTGAGCCCGCGAGCGGAGAGCGCCTGGGCGACCGCGGCCGACATCGCCCGCGGCGCGATCTCGGCGATCGCCATGCCGTCGAGCGCGTAGACGAGCCGCTGGTCGGCATGCGTCCTGCCGCCGTCCGGAGCGGGCACCGGCACCCGCGGGCGGACGTGGAAGTCGAACGTGGCTCGCTCGGCCGGCTGCTTCTCGGCATCGGCGTGGAGGATCTCGAAGTGCACCGGGTGTCTCCGGCTGGCGAGTGGCGCGACGAGCGACGCGACGGCCATGTCGCCAAACAGCCCGGCGGTCTGGCTGCAGGAGTAGTCGGTGATGCGGCTGATGCGGCTGCTCGTCACGACGAGCAGGTAGTCGTCGCGGCCGAGGCCGAGCCAGGGCGCCCAGCGGCGGCAGACGAGCGCGAGCGCCCGGCTGTAGCCGCAGCAGAACCAGTTGATGCCGACGGTGCGGCAGCGCCGCGTGCCCAGCCCCCGGGCCAGCTGCCGCGCGGCGCGGCTGGGCCGTTCGGTGGCCACCTGCGTCGGGTCGAGATGCCGTCGTGCGACCGAGGCCGGGATGAACGACGGGGAGACGAAGACGATGCCCCGGCAGTCGGCCAGGTTGCAGCCCGTCTCCCGCTGGAGCCGCCGCACGGCGTGGAGCCCCATCGTCACCTCGTTGTCCAGCGAGATGCCGCGGGCCTCGATGCCGGTGTGGTGCGCGAACTTGCGGGGCATCGCGTCGCCGAACCAGCCGTTCTCCAGTTCCCAGGGGGGCTGGTGCACGGCGATGGCGGAGATGCCCAGGGGCGGATGCGTCGAGTGATCCATGCGTGGCTCGTCGGGGCGGCGGCCGCCGCAGGGGGGTGGATGGCGGCGGAGGGGCGGGGATTGTGGCGATCGACGTCGGCCGGGGCCAGCGGGAATTGAGCGGGAAAAACCGCTGGCAGGGCTGTCGCTGGCCTGGTACCGTCCGCCCCCCGCCAGCGTCGGGCGGGAACCGCTTCCGAGGAGCTCCGTCGATGGCCGTCGATTCGCGCTGCTCCAGACCGCGACCGCGGCGCTGCCTCACGGCTCGCCGCGGCGGCCTTCGGACGCTGGCATGCGTCGCGATCGTGATGCCGCTGGCGGTCGGCTGCGGCGTGACGCGGACGAGCGACTCGAAGCGCACGGCCACCGAGCAGTTGATGACGTCGTCTGCGATCGAGAGGGCGGTGGCCCAGGTCGACTGCCGCCCGCTGGCCGGCCGGAGGGTGTTTCTCGACGCGTCGTTCATGGACGACGTGGGCGACGGCAAGTATCTCGTCAGCACGCTGCGGCACCAGCTGCTGGCCAGCGGCTGCCTGCTGGCCGACAAGGCCGAGAATGCCGACGTGATCGTCGAGGCTCGCGCCGGCGCCATTGGCACCGACAGGAGCGATCTCGTGCTCGGCATGCCGGGCACGACCGTGTCGATCAAGGGAAACGAGTTCACGATGCCCGACGTGGCGATCGCGAAGCGGTCGGAGCAGCGCGGCGTGGCGAAGCTCAGCCTGCACGCCTACGACCGCCAGTCGGGCCGCGCCGTCTGGCAAAGCGGCATGGAGAACATGGCCAGCCATGTCCGCGACCGTTGGCTCTTCGGGGCGGGACCGTTCCAGGACGGCGAGATCCACGACGCGCCCGAGTTCGCGGGGCACCGGCTCAAGAAGACGAAGTGGGGCTGGTGGCAGGCCGACGACTACGACGTTGCCACCGCGGCCGCCACCGGCGTCGACCTGTCGCAGCCCTACGTCTACGCCGCCCCACCCGCGGCGGCTCCGGGCGATCCGGCCCGTGCGAGCGAGGCGATGGCCGACAAGCGGCCCGCGAGCCTGCCCGCCGTGCGGTGACCGCGGCCGCACCGGACCGCCGCTTTCACGGGGCCTTTTCGCCTCCGCGCCACGGCGGCGGTAGGATTGCAGTGGAACTCCTCGACCGCGTGGCCCTGTCCCCATGAAAGCCCTCATTCCGCTCGTGCTGGCCGTGCTCGTCGCGGCGCCGGCGATCGCCGGCGATGTGGACGTCGCCGCCACGGGGGCCGACGGCGAGCCGCTGGGGTCGCTGGTGATCATCGGCGGCTCCGAGAGGTTTCGCGATCGCGAACTGTGGGATGCGATCGTCGACCTGGCGGGCGGTGAAGGGGCGAAGATCGCGATCCTGCCCACGGCCGGCAGCCGCCGGGTGGGCAGGCTGTGCGACCAGGTGGTGCAGGCCTTCCGCCGCAGCGGCGCGGAGGCCAGCGTGGTGCCTGTGGCGTGGAACGAGGCCGACCGCGCGGTGCACGAAGCCGTCTTCGATCCCGACCTGGTCGACATGATCCGCTCGTCGAAGGGCGTCTATTTCGTCGGGGGGGCACAGGGCCGGATCGTCGACGCCCTCCGCGACGGCGACGGGAAGGAGACGCCGTTGCTCGCGGCCATCCGCGAGCTCTACGCCGCGGGAGGCGTGATCGCCGGCACGAGCGCCGGCGCGGCCATCATGGGGCACGTGATGTATCGCGACGCGCCGATGCCCCTGCAGATCCTGCGTGATGGCGTGCGGATGGGCCGCGAGCTGGATCGCGGCCTCGGCTTCCTCGATCCCGATTGGTTCGTCGAGCAGCACTGCCTCGTCCGCGGCCGCTTCGCCCGGGCCATCGTCGCCATGCGGACCGAGGGCATCCCTCATGGCATCGGCGTCGACGAGAACACGGCGCTGGTCGTGCAGCACGGTCGGCACGCCACCGTGATCGGCTACAAGGGCGTGCTCATCATCGACGCCTCCGCAGCGGAGACCGATGCCGAGGAGGAGAGTTTCAACGTCAGCGACGTGGTGCTCAGCTACCTCGACCGCGGCGATGCCATCGACCTGCGGACGCTGCGGGTGACGCCGGCTCCGGAGAAGGTCGACGAGACGGAGCTCGATCCCAACGCCGACGACTTTTCACCGTACTACGACCATCGCATGGTCTACACAGACGTGCTCGGCAACGCGACGGTGGCCGACCTGATGGGTCGGCTGATCGACAACGAAGAGCCGGAGGCGATCGGCCTGGCCTTCAGCGGCGCCGACGCGCGGGATCAGCCCGCCGAGGGCTTCGAGTTCCGCTTCTACAGGGGGCCCGACAGCCGGGGCTGGTACACGGAGAGCTTCGGCGGCGAGGACTACACCGTGCTGAACATCCACCTCGACATCCGGCCGATCGCGATCGCAGGGCCGCTCTATGCGCGACGGGCGACCCCTCGCGAGGCCGTGCGGGAGAGGGGCGACGCCGACGACGAGCCCCGCGACGCCGACGGCCCGCGCGGCCGCGACGTCGACGCGGCGCGGGACTGACCAGTCTCGCGTCCCGGGACGCGGCGGGAGGCTGCGCCACGCCGGGTACACGGGGAGCCGGGATCGGCGGAAGCTCGACGAGCTTGGAGGATTTCGCCTGTCCAAGACGCCCGCGGCGTGAAATCGCGTGGTGCGAAATCATCCCGCGAGGAGACTTCTGCCGTCCCGGCGGCACGTCGCCACGCAGCGCCGCTACATTGTCGCTGAATGGAGTCCGGGAAGTCCTTCCGTCCTTCCGGAGGTGGTTGACATGCGACGACGTCGTTCCACGGTGCTTCTCTGCCTTGCCGGCGTGCTCGTGACACTGCCGCTGACCGTGGCCACCCGCGCCGCCGAGCCGCTGCCGCCGGCCGGGTTCACGCCGCTTTTCAACGGCAAGGATCTCACCGGCTGGTACGGCAAGAACCCTCACGCCGTCGCGAAGCTCACGGGCGAAAAGCGGGACGAGATGCTCGCGAAGATGCGGCAAGAGTTCGCGTCGTTCTGGCGGGTCGAGCAGGGCGAGCTCGTCAACGACGGGCAGGGGCCCTACGCCACGACGGAGCGGGAGTTCGGCGACGCGGAGTTCCTCGTCGACTACAAGACGGTGCCGAAGGCTGACAGCGGCATCTACCTCCGCGGCCTGCCGCAGGTGCAGATCTGGGACACGAACCAGCCCTTCGATCCGAAGAATCCCACGCGGCGGCCGCACCTCGGCTCCGGCGGGCTGTTCAACAACACGCCCGACACGCCGGGCCGGGATCCGGCCCTGCTCGCCGACCGGCCGTTCGGCGAGTGGAACTCCTTCCGCATCCGGCAGGTGGGGCCGGTGACCTGGGTCTGGCTCAACGACACGCTCGTCGTCGACGCCGCGCCGATGGAGAACTACGAGGACCGCGGCGGTCCGTTTCCCGCGCGGGGGGCGATCATGCTGCAGACCCACGGCGGCGAGATCCGCTGGCGGAACATCTTCGCGCGGGAGATCGGGGCCGAGGAGGGCCGGAAGCTCGTCGCCGAGACGGGCCGAGCCGCACCGGCCGCGGACCCCCGCTGATTCGCGACGCGAGCGAAGCGGCCGGTCGCCGACAGGGCTGCCGCCCCGTTCGTTGAAGCCTCTGACGCGGCGGTGTACTCTCTGGGTTGGTCGGTTGTGGGGAGGGGGGGCGGACCCCTTCCCGGCGGCGTGTGATTTTCGGTCCAGCTTCATTCTTGATCATGCCCCGGGCGATGCCGCACGGGGACTGGGAGGACGACATGACCATGTCTCCGTGGCGATCGTGGCGCAGTCGGGGGCGGCGCGCGGCCCGACGTCGGATGGGCAGATCCCGGGTTCAAGCTCGGCTGCTCGGCCTCCTCGAATCGCTCGAGCCGCGGCAGCTCCTGGCGACCTACGTCTGGGAGCCGAAGAACGACGGCAGCACGCAGACGGGCTGGTACTCGACGAACACCGGGGACTGGCTGCAAGGTTGGTTCCAGTATCCCAACAACAATCAGTGGACGGCACCGCAGCACTACTCGGAGGCGTACTTCGCGTCACCGCCGCCGCGGGTGCTGACTGGCATCGGCCCCGGAGATCCCGGCTACGATCCGAGCTACGAAATTCCCGGCGCGGCGCTCATCGATCAGCCCGGCAACTGGAGCCGCTCCGACTACCCAGATGCCGGCGACGCGAGCGTTTTGATCGGCGCCGGCAGCAGCGTGATCCTGTCGGGCTACGTCAACTTTCCCTACGCCGGTTCGCCGTCGCTCTCCGGTGACATCGACGTCGGCACGCTCGACAACGCGGGCGATCTCTTCATCCACGGCACCGGTGCCCTGACCGTTCACGGCGGGGCGCTCAACAATGAC
>Ga0208783_10001728_pt1 | contig 12797 bp, 9 predicted proteins | sample DEB19_08_DNA_2_FD_184529 | JGI IMG/M metagenome (GOLD analysis project Ga0208783, IMG submission 184529) | Aqueous microbial communities from the Delaware River and Bay under freshwater to marine salinity gradient to study organic matter... | ecosystem: Environmental > Aquatic > Marine > Coastal... | reverse complement strand
TGTCCTGATTCTCCTGGTTGGTTTTTCTTTATTTCTTCCGACATATTGTCACCTCCAAGTATTTTACTTATCTAAATAAGTCGGCTGTTTTGAGGAAACGTCCGCCCCATAAGGATTTTTCCATCATCTCTGATGGTTGTTCCTGAACGATCTCGCCTAGATCGCCAGACTTTCGGAAAGCAGTGTCTGCTTCTACTGCGTCTACTCTCTTTCCAAACTCGTTAAAGCGTTCATTTGTTGCAGCAATGTCTTTGGCGACTGCTTCTAATGAACTTCTTACTGCATCTGTGTCTACCTTATTAGACTTAAGTACTTCTACTTCTGTCTGCAAAGACTTTACAGTTTCAACTAAATCGCTAAAGGCTGATGTAATTGTGTTCTTTAGTTCTGCTATTGATTCAACAATAACATCATCTGATTTCTTTGCCTTCTTCTCTTCTTCCATTTCAGCATCAGGACCTTCTGCTGCATCTTCTGCAGCATTTTCCTCATCTGGATGTGGCTTCTTTGCAGCCTTTTCTGCATCAGCGACTTCAACTGTTTCAACAACAACTTCGTCTGCCTTTTCAGTTTCAACTACGGGAGTTTCGGCAATTGCCTCTGGAGCGATTTCTTCTGACTTAGCAATTTCTGTTACTTCTTCAGTAACCTTCTTTGTTTTTGCCATAGGATTTTCCTCCTCTGAAATCTTAGCATCAATGCCTTTAGCACTATCTACTAAGAATTTGACTATATCCATTTTTTCGTTGTCTTCTTTTTCAACGAAACCTATATTCTTCATTGTGTTGCCAGTAACTGGACTTGTTACTGTTTCTTGATCTGATATCATTACAAGACCAGATTCTTCATCATAAAAAACATTTTCAAGTGCAACATCTGCACCCTTAATAACATCAACACCATCTACCTTTTCAACATGCATGATGTTCGCAAATTGATTTGCTGGAGAATCAACAAGTGATAGTTCAACAAGATCATAATCTTTAATAATTCTAATTGTAGAGTCTGACTTTTCATCATAACCGTCATCCCACTTATTCATTCTACCGCCAATCGAAAATCCAGAAAGTGTGCCGTCGAGAACTTTTTCCCAAGTGTCTTGTGCACCTTTTGAAATGTATGCAGACACAAAAACTCCAGAATAAAACTTTTTAGATTCTGGATCAAAATATTTATCTTCTTTAAATGAAACCATCTTGCCTACTGCTGATGGCTGATGCATTTCACGAATGTTTCCACGGAAAGCAGAAAAGGCTTTCATAGAAGCCTCTGAAGTAACTATATCTCCTTGCTTATCAATATTATCAAGGGATGCAAAACCTGAGACGATACGTCTCTCTTTATCAACCTTCGCAAAAGGAAGGGAAAGTCTTACTGAGTCGCCATCGGTGTTCCAATGGGCTTTGGATATAGTCATACTAGAATATATTATAGAGCCTTTTTTACACAAATGTTAATAAATTGTGAATAACATTGTGGATAACTATTGAGAAGATCTACCTTCGCCTTTTGGATTTCTACCACTTATTGTGGCAGGACCATCAGACTGGTTGTTCATTCTTTCTCCATCCCTTGCTCTATTTGCTGTATCGTTAGCAGTGTCTTGTGGCTTAGGCTGGAAAGGCTCATCCCCTCCTTCCCTTTGTGGAAGTCCAAGCACAGTTCTTGCTTCGTTTGGAAGCATGACCTGGGTCTTGATATATCTTTCCAAAATCTGAGATTGTGCAATTTCGTCTGTTAATGTTAATTCTTTAAACTTTAAAACCAGAACATCTGTTTTTTCTTTAATAATCTTATTTAATATTTTTTCTAACTCTCTTTGTGCAGGTCTGGCTACCTGTTCCTTAAATGTTCTATCTTGAGACATTGCTGCTGCTATACCACCAGCATCTTCTCCACCTATCTTAGACAAAGGGACTTGATGTGCAATTAAAATATCGTCACGATTTTGTTTGCGATATTTTTCAAATGAACCCTCTTGAACACCGTTTTCGATAGGCTCCATCTTAAACTCAACCTTGTTTGTGTCACTGTCTCCAGGAAGTGGAATATACAGCGTTCTGTGAGACTGCCCCTTAAGGTTTGTTTGTAAGAATCTAAACATCTTGTCTTCTGCATCTGCAGAAAGACGTGCTCCCTTTAGAGTTACAACATAACGAGGAACAGCCTTATTGCTAAAGTAGTCGATGTTATATTGTGATGCTAACTGGTCTCCATGAAGTGAGTTAATAGCAGACATAATATCTGGTACTCCATAAAATGTATTTAATGGAGAATATTGCTTGAAGTGAATAATTTCATTTGGTCGTGGATCTGATGTAATTGGATTAGGATTGCTTGCTCCAAAGTTTCTAAAATAAACAACCTTTTGTCCTATAATTTGAACATATCCATCACGAACTCTTCTTGTACGCATTGTTGTTGCTGGTATATGTCCAATATATCCAATCTCTCCACGGGTAGTTCTACCAACTTCTAAGTACCCATTTCCAATTGCCTGAACATCTGTATACACTTTCATCATTGTAGTTGTAAAAGAATCATCATCATTTAATGATTCAAGCCATTCGTGCATTTCAATTTTTGCTCTTTCAATTCTATTCCGTGCTCTTGACACCTGCTCTTTATCTTTGTTTGATTCAAGACGAAGCATTGTGCTTGGGGAAACTTCAAAATCATAACCAAGTCCAACGATGTTTTCTACCTTTGCATCAATTGCAGCATGGTTAGCAAATGATGTATCGTAATAATTTGCAAGTTCATAAACATTCCATGGTGGTGTGATTACATCAAATAATCCGTAAGCATTTCTATATACAGTTCCAGGATTAATCTCTTTTGACTTTGCACCGTCAATACCGCTTTGCTCCGCTCTAGCGCTATCAAGATATCCCTGCATATTTTCTGGTGCTGCTGCTTTTTCTACTAATCTTCCAGTTCTTCTTTTAAAATTATTGTCAAGACCAGAGTATGATTTTATCTCGGACCATGACTTATTAAAAGGATCTTCTACCTTAAACTGATCCATAATATTGAAAGTGTCATCTATCTTTGCACCGATAATAAATTCTTGTTCTTCTGACATTAGTCTTGTGCTCCATACTTCTTAATGGTCTGCTGTGCATCATATACTGATCCAAGGTCATTTAGGTTCGGAATCCAACCTTCCATCATTCTCTGCTTTTGCTCAGAATATTCTTCATCAGTTACTCTTGCAAGCCCAGGAAAGAAGTGTGGTTCTCCCTCTGGTTCTCCGTAATAGGCTGCTGCCTTTTTTAATTCTGCAATTTTTGAAATGTCACCTTTCATTGAAGGTATATTTAAGATATTTCCATTGCCGTCAGTGAACCATTTTCCATTTGCCTTTTTCCATACGTAAAGGCCCCAGTCATAGTTCTTTTCAATCATAGTAACCTTTGTGTCACCAATTTGACCAGGCATGCGTGGCTTGCCGTCTTTACCAAAAGGTTGATGATTTTTGTTTTTCATAACCATCAGTATACCATATTATATGGCTGTTGATGTGTTAGATACCCATGATGCATTGGAGTATACGGAATATTCGTAATCCTTAATACTAAAAATCATGTCTGACTCTGCAATAATCTTATCTCTTCCAGTATAACTGTTATAGATATTTGATGGATTTGCTCCGTAATAACTTGTTGATGATAATACTAAAACACCATTCCAGGATATTACAGGACTATTCCAAAATGACCAGTCCAATTCAGAAGTTCTTATACCACGCACAAGTATCCATGGTCTTAGTGTCACATCCTGAACTTCTTGAAGATTGGTTGCCTGATAGTAAGAAATCACATTATATATTAGCGGACCATTTAGATTTAATGAACCAATATTTCCACTGCAATCAAAAAGATTAGAGAAAGAAACTCCTATAAATGCCCACTGCTTAGTGTTTAATATTGGGTTTTTAACAAGTCTTCCATTTAAATAAAATACAACGTTATTATCTATTTTTCTTGTTTTTGCATTAATCGCATAGATAATTCCTCTTTTACCGTCTGACTGAATTGCCTTTGTATAAAATTTGATATGAGAGTCATCTGACTTAATTTCAAATACCTGAGTTGGAGAATATGGAAATGAGTCTTTGTTGTACATAACTGCAGACTGGAAAGACATAAGTTGATAGTTGCTATCTTTATTGCTATTTATTGGAATTTGAAGACCTCTATTTAATACAGGATCATAAATGTCTTTTGGCTCTATTCCAGATTTTTGTGTTAAATATAAATATGGAGAACTAGACTTATAAATACTAAATGGGTTTCTTGCTTTATAATTATAATAGAATCCATTCTTTACATATGGATAAAGTTTTGCCTCGCCTCTTGTTCCTATTGCATTTGCTCTATATGAATTAAATGCTTGAGATGCTAATTGCATACTTTTAAGGCTAACTATTCCATTCATTGTTCCATAATTTATAAACTCTAAACTTATTTTTATTCCAAGTTTTCTTGGGTCAATATCTTTTGGTGGATAAATAATCATGTTATCTACAACTTCATATTTTGTAGTTACCCAATTATCCTGTGGGTCTACTACACCTGATTGTGATGCTGGTTCTATATTTTCAAAATAAGAATCTTGAAGAGTCATTCCATTTCTTATATATTCAAAGTTAATATATGACTTTAAATATGAATCATCTGTATTATATCTATAAGAAAATTGTGCATTTTTGGCTAAATCAGAATAATCGTTATACCCTGTAAATAAATGATTATCCAACGAATCGTATGACCTTTGTATTGGGTTTGAATATTTTTCTTTTAACTCTTTATATGTCCAAGATCCTTCTGTTTCTTCTTTAATAAATTTTGTTGGTGCTGGATAATTAATATTAAACTGTAATAAATCCAGATCGTAATATTCGTCACCCTTTGCATCTAATACTCTTTCTGCAAAATATGATAATGGAATGTAGTCTTTCCAATAAGACTTTGTTGCTATGTCTAATATATACGAGCCGAAAGAATATCTTGCATGCAACATATAACTAGCAACATGATTAAGAAGTCTTGACGCTACAAATGAAGTGGCTAAACCGCCATCTAAATAAAACTCCCACCACGAATCATTAACCTCAACAAAATCTCCGTTTGCATTGTAGTATCCTCCTACTGCATATGGGTTTGACCCGCCATCTGTATCAACTAACTCTGTTTGAATAAACCAATCAAATACATTTTCATAGTCTATTGGCAATCCTCTGGTATTAAAAAAATCAACTATTTCATTATAATTTCTATCAGAACAAAAGCCAATCTTATACATGTTTCCATGGTATGTGTTTTCTAAATTTTTACTTCCCCCAACATAAAACTTTAATGATTTTTTATCATTAAAAAATGATACTAAATCTCCCCCATAATAATTTGTAAAAGTTTCTATGTCTAATCCAATAGTAAACTCATCATTAATGGTGTGCCCAGATGAAACATATAGTATCTGCTCTACTGGTAACCCTGTGTTTGGATCTAAACGTTTTGGAGTTATAAATTTATATTGAATTACATCATCAACAATTTCAATTATAAACCTTTCATCAGAAACATCTGATTGAATATAAAAAATAGTTTCTGGTGTTGAGACTGCTCTTCTTGATTTAAATACTCCATAGAAGCATCTTATGGGTTCTGTCATAAAGTCTAAACTCTCAAAAGATAAAAATCCCTCATTTACTTCATCATTAGTTTTTTTAAAGGTCCAGAAAAGTTCTTCGTCTTCTTGCTGCAAATTTATATTATCAATATAAAACTCTGAAACAGTTTTATTTGTTAAATATAATTCTGGATAGTTATATTTTGGAGTAGATATCTTGTTATCTTCAATAATTACATTTTCTCTGGCTCCCTGGTCCCACTTGCCAAGATCTGGGTATGAATAATTTTTTGAATAGTCTGCAAACTCATAATCTATTAATGCAGTGGTTCCTCCAAATGCAGTATTGATATTATCTGGAATATCTACTGCCTGTCCGTATACAAATCTACGCTTTGCTAAAATTTCTGCAACACCATAAGAATATATTGCAACACCATCTATTTCTATTGGAGATACATCCTCATATGACCAAAAGCCTATCCAGTCATTGCTCTTCCCATCAGTTGTTGGGTTTGAAAAAATAATATCTTCAGAGTTAAAGTTTACGCTACCAACATTTTGTCCGTTTACAAGCAATGATGCTGTATTCTTAGAAAGCCTAATATGAATTAACATTGGTCTTCCCCACTCACCGACAAAATGAGAAATTATAAAAGAGTTAATCTTGAGTTTTAAAAATGGGCCATTGACATATAAGCCATCTAATGAATTAATTGGTCCGCATATTTTTTTATCAACATTAGTATCGGATACTATTCTCGCCCAAAATTCAAAAGTATAAGAAGAATATTTATTTGACTCATTAAACATTCCTAGTCCAGGGAAAATAATTGATGGTAATGTGTCATGTGGATATAAAGTTAATGAGTTAGCAGATCCAAAAACTAATGGAACTGAGTTAGTTCTGGCTAATAACCTATTGTCTGAAATCAAGCAATATGCTTTTTGATTATTAATTCCATACGAAGATATTTCATAACCTTCATTACATGATAAGTTTATGTCGTCGGGAAAGTTTTCTGCAATAATTCCAAGTGAGGTTGAGTTATATTCCTCAGACCACTGTCCAAAAGAAAGCCCATTAATTAATAAATCATAGTCGTTAGGATTTGTACTTCCATTTGAAAATCTATATCCAATTACTAAAGAAACATCTGATGTCTCATGTGGAATTTCAAAACTTTCTGAAACAAAAAACCACTTTTTAACAAATGGTGTTTCAAATTCTTTAATTACCGAAACTGTCTCTCCATTAGCAGAATCTATGTACGTATAACCTAAAAATGTACTAGATATATATTCTCCTTCAGAATAAAGCCATGCACCTATGCTAAAGGTTTTTAAATCTAGGTCAAGATCATTAAAATTAAAAAAATCTGGACTTTTTATTAGTACTTTTGTTGTAAGTTGATTTTCAGATAATTGAATACCATTAACCCTATATGTAGAAGAATTTTTAAAAGGTTCTCCTATAACAGACTCATCTTTTTCAATTACTACCTCTTCAATACTTGGTGTCCAACTTGTTAAGTCTCTTTGTTCTTCGCTAATTAAAGAAAGGTAGCCGATACTCTCATCAAAAGACCAAGTTAAGGTTGGATGCTCTGAAAATATTTTTTCTGTATATACATTTGATGAGGTAGCCATATAAGACTATTTTATCATACTAAGAGATTTTTATTTCACAGGCATCAGTTGTACAGTACATTTCACCCTGTGCCTCTAAATTCTCAGCACCATCATAGATAGCAGACCAATCAATCTTTTTGATTTGACCAATATAACTATTATATTCTTCTTCTGTTATTTGTGTATATGGTTGCTGAGGATATGTATGATTCCCCATAGGCAAGAATGAAACAGCCTTTAACTGTCCCTCGTACATATGGAGCGCAGGCGCAACATGCTTTGCTTCAGTTTCTTTGTCAAATGAAAGCGTTACAGACACGCCGTTATCTGACCAGTATTTCTGAGCAGTAGCAGCAAGCGCAATCTTCTCAAATAATGTAACATCTTTTTCAGACCTTGGATGTCCAGAGTGAACTGGGAAATATACGACAGTTGTATTCGCAGAAACAAGGTCAGCCTCCATCTTATATCCAGCAGCCTTGAACAAATGAATCATTGGGTCGGTATTCCCAAATCGAATTGCTCTTAAGAAATAATCTCCTCCTGGTGCCCAGTGAACTCCTGGAGTTGCGCCAGAAAGAATTGATACAGACCCTGATGGCTTAACAGTTGTGACTCTAATGGATTCACGAACACATAACCATTCAGAATAAGAATGATCATATTTACGAATAGTCTTGTATCCTTCGTCCATCCATTCTCTCACAACAGGCAAGCCAAATTTGTCTGAGAAGGATGCAATACCTGTAAGGGATGTTCCAATACGACGATTACGCTGCATAATACCATTTGTCTGTTGCCAGTGTGTTGGAATTAATGTAACTGTCTTACCGTATAGGTAGGCAAACTTGAGTGTCCGTAAGAAGTCTTCCTTAGATTCATGACGATTTAAATGTACCTCGACTAATGTGCATAGTTCGTATGATTCCAATGGCTGCTCCGCACACGGATTGAAGCCCATAACACGATAGTCTTTGCCATCCTTTGGATCTGCTAAACGACCATAGTTACGAGCCACATCAAGCCAGATAAATCCTGGTTCACCGTTATTAACGATTAGGTCTACGTAGTCCTCGTACTTTGTACCTACCGTCGCAGCAATGGAGTTATTAGACATCCATGCCCAACCTGGATTTTCTGGATCAAATGAATTACGCTCTGGGAAAACCTCAGCGTTCTTCAAATTCATAAAGTCTTTATCTTCTGCTGCACCCAAAGCCAAGGTTGCAGATCTTCTGACATTTCCTGATACCACGCAGGTGCCAATAAGATTTACGATGTCTACTATTGCTCTTGAGTCAAGGGTTTCTCCTGCTCTACCGCCGATTACAGCCTTGATCTGCTTATGCAACTGTATAAGTGGTGCAGGTCCACTTGCTGTACCGCCAAAACCCTTAATAGGGGCGCCTAAAGGCCTAATGAGGTCATAGTTAAACTCCTGGATATACATGTTAGGCTTCAAATATGAGTTAATAAGTAATCTAACAGACTCTACCCATCCCTCACGAGTATCTGGTATTTCATATACCTGTGGTGGTTCTGTAGGGTCATAGATGGTTAGACTTTTCTCCCCGCCCAAAGTATCAAACCCGACTCCTACTCCCATCATTAGAGCATCCATAACCCAACCAAATAGTTGTCCTGGATCGTTACGATCTATGTCTTTTGTAGAAACCATAGCGCAGTTTTGTAGCGCAGCAGAGTTTTTCTTTTCCATAGTGAGGGCTGTTCCAAAAGACCATAAGCCTCGTCCTGGTGGAGTCCACTTCAAATTAAATAATCTATCAAATGCTTCTTTTGCTGATGACTGTGCCTTATAGTCATTCCAAGGTAGTCTGTTTTCTTTTGCATGATTCTTTTGTGCTGAATACATACCCTCGATTACACGACGACAAACCTCATGCCAGCGTTCTTTAGTTCCGTCTTCCTTCATACGGGAGTAGGTACGAATAAATGTAATCTCTCCTAATGAATTACCACCTGCGTCTGTAAAACCGAATGGTGGTTCCTTTGTTTTATACTCATTTATAAACTCTTCAGACAAACGAAAACTAAAAAAATCAGACATAGATTTGCTCCTTAATAAACTGTTATTGGTTAAGTATACCAGAGTTTTTACTTTTATGAAACTCTAATGCTATTATTTAGGTTAATAGTTTTTATGATATCTACCATCTTTTCTTTCAATGGCTTTTCTTTCTTGCTCCATCTTAAACCAAACATCTTCTCCATATTTTTCTTTGTTATTATGCCACTCTTCTGTTCCCTCAAAATATTTATACCAGAATGATCTGACAAAATACTTTAATCCATTAGATGATGTATTTACACCATGATAGTATGGTTCTGTAGATGGGAAAATAACTATATCCCCTGCTTCTGGTTTGTAAGATATTTGAGAATAAGTGCTATCCTCATTAAAGATCTTAAAAACAATTTCTCCGCCATCATAGTTGTCGTTTAAATAAATATTACATGTAATCATATGCTGCTTACCTGGCTCATCCTTATTTTCTTTTTGAAAGTCTGTATGGAAGTTCATTGCAAGTCCAGCATCTTTATCTACACCAGCATTGTCAAAATACCTGCAAATTTGTGGAGCAAAAAAGAACCAATTATCTAATTTTATATTTGTTCTAGTCACATAATCGGAAGTACATGAATAATAAGCATTAATAATTTCATTTTCTACATCAAGCAAAGAACTATCTTTTTTAACATGGAGGGTCCACTCATCTATGCTTGGAAAATTAACAAACCTTTTTTCATTAATTTTTAACTGTGTAATTTCTCCAAATGTATACCAACTAGACCATTCTTTTTCTAAATTAATAGAGTTAATTATTGATTCAGGATTTTTAATAATGTTTTTATAAACAATTATATTTTTTTCTAACTCTAAAACATTCATTGATTTAGTGAGTCCCAACTTTTTCTTTGTTCTTCTTGTTCTATCGAATATTCTTTTCTCCATTCAAGAAGATCTCTATCATAAGTAGAATCAGTATAGTCAAATGAAGCAAGCATAGTATATCTGGTTCCAGTTTTTATTTCTGATACACCGTGCAGGTTATGAAATCCTGGATCAAAAGCAACAACACTACCCTGTTTTGGAGAAATTGATAAATCATGATCTTTAAATAAAAGATTTCCACCGTCGTAGTTATCATTTAAATAAACAATTGTTACAAATTTATTATCTTGCCAAGCATTTGGAGTTCCATCCAACTCTGTATTATCTGAGTGATGATCTGCATATGCACCAATGTCCCACTTATGAGCACTCAAACTTAAATTCTTTAAATCTTTTTTACAAACATTAAGTGCAATATCTTTAAATTTTATTCTAAGATTATCCAAATATTCTCTTGTTATATGACTAGAATCGTTTAAATTTATATATGGATCCATTACACGACTACCGTAGAAGCAAGTTACCTGCCATTGTGATTCGTCAGAATTAAAATAATTAATTAATTGGTTGCACTCTTCTTCAGATAAAACATTAAAGAATTCAACAATATCATTTTTATATTCAGTAGAGTTAAGCATATTTATTGCCTTTTTGCCACTCTTCCTTTTGTATTGCTTGCTTTCTTCTAACCTCTTTTTCTTCTTCTTCCCATCTATCTAATGTAGCCTGGTCGTACTCTGCTTCTTCATAATCCCAAAATGAAACCATGGTGTATCTGGTTCCCTCTGTGATTTCACTTACACCGTGTACGTTCTCTACACCTCCTGGAAATATATAATATGAAAAAGCGTTTGGCTTAAAAGAAAGATAAGTATCAAAAACTGGTACTGGCTTTCCTTCAGTATCAGTGTTTCCAGAATCTGAGTTTGCTTCTTCACAAAAAAATAATTCTCCACCTTCATAATTTTTATTTAAATATAAAATTCCTACATATTTATTAATTTCAAAAGCATTTGGATTACCTTGAAAATCTGAATTATCTGAATGTGGTGCTGCAAAACCACCTACATCCCACTTTTGTGCATGAGACGTGTTTGGTCTTACTTTTCTTCCAGATGCTAACTCTACTGCTTCTTTAAATTTTTCTCTAAGTTTGTCAAAATGATCTCCATCTAAGTTATACTTTGAGAGTAACGGATCGTTTGGTGCAAGGCCCATTCCTAAAGATCCATAAAATGCAATGTCTCCCCACATCTCTGCTTTTGCTTCAAAAAAACTAATCATATTATTGCATGTTTCTTCATCAATAAAATCTTTTATTTCTGCAATAAAGTTTTCCTCAATTCCCAAAATACTTAGAGGATTATCGTTTGGTTTTTTTTGCAAATAAATTATTTTATCTGTAGACAAATCTTCTATAATCATTTATTTTCTCCTAATATAAAACCTAGGTTAGTTTCTTTTTTCTCTAACTCTATGACTCTATCTCTTTCCATTTTTTTCCACTGCTCTTCTCCGTATAATTCTTTATTCTTATGCCATTCTTCTGTTCCTTCAAAATATTTTTGATAAAAGCATCTAATCATATATCTGTCTTTATCTTTGATTCTATTGACTGCATGAAAATATATTCCATCTTCTCCTAACAAGTCTGGGTGACCTGATGGAAATATAACTATGTCGCCAGCCTCTGGCTTATATTTAATTATTTCTTTATTTGGTAAAACCAAAACAAGTTCTCCGCCTTCATAATCATCATTTAAGTATGCTGTAAAAGTTAACACAAATTGATAACCCTCGGCATCAGCCTCTAAATATTTGTAGTCTGTATGGTATGCCATTGCTAACTGGTTTGTATCACCCATTGAATGATCGTGATCATGATCATATCTACAAAGAGAAGGCCCCATCACTTTCCAATTATCTTTTACAGATAAATTGTGATCTTTTAAAAAATGATCTGTTGTTTCATAAAAAGAAGCAACAACTTCATTTAACATTAACAACTCTTCAGTGTAAAGTGGGTCATTTTGTGATATTTCGTCTAGCGGAACATCCTTACCGTTCCACTGAACATAAGTTCCAAATATTGACCATTGTGCCCAATTTTTTAGCCAGAATGTTTTATCAGAATCGTTTTCTGCATTTTTTAATATTTCAACCATTCTTTTTGGATTTTTAAAAACATTTTTATAAACATAAATATTTTTATCAAGTTTTTTTATATTAAACTCTTTATTAAAATCAATATCTATGCACTCCCTATCGAACCTATAAGCATTATCTCCTGGCTCTATAAAGGTTGAAAAATTTAAACTCATGGCTTTCTGTCACCAGTATGTTTTAAAATTGTAAAGAAGAATGGAACAACATATCTAATCCCGCTTTTTATTTCTGTTACTCCGTGTATATAGTTCATGTCCCCTGGGAAAAAATACGCTGCTCCTGGTTTTGGTTTAAACTGAATATTTTGATTAGGGAAGTATAGTTCTCCACCCTCATAGTCATCATTTAAATAAAATAATCCAGCAATATCGTACCACGGAAAATCGTTTGGCTTTCCTGCATTATCACCTTCATGAAGTTCTTTGTCTGCATGTGGCATTTGAAGTTGTCC
>Ga0208783_10001726_pt1 | contig 12802 bp, 8 predicted proteins | sample DEB19_08_DNA_2_FD_184529 | JGI IMG/M metagenome (GOLD analysis project Ga0208783, IMG submission 184529) | Aqueous microbial communities from the Delaware River and Bay under freshwater to marine salinity gradient to study organic matter... | ecosystem: Environmental > Aquatic > Marine > Coastal... | reverse complement strand
CCCCGAGCAGATCGTCCACGCCGTGCGCTGCCACCACCGCTCGTTCGAGGCCGATCCGCAGGCAGCCGCGCTTGCGCGCACCATCGAGCTCGCGGGCACCGCCGCGTCGGTGCTCACGCAGCGCACGGGCGAGACCGAGCTCGCGCGCTTCCGCCGCGACGGCCAGGAATGGTTCGAGCTGCGACCGGGGCCGCTCACGCTGCTCCTGCAGAAGATCGCGGACCGCGCCGACGAGCTCTCTCGCGCCTTCGGACTCGACACGGGCGCGCAGCCCGATGTCGACGAGATCCTCGAGAAGGCCACGCAGATCAAGCGCGAGCAGCAGCTCGTCGAGCCGAACATCGAGGGCGACGCGTGCGATGTGGTCGAGCATGGCTCGCTGAGCCTCGCCACGATTCCAGACGCGCGCACCTTCGGCGGCGACCTCGAGCGCGCCTTCGTCGAGCGCGGGCCGCGCGGCGGCATCGGCGTGCTGCTCGTCGGCATCGACCGCGCGAAGTCGGTGCAGGAGGGCTTCGGTGCGCGCGCGCTCGAGGCCGCGATGACGCATGCGATCGCGCAGATCCGCGCGACGGCGCCTGCGAGCGCGCGCATCTACCGCTTCGTCGGCGCCGAGCTCGCCGTGCTCGTCCCCGAGTCGGAGATGGACGACCTCTGCCGCGCAGCCGAGGCGATCCGCCGGTCGATCTCGTCGAACGCCGTGCCCTTCGAGCACGCGACCTTTCGCTCGTTCCCGATCACCGTGTCGGTCGGCGCGGCCATGTACGAGCCTGTGAGCGAGCTGCGCAGCGCGACCGGCATCGAGACGCCCGATCAGCTGGTGAGCGCCGCGATGTTCGCGCTTGCGACCGGCCGCCGCAGCCGCAACCGCGTGATCGTCTTCCGCCGCGAGCTTCGCGTCGAGTCCTGAGATTCAGTCCCAGGAATTCACTCGGATTCAGGCAGCACCACGATCTTCACCGCGGGATTCAGCGGGAATCGCTCGCAGCACGCGCGGATCTCTTCGATGGTGACGCGCGAGATGCGCTCGACTTCCTCGTCGAGCGGCTGGTAGCGCGCGCCGTAGCCCCAGAGCGTGCCGAGCCTGAACATGCGTCCGGCGGGCCGCTCGCTCGCGGCCGCGGCGCCCGTCGCGATGCGCACGCGCGCGCGCAGCAGGTCGTCGTCGGTCAGCGACGCCAGCAGCGCGGCCAGCTCGCGGCGCAGCACGGCCTCGATCTCCGCGACCTTGTCGGGATCGCACACCGCGAAGATCGTCGAGTCGCCCGTTCCGTCGTGACCGTCGTAGCTCGCGCTCGCCTCCTCGGCGAGGCCGGTCTCGACCAGCGCCCAGTGCAGGCGCGAGCCGTCGCCGCCGCCGAAGATGTGCATGAGGATCCCCGCCGCGTAGCGGAGGTCGTCCTGGATGCTCGGCGCCGGCATCGAAAGCAGCAGGTACGCGCGCGCCGTGTTCTTCAGGCGGATCACGGTCTCGCCGCTGCCGGGCGTCCACCGCGTGTAGGCGCGCTTCGGCGCAGCGGGCTTCCAGTGGCCGCAGCAGCGCTCGGCCTCGCGCACGAGCTGGTCGAAGTCGATGTTGCCTGCCGCGACCAGCACCGCGTTGTCGGGCGTGTAGTGGGTGCGGAAGTACTGCGCCATCTGGTCGCGCGTGAGCGCGCCCACCGAGTCCTTCGTGCCGAGCACGCGGTGCGCAAGCCCGTGGCCCGCGTACAGGCGCTCCATCATCGCCTCGAAGCCGACCCAGAAGGGCTGATCGGCATACATCGCGATTTCCTCGAGGATCACGCCCTTCTCCTCGTCGAAGTCCTCGGTGCGCAGCGCCGGCTGCAGGAGGTCCGACAGGATCTCGAGCACCTCGTGCATGCGCTCGGGCAGCATGTGCGCGTGGTACGCGGTGAGTTCGGCGGTCGTAAATGCGTTCTGCGACGCACCGGCCTCGTCGAAGTCGCGGTTCACATCCTCGGCGCGCCGCTTCTCGCTGCCCTTGAACATCATGTGCTCGAGGAAGTGCGAGACTCCCATAAGTTCCGTGGGTTCGTCGCGCGCGCCCGTCTTCACGAAGAATCCAACCGCGGAGGTGTGTGCGTTCGCATCGATCTCGGCCTGGATCTCGAGGCCGTTGGGCAGATGTGCGGTGCGGTGGACGATCGTCGGAAGGCTCATTGGGCGCGGAAGTCTAGAGGAAAAGAAGGCGGCTGAATCAGGGGATCAACTACACTGCCGGATCCATGGCTTCGAAACCGCCTTCCCAGCACCACGGCGAGCCAGTCCTGCAGCAGCCGGGCGCTCCGAGCCCCGATGCGGTGGCGCGCACGCTGGCGCGGCATCCGAGGCCTCTGGGTGGCGACACGCAGCGGGCGGCAAGCGCGGGATCGATGCTCGACCTGACCGCGCAGGTCATCAACAACCGCGAATCGCCCGTGAACCACCTGCGCATCCAGCGCAAGCCCGACTGGCTGCGCGCGCGCGTGCCCGGTGGCCCCGGCTACGAGCGTCTCAAGTCGATCATCGACGAGCACAAGCTGCACACCGTCTGCCAGGAGGCCTCGTGCCCGAACATGGGCGAGTGCTGGGGCCGCGGCACCGCGACCATCATGATCCTTGGCGATGTGTGCACGCGGGCCTGCGGATTCTGCAACATCAAGACGGGCAAGCCGCCCGTGCTCGACCTCGACGAGCCGCGCCGCGTGGCCGAGTCGCTGAAGCTCATGAAGCTGAAGCATGTGGTCATCACGAGCGTCAATCGCGATGAGCTCGCCGACGGCGGCGCCGCGATCTGGGCCGAGACGGTCAACCGCGTGCACGACGCGTGCCCCGACATGTCGGTCGAGATCCTGGTCGGCGACTTCCAGGGCGACGAGAAGGCGATCGAGGTCGTGTGCAGGTCGCGCCCCGAGATCATCTCGCACAACATGGAGACGGTGCGGCGCATGCATCCCGCCGTGCGCCCGCAGGCGAAGTACGAGCGCTCGCTCGCGGTCCTGCGTCAGTTCAAGCAGAGCGGCCTCGTGACGAAGACGGGCATCATGGCCGGCATCGGCGAGCGCGACGACGAGGTGCTCGAGCTCCTCGACGATGTGCGCGCCGCGAGCGACGCCGACATCATCACCATAGGCCAGTACCTCCAGCCGACGCGCAATCACCTGCCCATCGAGCGCTGGGTGCACCCCGACCAGTTCGCGATGTTCCGCCGCGAGGCCCTTGCCCGCGGCTTCAAGGTGTGCGAGAGCGGACCGCTCGTGCGCTCGAGCTACCACGCCGAGGAACAGGCCGAGCTTCTCACGGGAGCGGCGAAGGAAACCCACGAGTCGATGCGCGAGTTGCTCTCGCGCGGACGCGCGGAGCGGTGAAGCAGGCGGCGGATTCCTGCGTCAGTGGCCCGAGCCGCCGCCATCGGATTTGGCGGGCTCTGCGGCCGCAGTCGCCACCACCGGCGCAGGCTTGATGACGATGGGCGCGACCGCCGGAGTCTGCGTCGCGCGATGCGCGAGCCACCACGCGACCGGCGTCCACAGGGCCAGTGTGATGGCCGCAAGGCTGAGGACAAGGCGCGCAGTCTCGGGCATTGCACGCATCGGCGCGGACAACGCGCGCACGGGCAGCTCGAGCAGCGGACGGCGCGCGCGCACCGGCGCTGCAGCGGTGGTCGTCGTCTCGTTGGCGGTGGTTCGTTCCTGCTTCATCGGTGTCTCCGACGCAGGTGCCTGCGTCGGCGCAACGGTCTCGACGACAGACTTCGTCTCGTCCGCTCGCTTGGCTTGAACCTGGGGCGACACCATCGCGGCTGGTTCGGCAGGATCTGGCGCAGCAGGCGCCTGAACTGCAGGTTCAGCCGACGCTGCGCGCTCCCCATGAAGCGTCTCAACGCTGATTTGCCGCGCAGATCCCTCGAAGCCAGGGAGCGGATTCGTGATCTGCGGAGTCGAGAACGACGGCGCAGCAACCCGGCTCGAACCGAAGGCCTCGATGAGCGCGCGGTTGATCTCCTCTTCCTGCCCCGACAGCGCACGCTCGTCGAACACGGATCGCAGCGCTTCGCCGATGTCGCCGTTCGCGCCCCGGAGGAGCGCGTCCGCATCGTCTGCAAGCGCCGCATCGATTTCCTTGATGAGCGGATCGACAGGCTCTGCCTCGAGCGCGTCGGCGCGGATGTCGGTGGTCGTTGCGACAGGCGTGGCTTGTTCGGGCGCGGGCTCCGCGTGCGCCGGTGCCTCGGGCTCGCCCGCGAGCAGCGACTCGATCTGCCGCTGCATCGCCTCGAAGTCCATCTCGAGGCCAGCGCCACCTGTGTCCACAGCGAACGCCGCGTCAGGTTGCGAAGGGCTGGAACTGGCGTCGCCGTCGGGCTTGTCCATGAGGTCGTTATCGGCAGGGTTCAGGGACGACTGAACCAAACACCCCTATGAATCGGGATCACACGGCAGGAGCCGACAGCGGTACGTGAACAGGGGGCGGGTGAACACCCCGAGATCAGGTCCAAGTCAGGATTCCCGCGCACGGCGCCGCAGCAAGGGCGCACGGAATGGAGCCAAGGCTGAATTCCATGCCCCACTCCCCCATCCAGTCACCCATGCACTCCCCGACCCAACCGCGAGTTGCCCCGCCCGACGATCGTCTCCACCGATCCACGCAGGATGCGGGTCCACGGCGCAACCTCCTCGAGCGACGCAGTTCGCCGCGGGTCGCATTTCCCGCCGATGTGGCGGTGCATTGGGAGGGACCTTCTGCGTTTCCCGTACTGCAGGAACTCGTGGACATCGGCGACGGAGGCTGTTGCCTGAGGACGGGACACAGGCTTGCCGTCGGCCGCGCGGGCGAAGTCCTGACCGTGCTGCCCGAGCGATCGCGCATTGGGCGGCCGTTCGTCGTGGTCTGGTCGCGCGAGATGCCCGACGGCTCGTTCCACAGCGGTTGCCGCTTCAGCGGCTGAATGCCGCGGCGCGTTGCGCGCGCAGCGCTTCGTCGCGACAATCGCGGCATGACCACTGCGCTCGTCCCCGCGCTCTTCCTGCTTGTCGCCGCAACACCATCGCCGACCGATGCGTTCGATGGCGCCATCAAGGCGAATCTCGTCGCAGCCGGGGCCAACCGCGCTGAGATCGAGCGCTTCCTCGACCGCTGCGAGAAGTCGGGCGACGCGCAGAAGCGCGACGCGGCGCGCTGGCTGGTCGCCAACATGGAGGGCCACGGCTTCGCCGTCATCGAGCTCACCACGAAGGACGGCACGCGGCTTTCGTTCGACGCGCTCGACTACAAGAGCTTGGGCGAGGCCGAGGCCGCACTCAACCGGATCGAGAAGGACAACCCCGGCTGCGACTTCCGCAAGATTCGCTTCGACAGCGACCTTGAGCATGCAAGCGCCGACTTCCTCACGGCGCACCTCGACGAGGCCTTCGACGCGTGGCGCACCGAGCCGTGGGCGAAGTCCGTCAGGTTCGAGGTGTTCCGCGAGTTCATCCTGCCGTACCGCGGAAGCAACGAGCCGCTCGGGCTCTGGCGCGCGCCCGCCCGCGCGCGGCTCGCCGACCTCTGCGCGCAGAACGCGGGCGAGACCGATGTGCGCGCGTTCGGCGAGAAGGTGCGCGCCACCGTCCATCCGTGGACGGGCTTCACCGATCTCTTCTACCTGCACCCGACCGACCAGAGCTACGCCGAGATGTGCGAGCGCAGGCTCGGCCGCTGCGAGGACATCACCAACATGATCTCCTTCGGCATGCGCTCGGTGGCCGCGATGTGCGCGAGCGACTACACGCCGTGGTGGGCCGCGAGCGACAACAACCACGCGTGGGAGGTCGTGCTTGACGCGAACGGGCAGGGCCGCGCCGGCCTCGCGGGCCGCGCCGCGAAGGTGTACCGCAAGACCTTCGCCACGCAGCCCGACAGCCTCGCCGCCATCAAGCGCGACGACGAGACCGTGCCGAAGTGGCTTGCGAGCTCGCACTACATCGATGTCACCGCGCAGTACCAGCCCGTGAGCGATGTGACCGTCGAGCTCGCGAATGTCCCTAAAGGACAGCGCTTCGCGTACATCGCCGTCTTCAACGGCGGATCATGGAAGCCGATCCACTGGGCGCGCATCGAGGACGGCCGCGCGCAGTTCACGGCGCTCGGCCGGAACATCTGCTACCTGCCGATGCACCACATCGGCGACGACGACCGCCCCGCGGGCGAGCCATTCGTGATCGACACCGACGGCGTCGTGCACACGCTCGCCGCGAAGGGCGCCGCCGAGGCGAGCCTGCTCGCGTCGACCACCAAGCCCGACATCAAGGATCCCGACACCGGCGTCATCAAGGCGCGCACCGTGGTGAAGGACGGCGCCGCGTACGAGCTCTTCGTGTGGAAGGCCGACGCGTGGAAATCGCTCGGACGCATCGAATCGGGCGCGGGCGCGCGCAGCTTCGAGCACCTGCCGGGCGACGGCCTCTACTGGCTCGTCGAGGACGGCTCGAAGAAGCTCGAGCGCATCTTCACGATCGATTCCGGAGCGCAGGTCTTCTGGTGAGGCGTACGCTGCAGCTCATCATCAATGTCGATGACATCGGGCTGCATCCCGCGGTGCGCCGCGCGGTCGAGGCATGTGCGGAGCGCGGCACGGTGACGAGCGCCAGCGTGCTGGCGAACGGCCCCGATCAGGACGCCATCCGCCCATATCCCGGCGTGTCGCTCGGCGCGCATCTCAACATCCTGCGCGGCGTGCCGCTTTCGCCCGCGTCCGAAGTGCGATCGCTTCTCGGCGACGACGGGCTCTTCCTCGGCAGTGCGGCGAAGCTCGCGTGGCGCGTGCTGCGCCGGCAGGTCGTGGCATCCGAAGTCAGGCTCGAGTGGTCGCGCCAGGTCGCGCACCTGCGCGCGCGCGGGCTCGCGCTCTCGCATCTCGACGGCGAGAAGCACACGCATTGCCTGCCCGGGCTCTTCGCGATCGCCTGCGATGTCGCGCGCGAGCACGGGATCCAATGGGTCCGTCGCAGCGACGAGCGCTTCGGCAACGCGCGGTTCGGCGCGTCGGCGCTTCGCCGCGGCGTGCTGCGCGCGCTCTGCGCCTACGCGCAGACAGGTCCTGATATACGCACGCCCGACGCGGTGTGGGGCATCGCCGAGCAAGGCGCGCGCCTCACGCCCGACGCGTGTGCGCGCGCGCTGAAGGGCATCGGACCGCGCGTCATTGAGATCGTCTGTCATCCCGGCCTGCGGGCCGACGGCGACCCTGCGTTGCCCGCGACCTTCGGTAGGATGCGTGTCCACGAGCTGTGGGAACCGGAGTTCCGCAGCCTGATGGACGGCGCGTGGCAGGAAGCCGCGGCCACGAACGGCTGGCGGATCACCTCCTTCGACAGGCTCTGACCGAACGCGATGCAGACCAACGGCACTCCATCCAGAGACCACATCGAGATCTCCGTCGTCGCGCCCATGTACAACGAGGAGGGCTGCGTCTCCGAGTTCCTGCGCCGCACCGAGGCCGCGCTGCGCGCGATCGGCGTCTCGCACGAGATCGTGGTCGTGTCCGACGGTTCGACCGACGGCACGGACCGCCTCCTGCGCGAAGGCGCCGCGCGCTATCCATGCGTGCGGGCGCTGTTCCTCGCGCGGAATGTCGGCCAATGCAGCGCGCTCTACGCAGGCATCCAGGCCACGCGCGGCCGAGTGGTGGTGGTGACCGACGGTGATCTTCAGCACAAGCCAGAGGACATCCAGCTCCTGCTGGAGAGGCTCAACAAGGGCTACACCCTGGTCTCGGGCAACCGTCGCGGACGCCAGGAGTCGCTGCTCACCAAGCGGATTCCGAGCCGCGTGGCGAATTGGCTGCTGCGTCAGGTCACTGGATGCGAGATCAAGGACATGGGCGGCTTCAAGGCGATCGAGGGCGACATGGCGCGCTCGCTGCGGCTGCGGCCGGGCCATCACCGGCTGCTTCCCGCGCTCGTGCACATGCGCGGCGGATCGACGGCGGAGCTGTGGATCGAGGCGCAGGCGCGCTTCGCGGGCAAGAGCCACTACGGCCTCTCGCGCTCGTTCGATGTGATCTTCGACATCCTCATGCTCGGGTTCCAGTCGAGCTTCAAGGCGCGTCCGCTCTATCTGTTCGGACGCATCGGCGTGCTGCTGCTGCTCGTCGACTGCATCGTGATGCCGTGGCTTCTGTGGGAGAAGTTCGTCCACAACATCGACATGGGCACGCGACCGCCGTTCCTGGTCGCGATCATGTTCTTCCTCGCGGCGCTCTTCTTCCTGGCCATGGGGTTCGTGCTCGAGCTGCTCACCGAGGCCAACGACGCGATCGGCGACACGAAGCCGTATGTCGTGCGCGAGGAACTCGGGCACGACGCCTGACGACAGCCTTCGTTATCATTCCGCGCTGAGGAGAGCGGCACGATGATGAACGCGATCATGGCCTCGGGACTTCTGGTATCGGCTGTGCTTGCTGCGGACGACGACCTTGCCCGCGCCCTCGAGGAACTCGGCCGATTGCGCGAGCAGAACGAGGAGATCGCAGCGACCAACGCCGCGCTCGTCGAGAAGGTCGCGCGCCTCGAGCAGCGCGCCGGGAAGGACGGAACCTGGCTCACCGAGGAACGCGCGAAGGAGATCCGCTCGATCGTCAGCGACATGCTTGCCGACAGCGCAGCGAGGGCATCGCTTGCCGGCGACGCCGCGACCGCTGGCTGGGACAAGTCGAAGGGCTTCTTCCTGTCCAGCACGGACGGAAACTTCGCGCTCGTGATTCGCGGCGACGCGCAGTTCCGCTGGACCTACAACCACCGTGACATCGGTTCGGATGCGGCGGCGCAGGGCTCCGTGGCCGCAGGCACCAATGACGACACCTACGGATTCGAGGTACGCCGCTCGCGCATCTCGTTCTCGGGCAATGTGATCGACCCAAGCTGGACCTACGAGTTCAAGTTCGCGAACAACCGCTCCGTGACCGGCTCCAACACGGGCTACCTAGACGACGCGTGGGTGCAGAAGTCGTTCGACGGCGGATACGCGCTCAGGATGGGCCAGTTCAAGGCGCCGTTCCTGCGCGAGGAGCTCATCTCCGCCACCGGCCAGCTTGCGGTCGAGCGCTCGCTGGTGAATGAGGTCTTCTCGCTTGCGCGCTCGCAGGGCGTGTCGTTCGGTTGGATGGGCGAGCAGTTCCGCGCCGAGGGTTTCTACGGCGACGCGCTGCGGGCGAACGCCGCGATCCCGACCAATGGCGCGGGTGCCGCCGGAAATGTCGCGAGTGGTCAGAATGTCGCCTTCCAGTCCGGCACCACCGACTACGCGTTCGCAGCGCGCGCCGAGTACAAGCCGCTGGGCGAGTGGAAGCAGTTCAAGGATGCGCAGAGCTACCGCGGCGAGGCGGCGGGCCTGCTGTTCGGGATCGCAGGCTCGATCGAGCAGATGCTGCCGTCGAGCTTCGGCACGCTGACGCCCGATGTGGTGTGGTCGGCGACTGCCGACGCCTCCATCGACTTCGGCGGCGCGTCGATCCTCGTGTACGGCGTCTACCGCGAGGTCACGCTTCAGGGTGAACAGCCCGTGCGCGGTGGGGGCACCTCCGACGAACTCGCGCAATGGGGTGCGCTTATACAGGGCGGCGTGTTCGTCGCCGACGACACCGAGCTCTTCGCGCGATACGAGGTCGGCAACACAGACACCGACAAGTATCGCACCAACCTCACTGCGATCGAAGCCACGGGTGAGGAGAGCAGCATCGTCACCCTGGGCGTGAACTGGTGGCCCGCAGGCGCGAGCCAGAAGTACCTCAAGGTCTCGGCGGACATCGGCTACGCGTTCGTGCCGTTGGTCGACTTCAACGGATCAGGTGCAGGATGGCTGCCCGACTACACCGCTTCGGGCGGATCGACCAGCGATGGTCAGTGGGTGATCCGCACTCAGCTTCAGTTCATGTTCTAGGCAAGGGCGGCGGCGGCGCGCACCGACATCGCGAAGATGAGGTGGCGCTCATCCTCCTCGCCTGCGGTGCATATGCGCGCGATGTCCGCGAAGGTCTTGACGTGTCGGATCCCGCGTGACTTGCCGTACACTCCATGCATGCCGTCGAGTCGTTTCCCGCATGCCGCCGTCGCATCCGCATCGCTTGTGCTCTGCGCAGCGCCCGTGCTCGCGCAGAATGGAGACCGCGCCGGCGAGACGCAGGGCGACCTGCCCGCCGAGTGGCGGGTGGGCGATGCGCCCGTGCGCAGCGCGGCCGATGAGCTCGCGACCTTCTCGATCGTCGACGGATACGAGATCCAGCTGGTCGCCAGCGAACCGCTGGTCGAGGCCCCCGTCGTCGTGAAGTTCGGCCCGGACGGCCGCCTGTGGGTCGTCGAGATGCGCGGCTACATGCGCGACGCCACCGGCGCAGGCGAGCGCGAGCGCCTCGGCCGCATCAAGGTCCTGAGCGATACCGATGGCGACGGCCGCATGGACAAGGCCGAGGTCTTCCTCGACGGCCTCATCATGCCGCGCGGCATCGCCTTCTGGCGCGACGGCGTGCTGGTGATCGAGCCGCCGCACCTTCTCTTTTGCCGCGACACCAACGGCGACGGCAAGTCCGACGAATCGCAGATCGTCGCGTCGGGCTTCGTCGGCCAGGACAACCCCGAGCACGCGGGCAACGGCCTGCTGTACACGCTCGACAACACCTTCACCTGCTCGCAGCATCCCGAGCGCTTCATTCCAACGGGAAGCACGCTGCGCAGCGAGGCCGTTTCGCCCCATGGGCAGTGGGGCATCACCGAGGATTCCGCTGGCCACCTCTACTACTCGCCGAACTCCGACCCGCTGCTCGTCGACCTCGTGCCCAAGCAGTATGCGGCGCGCAATGCCAGCCAGCGCAGCTTTGAGGGCGTGCCCGCGCGCGCCGCGACCGATACGCGCGTGTTCCCGTCGCACCTGACCCCGGGCGTCAATCGCGGATATCAGAAGGGCGTTCTGAAGGACGGCCGCCTCGCGAACTTCACGGGCGCGTGCAGCCCGCTGGTGTACGAGTCGTCGGCGCTGCCCGACATGCGCGGCTGCGCGATCGTGTGCGAGGTCGCGGGCAACCTCGTGCACCGCTATCGGCTTTCGGAGAAGGACGGCAAGGTCGTGGCGACGCCCGCCGACGGCGAGCGCTCGTTCTGGACCTCGACCGACGAGCGCTTCCGCCCTGTCGCGACAACGGTCGGGCCCGATGGCGCGGTCTATGTCGCAGACATGTACCGCGGCATCATCCAGCACCGCAACTTCATGACGACCTTCCTGCGCAAGCAGGTCGACGCGCGCGGACTCGCGCAGCCCGTCGACGCCGGCCGCATCTGGCGCATCGTCGCGAAGGGCGGCGCGCCGGCGCGCGCGGCCGACCTCTCTCGCGCCACGCCGGAGGAGCTCGCGCTGCTCCTGCGTTCGCCCGACAAGCCCGTGCGCGAGACGGCGCGCAGGCTCATCGTCGAGAAGCCGACCTCGGGCGCGCTGGCGCTCGTGCGCGCGCAGCTCGCGCAGCCGATGACCTCCGCCATCGCGCTCGAGCATCTCTGGACGCTCGCGGGCGCGAATGCCATCGACCGCGCCACGATCGACCGCGCGCTGGCCACCGATGACGCCCTCGTGCGCGTGCACGCGGTGCGTATCGCCGAGCGCGCGCTTTCGGTCGACGCGCTCGCGTCGGTGCTCGCGCGCGCCTCCGAGGACGCGAGCCTGCCGGTGCGCGTGCAGGCCACCCTCAGCGCGGGCGCGCTCGACGCGCCGCTGCGCATGGCGGTGCTCGAGTCTGCGCTGCGGCGCGACACGGCCTCGCGCGAGATGCGCAGCGCGGCGCTGTCGTCGGCGGTCGGCGTCGAGCACCTGCTGCTCGATGCGATCCTCGCGGGCGCGCTGCTCGACACCGATTCGGTCGGCGCACGCGCGTTCGCCAGCGAGCTCACCGATCTCCTGCTCGACGACGGCAGCGGCGTCCCGTCGCCCGCCACGCTGCGGCAGATGCTGTCCGCGATCGCGGGCGCGTCGGCCGATCGCCCGTGGCTCGCGAAGGCGATGCTCGAGCGCATCGCCGCACGCCAGCGCCTGAACTCGAAGGAGCCTGCGCAGCTCATCGCCATCGCCAAGCCCGCGGGCTGGTGGGAGATGCTCGACCGCAACCATCCTGATCTCCAGCAGGCGGTCGCGATCGACCGCAACATCTTCTGGCCCGGCCGCGAGGATGTCTCGTTCGTGCCACCGAAGATCGCGCGCGCGGCGACCATGAGCCTCGAGGAGTACGGCAAGCGGCTCTTCTCGAACTGCATGAGCTGCCACCAGTCGAACGGCCGCGGCCTGCCGCCCGTGTATCCGCCGCTGCGCGGAAGCGAGATCGTGCACGGCGATCCTGCGCTGCTCGTGAAGATCGTGATGCACGGCCTCGAGGGCAAGATCGAGATCGATGGGCAGGTCTACAGCCAGGTGATGCCCGCGGCGCCCGTCAAGAGCGACGAGGAGATCGCGGCGGTGCTCACCTATGTGCGCAGCGCCTGGGGCAACACGGGTTCGCCCATCGATGCAGCGTTCGTCGCGAAGGTGCGTGACGAGACCAAGGGACGCACGCGATCGTTCACCGCGCGCGAGCTCGGCATCGAGGCGAAGTAGCGACCGTGTTCGAGCGGTCGCGGCTTGCGGCCGCTCCCGAGGTTTGAGCGGTCGCGGCTTGCGGCCGCTCCCTCTGGTGCTGGTGATGAGCGTGGCGCGTGGAGAACGCAGCCGAGGGTCGTTCGTGGCTCTCGGCGCGCCACCCACCGGCTCGGCCATGTCGTCGTCCCGAGCCGAGGCGGCTTGTGATTGGCCGGCCAGTGGGCACCCG
>Ga0208783_10001725_pt1 | contig 12802 bp, 8 predicted proteins | sample DEB19_08_DNA_2_FD_184529 | JGI IMG/M metagenome (GOLD analysis project Ga0208783, IMG submission 184529) | Aqueous microbial communities from the Delaware River and Bay under freshwater to marine salinity gradient to study organic matter... | ecosystem: Environmental > Aquatic > Marine > Coastal... | reverse complement strand
GGTCGGGCGGCCCACCTCGCCGCCCAGCTGGCGGACCACGTCGAGCGGGCGAGGCCCCGGGAAGACGACGAGCTCGACGCGGCTCTCGCCGACGAGCTCGAACCAGGCGGTGCCCGGATCGGTGCGTCCAAGGTCGACGTCGACCCGGCGCGGGGTCCGGAAGAGCACGCCGAAGCCGCGCGCGTCGAGGTACCACGGCATCGGGAAGTAGGTCGTGTGCGCATCGCCGGACAGCGCGCGGTTGCCGCCCGGCTTGCGGCCGATGCCCTGCTCGCTGACCATCAGCGTGAAGGCTTCCCCGCGCTGGTCGACCGCGGCGTACTGCTCGCCGAAGCCCATGAAGGTCGCGTCCGCGTCGATGCGCACCGGGAAGACCGGCGAGCGCAGCGCGGTCGCACCCGATCCCGAGAGCGGCGGCGCCGGCGGGAGGGCGGGGTCGAGGTCCATCTCGATCACCGTGGCCTCGGGCTGGCGTGCGTCGGGATGGACCCGCAGCACCGCGCGCAGCTCGGACGCCGGGTCGCCGAGCTCGACGACGACCGCGTCGCCCTCGCGGCGGGTGCCGCGCAGGCCGGTGACGCGCTCCTCGGTCGCGCCGGTCCGCGCGAAGGTCCAGATGGCGGTCGCGCCCTGGTAGCTCTCGTCGAAACTGCGCACGATCGGTGCGGTGCCCTCGGGCATCGCGAGCAGCGGGCGGTCGTCGAGCGAGAGGGAGACGGCCCCGGTCGAGGAGACGTCCACCTTCACCCCGTTCGAGAGGGTTCCGCCCCTGGTCGGGGGAGACGAGCTCGTGCTGCCGCAGGCCGCGGCGAACGCGAGCGCCAGCGCCGGGGCGAAGAAGGTCGGGACGGTCGTGATTCGTCGGTGCATCGGGATCTCCTCGGGGGCCCCGTCCGGGGCCGGGCTTCTCCCGGAGTACCACGGAGCCGGCCGCGTGGGAGCCTGAATCGTCGATTTCCCGGCCCGGCGGGCGGCCGGGATCGGCGGCCCGGGTCGGCAGCCACGAGCGCCCGGCGCGGGCGGCCGCCGTGGGCCGGGGGCCGGGCCGGGCTCGCGCCCTCAGTCGCTCTCGCCGAGCCGCTTGCCCTTGCGCGATCGTTCACGGGCGCGCTCGAGCAGCTCGTCCGGCACCGGCTCCATCCAGGCCATGCCGCGCCGGAGCGCGCCCGGGGCGAGCAGCCGCATGACGCGCGCCGCGACGAGCTGCGGGCTGCGCCGCGGGATCGTGATCTCGAAGCGCTTGCGCTCGATCACCTCGCGGATCGCGTCCGAGACGATCTCGGGCGGGTGCTTCTTGCCGTCGTAGGAGGGAGGCTCGTCCTCCTTGTCCCAGATCTCGGTGTCGATCGGGCCGGGGTGCACGATCCCGACGTGGATGCCGGAGCCGGCGAGGTCGTTCCAGAGCCCTTCCGAAAAGGCGTTCATCGCGGCCTTCGAGGCCGCGTAGAGCCCCTCGCGCGGCGGCGGGACCTTGGCCGCGAACGACGACACCTGCACGATGAAGCCGCCGCCCTGGCGCAGCATCGGCGGGATCGCCGCGTAGGTCGTCCAGAGGCAGGAGAGGAAGTTCACCCGCATGACGTCCTCCGCCTCGGACGCCGTCGTATGGTAGGTGTGCTTGTGCTTGGACACGGCGGCGTTGTTCACCAGCACGTCGAGCCGGCCGAGCCTTCGCACGGTCTCGTCCACGACGTGCTCGGCGAACGACCGGTCGCCGAGGTCGCCGGGCAGGTCGAAGGACTTCGGCGAGACCGCCTGGCACTGGTCCGCGACTTGCCGCAGCAGGGCCTCGCGCCTCGCGACGACGACCACGGCGGCTCCGCGCCGCGCGAAGTCGAGCGCCGTCACCCGTCCGATGCCGGACGAGGCCCCCGTCACGATGACGACCTTCCCGCGATAGTCCATCGGCGCCTCCTCCCGGCGTTGCCCGCCCCGCACTACACCGGCCCGAGCCCGGCGGCGAATGCCGGCGTCGTCGGGCCGCGTCCCCCGCGAGGATCGACTTCGCCCACGGCCGTGGATTCGACCCCGCGCCGACGCTAACGGGGGACGGGTGGATGCGGATCCCGAAGCCGCGGTCGAAGGCGCCGGTCTCGACCCCTTCGACCTCTGGCGCCAGCGCAGCGGGTTCGTGCTCGCACCGCTCGCGTTCGCCGCGGCCTGGCGGGCCTCGTCCGGGCTCGCGCAGCCCGCGCACCGGCTGGCGGCGATTCTCGCGGCGGTCGTGGTGCTGTGGCTGACCGAGGCGATCCCGATGGCGATGACCGCCTTCCTCGGGGTCGCCGCGGCCGTGGTCCTCGGCGTGGCGCCGCCGAAGGAGGCGTTCGCGCCCTTCGCCGACCCGCTCGTGTTCGTCTTCGTCGGGACCTTCATGATCGCGCAGGCGATCCGCCACCACCGGCTCGACCGCCGCTTCGCGACCGCGATCCTGTCGGCGCCGGGGATCGGCGGGCGCCCCGCGCGCGTGCTCGCGGCCTATGCGGCGGGCGGGTCCTTTCTCTCGATGTGGATCAGCAACACCGCGACCACCGCGATGATGTTCCCGATCGGCCTCTCCATCCTGGGGTCGCTCGAGGCGCTCGGCGACCGCCGCGCGGTGCCGCCCGCCTTCGCGACCGCGCTGCTGCTCTCGACCTCCTTCGCGGCGTCGGTCGGCGGGCTCGGGACGCCGGTCGGCACCCCGCCCAACCTGATCGGGCTCGGCTTCCTGCGCCGCGAGACCGGCTTCGACCTGCCGTTCTTCTCGTGGATGGCGCTCGGCGTCCCGGTCGTGCTCGTGCTGCTCGCCTGGATCGTGCTCGACCTCGCACGAGGGGCGAGCGCCGCGCAGGGGGCGACGTTCGACCTGGGCCCGCTGCTCGCGGCCGAGCGCGCGAGCCTCGGGCCGTGGACGGCCGGGCAGCGCAACACCATGGCGGCCTTCGCGGTCACCGTCTTCCTGTGGATCCTGCCGGGTGCGGCGGCGCTGCTCCTGGGCCGCGACGCACCGGCGGCGCAGTGGCTCGCGGAGGTCTTCCCCGAGAGCGTGGTCGCACTGCTCGGCGCGGGGCTTCTGTTCCTGCTCCCGGTCGACCTCTCCCGCCACGAGTTCACGCTGTCGTGGGACGAGGCGGTGGGCATCGACTGGTGGATCGTCTTCCTCTACGGCGGCGGGATCGCGCTCGGCACGCTCGCGTTCCAGACCGGGCTCGCCGAGGCGCTCGGCGTGGCGCTCACCTCGAAGCTCGGTCTGACGAGCGGCTTCGGACTGCTGGTCGCCGCCACCTCGATCGCGACCGTCCTCTCCGAGACCACCAGCAACACCGCGTCGGCGAACATGGTCGTGCCGGTCGTGATCGCGCTCGCGCGCTCGGCGGGAGCCGATCCCGTGATCCCGGCGCTCGGGGCCACGATGGGGGCGTCGCTCGGCTTCGTCATGCCGGTCTCGACGCCCTGCAACGCGATCGTCTACGCCTCGGGGCGGATCCCGCTGCGCACGATGGCACGCCACGGGATCCTGCTCGACCTGGCCGGCATCGTCGCGATCGTCGCCGTCCTGTCGACGATCGCGCCCTGGCTCATCGCGCGGGCGGGCTGAAGTCGACCGACGCGTGCTCGGCGAAGAACGTCGGGCCGTGGACGTCGCGCCCGGTGAAGACCATCGGGTCGCGCGCGGTCGCGAGCATGGCGCAGACGCGCCCGGGGTTCTCGACCGGAAGCCCGCGCGAGGCGTCGAAGCCGAAGCCGCCGAGTTCGATCGCCATGCGCTCGGTGCCGACGAAGCCGGGCATGAGACCGATCACCGCGATGCCGTACCCGCGCAGCTCCTTGGCGAGTCCGGGGACCATCCGGTTGAAGGCGGCCTTCGTGATCGAGTAGCCGAGCCCCCAGCCTCCCTTGCCGATCGGGTCCGGGGTCTCGCGGTCGCCGGCCGAGGAGGTGATGTTGATCACGATGCCGCCGCCCTGGCGCTTCATCGCCGGGAGGCAGAGCCGCACCAGGTGCAACGGCGCGATGACGTTGCAGGTGAACATGGTCTCGATGAGATCGAGCGGCGTCTCCTCGAACGGGTCCATGTGGCCCGGGCCGATGTAGCGTCCGTTGTTCACCAGCACGTCGATCCGGCCGAAGCGGTCGAGCGCGGCGTCGACGGCAGCCGGCCAGTCCTCGCGCGCAGAGAGGTCGAGCTTCGCGACCAGCGCCTCGGCGCCGAGCGCGCGAACTTCCTCGGCGGTGCGCTCGAGGCTGCCCGGGAGGGGTACCGTCGCCTTGCGCTTCACGGTCGACGAGTACTCGCGGAACTCGCCCTCGCGCACGGTGCGCGCCGTGACGACGACGTCGAATCCGCGCCGGGCGAGCTCCAGGGCGCAGGCGCGGCCGATCCCGCGACTCGCGCCGGTGACGAAGGCGACCTTGCGCTGCGACATGGCCGGGCTCTATCGCGCCGCGCAGAGGCGAGCCAGCGCGCCTGCGCGCCGGGCGCCCCGCGAGCGGCCGGCGCTCAGGGAAGGAGGGCCGGGCCGCTGCGGGACGAGATGCGGAATTCGGACAGGAACGACCACAGCCTGTGCTGCTGGTCGGCCCCCAGGCGCTCGCGCATCGCCTCGAGCATCCGCAGCCGGGGGGCGTCCCACCAGCCCATCGCGTCGAGGTCGTCGAGGGCTCGACGCGTCTCCTCGATCGCCGACTCCCGTCGTCCCGCCCGCCGATGGACCCAGGCGAGGACGAGGCGGAGAAAGGGCTCGCGGCTCCACGCGCCGCTCTCGGTGACCAGGTCCATCGCGGGGCGGACACGCGCCTCGATCTCGGCCGGGGGCGTGCGCCCGATCGCGGCGTGGACCCAGGCCCAGCGCATGACGATCTCGATCTCGCGCAGTCGTCCGCCCCGTCCCTCGATCGCCTCGACCGCGCGATTCGCCGCGGCGACGGCCCCGTCGAAGTCGCGCTGCACGAGCAGGCAGCCGGCGAGCCGCGCGAGCAGCCCGAAGTCGTCGCGGATGCGGTCGGGGGCCGACTCGGCGATCCCGATCGCCTCGCGGAAGCGAGCGACGGCCACGTCGAGGCGCCCGAGCAGGAACTCCGCCTCCGCGAGCGATCCCAGCATGCGGGTGCGGATGAAGTCGTTGCCGGACCGCTCGGCGAGGGCGAGGCCCTCGATGCAGGCGGGAAGGAGGTCGGCCGCGGGCGTGCCGGTGAGCCGCGCGCGCAGGCTCGCCGCGGCGACCGCCGAGCAGATCGCGATCGCGCTTCCGCTGCGCCTCGCCTCGCGGACGGCTTCGTCGAGCACGTCCCGGCCTTCGAGGAAGCGGCCGGTGTCGACGAGCGCCGTGCCGCGGAGCGTCAGGTACTCGACCGCCCTCGACCCGCCGAACGGGCCCGTCTCGAGATCCACGTCGCCGGCTTCGAGAGGCATCGAGCACTCGCGCAGCACTCCGGCGAGATCGCCGGTCGAGTAGAGGGCGAGCGCCCGGGTCGTGCGCAGCGCGAGGTGCGCGGCCCGGTCGTGCACCCTGGCCGAGAGCTCCCGTGACGCGTCGACCAGCCGTGTCACTTCTTCGGGCGCCCCCGACATGCCGACGATGGCCGCGTGGCCCGCTGCGAGCATGGCGCCGGCTCGCGCGTCGCCGAGGCGATTCGCGATGGCGCGCCCCCGGTCCTCGAGGCGTGCCGCCTCGGCGGGTGCGACGCCGTGGCTCCAGCCGAGCTCGAGTGTCGCGACGCTCACGTCGAGTCGCAGCCGGTCGTTTTCGGGCGATCCTTCCTCGTCGACCAGCCCGTCAGCCTCGCGCAGGAGCTCGATCGCCTTCGCGGGCTCGCGGGGAGCCGCGAAGGCCGCGGCCCGAACGAGCCAGCGTGCGGCCACCTCGCGGTCGCCCGCGCCCTTGCGGTGCCCCGCGATGGCGACGGCGTGGCGGTCGGCCTCGGGCTCGCTCTCGAGAGCCTCGGCCACTGCGGCGTGGAGCCGGGCCCGCGCCCCCGTCAGCATCGAGCGCAGGGCGGACTCGCGCAGGATCTCGTGCCGGAAGCGGAACTCGCCTCCCTCGTCGCCGGCGACCGGCTCGAGGATCTCGGCCGTCGCGAGGCGTCCGAGCGCCTGGGCGACGACGATCGGCGACTGGCCCGCGGCGCGGGAGAGGATCCGGGCGTCGAATCGCGCGCCGATCATGGCGGCGACCCGCAGGATCGCCCGGTCCGCGGCGCGCAGCGCGTCGATGCGCGCGGCGAGCAAGGTGGCGAGGGTCGGCGGGAGGTCGTCGATCGCGCTCGCCCGGACGAGGTGCATGCGCCCGGGCTCGCCCTCGACGTTGCCCGTCGCCCGAAGCGAACGCAACATCTCGGAGAGGAAGAGCGGGTTGCCGCCGCAGCGTTCGCGCAGCCGATCGCGCAGGGAGGAGACCGACGGATCGCCGCCGAGCATGCGGTCGAGGAGATCGTCGACTTCGCGCGCCTCGAGCGGGCGCAGACGGAGGGACCCGGCGAAGGGCTCGACCGACGAGAGCGGGAAATCGACGTCGCTGCGCTGCGCCACGATCGCGAGGTTCGGCCGGATGAGCCCCTCGTCGAAGGACCTTTGCAGGACGGCGAGGCTCGAGGAGTCGATCCACTGGAAGTCGTCGAAGAAGGCGATCCGCGGGCGGCTCCGGTCGATCAACAGGCGCGAGAGCCGTCCGGAGACGTCGGCGAGCTCGGCGTGGAGGCCGTCCATGCGGAGCTGCCGCGCCTGCGTGCCCGGCAGGGAGAGGCCGAGCAGGTCGAAGATGCGGGGCAGGTCGTCGCGGATCGTCGGGTCGGCGAGCAGGAGGCGACCGGCCGCGCGTTCGCGGGCCTCTTTCATGGTGTCCGAGGGCTGCACGCCGATGACTCGGCGCAATGCGCGCCGGTAGAACGCGAAGGGGGTATCGACCTCGCTCTCGAAGGCCGTCAGCCGGACGTTGACGTGGGCACCAACGACCTCCGATCGCCGGAGCATCTCCTCGACGAGCCGGGTCTTGCCGACGCCGGCCTCCCCGACGACGGCGACGACGGCCGGTTCGGGGCGCCGGAGCAGCGCATCGAGGAGGGCGAGCTCGACCTCCCGGCCGACGAACGGAGGAGGCGAGCCGGCCGTGGGCCGGACCTGTCGCCGGGAGCGCGACGCGGCGAGCTCGAAGATCCGCACCGGCTCGCGCACCCCGCGCAGGTCGATCGGGCCCATGTCCCGCAGCACGAAGCGGTCTCCGACGAGCTGCGCCGTCGTCCCGCTGACGAGGATCGTGCCGGGGAGCGCCTGCTGCTCGATGCGCGCGGCCACGGCCGCCGTGCGCCCCTGGGCCGACAGCGTCGACTCGATCGGCCCGTAGACCACCTCCCCGGAGTGGATCCCCATCCGTACGCCGAAGGCGATGCCGTGGTCGCAGCGCATGTCCTCGGCGAACAGGGCGATCTCGCGGGCCAGCTCGAGCGCGGCCCGGCACGCGGCGATCGCGTGGTCCTCGCGCGCCACCGGCGCCCCGAAGTGCGCCTTGATGCCCTCCCCGGTGAAACGGTCGATCACGCCGCCGTGGGCCCGGACACCGTCGCCGAGAATGCGGAGGAAGCCGTCGACGATGGCGTGCCACGTCTCGGGGTCGAACGCCTTTCCCAGCGCGGCCGTCCCGTGCGCGCTCACGAAGAGCACGGTGACGGGCTTGCGCTCGGGAGCCGAGATCGCCGAGCCGCACGCGGAGCAGAAGCGCGAGTCGGGCGGAAGCCGGTGCCGACACGCCATGCAGACGAGCGACTCGGGCGCCGTCCGGCCGCACCGCGAACAGGGGCCGTCGTCGGACTCGTGTCGGCAGGCGGGCGTCGGGTTCACGGGTCGTCCTCGCGGTGGAAAGCGCTCGAGTCCTATCACGGCCCGCCGCCCCGAAGCGACGGCTCCGACGAGGCGTGTCGCGGGTTTCACCGGGCCCGAGCGCCGGTGTAGAGGCCTTCCATGGCGCTCCGGCGGGACGCGGCCCCGTCGCGGGAGAGGATCGAGCGACACGGGGCCGAGGGGTATTGGCCGCGTTCCGGACCGTCGGAGGCCCTCGCCCGAGCGACCCGGGAGGCTCCCGGACACGTGGCCTTCGTCGAGAGCGGCCTGCGCGTCACGGTCGGCGACCTCTCTCGCCGCGTGGACGCGCTCGTCCGCGGGATGCGGCGGCTCGGGATCGACCGCGGCGACGTCGTCTCCTGGCAGCTCCCGAGCTGGATCGAGGGCATCGCGCTGCATTTCGCGATCGACCGGCTGGGAGCCGTCTCGAACCCGCTCCTGCCGATCCTGCGGGAGCGGGAGGTCGCGTTCATCGCCCGGCAGGCGGGGAGCCGTGCGCTCTTCGTGCCGGGCACCTACCGCGGCTTCGACCACCGCGCGATGGCGATCGATGTCCGGGAGCGCTGCCCGGAGCTCGAGCACGTGGTCGTCGTGCGCGGCGAGCCTGCATCGGGGCAGGTCGGCTTCCGCACGCTCGAAGACGGTCCCGCGGGGCCGGTCGAGGCGTCGCCGCGCGGTCCGCACGAGGTCTCGGCGATCTTCTACACGTCGGGGACGACCGCCGAGCCCAAGGGCGTGCTGCACACGCCCTCGACCCTCGGCCACTTCCTCGCCGTCCAGCAGGCGGCCCTCGGCGACGGAGCGGCGGTCGGGATCCTGTGGTTTCCGCTCACCCACGTCGGCGGGATCTGTGCGTTCGGCACGGCCCCGGTCGCGCAGCGCACGCGCGCCGTGCTGCTCGACCCCTTCGAGCCCGAGTGCGCCCTCCGGGCGATCGAGGCCGAGGGCGTGACGAGCGCGGGCGGCCCGACCCCGATCCTCCAGGCGCTGCTCTCGGCGCCGGGCTTCTCGCCCGGGCGTGTCGCGAGCGTGCGCGTCGCCGGGATCGGCGCGACCGACGTGCCGCCCGAGCTCGTTCGCGAGGTCGCGCGCGGCCTCGGCGCGTTCGTCTACCGCTCCTACGGCATGACCGAGTGCCCGATGGCGACGGCAGGCCTGCGGGGAGATCCGCCGCACGCGCTCTGCGGGACCGACGGCCGCCCCTCTCCCGGGGTCGTTCTCCGCATCGTCGACGAGTCCGGGCGGGAAGTCGGGGCCGGGTGCGAGGGGGAGATCGAGCTGTTCGGGCCGCAGCTCTTCGTCGGCTACGCGGACCCCGCGCTCGACCGGGACGCGATCCTGCCCGACGGGTTCCTGCGCACGGGCGACCTCGCGATCCGCGACGAGGCAGGCTTCGTGCGGATCACCGGGCGGCGCAAGGACGTCATCCTGCGCAAGGGCGAGAACCTGAGCGCCAAGGCGATCGAGGACGAGCTCCACGAGCACCCGGCCGTGGCCGAGGCGGCGGTCGTCGGCCTCCCCGACCCGGCCTGCGGCGAGCGGGTGTGCGCCTGCATCGTGCCGCGGCCCGGCGTGCCCGCCCCGGACCTCCGGGCGCTCGGCGCCTTCCTGCGCGGGCGCGGGGTCATGGTGCAAAAGATCCCCGAGCAGGTAGAGATCCTCGCGGAGCTGCCGCGCAACGCGACCGGCAAGGTGAGGAAGCACGAGCTCCGCGCGCGGCTCGCCGCGGCGGGACGACGCGCCTGAGCTCCGACGGCGCGGCGGGGAGGACGCTGGCTTGGACCCGGGATCGAACAAGGAAGGCGACGGCTTCGGACGGCTCGTCCTCGTCCGCCACGGACAGAGCGAGGGCAACGAGGCGCGCCAGTTCTCGGTCAGCCCGGACATCCTGCTCACCCCGCGGGGGGAGGAGCAGGCGCGCGAGGCCGGGCGGATCATCGCCGCGCGCTTCCGTCCGTCGGCGATCGTCGCGAGCCCGTTCCGTCGGGCGAGGCTCACGGCGGCCCTGATCGCGGGCGAGCTCGGCCACGAGGAGGAGATCCGCATCGAGGAGGACCTGCGCGAGAGGTCGATCGGCGAGCTCGCGGGAGCCCCCTACGACGCCATGCACGAGCACCCGACCTACCGCGCCGACCGCTTCTGGGAGTGGCGCCCCGAGGGGGGCGAGTCGCTCGAGGACGTCGCGCGCCGCGCGGGCGCGGTGCTCGAGCGGATCGCCGCCGCGCACCGCGGCCGCGACATCGTGGTGGTGAGCCACGGCGGCACGATGCTCGCGCTCTGCGCCTGGGTCGAGGGCAGCTGGACGCGCGCGAGAGTCGCGCGCAACTGCGAAGTCGTGGTCGTCCGCCATTCGCCCGCGACCGGCTTCGAGGTCGAGCGGGACGAGCCGCGTCCCGCCGTCCCCCGCGGCGAGAGCGCCGACGACGCGACGGGCTGAGCGCAGCGGACCGGAGGGGCAGCGCGTGGAGAGGGACACCCTGGTCGACGCGGCCGGCGACGTCCGCGAGGACGAGCGGCTCGACGAGCCGCGCCTGCGCGATTGGCTGTCGGATCGGCTGCCGGACCTCCGGGGCGACGTCGAGATCCGCCAGTTCCGCGGCGGGCATGCGAACCTCACCTACCTGCTGCGCTCGGAGGACGGGCGCGAGTGGGTGCTGCGGCGCCCGCCGCTCGGGCCGGTCGCGCCGAAGTCGCACGACATGGCGCGTGAGTTCCGCGCGCTCTCCGCGCTCGCGCCGCTCTATCCGCCCGCGCCCCGCCCGGCGCTCCTGTGCGAGGACGCCGCGGTCCTCGGCGCCGTCTTCTTCGTGATGGAGCGCCGTCGCGGCATCGTCGTGCGGCACGACTGGCCCGCCGGGCTCGGCGACGACGCGTCCGTCCGGCGTCGCATGGGCGAGTCGCTCATCGACGCGCTCGCCGACCTGCACCTGGTCGACACGGCGCGGCCGGAGATCGCGGCGCTCGGGCGCCCGGAGGGATTCGTGCGTCGCCAGGTCGAGGGCTGGTGGGAGCGCTGGCAGCGGGCGAAGACGCGGGAGATCCCCGTCATGGACGAGCTCCTCGGCTGGCTCTCGAGCCACCGCCCGGACTCGTCCGTGGTCGCGGTGCTCCACAACGACTGGAAGCTCGACAACGCGATGTTCGCCGAGGACGACCCGGGCCGCCTGGTCGCGGTCTTCGACTGGGACATGGCGACGCTCGGCGACCCGCTGGTCGATCTCGGCACCTTCCTCGGCTACTGGGCGCAGGCGGGCGACGCGGTGCCGCGCGGCACCGGCTCCGCGGTGACGGCGCTCGGGGGCTTCCCGCCCCGTGCGGAGCTCGCCGAGCGCTATCGCCGACGCACCGGCACCGACGTGTCGATGCTGCCCTGGTACGAGACCTTCGGCCTGTTCAAGACCGCGGTCGTGCTCGAGCAGATCTACGTCCGCTTCGTCCGCGGCCAGACGAAAGACGATCGCTTCGCCGCACTCGGCGCGATGGTGCCGCTGCTCGCCGACGCCGCGCGGGCGACGGCCGCGCGCCTCTGAGGCGGAGGCCGCGCCGGTCCGGATGCCAGACGCGGACGAATTCGACGTGGCGATCGTCGGGGCCGGTGCCGCCGGCCTCGCCACGGCGATCGCCGCCGGCCGCGAGGTCGCGCGTCGGGGTGCCTCGCAGCGCATCGTCGTGGTCGACGGCGCCGGCCGGCCGGGGCGCAAGATCCTCGTCTCGGGGGGCGGGCGCTGCAACGTCACCCACGACGTGGTCGACGAGACGTCCTTCCACGGCAGCACCCCGGCCGCGATCCGCAAGGTGCTGCGTCGCTTCGGCGTCGAGGACGCGATCGCGCTCTTTCACGGGCTCGGCGTGGAGCTGGTGCGCGAGGAGGGAGGCAAGCTCTTTCCCGCGTCGGGCCGTGCGCGCGACGTGCTGGAAGCGCTGCTCGCGGGCGCGCGCTCGGCGGGTGCGAGCCTGCTCCACCCGTTCCGGGTCGAGAGCGTCGTCCCGGTCGACGGGAGGTTCGCGCTGCAGGGGCCGCAGGGGCGGCTGCGCGCCACGCGCGTCGTGCTCGCGACCGGCGGCCGAAGCCTTCCCGGAACCGGCAGCGACGGGCACGGGCTCGAGATCGCGCGCACGCTCGGGCACTCGGTCGCCGGACCGGTCGTCCCCGCGCTCGTGCCGCTGGTGCTCGATGCGGGGTGCTTCCTGCGCGAGCTCGCCGGGATCTCCGCGCCGGCGCGGGTCCTCGTCCTCGCCGCCTCGGGGCGCCGCCTCGCGTCGGCCGAGGGGTCGGTGCTGTGCACGCACTTCGGGCTCTCCGGCCCCGCGATCCTCGACGCGAGTCGCCACCTCGCGATGGCACGGGCCGCGGGCGACGCGTGCTCGCTCGCGGTGGACTGGCTCCCGCGGCGCACCGCGGCCGAGTGGGAGTCGGCTCTCCTTGCCCGCCCGGGCGTCGGCCCGGGGCGCTTCCTGCGCGAGGCCGGGCTCGTCGAGCGCCTCGCCGACGCGCTCTGCCGGCACGCCGGGGTCGATCCCTCGAGGCCGATGCACGACCTCCCGCGCGAGCGCCGGCGCGCGCTGCTCGCGTCGGCGACCGCGCTGGTCGTCCCGGTGGTCGGCGACCGCGGCTTCTCGCACGCCGAGGTGACGGCCGGCGGAGTCCCGCTCGCCGAGATCCGGCTCGAGACGATGGAGTCCCGCCTCCGACCCGGCCTCCACCTGGTCGGCGAGATCTGCGACGTCGACGGCCGGATCGGGGGCTACAACTTCCAGTGGGCGTGGGCGAGCGGGCATGTCGCGGGGATCGCCCTGGGCGGGCAGGGTGCGATTCCGCGCGCGACCGACGAGGATCGGCGGATGGCCGACGACGCGGGGCAGGGGGCTGGGCATGGCCTCGGCCCGCGTGCCAAGATCTCCTGATGGAGTTCGCCGTCACGATCCGGCCGGCCTCGCCGCGGGACGCCGATCAGCTCGGGCGCCTCGGCGGCGAGCTCGTGCGGCTGC